>Ga0315282_10001103_pt1 | contig 52030 bp, 57 predicted proteins | sample YL17G07_20_MG_FD_203693 | JGI IMG/M metagenome (GOLD analysis project Ga0315282, IMG submission 203693) | Sediment microbial communities from Yellowstone Lake, YNP, Wyoming, USA - YL17G07_20 | ecosystem: Environmental > Aquatic > Freshwater > Lake > Sediment | place: USA: Wyoming | collected...
TTTGTGAGTAGACGGCGGCGAACAGTAAGAATCCTGATAGTAATATGTCGCTGAGAGTATGCATGGCTTCAGCAAGCAACGCGGTAACATTGGTGAGAAAAAAGGCCCCAAGTTTCACGGTGAAAATTGCAATGTACAATAGAACTGAGAGCTTGATAGCACGTAGTTGCCGTGACTGCGAGTTTCTTGCGCCTGCCACGGTTGCACTATCCGATTTCTCCGTCGCGCTTTGTCCCCCTGTCTCTACGGTCTCGGAGCAGGTTTATCTGCTTCATGTGGCACATCTGCATTTGATAAGAGTCAGACCTGAGAGTGGTAAAGTCAGGGTTGGACTGAGCGGTTACTTTTAGAAGAGGTCTGAAGGTGTAGCACGCTTGGCATCGTGCGGGTCATTTTTTATTAGGCTTCAGCTTGCTTCTCTCGCCAGCTTGACGAGTGTTATCTGTCTTACTTGTTGTCCGCAATTTTGGTTCCACAGATCTTTATGCTTAAAATTGAATTTGTGAGGTCTTCTATCTCGTCGCGTCGTAGTCCTGATTTCTCGATAGTCTCCTTCGCGGTTGGGTCGTTGGCTATGTGTTCGGTGGGAAAAGGTGTCTCGTCAATTGTCTGTACTTCTCGAAATCCTGCTTGTCTGATGGCTTGCAGGTATTCGTCTCTTTTGATTGCTCCGGCGACGCAGCCAACGTAAGCTTCCACAGACTCCTTTACGGCGCTCGGAAGGTCTCTTGTCAAGACTATGTCTGAGATCATGAGTCTGCCCCCTGGTTTCAGCACTCTGTAGGCTTCTTGAAAGACTCGCTTCTTATCCGGTGAGAGGTTGATGACGCAGTTTGAGATGACGACATCTACCGAATTATCGGCGGCAGGTATGTTCTCGATCTCTCCGAGACGGAATTCCACATTGTCACATTTTCCTTTCTCAGCATTCTGTCTAGCCTTTTCTATCATCTCAGGCGTCATGTCTACGCCGATGACTTTCCCATTCCTGCCAACCTTGTTTGCGGCTAGAAAACAGTCGAATCCTGCGCCTGACCCAAGGTCGAGAATCGTCTCTCCTTCTTTCAGCGACGCAATGGCGACAGGATTTCCGCAACCCAAGCCCAGATTGGCGCCTTCAGGGACTGCCTCAAGCTCGTCATCCGTGTAACCTATCGCCTTGCTCACAGTCTCCGGAGGACTGCAACAACCGGCAACATCACAACAAGACCTCTCTGTTTTAGCTAGTTCTCCATATTTCTGCCGCACAACCTTCTTGATCCGATCTTCTTTCATCTAAAAATCTCCAATCCTATTCCTGAAATATCTCCTTCATCATAGGTCCAAGCATATCTCGTACCATGCCTGCCATATCTTCAACTTTGACCAGTGAGATGCAGCACACTTTTCCTTGTTTCTCCCAACTCATGACGGCCAACTTGTCTCCAACATGAACTCCGGCCTTTTCCCTCACGTCCTTCGGAAGCACCATCTGTCCTCTATCATCCACACTCACTACAGATTCCACCTTGCAACAACCGATTCTTCCATCTGCCACCGTGCAAGCAGATCTATTCCCACCTTTCCTAGTCATCACTATTCGCCCCGTAAACCTGCGCTCCGCTAATTAAGCGTTCTGATTTTTCAGAAAAATCTGAATTAATCACTGCCTGTATCTGAGCAATAGCGAAAAGCCTTTGGACGCTATTACCGTAGAGAGTAATTCAGCAATCGGTGTCCATGCTCTGGCAATTTCGAGGTGCCCGCTACCATAGCGTCGGCGCAAGAGAGACTGAGAACGGCCTGTTCGCTCCCTTACAACTTGCTAACGAAAGCAAACGACAAGAGATGACTCCAAGAACAGATCTTATGGGTTATGCTCGTTGCTTTCTTTAACGGGCGAGTCAGCTATCCATTTCTCTGAGCCAGGCCTTTATCTCCTCAACACCTAGTATCCGTCCCTCAGGTGCAATCATTCCATCAATTAGGACAGCAAGTGCACTTGAAACCGAATGCAAGTATGCGAGCTTGGGTTGGCGCTGAGTAGAGTTTACAGCTCAGCGACTCTACGCTGGATTTCGTCTCTGATTTGTCTGACTTTCTCAATGGACTTACCTTTAGGGGGTTTCTAATTTAGGACGTTTTTCTGTAAATTTTGGTCCCTGCCTAGTTTAGTTTTTGAGCTCTCTGATTTTTCCAGAAACTGGCCACAAAACCACCCAAAAATTGGTTAGAAACCCCCTTTAGGGTCGTCAAGATTCCAGTCCACCAGCTTCTTCTGCATCTTGGCAATTACCGGAGCGGGGCATACTTTTTCAACAGAACAGCCCATGGTTACAACGAGGTTAGCTTCATTCACCATTTGCATTGTGAGCATCTTTGGCCGGTTCCTGGAGAGGTCGATTCCTCTCTCCTTCATGACTTCTGCAACTACTGGGTTGATCGTAGTCGCGGGTAGAGTCCCAGCGCTCGTGGCCGCTATGCCACGCCTTCTTGTAAAAGCTTCAGCCATCTGGCTTCGCCCCGCGTTCTCAACGCAGACAAACAGTATTTTCATGTCTTTCAATTATCATTTCCTGCCGGACTGAGAGCTCGGTCCAAGTTTGTTCGGAGCGATTTTCCATATTGTTGCGCGACAATCTCGCCCATTATGCTGAGCGCAATCTCAGCGGGAGTTCGCGCGCCTATGTCGAGACCTATCGGAGCTTTCACTTCTGCCAACAAGCGTCCTGACACTCCTTGCTCCTTCAGGTGGGAGAAAGTTCTAGCAATCTTTTCTTTGCTACCGATCATGCCGATGTAACCTGGAAGCTTTCCCTTTGAAAGACACTCTTTCAGAACTACTTCATCGTGTTCATGTCCACGAGTGATGATAACAACGCAATCACTTTCATGAAAGTCAATAGACTGGGTAACCTGGCTGTAATCACCCATCTTCACTTCGTTGGCGAGTGGAAAACGGTCCTTGTTCGCAAACTCATCTCGATCATCGAGGACGACCACAGTGAAGTCTAACGCCTTTGCGAATTGAACGAGAGGAAGGGCGATGTGGCCGCCGCCAAAGATGTACAGCGTGGAAGTCCCTTGGATGGGCTCTAAAAAGACCTTGACTTTGCCGCCGCAAAGCACTCCGATGCGGTCAGCGCTCTCAGCGTCAAGTGCGAACTCAAGTAGTCTAGGGTTCCTGTCGGATATGCAACGCAGAGCTTCCTCACGAACTTTTCCTTCGAGAAGGCCGCCACCAACTGTTCCCGAGGTTTTGCCGTCCGAATAGACTAGCATGCGGAAACCGGTCTTCCCCGGCGAACCCTTTTCGCCGCCAACTACCGTCGCAAGAGCAGCGGCTGCTCGTTCTCGTCTTATTCTCACGATTTCTTCAAAGATATCGGCCATACGACCGTCATCTCATGTCTGAATGTTATGGTTCAGTCTCGATCCTAGGTTCGACAACGACTGGTGGCTTGATTGAGTTGGCAATCAAACTGTACTTGCGAGCCCATGCTAATGCTTTTTCAACTCGGTCGACAGATTTTATCTTGACCTTAATGGTGGGTCTGAGAACGGTACGCTCAAAGGTCGAGGTGCGATCTAAAAGGTCAACTACATGCGCTTCGGCTTCGCATTCGTATGAGACAAGTTCAATTTTGAGTCGTTCAGCTGCCCAGATGAACATCATATGGAAGCATGTGTTCAAGGCAGCAACGTAAGCATCTTCGGGCGTCATGACTCCGTAACGTCCCTGAAGAGCGGGAGGCGCAGAGAAGCTCATCTTTGCTCCATTACCGCAGGTTAGCTCTCCATCGTGGCCTCCTGTCCAGACTACTTTGGTCTTGTATATGGGCAATCGCTTACACCTAGTGGGGTGTAACAGAAATCCCTATAATTATAAACTGCGCTTTATTGAGTGTGACAACGCATCATAACCAAAACTTCAACTATAGCCGTGCTTAAAGTGGCTGGAATCATAATGCATCATGTGTTAGTTACACCACACTAGTGCTTCAGGACTTTGTCCACTTCTTCCGCAATTTTGTCGGCGATTTTTCTTGCAATCGTTAGGGTTTCGTCGTTCAGTTTGCGGCGAGAGCTGAGTTTCGGACACTGCGAATTTTTAGTGATGTCAGTGACAAGGATTGATGACGCTGGTTTGCCGCTGTAACGTTCTGTAGCAATCTTGGCGCACATCTTGTCGCATCCGTCAACCGTAATGGTTAGGTAGTCTCGTGCGAACTCTCTCTCTTCTCTGCCTCCTGCAAGGAATAACGGGAGACATATCGTTACAGTTTGATCCGGTCTGAGTTTTCCCAAGACGAGGCGTGTTGCTACTCGTGATATGGTTCCCTCAACGCATTCTTCTCCGCTGCAAGATATGATGCCGACCTTCTTTTCTTGTGAATCCGTCATCTAATGTTCCTCCAGCAGATCGTCCACTTTCTTTGCTATTTTTCCAGCAAGTGCCAATGCCATTTGCTGGCCGTCTGGGTCAAGGAAGGTAACGCTTCTTGGTTTCAGCTGCCTGTTTTCTTTGTAAGCGTCAACTACTCGAAGGCTATCGGCGAGATTGCCGCCTGCGAGTTTTACGTTCTTTTCGGCGCATTGGAGTGGGCATCCGTCGACTGTGATGCATTTGTTGTTGCGCACAAGTTGCAGAGATTTCTTGTCCCCGCTCACAAGCAAGGCTAGACATATGGTCTGCGTGGTGTCTCTCCGAAGGTTTTCAGTGACTTCGTAGGTTGCGTCGCGGCTTATGCTGCCGAACGCCTTACCGATTCCGCTGCATGGTATGACAATGACTTTCTTTTGACCTGAGGTGTTCATGTTCATCTTGACTCCAGTTTTCCACGTTCGCTTTGCAGCTTTTCGAGCATCAACTTGTAGTAATCCTCGTCGCTCAACATTGACGTACGGTCATCCTCGAAATTACGGGCGGTGATGACAACTAGCCAACCTTTTCCGTAAGGGTCAGAGTTGACCAATTCAGGTTTCCCGGCGAGTTCCCCGTTCGTCTCGTCAACTTTCCCTGATACTGGAGAGAGCAATGCTACGGTCGTTTTTGCGCTCTCTATGGTTCCAAACTCTCGGCCTTTCTCAACGGTTGAACCTGGTTTTGCGATTTCAATGAATGCTACGTCGCCGGATGTCTTCTGAAGGTAGTCGCTCACTCCAACCCTGACTTTACCGTTCTCGACACTGACCCAGAGGTCATCTTTCGTGTAGTAGAATCCTTTGCGGACTCGAAGCTCGAACTTGTCGAAGACGGTTTGGAAATATTCGCTCAACTTGAATCGCTCTTACACGACAGTGCAATGGTGGATGGTTGGCAATCCATGCAGTAGTCAGTATCATTGTTCGTCCAGTAGACTTTCCTGCATCTGGGACAAGTGGTCTTCCTGAGCCAGTCTTTCTTGGTAGGGGGAACACGCATCGGGTCAGATTGTCTAGCAACGCGTGCACAGGCCCTTGGGTTTTCCTCATCCTGCAACACGGCCTAACCTCCGCTAGCAGACTCCGCCCTTTCCGACTTTCTGAGTGGATTTTGCTTCTACACCGATTGCCTGGAGGTGGTTTCGCCTTCGAAGCGCCATCCAGACAATGGTAAGCATCACTGGAATTTCGATGAGAGGACCAACCACGGTTGAGACCGCCACCATTGGCATCGACGCGAAAGCTGTTAGCGCTATGGCTATTGCAAGCTCAAAATTCCTGCCTGTACAATGAAATCCCATAGTACATGCATCCTCATAGTTGTAGCCCATGCGTTTTGTTGTGTAGTATACTAGGTTGAAAAGGAAAAAGAAGAACAGTACTACAGGAATGGCCATCTGCCAGATGAGGTTTGGATTATCAAGTATTACGCCTCCTCTCAGAGAGAACATCACGACCATCGTAAACAGTAAAGCCAGAAGCTGCATCGCGTTGAAGTAGGGAATTAATTTTCTATTCAGCCAGTCCTCAGATTTTCGTTTGATGACCTCCCTTCGGGTTATTACGCCGAAGAGCAATGGTAATCCGAGGTAGAGAAGAACGCTCTCTCCGATCAATACGATATCGATGGCGATGTACGTCCCAACAAGCAGAGCAATGTACAGAGGCGTTGTGAGGACTTGGATAATCGAGTTCCATGCCATGAGAACAATTCCTAGTGGACCGTTACCTTTCGCTAGATCAGTCCAGACTAGGACCATTGCGATGCAAGGTGCTACGCCAAGTAGGATTAAGCCTGTCCAGAGATAACGTGCTGTCTCAGCTGTGATTAGGCCGAAGTAAGGTAGAATCTGTTCGAAGAATACGAATCCGAGCGCATAGAGCAAGAATGGGTTTACGGCGTAATTGAAGAAGGCGATTACGCCAACCTGCCTCTTGCTTCGTAGCGCGTCCTTCAATTCGTTCAACTCGATCTTCGTCATGGCGGGGTAGATCATCAGGAAGAGCCCAATTGGAATGCCAACTTGAAGGGACTTGCCAAGTTCAGGCAGGTACTTGCCGAGTCCAAGGCCGATGATTATGCACAGTCCTATCCAAACCGCTAGCAGCCTGTCAATCCAATTGAGTCCAACTGCCTTGTCGCCCATCTCAATCAAGACCTCTCTGCAAGTTCGTACCACTTGTTCAGTAGAGTCGCAACCTTGTTAGAGATTCGAAAGAAAACCCATTTTCCTTCATGGCGAGACGTGATCAAACCAACTCTTTCTAGGATGCCGAGGTGGTGTGAGGTGGTTGGCTGAGTCAAGTTTAATGCGGCCATGACTTCGCAGGCGCATAGTTCTTCATTCGTCAAAAGCTCGACTATTCTTAGGCGTGTTCTATCTGCAAGTCCAAAGAAAATCTGTTCTAGTCGTGCAATCGTGTGCTCATCTACTTGCTCTAATCGTTTCCTTAGTTCAGAAAGCCGTTCAGACGGTCGACATTGGCCTCTCAGCCCAGAATCTGCCAACCGCTTGAGCCTTTCTTGCGCTAGCGTAACGCTCATTTGCCATCCGAGCGGATGTGCGCATTGATCTTCTTAAATCTGTTGACTTATTGTCTTTCTTAACCAGTATCAAGAAATGGAACCCGCCCACGTGAAACACAAGATCCCTTCTGCTGGCGCATATCGATTAGCAGCAGTTCTTGGAACCCTGCGTCGCGATGGGGAGCGGGTTTGGGATTTGACGTAGACTTTGAACACACACAATGCGAAAGGCAGAAATATTGACATGACCCATTTCTCTGTTGACTGAGATTTGTGACCTAGGCTGAACATTGGGAACCATGTTTGAATCGTGGTTCTCGGCGGCCGCACCACCTCCTTGGACAGAGACTAGATCTTGGCCAATGGGAAATATGGTTTGGAAAACAACCGTTCAGTTCCGGTTTCTTTATGAGGTCGTATTCTGTTCTCGAGAGAAGCCTCCAACAATCAAGACTGATATTAGGCTATGTGGGTCTTGGTCTTGGTGGCGTAGCGCCTTGTCAAGAAGACCATATCTCGTCCTACATCTGTTTTGACGAATCCCATGACGACGAAACCTTTCGATGAATAAAGAGCCACCGCATCGGTGTAGTCCGTTGGAAGGGTTACTCTGACTTCGTTGGCGTTGGGAGATTTTTTCTTTACTTCATCGATGAATCGATCGATCAATTGATTGCCCAATCCTTCTCTTGCGCTCTCTGGATCTGTCACGCCAAGGAAGACAATACTAGGAGAGAGGCTTGCCGTTCCACTCACTATACCGACAATAGCTCCAGCCTTCTTTGCTATGAGTGTGAGCACGTGGGGTCCGTAGATAGCGCGCTCTAAACCTTTTACATCGCCGAACAGAGGGTTGGCCTGGTCGGCCATGGACTTCTGAAGTGCCTTCGCTGAGGCTTCGACATCATGTTCCTTCAGGACTTCAATCTCAAAACTCAAATCGTTCTACTCCAGCGCGAAATGGTCGGATGGAGCATCGAGTTATTTTAACTCTATTTGAGTGACCCAAAATGATAGCAGAATTCGCTGATTTCCCATGAAACATCACCCAGCAACATCCCCGGCCTTATTTCTAACGTAGTCGCCCCTCCTTGGAATCAAATGTCTCACGCCCCCACGGGGATTCTTAACATCTCCTTTGCGCCGCGGGATCAAATGCAAGTGACAATGGAAAACGGTTTGTCCGGCCGTCTCGCCTACATTAATTCCAATATTGAATCCTGACACACGAGGATCGATCTTCTCTATTTCCCGTTTTGCCTCTTCAAGGAGTCTATTGCACGCTACAGCCTCAACCTCACTCAGACAGAAATAGTCAGGGACATGTCTTCTAGGGATTATCAACGTGTGTAACGGAGTGACACGGTACGCGTCACGAATCGCGTACGCAAGCTCATTATGGTGAACAATCCTTCCTTGAGACATCCGACAAAATGCACAGCCCGTTTCTCCATCTGGAGTCATGGAATAACCTTACTCTCAAATCAGTTAGGCTTTGACCGCTTCTTGGTTAACGATGTGTTCTTCATACCCGCTGTAGTACTGCTTCGTGAAATCAAACTTCAATCGTTCAGCTGTTTTGTCGGAAGTGATCGTTGGCCAATCAAAATGAACTATCAGGTAGACTTGTTGAATACGGCGTCGTGAAGAACTTCTCTGGAGCAGTCACTTGTGACGACGGTTCCTACCAATCCTAGTTTCAGCAGACTGCCAATTCCTTTTTCTCTCGGTCCTTATCCTCGTTCTCCCTGACCGGAATGAATCAACATCTCTTCGGTATTCCTGGATTTGGGAATAGAAGTCTGAATAGTCCTCTTTGCCGTCCGCGAGAGCGGTTATGAGCTCGTTCAGTTTCAGTCTTGCTGGTTCAGCGCTGTTATCGTCCCATGCACGGGAGTACACGTCATAAGCGATGTGAAACTTGAAATCTTGAGGCCTATCAATCTGCAATTTGATTGCAGTTTTATTCTCCGAACTCTCTTCCGCCATTATCCGACGCTCTTCGATGTGGACACATGATTCTCGTATTTAGGTAAGCCTGACATACCCCAAGCCCAAAAGAGAAGTCAACGATCAGAAGAAAGGCCTATTCCACGAGAAAATCAAGTTCATTGAATATGCCTCCGCACTATCCTAGCAACTAGCCCCGCTCATCTTCTAGTGTTCGCGAACTATTGGCGGGTTAGATGAAGGCTTGAAGGTGTCGAATCAACGAGAGGTAGTCCCCGGAAATGAGGTACACGAGTGCGATGGCGAGGGGCAGGTATTTCTCGATATGCGAACGCTCCATGAATAGCACAGTAATGTTTCACCGTATCGGCGTACCACACTCACACACGTATTTAAGCGTACGTTCTGAACCCAATATATATCGAAAAGCGAGATGGCGATGATCAGCTGAATTCGGCTATACCTTTACACGATTGGCACAATGAGCAACGATGACAGATGACGCCTCCAACCACTCGCATCCACGTCTCTGATGCGCTCTCGCGATCTCAAGCATCTAGAACTGCATGCGGGACTCAGTTGAGAGAACTTGAATCAAATAGGAACGATGAGCCGTGGTTTCATGACTTCGATTCTGTTACTGATCTCCAGAGATCCAAAGTGAAGATGGACTACAGATTGGTCAGGTGGGCAGGCAGGAGCTGCTTCAGCTCCTAGAACCTAAACACAACTCTCTCGAAATCAACTATCTTTCCACGTCTAATCTCGACGTGTTCTTTCTTGAGCATTTGGATCTTCTTTGCCACAGTCTTGCCAGAAATCTTTCCTCCGAACCCGCCGACGCTTCCGTCAGATCTCACTACCCTATGGCAGGGGACCCTTGGGGCATACGGATTCTTACGACAAGCGTTCCCGACAGCCCTGTACGCTCTTGTATGCAGCTTCTTGCCAATCAGAGCATAAGTCGTGACTCTACCTCTTGGAATTCTCTCCATAAGTTTCCAGACCCTTTCGTCAAACTTCAATTCTGAACATCACCAGATTACTCGTCATCACGCATTAGTGATCACCGAGAGACATGGATAAAAATCATGCAGGATGTTTGGGCTGCACCCATCCCGACCAATTCGTGAGCAGAGCGCCCACGATGATGGCCGTTCCTCCAACCATTGTTGTGGCTGCTGGAACTGTGCCGAAGATCAAAGCTTCTCCAACGAAGGCGACTAGCGGTTCTAGGTATTGCCAGACCGCTACCCTTACTGCTTCCATCGTCGACAAGGAAAAGTTCCATAAGAAGTAGCCTGCGCAAGTGCAGCCAATCGCCAGGTAGAATACGCTTAACCATTGTTCGCCTTGCAGATACTTGACCGCATCCCACTCTGACGTAACCGACATTGGAATCAAAATCAATGTTCCAAGAACAGTTACGTATGACGCTGTAAGCAGAGGTTTGCTGGTGCTCCTCATCAGTCGTCTACTCAAGGTAGAATATAACGCCCAGCAGATCGCATTCGTCATTAAACATAAGACACCCGCGTAGAACAACCAGTCGACCTTCTCCAAGAAGAGACCAGGTGCTACTATCAGAGCAACGCCACCAAGGCCCAGAACGGTTCCGAGCACTTGTTGCACACTATACCTCTCTCTGAGGAGAACAGCCGAAGACATCCCCGTCAGAATGGGTATCAGTCCTACGACGAGAAGGGCAGAGATGCCTGCACCTGCATATTGGACGCCGATGTATTGCAGAGGGAAGTAGATCGATATACTCAGGAAACCGAGGAACGTAAGCTCGATTAGAGTGCGGCGTTGTGGAGAGTCCCCTCGATAATATCCAATGACAATCACAGGGGCGAATATCAACGAGGAAATGCAGAATCGAACGGTTGCCAAAATTAGTGGTGGCAGGATGGACAGAACTACACGTGCTGCCACGAACGAAAAGCCCCACATAAAAGACACGATGATAGCGGCGATTGTACCGTGCAAAGGTGACCGCACGAAAGATCACTACCGAAATGCAATTAGGGACGTCACAGGATCTCATTGTGAAGCGTTGAGCAACTACTTTTGGTCTCCCGTCATGACGCGCAATGATCTTCCGCTCAGTCTCCTATAGTCTCCTATATCTGTGCCGTGAGTCCTCGTTCTTCTTGAAGGTTTTGTGTAATGCGAATTTCCCTCCGAGTACGTTCTCGCGGCGAGGTTTATCTCTACGACATGGACAGTGCATATTGTCACACTGTAAGACTATCAGCCCATGAGGAACCGAATCAATGGAGAGGAGCATTATATGCCTGCAGTAATTGACGAAACAGAAGCGAGGCGAAACACGCTTTCTTCGTTCATCGAGTTCCACAGGCAATCCACTGAACGACCGCTACGAGCCGTAAGGTTCGAGCCTAACGGCACTTCGCCGACGGCGGGATCTGCGATTGACATGTTCTCCGAAGCAGATGTGAAATGCAATCGTAAGAATGGCAGCTGGACCTGTGTGATTTATCATCTCCACGTATCAAAAACGCAGAAAGGTATGCCGCATGTCTTCAAATACACAGTCGAAGACGATCCAGCGAGAGCGAGATTCGAGTGTAAACCAATAACTCAACCGATTACTTCCAAATGAAAGCGCGTTGAATCCATGATTTGCATCGGTTCTATCGCTCCGCGCGCTGTCCGCATTCATTAGATTAAGGCTCAGATGAGATTGCCCAAGACAAGGAGGTTGTGACCATACTTCCTGACTGAACTGAAAGATACTTCAGCACAGACTTGTACCTATCAAAGGAAGAGCTGGTAACGCAATGCTCATTGCATTGTGAGTGGCCCTTCGATAAGCTCTGAAAAACGCTATCGTAGGCGCTTAACCATCTTGAGTCATACATTCGTTTCGTGTCTAGAGCGCTGTTAGGTTGCGTTTGATGACCACTTTGAAGGCGTTCGTGACCTGAATTTCCTGATAGGAGTCCATCCAACTGTTCTGGATGTCTCTTCCCAACTTCAAGCTTAGCTCGAAGCTTGGCAAATAGCCCCCGAACAGCAGAGCTTCGACCAGTTTCCGATCGGTCTTCGCTGTCGGGTTCAATAGCGCTTTTCACTCTCGTAAATTGGATTCAGACATTGTGGGGAGACGTGCATTAAACGACTATTCTGCATATCACTCCGGTTCTAGCAAAGAAAATCACTTCGCAGCTTCTCTGTCCAACATCAATGGTTGCAGTCTCACCAACTTCATGTGAATAATCTCGTCTTTGCGTGCCGAAATCTTACTAAGGGTTTCTGGGGCAGGGTGTGTGTCAAGCTGGATTCGCGCCACAGCCGCTTTGGCTCCTTCGAAGATTATGTTGTGAACCTCATGTACGTTAATGTTCGATTCTCTCAGGTCGTTGAGTATCCGCGTCAGGACGCCGATCTTGTCATAATGTCGGATAATTAACTCATAATCCGCTGGCGTCTCTTTGGCGAAGTTCACACAATTCTCCACATTCCCCGACCTAACGTAAGCCTCGATTATGCGCACAGTCTCATCCGCCGTAGCCCTTTGCGCTTGATCTGTTGAGGCACCAATATGATGGGTACCAACCCAATTCGGCACTCCTGATAGGACATTAAGAAATTCCCCCCGCCCCTCCACTGGCTCACCTTCATAGACATCAAGGCCTGCTCGAATACGTCCGTTCTTGAGGGCTTCCGCAAGTGCACGGGTGTCTATGAGCGCACCCCTCGCAGTATTCAGGATAATCGTGCCTGGTCTCAGCTTGGAGATGCGTTCAGCGGAGATGAGATGCTCAGTCTGCAGTGTCAAGGCCACGTGTAACGAGATAATGTCACAGTTACTAAGGAGTTCGTCAATGGTTTGCGCTCGGGTTACACCCAGTTCCTTGGCCTTTGTATCAGTTAACGACCGCGACCAAGCAACGATGGACATGTCGAATGCCTTCGCGCGTTTGATCACCTCTCGACCTATCGCACCTGTCCCGAGTACACCGAAGACTTTGCCCTTCAAACCGTCCGCTGTAGCAAAACCCGCTTTGTCCCATTTACCGTCGGCAAGCGAGACAGACTGGTCCGGAATCCGCCGATCCACCGCCAAGAGTAGACCAATCGTTAACTCAGCCACTGCGGCTGAGTTCTTGTCAGGGCAGTTTGTTACGTAAATGCCTCTAGCCGAGGCGGCTTCCATATCGATATTCTCGGTACCCGCTCCTGACCTAACAATAAGTTCCAAGGCATCTGTTTTTTCGATAACATCCGAAGGAACTTTCGTCCCTCTTACAATGAGGATATTGGCGTTGGAGATATAGTCTGCCAAGGTCAATGATGTTAGATCTGGCTCATACTCAACTTCCTGCACGGTCTCACGCAACAACTGGACATGCTTCTCTGGAAGTTTATCTGCTATCAGAAGCCTCATTTTACGACCCCACGCCAAAGCTGCCCAGAACTATCATCTAGGTGCTATTTGATTAGGACAGCCCTAAAACACATATCCGTTTCACGATAATGGCCCAAGTGGAGCAAACGCCCAGTCATGGAAGTGAGGGTTTAGCGTTGCGACTGAAGCTTGCTGAATACTAGATCCCGTCACATACGCTCACTAACATCTTCTTCGTAGTTGGAACCCCCACTTTGACGTTCAGTGGAATGGCCCGAGAGGAAGAAGGAGCCGAGATAATGAGAGTGCTGAACCGACTGGTCGAAGAGACGGCGATTGCCTACGAAGCGGTAGACGTAAGTGGCAACAGTTCATCAAGTCAATGCACAATAATGAATTTGAAGTTCGAGCAAATAACAACCAGACCTCGCATAATTCTCTTCACAGGCGAATTGGTGTAGCCGTTCGATTAGCAAGCTAATAGTATCGCATGAGGATGTCACGGACATTTAGGTCAGGAATGGGTGAGCTAATCGCCCAGAAATCCTGACATTGCAAATGTCACCTAACTTCCTAGACCTCACAATAACCGAACGGGTTGCCACCCAGTAGAACTAGGCTTTTGTTTCTTTTTTGTATTCCTTGAACATGTAGCGCCAGAGCGACTTGACTTTCTCAATGTGCCCGCGCTTGCAGTCTACCGGGACACCTGTCAGCAACAGCCGTTCCGCAAACTCACATTCGAGACAAACCTTCTTCTCGTACGGGCATTTGACTTCGTGCCGATCGTATTCACTGAACCAGAATGGATCAGGCAATCGAATACCCAGTCATATCTGATGTGCGGGTACATCGTTTATACCTTGTGGCATTTTGGAGCTGCCGCCAGGCTTTCTGACGCCTGTTACGTAGATCGTTCTACCATCCAATCTGACTTTCAAACCAAACCGTGCGGTTTCTTGGGATACTATTCTTGGAGCTCTCACTCGGAGAGCATAAGTAAGATTCCGGGCGTCAGTCTCCGATCGGCAACGAACGCGAAACCCTTTGAGAATTCCCCGCGCCACGAGCATCAACTTCCGATCCCTTAGACCATACGCTACGCGTTTATCGAAGGTCCCTGGCCTGTACACCTTCAGTTTTGCTCCGTGCCGCATCACAGTCCCCCATTCGCCGCTGAAACCGCGAGCTCGAATCACCTGTTAGTAGTAGAGTATTCGTAACAGCGCTTATAGAACAACCGCTCATTTGGGCTTAGATCAGAAGCCAGAAGCTTACAGTAACAAGTCTTGCCGGCACCACTGATTCTCTGTAAAGCCGAGCGACCTCTTTCGATGACTCGGAGCAATGCGCCATTATGCCATCCAGCTTAATGCAGCGAGCAACTTCGAACGCTCTGATGAAACGGTTATTTGCAGGTAACTTTGTGTGTCAAGCGCTTCTAAGGCGCATCGTATGGCAACAACTCAGCAGAATCAGACCTTGCCTTCGCTTCGCTCGTTCTTTATCCATGGGCTTTTCGCAGGCCTTGTTGCGACTCTTGCAACGTTCATCAGTAGTAGCTTCCTAGGTTTACCGTTTCCACCAGAAGGAATCTTTCAACTACTCATAGCGCCCGTCCCTGGCTCAGTCCAATCCGTTGTTGTGGAAACTCTGGGCGAATACGCGAAGTATAGCGTGTTTGCAGTCGCCTCTGGAATTTACGTGGTCTTCTATGGCCTCATAGGGATTGGAGTGGGAGCGCTATTTCGGCACGGTTTGTCGAGAATCTGGCACTCTGTTCTCACCGGCACCGTGGCCGGATTTCTTGTCTCGATGGCCCTTGAGAGTACCTTGTCAGGTCGGGTCTACATTCTCTCCACGCTCTTCGGTTGGGTCATGATGGGAGTCTTGATGGTTGTGCTGAACCTTTGCTATGCAGCCATTCTGGTGACCAGAGTTAAGGCAGATCCAAGACTCAGATATTCTCCCAGAGCACCTGCCGGTATGAGAGAAGCGGTTTCGTCCTCTCGTCGAGGATTTCTGAAGAAAGCAGCTATTGCCGCTGGGGTGCTCATATTCGCGGGCGCTGCGTCAAAGATCATATTCTCGATTCTGTCCGGGGAACCCGTAGTGCAAAGTAGTACAGTGATTCCCGTAGATGCCCAGCCGACCGTGACTGACTTGAGTGATCTTGCTCTCATATTCCAGGATCAAAGGATCAGAGATCTCGTGGGTTCAGAGATCACAGACAATCGCGTTTTCTACAGAGTCGATATTGACCCAGTTCCGCCGCAACTTGATTTTGAGAAATGGAATCTCAGAGTCTACGGGAAAGTCAGCAATCCGCTATCCTTCAATAAGGACGGCTTCATGGCCTTGCCAACTAAAGACAAGTACGCCACTTTGGAATGCGTTAGTAACACGATTTTTCCACCCGCGGCGCTCATAAGTAATGCCAAATGGACAGGGGTACCCTTGGCCACATTATTGAAGCAGGCTGAACTATCCTCGGACGCGACGTATGTGGTGTTCCATTGCGCCGATGGATACACGGTGGGTATTCCAGTAGATCGAGCGATTCAATTCGGATCTTTGCTAGCGTACAAGATGAATGATCAATTTCTCCCGAACGAACATGGCTTTCCATTGAGAGCGATAATCCCGGGGATCTATGGCATGATGAACGCGAAGTGGATAACCGATATCGAGGCAACGGATCAGGTCTACTTGGGGTACTGGCAGGAACGAGGCTGGTCTAATGACGCACGAGTAAAGACAACCTCACTCATCCACTATCCAAGGGACAACGCAACCGTAGGCGGCTATCTACCCATAGCCGGCATAGCATTCGCCGGCGATCGAGGAATCAGCAAAGTAGAGGTGAGCACTGATAACGGAAGCACCTGGAATGAGGCAACACTCAAGCAGCCGCGCTCGCCGTATTCGTGGAGAATTTGGGCTTACGAATGGACTCCTCAAGCAAAGGGAGTTCACACACTGATTGTTAGGGCGTATGACGGCACAGGCCAACTGCAAACCCCAAGCCTAATCCCACCATTTCCCGATGGCGCGTCTGGCTATCATAGTATACACGTCACGGTTACCTAGAGCGAAACAGGTTAGATTTCCTTGAAGAGCAACGAGTCAAGGAATTTGAGTTTCTCATGATACTCCCCCGGGTATAGCATTCGTTCTGTTGCTGCCATGCTACTCAGTAGAGTATTGCCATCTTGGGGCGTGAAGCAAAAGCCAAGCAGCTCGTTTCCGTTTCTCACGTGCAGCGAGGGTAGAATCACGACCGTCTGGTTCAGTATTCTGCCGAACCTACCGTGATCCCTTCCAAACGCGAAGACAAGGCTCGACATGTCTTTGTATGTGACTGCGATTCTGGGATTTGCTTGAATCCTCTGCACAGCATCGTCCAATGTCACAGTATTGTTCAGCATTAGGTCGAACCATATGCAGTGCATGTATTGGGAGTTCGTCTTGAGTGCGCTTGAGAAAAGGTTGAGGTCAATCCCTAATGTGCGGAAAAGGTAGAATGCGTCTCGCGCATGATGTGTTCCCCATGGATCCTCGTGCTTGCCGATTTTGGGCGACGGGACAAAATCCTTGCCATCACTGACATCGCTGGCTCGCCTAATGCACAGGAATTTCCCTTCTTTGAGGTGGCTTGCACTGTCCTCGAAGGCCAAGGTCTTCAGAATAACAGCGATGTTATGTGTGTTACAACTGACGATTTGAATGAACTGATCATCCTTCTGAACTGCTTCATCGTTAACGCCGTATGCGTATGGTTTACCGAAACCGAACTCGGAACCTTGGGCTAGAAACCCCTTGACATCTTTAGCATGTGGTTCGTAGAACTTCTTCTTGTTGGAGGCGCCAGTCCCATCTGGAGTGCAGTCTATCACTACTGACGCGCGTGCTATGGCTTCTTCGAAGTCAAAAGTGGGTTCCATTCCCAACTCGCGAAAGGTCGGCCACTTGCCCTTTTCAGCAGCGAGACTGGCTCCCTCCTTTACGAGACTCAAAACCTTGGAGCGATCATTGAGTGATGCTGTTCGTTTCGAGAAGGTGACCTCGTCGATTCCAAGTTCGTGCCTGAGCCCGGTCAGCATTCCTATGAGAGGTTCTCCGATTGTGCCGGTTCCCACGACATGGACTATGTTCCGTGTCACTGCAGGTACACCGACCACCGCTCGCAATTATATTACAAATAAGGCTTTCGACGTAATACTTCTTCGAACAGGAATCGCGATCACAGATCACGCCGTTACCATAAGCACACAGGCTTTTGTGCTGCCAAAAATAGGGGGCCAAGCAACCTTTGCAATAATATTGTGCAGGCACTAAGCCAGATGGAGTCGATTTTGAGTCTAAAGCGACGTAAAGTAACATATTAGCCATTGCTCGGTTGAAGAGCCGTTAGGGGGTTACGAGTATAACCGTTATCGAGAAATCTCTGCAACAGAGGTTTTTCTGCGAGAATTGTAAGCGCGAGGTTTTTCTCCAAGCCAACTATTGCGACAGCTGCGGCGGAGAGATTGAGTGGCCGAAGAAGGTCCAGAAGATTCTCTCCTCGTGGAACACGCAGAAGAAAGCCAGAAACTAGCCACATTCCAAGATTCCTTTACCCCACACAGGTTTTGTTGAACGGTAACATTGTTACGATGGATACCGCGAAACCCACGGTAGCGGCCATAGCAATCCACAAGGATCGCATCGTAGCTGTCGGAACCACTGACGAAATATCACCGCTGATAGGACCCAATACTTTGGTTACAGACTTAGAGGGTGTAACAGTCCTACCGGGGTTCATTGACTGCCATATTCATTTGATTCAATACGGACTTGGGCTTAACAGTCTGGATCTCCGCGCTGTCCGATCCATCGATGAATTGAAGAAACGAGTTGCAGCGAAGTCGAAGGAGGATCTCGAATGGATTTTGGGACGAGGCTGGGACCAAGAGAAATTCGCCGAAAGGCGATACCCGACGCGACATGACCTTGACGAGGCATCACCCACTAAGCCGGTTTTGCTTAGACGAATCTGCGGTCACGTATGTGTGGCCAACTCCGTAGCGCTCAAGAGAGCAGGTGTGGACGAGCGATCCAATGATCCACCGGGCGGCGTGATCGATAGAGATGCCGCAAAGGCCCTCACAGGTATTCTACGTGAAAATGCAATTGACCTGTTGGACGCGGCCGTTCCCTCTCCAAGCGCGAAAGACTTTGAAAAAGCGACTCTGGCAGCATGTCAAGATGCCTTGAAGGCAGGCTTGACCTCAGTCCATTGTATCATAAACTCTGATCTGGAACTTAGGGCATTGCTCAAACTAAGGCGTGAAGACCGCCTTCCCTTAAGATTCCATGTTCTCGTTCCATCTGATCACCTGAGCGCCGTGAAGAAACTCGGTGTTCAAACGGGTTTTGGGGATAAATGGGTACGGCTCGGTGCCATCAAGATCTTCGCTGACGGTTCGCTGGGAGCAAGAACAGCAGCCCTAGAAGCCCCGTACGAAGATGATCCATCTAACAGCGGTGTGACGATTTATCGTCAGGAGGAACTGGACGAGCTGGTGAGGGAAGCCCATCTCGCGGGTTTTCAGGTTGCAATACACGCGATCGGAGATCGAGCATCCAGAATGGCGCTGGAATCACTTACCAAGGCAACCAACCAAACGCAAGGAGATCTCCGCCACAGAATCGAACACGCCTCAGTACTCAATCATGATCTCATTCGCGAATTCGGAAGGTTAGGAGTTATAGCATCAGTTCAGCCTCACTTCATCGTTTCCGACTTCTGGCTCGAACAAAGGCTAGGGAGAGAACGCGCTTCACTAAGCTATCCATTCGCGAGCCTCGCACGCGCGGGAGTAAGAGTCGTGGCAGGATCAGATTGCCCAGTCGAACCTTTAGCCCCACTGCAAGGGATCGCAGCCGCGACGGCCAGATCAAACTCTAACGAAGCAATTACAGTTGAAGCTGCTATCGCATTGTACACTCGAAACGCAGCGTATGCCTCGTTTGAGGAGAATGTGAAGGGCACAATTGAACCCGGCAAATACGCCGATTTGGTCGCTCTTCGCACAGACCCGGCAGAAATCGTCCCACCCACGATACCCGAAATTCAGGTCTTGTTCACTATGGTCGGCGGCAAGATCATATATCGATCGGGCACAGTCAGTTGAGCTTGGGAGATCGGGCCGCTAAGAAGAATACAGAGATCCAGAATCAGCAAACAGAATACTACTGACTAGCGCAATTATGTCTTAGTACGCAAGGAGACGAACATTTATGGAATTTCGGAATTGACAGAATCACCGAGCAGGGTTTCTATATAGAACAACTCGAGCAGAGCACTAGCGCGCTTCGTTACCGGCCATAGTTCATTGAATCCAATCAACAGCCGTTACTGCAAAGGTTTATTCAACTCACGGGCACTTACGATTCATCGAGGCCTAGACAAGGGCCAATGACCGATATTAGGTATGATCGATTTGGAAGCACACGTTATTGAGACGCCCGCAGGGCTTTTCATAGTGGATGAAGAGATGAAAATCGTCGAGAAAGTATTCTTCACGAATGATCCACAAAGTGCCGCAGTTGAACTGAAGCAGATCCAAGAGGGCGGGCTTACTGATACGGTATCAAGCGCGTTGAAGCGAGCGGGCACAAAAGCTGATTTACTTGTCTTCGAGAACGAGGCACTCGCCAAGGCGTCCAGAGAGCAACTTGAACTTCAGGTCACAGTCAAGCCGACGGTTAGTGATCAGTTCCGAACACGTTTGGGTTCTGACTGGAAAGGAAGGGAGAAGTGGATTAGGGAACAAGGATTGGATACTCCAATCCTAAGAACACCCGAGTCATACAATGAATTCGCCCGACAGGTCACGTTGCAGCTGGCTCGCACTGGTATCGCGCTTGCGGCGGCACGACGAGATTTGAGCGCTGTCCAAGCCGTTCGCGCCATGGATGATCTCGACAAGACTCTTAACTTGCTGGCGGGGAGGGTACGTGAATGGTTCGGTCTGCATTTTCCCGAGATGGACAGGATCATAGAGAAGCACGATACCTACGCCAGACTGATATCGAAGCTGGGCAACAGACGCAACTTCACCTATGATAATCTGGTCTCCGAGGGCTTACCTAAGGAGACAGCCAGTCAGCTCGCAGATGCAGCGGCAAAGTCTATGGGAGCTCAGTTAGAAGAAGCAGATCTGGATGTCCTTCGATCCTTCTGCGAGCTCATGCTGGACTTATACAAGTTTAGAGGAAAGAGCGAGAGATACGTTGATGACGTTCTGAAAAGCGTTGCGCCAAACATGAGCGCGGTGGCAGGTGCATCTCTGTCCGCTAGGCTAATCTCCATTGCCGGAAGCCTCCAGAACCTGGCAAAGATGCCTGCCAGCACGCTGCAGGTTCTAGGTGCCGAGAAAGCATTATTCAGATCGCTAAAGACCGGCGCGAGACCACCGAAACATGGTGTCATATTCCAGCATACTGCAATTCACCAATCACCTCGATGGCAGAGAGGAAAGATCGCAAGAGCCCTCTCCGGCAAACTCAGTATCGCCGCTAGGGTTGACGCTTTTGGCGGCGATTTCATTGGCGACAGGCTCCGTGACGATGTCGCCAAGAAAGTCAATGAGATAAAGGAAAGATACAAGACCGCTCCCTCACCGAAGAAGAGAGAAGTTGTGCGCAAGCGTTAGACGTCACGACCGATTCGAGGGAGTCTACTGGCTCACGCTCGAAGACGGCAGTAGACGGTTAGCCACGAAAAATCTGGCGTCGGGAGTCACCGTCTACGGCGAGATGTTGATCAAAGATGACGATACAGAATATAGGACATGGGACGCGCATAGAAGTAAACTCGCTGCGGCGATTTTACGGAACCTTGATTCTCTGCCCATCCAGCTGGGGAAGAACGTGCTATATCTCGGAGCGGCGTCAGGAACAACGGCAAGTCATGTAAGCGACATTTTGGATGAGCAGGGCCGAGTTTATTGTGTTGAGTTCGCTCAACGAAGCATGCGCGAGCTAATCGATACCTTATGCGCACATCGCAATAACGTATACCCTATACTCGCAGATGCTCGGTTGCCCGAGAAATATAGGACATTGGTAACTCCAGTTGATGTAATCTATTGTGATATTGCACAGCCGGAACAAGCGAAGATACTAGCGGACAATGCAGACCTCTTTCTAAAGCCAAGTGGTTCCGCCTTGATCGCGATCAAATCAAGAAGCGTCGACGTGACAATGGACCCAAGCGACGTGTTCAAGCAAGAGACAGGAATTCTCAAGAAACGAGGGTTCACTGTACGGCAATCCGTTAGACTTGAACCCTACGAGAGAGATCATGCGCTAGTTCACGTTACTCGAGAATAAAGTCCATGTTCAAATCGAACAACCCTTTAGACCGAGCATCCGACGCTCTCATTGGACATGAAATCCGAAAACTAAACACACACCTTCCAAGACAAAGGCGGACACTCGCTGAACTACTCGAACACATAGACTCAACCGTGACAGCGGTCGATGGCTCTTCGATTTTGCTCAAGACTGGTGAGCTTGAAGAGCTTGCGAAGACGGTCCCCGTAGAATACCGAGGCCGCCTGAAGCTGCCCATAATAGTCCTACGCAGAATGGAGCTTGGAAAATCCGTTTACACTGTTGCTGGCGATCGCATTGAAGAGTTCACCGTGAAGAGAATTCTGGGCCTAACAGACTACAATTATCAGGAAATGTACATGGATCACGAAATGCCGTTTCTATACGGACCGCAGGTTGCCGAACTTCTCAGGAAATTTCACACTCTGGTCGTGATAGGATTCGGGATCCCTCGAGAACTCTCAGACTATGAGTCGAGACGAACCTGACCGATTTCACGCTCGATTTCCTTAATTGTTTTCCATGAAAGACGAACGATCGGCGGGTATTCAGCATGCTTCCTTCTCCACGCCTTCAGGAAGGCGACGGTCTTGGGGTCGGTTATGTAGCCTGATCCAAAATCCCCAAACTCATCTCTCAAAGCTTCCACAACCTCATCTCTCCGCACTTTCGCGATGATGCTGGCCGCGGAGACAATGGGGTAGGTTCTATCAGCATGATGTTCAGAGATCACTCGAACAGTCTTCAGCCCGGCAGGCAGAAATTCCGAAATTGTCTTCCCATATCGTTTTTCGTCTACATCGGAAGCGTCAACATAGACCTCGCCGGGAGAAAGCTGAGCTATGACCTGCGCCATCATTTTAGCCTCGAGGAAATTCAGCTTTCTAAGCCGCTCGCCGTGAAGAACGATTTCATCGATCTCTTTTGGTTGCGCTTCAACGACACTGACCATGAGAGCAATTTCTCTGATCTTAGATGCGAGTCGGGTTCTCATCTGTGGCGACAAAAGCTTGGAATCTTTCACACCGATCGCCGAGAGGTCCTTCGTCTGCTCGTTTGAAACCATTACGCCAGCGATCACAAGTGGTCCAATAATCGGCCCGCGACCTGCATCGTCGACCCCCGCGATTCTCTTTGTCATTTACAGAACCGCCATTACCATTAGACATGGGCTTGAGGAGTTAATAGATACGGTTCCATCTTTTCTATATCATGGATCGATATCGAGCCTTTCTGACTGGAGAGCCCGGTTGCGGAAAAACCACTGTGGTTACGCGAGTTTGCGAGAACCTAGTGGCTACGGGCTTCAGGCTCGGGGGGATGATTTCACGTGAGGTCCGACAGAGAGGAATTCGAGTGGGTTTCAGTCTTGAGGACGTACTCACCCACGAGAATGGCATCCTTGCCCACGTGGATCAGAAAGATGGGCCTCGGATAGGAAAATACCGAGTGAATTTGAGGGACCTCGAGCGAATTGGTGCAGCTGCAATTGCACGGGCAGCAAGAAACTCGGATCTAGTCATTGTTGATGAGATAGGCCCCATGGAACTTCATTCAATGCCATTCATTCTTGCGGTTAGGACGGCGTTGGCATCACCAAGAGACATTGTCGGAACGATCCACAAACGTGCTACGCACAGCCTGGTGACCGAGATAAAGTCAAACGTCGCGTACGAAATACTCGAAGTTACTCAGCAGAACCGCGACCTCCTCCCAGTTGCAATATCGGAGAAGATAAGCAGGAAAAAGTGACATGCATTCAAAACCCGCTCCTCATGTCGCTGGCAACCTTCTTCATGTTACCGAAGGAAAGGCGAAGATAATCGTCTCCGAGGAAGACAATGCGTCAAGGGCTTTCTACAATCCGAAAATGAACCTCAATCGAGATCTGGCAGTTCTGTTCGCACAATCCTATTTCGCCCCCTCGACAAAGCTTCGCGTCTGCGATCCTATGAGTGCTAGCGGAGTAAGGTCGGCACGCTACATGCTTGAGTTACCTAATGTGTCTAGCCTCATCGCGGGGGACAAAGACCGGTTAGCTGTAAAGACTACGCTAGCCACTGCTCGACTCAACAACTTGGAGGACAGGATCTCTGTAGTTGAATCGGATGCGAATCTTCTTCTCCTCAACCATGAGATTGATCGATTCGACCTAGTTGATCTGGATCCGTTCGGTTCCCCGGCTCCGTTCCTCGAATCAGCTCTCAGGGCAACGGTTGACGGTGGCGTGATTGCCGCAACCGCAACTGACATGGGACCACTTACGGGCGCAAGAGCATCGGCATGTTTACGGAAATACGGGGTTACCGCGATTCGGACTGGATTTGAGAAGGAAATTGCTGCCCGAGCCTTAGCCGGTTGTCTAACAGAGATCGCGGGTAGGCTTGGGCTTGGTGTCGACATAGTCTTCACTCATGCGTCGGATCATTACGCTCGCATGTACGCAGCGGTATCAAAAGGAAAGGCAAAAGCCAACATCTCAACGCGATCTTTGGGGTTCGTAGAACACTGCGGGAAGTGTTTGCGACGAGATGCGCATAACTCGCTGCAATCCATTCGAACCACATGTGAGGATTGCGGAGGCAGGAAAATGATTGGCGGTCCATATTGGATTGGCAAGTTGTGGAATTCGAATGTCGTTCGACGCATGATCAAGAATTGCCCTCAACTTGAATCGTCGCGCCTTTCTGAGATTCAGGAAATGCTTTCATGCGTGGAAGAAGAGTGCGAAGCATCGCCATTCTATTACAGAACTGACTTACTGTCCGCCAACCTCAGGATAAAACCGCCTAGATTGAAAGCAGTTCTCGATGCTTTGCACGATAACCACTATAAGGCAACCAGAACTCATTTTGATCCCGTTGGTTTTCGCGCCTGCGCGTCCAATCTTGAAGTCCTTTCGATCGCGCGGTCACTGGCCAACAAATCCTAGACCCAAGAGATAGAGTTCGGCACTCTCGGATCTGCTTGCAGGTGGTTTCACGATGCGCAGGACACGGAATGATGACTTGACATTAAACTGAAATTCTTTCAGCTCTGAGCCCTGAAATACCTTGACCAGCAAGTTACCCGAAGGTTTCAGCACCTCTCGAGCAATTCTCAGCGCACATCTAGCCAGTTCTATCTGACGAGCGTGATCCAAGCTCCATACACCCGAGACGTTCGGGGCAAGATCTGAGATTACAACATCGAATTTCCCTGCCCCTGCGCCTTGAATCTGTTCTAGCAGACCGGCCTGTGTTAGGTCAGCTGTAATCATGGCGACGTTCTCATAGTCTAACGGCGCGATCGGCTCCTTGTCAACGCCGAGCACATAGCCGTTTTCTCCGACCACTTCTCTCGCGGCTTGTAACCATCCCCCTGGAGCGGCACCCAGATCTAAGACGCGATCGCCGCGCTTCAGAAGGTGATAGCGCCTCACCATCTGGAGAAGCTTGAAGGAAGCACGGCTTCGATAGCCTTGTTGCTTTGCCAGGCGATGGAACTGGTCCTTCTTTCGCTGTCTGAGCCATTCACTCGGCACTTTTTGCTACCGCTTTCGCAGATGCTACTAGGTCCTGCATCCACTTTGTAAGATGCTGACACCTGCTAGAATTCATGATCCATGATTGCGGACAGTTACCTATCAGGTCACAAAACGCACAAGGAATGTCAACAATGGAGTCGATTGTTGAGTAGCGTCGTTTCGCGAAGACTCTGTAGGTCCAACGACCCTCGTGCAGTTCTTTCTTCCTGGCAATCAATCCCTTTTTCTCCAACCGGAGAATAGCCCGGGAACCCTCACGGCTATCGGCTGTCAGCTTCTTCCAAAGCTCGGATTGAAGTATTCCCATATCGCCGAGTTCCATAACTATCCGCAAAACGTCCTGCTCTGTTGGACCCTTTCTCGGCAACTGATAACCTTCTGTAATTGATTTGAATTCTTGAGAACAGCGTCAGAAATATAGACCCATTCCATTTAAAGGTTGAAGATCAGTTTCAGCGATGAATTGTCGAGCAAGAAATCCGAAGCGGGTACACCCCCACGGAATTGTGGAACGAAATCTACGTTATTCTTGAACCGTTGTCAATGTCTCGATCAGTTGTCAGCAGCGCTAGCATCTCTCCCTGCTCCGCTGCTAAGAGCATCCCCTGTGAGACTTCGCCGCCGAACTTTGTGGGTTTGAGGTTGCACAGGAAGACAACTCGTTTCCCTTTGAGCTGTTCAGGTTGGTAATAGCCAACCAGACTTGAGACTGTTTGACGTACGCCTAGTGACCCTAGGTCTACAAGTATCTTGTAGAGCTTTTCAGTCCTTGGAACTCGTTCCGCTTGAGTTATCGTCCCGACCCTGACGTCGAGTCGCTTGAAGTCCTCGAAGCTGATCTGGACATCCGTTTTCTCCTCATTCAATCTGTATTCGACTCCAGCTTACAGCGTTTATCTGATCGAATATGAGACCTTCGGCAACGCAATTCTTCATACCTCGTAGTCTTGACACCCAATAGTCGGAAAGTAGTCTGAAGAATGCCGTGAATGCTCTCTAGATTCTCAATTGATTGAGGAGTGGATGCTAGGGACGGGAGAACGAAGTGTTCAAAAGGAATTGTACAGTCAGCCTCATTCACCAGAAAATCGCGCCCGAGCGCAATGACCAAGAATGCACTCATACAACTAGCCCGTAACACGAGTCTAACCATTGACACGAATCTGTAGTCACGGTCTCGGATTCCATCGAAAATTTATTACCAGTGGAACTTCGACAATAGGGCGGTGCAATGTTTGGCTAAGAAGCGCGCGGCGAAGAAAGGCGCAAAGAAGAAAGCGAAACGGACTGCGAAGAAAGCAAGACCCAAGAAGAAGATGACCCCGAAACGTCCACCAGCCCCGATGACTGAAACTCCCGCTCCTAGTCCTATGCCTACTCCGATGACTGAAAGTACTCTTCAACCCTCTCCAACGGAAAGCGTGGCATCAGACACAACCACAACAAATCCGACAACCAGTTAAGCGCTGGTTGTCTTCCGATTTTTCGCAACCCATACTGCTCCCGGTTTCGCACGTCCCACGGCCTTATCGGAGATTAACGATTCAACAAGCATGCCAAGAAGTCGGAATTTCGCATCCTGATCGGAATAGAAACTTGATTCCGACGGAGGCACACGAAGGAAGAAGCTCAATGCCAAGAACTAACGACAGACCCAGCATAATGATGCAAGACCAGTCGAGCATATGCAAGTTATTTCACTATAAGCGTGGGGCATTTTGCGTGATGGCTAACCTTGTCGGATATGCTTCCGAGCAGGAATGCGCGGACTTCAGATAATCCTCTGCTCCCCATGACTATCAGATCCACCTTTTCCGATTGAGCAGCCCTAACTATCTCGTCACCCGGCACTCCTTGAAGGAGCTTGCATTGATAGTCGGCTCCCTCACTCTTTGCGTACGCTTCAGCACGGCTAATGATCTCTCGTCCTTCAGCTTCCAGTTCTCTTACGAAAACGGTTGTTGCCAAGACTCCCGCCTCGGACGGCGTTACAGCATAGAATCTGCGAAGTATAACGTGGACTATGATAAGCCTGGCATCGAATTTCTTGCCGAATTCCACTGCGTACTTCAACGCTCTCTCGGAAGCCGACGAACCGTCTACGGCGACCAGAATTCGCGAGAACATGACGGTCAGAGTGAAACTATGGCGTTAGTGAGTAATAACTGTACTTGACTTCATTCGTGTTGTTCAGACGAGTCCATCAGTTTCCGTGTCCGACAGTGGGTTCTGTAAGTCTTCATATGAAACTATTTTCTTGTCACAGGCTCTACGACTAGTTTCGTTCCTTCAAGGGATATGAAGAGCGGCTGGCTTTTTTGCCATTTCAGTCGTTCAACCATTTCACGGGGAATCGTTATGCGGTATTGTCCTTTGAATCCCTGCAGCCGCACGATTTCTAGAGCTTGGGACAACGGCGATGGACCTAGGCTTGCTGAGGACTGGTTAGGCTTTATGAGTATTGCTAAGCCTTATATATACTGAGAATACTCATTAGTACTTTAGAGGACTAACAGGATTGGAAGCTGCAGAGTACTACCGTGACGCTTCAGGCTTCTGGAGAATGAAAACGCCCAAGCGAAGACGAATAGTGCACCTGTAGCGAACTTTCAATCGAAGCTTAGACGCAACCGAGATTAGCTTGAAGCCTCCGCTTCTATTTTCTTGAGCTGTCTGCGATACATTTCCACAGTTTCTTGAGAGGTTGTAGCATCTTCAGGTGCCTTGTCCTTCCTCCAGTTACCTGTGAATCTAGGAAACCTCAATGCGAGCCCGCTTCCTTGCCTGATTAGGTCTCTGCCGCAGGTATGTAGTGGTGATAGAGTGATCTCATCCGCGCTCACCTCCATTACTGTTGAAGGGGTGAACCAGAAATCTGATTCCATGAAAGAATTCACACGCGGATGCCTATGCTTGACCAAATCCGGTTCCATAATCTTTGGAAGATTAGCTAAGTCTTCGTCTGTGAATCCTGAACCAAGCTTGCAAAGGGTTTCAAAGACATCTGCTTTGGAATTGTAGACAGCCATAAGTAGAGCCCCATATTTCCCTGCTCTTCGGCCTCGACCTGCGAATGCGCCCACGGGAACGAGATCGAATGTGTCTTGAACCTCAGCTTTGTAGGATCGTTTGTACTTTATCCAGAGCCAACCACGGGCTCCGGCTTGGTATATTGATTGTTCGGAGATGCTTTTCACAACGAGCCCTTCACAGCCTACGGATACTGCCTGCTCCATGAGATTCTCAAGGTCTTTTGGTACGTGTGTTTCAAACTGTTCCGCGACGATTGCATGCTCTGAGGGATTGACTATCCTAACTAATTCTCTCCGTCGCTCAAGGTAGGGAGTCAGTGTCATGTCTTTGCCTTCTGTGTAGAGAACATCAAACAGGAAGATCGTGACCGGGATCTCCTCAGCCATCTTCTCGATTTCGTATTTTCTGCCTCGGCGCTGGGAGATCACCTGGAACGGTAGCATTTCGCCCGTGTGTTGGTCCACGGCCACGCATTCTCCTTCAACGATTACTTCTCTTGCCTTGACACTTTCTTGGAGAAGTTTGGCTACATCCGGGAACTGGTTTGTGATGTTTTCCAATCTTCTGGAGAAGAGATGAACCTCTGTTGCGGTTATGTGCGCCTGCACCCTTAGACCGTCATATTTGTATTCTGCTGCACCGACGCCACCCAGTTTCTCTAGGATTTCTTGAGCCGAGGGGAGTCGCTCGCATAGCATTGGTCTAATCGGACGTCCGATAGTGATTTTGAATTTCCCAATGCCTTCAAGGCCTTCATGCGCAACCACGTTAGCAACGTACCCAAGATCGGAAGAGAGGTTGTAAGCCCGCTCAAGAGGTTCTCTGGCAGTTTTCTCGCCACCATATGCGATGGCAAGTGCGTCCAGAACCGTCATGTCTGCCACCCCTAACCTCAACTTACCGACAGCCATCCGTGCAAGGAACTTCCCTTCTAATGGTGAAGCATCATTCAAGAGACTACTCAGCAAACGGATCTTCAATTCGACAGAACCCGAACCTGAGACGTGGGCGATTTTATCAAATGTTCCGTAGACTCTGCTCACTGTCAACGGTTGTGTAAAGAGCGCCGCTTGTGTTTTCTTTCGCAGAAACTTTTCGACGCTAAGACCTAGGTCACCTGATATCTTGTAGTCCGCGTCGACAACTTCCTCTGGTTTCCCAACAACATCCGCGATGGCCCTTATGAGCAGTTTCTCAGCGATACCGAGCTCGATACCCATGTAATCAGGGTATAGCTTCCCCTGCAAGACGTACACAACGCTACTGATCTCATCCTTTGAGGTATTCTTGATCAGATCTACGAGCAGACTGGTCATTTCAAGTCGTTTTGTTGTGGCTTCAACCTGGTCGAAGACCCGGGCGAGTTCGGCAAACTTCAATCGTCCAACCTCATGTCTCTTGGTTGTGAAGTTGTAAGATGGGTGACCGCAATTGCAACCTTCTGCTTTTCACACATAGAATGAGTTGATAAGCTCTGTCACCTTTGGTGTCGGCTAGCTCTATCTTCCCGCAACGAAGAAATAAACGAGGTTACTAAGTCGTCAGCTAACCATACCCCGTTCTCGATGTACTTGGCGATCTGGTTTGACAGATGAATTTGGTGCTCGCTTGCACTTCGGTTGCGCCGGCTGGTCCTACAAGGAATGGGTTGGTGCACTATACGATCCTGGGAAGAGCATGCTTAAGCAGTATTCTTCTGTTTTTGACACGGTGGAACTGAACTCGTCCTTCTATAGGGCTCCGGACGAAGGCACGATCTTGGGGCTTACAAGGCATACAGATAGAGGGTTCATGTTTAGCGCAAAGATCAATCGGAAGTTTACTCATGAATTAAGATTGAGGCTGAACGAGGAAGCTCAGGATGAATTGGAGGAATTCGTAGAACTCTTTGATCCTCTACTTACTCAAGACAGACTGGGTTGCCTTCTGGTTCAGCTTCCTCCATCCCTGAGACGCGATGATCGACTATTGGAGGATTTTCTGACCGCGTTGCCACATCGATACGACTACGTGATTGAGTTTCGCCATCAGTCGTGGGTCGATAATGCTACATGGAGTATCCTCTCAAAGTACCAGGTAGCCTACTGTATAGTCGATGAACCACTGCTTCCATCGACAATCCACGTGACCTCCTCCGTCGGCTACATCCGGTGGCACGGTCAAGGCGAAAAGCCATGGTACGACTACTGCTACACGCAGGAGCAGCTAAGGGATTGGATCCCTAAGATAAGAGAGGTGCAAGCGAACACGACAAAGACGTTTGGGATATTCAACAACCATTTTCATGGGTATGCCCCCGAAAACTGCATCCAAACGATGAAAATGCTCGGCATCGCGCAACCGAAGCATGAGAAATATCTGAAGCGATTACAGAGTAACATAGAGAGAGAGTTGTCGGGTTTGCCAGCCACAGGCACTCTCGACCAGTTTGCGGAACCACCAGCATGAATGTGATTTCGATGAGAGAGATCCTTGGAAGATTTCATCTGGTCGGAAGAAAGGAGAGAAGGGTACTGGAGCTAGTAACGAGTCATTTTCACACGGTCGTGATGACCATTCAACGACTTGAACGGCTCATCGAGTCGGCTAAGACAGGGCACTGGGAATTGGTCGAAGGTATAAGCGACGAGATCAGTCAACTTGAAACCATCGCGGACGGACTGCATCGCGATGCCGTAGTCGCAATTTCACAAGGTGCCTTCTTCTCTGGTACGCGCGAAGATTTTCTGGAGCTCATGGAGGAGAATGATGAAGTGGCAGATGCTGCACAAAATGCGGCTAGGATACTCGCGGAATCACCAGTGGACGCACAATCATTCCAATTGCTCTATGAAGAGCCAAAGGAGACTCTTACCGATCTCTTCACAACTCTGCAATCATGTGTGGTGCTTCTGGAGGAATCAATAAAGAGTCTAGAGACTGATTCCGCGGTAGCAGTCAGTAAGGCTCTGCTCGTTGAACGCGCCGAAGAAGAGGGGGACGAAATAAAGAATCGGCTAATCAAGAGAATCTTCACCCATAAGAATGACATGGAAGTCCTCACGTTGTTGCAGTTACGTGACTTCGTATTGAAACTTGATGAAATCGCCGATGCCGCCGAGGACTCGTCCGACCTAGTCATATCACTCGTAGCTAAGGCAGAAGCGTAAATTCCCCTTAACATCCGAAACAACTTTAATAAAAGAAGTTCAACCATGCCTAAAGATCAAATAACCGCCTGACTGTAACAAAACAAGGTGGCTCGATACACTGAAATGCCCTCTATGCGGTAAAGAAATGACCAAGATGAGTGAAACATCTGCCAATCCTTCGCTAAACGAAGCTTCACGAAAGGGAGAAGCTCTTTATTACTGCGAAAAGCATGGGGTCATGGATAAATCAACTGACCTGAAGGAAAAGGCAGATCAAATCGCGAAAAAAGTGTGAGAATATCTGGGAGTTACTTGCCAGTAACCTCTCGCACACGAAGACAAGTTGAGTCTGCTATTGGCTGAACTGCTAACCTACCTCGGGTTACTACTTGGTTTGGTTTTATGTGTGACACTTGGAGCCAACAATCTATCCACTTGTCTAGGCACCTCTATGGGATCTAAGGTACTGAAGTATTCGGAGGCACTAGCACTTGCAGCGATTGGTGTTCTTGCAGGGATTGCGCTTGAGGGCTACAAGCTCTCGGGAGCCATAACGTCCGGTGTGGTCTCATCCAATAGTGCCGCATTCAGATTGGACATAATGCTCGCAACCTTTCTCATAATGGCATTCCTAACATACCGCAAGATTCCCATCAGCTTGTCACAAGTCGCGGTTGGCGCCGCCATTGGCGCAGCGATTGCTCATGGGATTGAAGTGAATTGGTACTTTACGACCCTAATTGCTTCATCGTGGCTCCTAACGCCCCTCGTTGGCTTGAGCCTAGCCTTTGCGCTCTCGCAGCTCACTAGAAGAGTGGCAAAGACGATTAGAAGAGTATTGACGCTGAATACTTTGTACGCGTATCTGACAGTCTTCAGCGGAATTTATTCGGCTTATTCGCTGGGAGCAAACACAGTAGGTCTGATCGTTGGTATGATAGATCTACCAAGGTCAGAGTATCTTCTGTTGCTGGCCGCTTTCGGGCTTGCCACCATCGTTGGGATGGTTCTCTTCAGTAAGGGAACTGCTCGGAGTGTAGCGGAGAACATAATCGGTCTCAACCCTTCAGCTTCCTTTGCCGCACAGATGGGAGGCGCTTTGACAGTTCATGGGTTCACGCAGTTCGGCATACCGGTGTCAGTATCTCAAGCGGTCGTGGGAGGAATATTCGGAGCCGCGATTCCGCGCAAGATCGTTGTGCGCAATGATCGGTTAACCAGAGAGATGGTTATTGGTTGGACGATTGCACCCCTTGCTGGTGCTACTCTAGGCATGGCCATTGCTGCATTCATGTGAATCATCCAGATATGCGCCCAACATACTGAGAAGGATCACCCTTAGGATACAAAGAAATTTAGACTCGATACTCCCACTCTAGGGTAATCAACTTGCGTGCATGACCATGCCCTCAGAGAAATCATGCGGCGCCGTTATCTTCAAGCGAAACGGCAATCGAAAGTATCTGCTCCTTCACTACGAGGGAGGGCATTGGGATTTCGTTAAGGGTCATGTAGAGAAGAACGAGTCTGAGAAGGAAACGGTGCGACGTGAGACTGAGGAAGAAGTTGGCATAAAGGACCTTACTTTCATTAGAGGGTACAGACAGCCCATAAGCTACTACTACAGACGAGCAGGAAAGATAGTGTACAAACAGGTCGTCTTCTACTTGGTTGAATCGAAGACCGACGAAGTTAGGCTGTCGAGAGAGCATGTGGGCTTTGATTGGTTGCCCTATGACAGGGCGATCGAGCGCTTAACCTACAAGAATGCAAAGGATACGCTCAAGAGAGCTCATGATTTTCTGGAAGAACCACAATCCCAGACGGCGCTAAGGGAGTCCTAGGAAGGCATCAAGTACGACTCGAGCGCCGTGCAGTTTATTCTCGGCCTGCTGCCAGACGATACTGCGTGGACCCTCCAATACTTGATCTGTGATCTCTTGACCTCTGTGAGCAGGTAGGCAATGCATGACAACACAGTCGCTCTTGGCCTTCGAGACTAGCTTATCGTTGATTTGAAATGGTTTGAACTTCTGCTGTTTTCTCTTCGCGCCCTTTTCTTGACCCATGCTCACCCAGACATCTGTATAGAGAACGTCTGCCTCAATAACGGCCTTCTGTGGGTCCGGAACAAACTCAAGCTTGCCGCCTGATTGCGATGCGAGCTTCTTAGCCTTCTCAACTACGGACTTTTCCGGCTCACATCCTTTGGGGCATGAAGCGACGATTGTCATGCCCGCGCAGGCACCTCCCAACAACCAGGAGTTGCATACGTTGTTTCCGTCCCCAATCCAAACGAACTTCAATCCTTCCAGCTTACCCTTGGCTTCCACGATCGTCATCATGTCACCTATTATTTGGGTCGGGTGTTCTAGGTCGCTCAATGCGTTGACGATGGGCACTGGGGAATATTCGGCGAACTCCATCAAGTTCTTATGCGCATAGGTTCGAATGACCAGCCCGCTAAGATAGCTGCCCAAAATTCGCGCAGTATCCTTAACCGGTTCTCCTCTTGAGAGCTGAAGTTCGTCAGATCTCAGATACATAGCCTGCCCTCCAAGTTGGTAAGCCGCAGTCTCGAAGCTTGCCCTTGTCCGTGTAGATGGCTTTTCGAAAAGGAGGCCAACTACTTTACCTGTCAAGGAATGTTTCAGCGTTCCTTTCCTTGACTCCGACTTGAGTTTGATTCCAAGATCGATTAGCGATAGAATTTCGGAGCGAGCGAGTTCGTTCATCGACAGGAAATCTCTACCCACAAACAACTAAATATCATCCTGCCGCAATTGTTACGAAGCGGTTCAAAAAGACTTGGATTTCTGTCTTAGGCGTTATTCTTTCGTTTGATCTTCCCTGATGCCCGATATTTGGCGGGTAGTCTTTTTGTAGGGTCGATCAAAAAACGTCCTGACTTCAATATGTCCATCCCAACCAGTACAGGATATCGCATGTCAGAGCGATCGTTGACCGTCACCGGGATAGCAAAGCGTTCCCCCGCAATCTCTACTATACCTCGTACTACCGGTCTGCTCCGCACGTGATCGAGAAACGCAGATTTGACTTTCACTACATCCACTGTGGGCCCCAAACATATGTTCGCGGCCAACCAAACATCTACCGAGGTCCTGCTCGAACCTGTGTCTATTTTGCCCTTGACCCTTGCCTCACCATGATGCCCCGTCACCTTTACGTACTCAACAGGTCCAATGAAGATCCGAGGCTTCATTCACGACACGTCGGCGTACGCTTTATGAATACACCTGGTATTAAGCGCGCACTGCTCAGTGGCTGACCTCATGAAGATCGGTATCCTTTCCAGAAACATCGAGTTCTGGGCTACATCCGAAATAATCAAGGCGCTTGGACGCAAGCACGCTGAACCAGTCTACCTGCGTACGCCAGAGATTCATCTGACATTAGATGAAAGAAAAGTTGATGCCATATACAAAAAGAAATCTCTGTCAAGCCTTGACGCCGTGATTCCGCGCATAGGTCGAAGCTTGACCCAGCTTGGTATCATGTTGCTGAGACAGCTAGAACTGATGAAGATTCCCTCCACGTTATCGATGAATGGGCTTCTGGTCGCTCGAAACAAGTATCTCGCACTTCAGGCTCTCTATGGTGCGGGAGTCAAGTACCCGGCAAGCGCCCTGATCGCGTCTCGAAACAGGGTCGAAGAGATGGCCGAATACATCTCACCACCCGTCGTTATGAAGCTTCTAACTGGAACGCAGGGTGTCGGCGTTATGCTTGTCCGAGATGTCAAAGAAGCTGGACCTATAATTGATACGCTCTCCGAACTTCAGCAGATAATTTGCCTGCAGCGGTATCTTCCAAATCCCGGAGAAGATATCAGAGTATTTGTTACGGGCGGCGATGTGGTAGGGGCTATGAAACGCAAGGCAGCACCACATGAATGGAGAAGCAACATCCATATCGGCGGTTACGGAGTAGCCCACGAGCTTTCCGAAAGAGAAAGAGAAACAGCGCTCAAGGCTGCGGAGGCTGTGGGAGTTGAGATTGCTGGCGTTGACCTGATCTCAGTCTCCGACGAGCCCTACGTGATCGAAGTCAATGCATCTCCAGGATTCAGAGGCCTCCTCCAAGCCACAGGCATCAATGCCGCAGAGAAGATAGCGGAATACGCGGTGGCCAAGGCCAAACGGTAACCGGGACCTGCGAAATCCTCATTGCATTCATCGTTCTACCTTCAGATGCCTGTTGGCAATGAAGACAGTCACAAATATGATGCTCAAATGACATGAACCTGGGGTATCTGAACCAACAGGCATCTACACTCATTAGTGCACGGAGACGATAACGACTGATCGGGATTCGACCTAACGTGATTGTAAAGGTAAGTGAAGAGATCACGTCCTGACCGCGGAACTTGGTAGTTGACGGGAAGCGTGAGAGGTCCATTTGGTTCGTCTCCTATTGTCAGCGAAGTTACGTTGATGTAGTCTCTTGGACAGGCCGATCTGTGCGGGCTTACATTGCAGCCTTGATACGGTTCCCGCGAGACTCGAACATATGGAACCCCGGACCTCGGGTCTCGCCTTTGCTGACATTCTTCAAAGAAAGTTGGGTTGATTCATTGCACTAGAATCGAGTTCCTTAGGCTTGGGGTCTCAATAGGAATTCTCTGCACATCCTAGCGTGCACCATTAGGCTTACGCATGAAAACGAAGACAGGCAACCCAATCCCGATGAATAGACCAAGAACTGGTATGGAAAGATTAGCGAGGCCACAACTGCAACCGCAATAACGGAAAGGTATGCCAACGTTCGTATTTGCTAATGAAAGAATTCATTTGTGCACTGGGCGTTAGATCTCTATGCATGCCGAGCGAAATTCTAGTACTGGAACCTGCTGGGATGCTTGTCCTCGATAAACTGAATCAACCGATCCGTTCACGGCGGTGAACCAATAAAGTATTTTTCCACCAGTCCTATCCCATAATAGCCGCCATATGCACATATCACAAGCATTATGGTCTTACCCAAAATCGCAGCCATGAGAGCCTTGGCTTTTGGATAATTCATCATTCCTAAGGGTATCCAGATCAAGTCATCAGGCGTTAGAGGCGTAACCGCAAAGAGGAAGATGAGTATTAGCCCATACTTGTTTAATCTTGTCTTCCATCTCTCCATCATCTCCCTATGTTTCTCTGACACCAAGAATCTTCCGGCCGAACCAACGTAATAGTGGAGATATTGCGCTATACCAGCACCCAGCCCCGAAGCAATGCCCAGCAGGAGCGGATTGAAGCCTAGTCGTGGGGCGCTCATCAAGAACACGACTATTTGTGGTGGAAAGAATGAGATCAACAGTGAGCTAGTGCCCAAGAATCCGGACAGGAATGCTCCCAAGTAACCGAGATGTAGGATGGCTCGAACCAAGCCAGGGATATGTTCCGCTCTCACAACTAGAAGAGCAACAGTAATGAGAATCAAAGCTACGGCTGCAAAGAGTACAGGCATTTTCTTCAAGTGGATGTTCCCTGGAATAGTTCAAACCAAACGTACTATGCTTGACTGGAATTTAAGATACCTCCGCTAACGACATGAACAGTTAGCAGTTTTCAGTGTATACGCTCACTGCGACCAGCACACATCTAGACCCATCGAGATTGCAAGAGACAAGGCGCTCCTCTTTTAGGAGCATAGTGCTAAAGAAACGGCACGGGATTCGAGATCATGTTCATCAAGAAACCCACCGTTATTGTAGACAAACGTTTGACGGTGCATAAGATTGCGCGCATGGCAGAGAAAGCGAAATCTAGTGGCGTCAGGTTTCGCCCCCACTTCAAAAGCCACCATTCTGCTGAAATTGGAGAATGGTTTAGGCCGTTTGACGTCTCAAGCATCGCGGTTTCATCTGTCGGAATGGCGAAATACTTCGCAAGTCACGGTTGGAACGACATCATGGTATGCATCCCTACCAATATTCTTGAGATAGATGAACTGAACCAGCTCTCCGAGAACGTGGCGTTGCATGTACTCGTGGATTCTATGGAGACCTCGAAGTTCCTAACCGAAAAGACGAAACACCCTGTCGAAGTTTGGATTGAGATCGACGTTGGATACCGAAGGACAGGCGTACCATCAGGACACATGGATGAGATACTGAGGATCGCGAGACAAGTTCAGAAAAGTCGAAACCTCTCGCTAACTGGAGTTGCCACGCATGCCGGTCATTCGTACCACGCTAAGTCTCTCCGCGAAATCATGGATGTGTACTCTGAGACAGCCTCGAAGATGAAGGCCGTTCAAGAATCACTGTCATCTGCAGGGTTTACCAACCTCGAAGTATCGGTCGGCGATACACCCACTTGCAGCTTGATAAAAGAATTCGAGGCACCGATCTCCGAAATAAGACCGGGCAATTTCGTGTTTTATGATTTGACCCAGCTCAATATTGGCTCTTGTCGAGAAAACGAGATCTCCATGACAGTTGCTTGTCCTGTGATTTCGAAGGCACCCGAACGAGGCGAACTAGTGATCTATGGTGGAGGCGCAAGTCTCTCGAAAGAACACTATGTTTCGGACGGGCACAACGTGTATGGCTTAGTTGCCCTTCCCGAAGATGAGAAGGGGCGAACCCAAGCGATCAACGATACTTTCGTTGCCGCCGTATCCCAAGAACACGGCAAAATCACTGGACCATCGAATTTTGTCAACGACACCAAGATTGGCGACGTTCTCATGATATTGCCCGTGCACGCGTGCCAAACAGCCCTATTGCACACAGAGTATCGAACCTATGAAGGTGAGATTCTAACCAGCTACCAGCCCTCGATTTCATGAAGATCGTCAAGACCGCAGTCAATCTAAGCAATCGATTCGGCTCATTTCAATGGGCATGTGGAACCTTGGTTGTACGACCTCATGAAGTAACTATACCGGGTAGAGAGTTACGTTGTATGTGCGCGCTACCGGAAATCTTTGTGATTGACAGGCGTTGAATTATGTAAGTTTACGATCTGGCGAACGTTTGGTTCCAACGTGGTTAGTATTTCGGCTTTGGACATTGATTGAAAACTTCTTTACACCCCCTGAGCGGTAAAGTTGAAGATCCGTGTGTGGAACTAGGAAAATGGCTGAACGAGTAGAATTGAACTCGACAACGTTCGACAAAGCCCTTGACTCTACGATACCTGTGGTAATCGACTTTTACGCAGACTGGTGTGGCCCATGCAGAGCGGTAGCACCGATTATTGATAAGTTGGCTGAGGAGTACCGTGGAAAGATGGTTTTCATGAAGCTCAATGTTGACGAAAATTCAAAAGTCGCAGACCGCTACGAAATCGTTAGTATTCCTACTTTGCTAGTCTTCTCTAAAGGGAAGGCCACCAAGAAGATTGTTGGAGCACGAAAAATCGAGGGTTATAGGAGCGAGCTGGACGAGGTTCTCAGTTCACCTTAAGCAAAACTGGACCCACTGGCTCTAGCGCACGTGGTAGCGACTAGTCATTGATGGATGTTATTGCCTTGCTATGCGCAGAATTCCTTTGTGGAAAGCCTATCGCAACACTCAACTTGCGCGAAAACTGACAGCTACTCTCGGTGTCTTATTGTGGAGGGGAGAGACCTAACTCTTGTAGCAACGGGCGACTCAATGATCACCAAGCGGATATCCGTTCATCGCGACAAACAGTTTGTGGATATGGTCAACGTAATCCGGGGTGGCGATGCGATCTACACTAACCTGGAAATGCTTGTCCATGATTACGAGGGATACCCGGGCCACAGCTCTGGTGGAACCTTCATGCGTGCGCCCTATTTTGTTCTCGAGGAACTGAAGTGGCTGGGCTTTAACATGGTTTCCACAGCCAACAACCATGCAATGGATTACACGTTCGAAGGGCTCCTGACGACTATTAGGAATTTGAATCAAGCGGGATTAGTCCATTGCGGGACCGGCCGAACCTTGGCTGAAGCGCGTGCGCCGGCTTTTCTCGATACCCCGAAAGGTCGAGTTGGGATGATTTCTCTGGATAGCAGCGGACAACCTCATGCTGTTGCAGGGGAGGCCAGAGCAGACATGCAAGGCAGGCCGGGATTGAACCCATTGAGAGCGGTGAAAAAGTACACTCTTGACGGAGAATCGTGGAGAAGCTTAACGAGATTAGTCAAAACCCTTGACCCACTAGGATTCCGAGACATGGATCCTGAACCAATCGCATCAAAGACAAAGGAGCTTGAGCTGTTCGGGGTCAAGTTCGCAAAGGGAAAAAAGACGGATATCACCTCCGTGCCCAATCAATCCGACATTGAAGGCAACCTCAGGTCGCTGAGGGAAGCTAGGCGACAGGCGGACTGGGTCCTGGTCGCTCACCACGCTCATTGGCACGAAAGCACTAATCCTCAGGTTCCTGCGAAATTCATTCAGCCTTTTGCGAGAAAATGCCTGAATGAAGGTGCGGATGCATACATCGGACATGGCGCGCATCTGCTTCAGGGAATCGAGATCTACAAACGGAAACCAATATTCTACAGTCTGGGAAATCTAATCATTCAACAGAGTCTGGTGTCCAAACTTCCGGCTAGTTTCTATCAGGCCCAGAACCTAGGCGAAGAAGCCACTCCTCAAGATGCCTTCGATACGAGAAACAAGAAATCCAGAGCCTTTCGAAGAATGATGATCCAAGATCCGCAGTTCGCCGAGAGCGTGATTGCGGTCTGTGACTTCAAAGAGCACGAACTTCGAAGCCTTAAGCTCTACCCGATCGAGATAGGATTTGGGAGGCGTCGTCACCAATTCGGGACGCCCATGCTGGCAGATGAGCAGAAAGGAAAAGCCATCATCAACAGGTTGGCAAAACTCTCTGGACCTTACGGAACAGAGATCTCCTTCCGAGAAGGAATAGGGCATGTGACATTGCCATGAAGCCGTCTCGACTAAGAAGTTTTGAACTCTGACATGCCATCTTAGTTGAAAGATCAGGAGCGCAGAGTCAAGGCAAGATTACATATTCCAACTGCAGATGAGTCTCACGACCAAGATTACTCGTTAGCATGTTGAGAGCATCTTCAAGAATTTCGAGCGCTTCATCGGTCGTCCGAATTTGTGTTAACGATTCTTCTCTCGGTCACCAGTTTGTTGACCCTGCTATCAAATCGGCCATTTGGTACGCGATCAACGATTTGAAATTGGTAGGATAGGCCGATCTTGGGCAGGAATTTCCTCATTGAATTAATGCTTCGATCATAATAGCCGGCGCCGTATCCTATTCTGTAGCCGCGAAGGTCCCATGCAACTCCTGGCACGAGTATGACATCTGCTTGTTCAAGCGGCAAAGGTCTTCTGAATTCAGGCTGGGGTTCAAGTATTCCGAAAGTTCCTTTTGCGAGCTCCTGTTGTGGGAACTTGATTTCACAGAAAATGAGCCTTCGGTTGACTTTGTCTGTTACCGGTACAATGACTCTCTTTCCGTTGGAGAGAAGCCAATCAAGGATGAAAGCGGTCCTGACTTCACTTCCAATGTGCAGGTAGGTCGACACAATATTGGCGCCATCGATCTCCGGTAGCTCACGTAATCTTATGTTGATCTGAGCGCTGAGTTTGTCCAACTCTTCAGTGGGTTTGCTGTTCCTCAAGGCCAGCATTTTATGACGCATGAGTCGCTTTCGCTCATAGAGATTCAAGCGCTCACAGCTCATCTACGTTGAGGTCTAGCTTCACGCCCTTCTGGGCGCACGCTGCGATCATAGTATTGTATAGGAGCATTGTGATCGTCATGGGACCTATACCTCCCGGTACGGGGCTAACGTACGCAGCCACATCCATCGCAGATTTGAAATCCACATCTCCAACTGACCTGCCCCCGACGCTGCTGGTTCCAATATCAATCACAGTAGCTTCGGGTTTGATCATATCCGCAGTGACAGTGAATTCTGTGCGTCGACCTATCCCTGTTATCAGAATATCCGCCTGACAAGAAATGTCCCTCAGCTGCCTAGTCTTCGAATGGCAAGCTGTGACTGTCGCATCCTTGTTCAGAAGGAGCTGAATCAAAGGTCTTCCAACCAGTCTGCTACGGTTAATCACAACCGCGTGGGCTCCGGAGATTTGCACACCATAGTAGGCCAGCAGAACCATCACTCCCTTTGGAGTGCAAGGAACCAATTGCCCTAGCGTGCCTTGTTTCTGGTATAGCTGCCCGAGATTGATAGGATGTAGTCCGTCAACATCCTTCTCGGGGGCGATGCAGTTGACCGCACGCATGTCATCCAAGCCGCTTGGTAGAGGTAGCTGAAGCAAGATACCTGTTACAGTCCGATCTCCATTCAAATCTCGAATCGTCCGTTCCAGATCCTGTTGAGAAGTCGTGGCTGGAAGCTCTATGTTGCTCGATTTGATACCAACATCTAAGCATGCCGCGTGCTTGTTCTTCAAGTACAGTTTTGAAGCGGGGTTCTCCCCCGCGAGTATCGTTGCAAGCCTAGGGTCAACATTTGATGCTCGAAGAGCATTCACTTGCTCCCTGATTTTCGCGCGTATTTCCTTTGCCACCACGCGCCCATCCATGACCTTACCGGGCACAAAATCCGCCTCTAAGACCGATCTTAATGTGCAGAGTTCGTCTTAAAAAATCCTAAATGTTGACCAAATTCCGCTGCTGACCGAAATGGAATTAGCTTCGACGGTTGAACACTCGAATTCGATGATGTTTGAAGCTCGTTGAGTGTGTTCCTAATTTCAGCGAGGGTCGGAGAAACGAGGTTATTAAGGCGATAGTTGCCGAGGCACGTTCAAGAAAGGTGAACGTGCTCGACATTGAATCAGACGCGGATCATAATCGCTCGGTTCTCACGTTTGTTGGATCACCCGACGCCGCAAAAGAGGCCGCGTTAGCTGTGAGCGCAAAGGCCATTGAACTAATCGACCTAAACAAGCATAAAGGTCAACACCCGAGAATGGGTGCCGTTGACGTAGTACCGTTCATCCCAATCTCAGAAGTGACGATGCAAGAATGCGTACAACTAGCGAAGGATTTCGCGAAAGAGTATGCGACACGATTCCGAGTTCCCGTCTTCCTGTACGAAGAGGCCGCAACGCGTGCGGATAGAAGAAACCTAGCCGACATTAGGAAGGGAGAGTTTGAAGGGTTGCGGGAGCAGATCGGCAAGGACCCTAACCGAACACCAGACTTTGGTCCGAACTCCATTCACCCGACCGCAGGCGCAACCGCAGTTGGAGCCAGACAAATACTGATTGCCTACAACATCAACCTCGCGACATCAAACCTCGACACGGCGAAACAGATCGCAAAACAGGTTCGAGGCAAGGATGGAGGTCTGTCGGGGGTTAAGGCGTTGGGCTTCGAACTGAAAGACCGAGGCATAGTGCAAGTTTCGATGAACATGGTCAATTACAAGGCCAGTCAATTGTTCAAGGTCTTCGAGCTTGTTCGAACCTTCGCCGAACGTTATGGAGTTCAAGTACAGGGCAGTGAAATAGTTGGGCTGGTACCGATGGACGCTCTAGTAGACTCCGCTGAGTTCTACCTTCGACTGCAGGGATTCAACAGGAATCAGATATTGGAGCGGAAAATGTTCGATAAGCACGACGAACGCCTTGCCGCAACGGACCTGACCAGCTTCGCCGAACAGGTCGCATCCGAGAAACCCGTTCCAGGCGGCGGTAGCGTATCGGCGTACGCGGGAGCCTTGGCGGCGGGCCTTCTGAGCATGGTTTCCCGACTAACACTCAACGGGGCCGAATACGAGAAGCATTGGCCTAAGGCGAGAGAAATACTCGACGAAAGCGAATCAGTACGACAACGCCTAATGGGTTTGGTGGATGAGGACTCTCAAAGCTTCATGAATTTGATGCAAGCTTATCGTCTACCAAAGGAGAGTGAGGAGCAGAAGCGAGTTAGATCTGCAGAAATCCAGAGCAGATTGAAAGTCACAGCAGACGTTCCTATGGCCACCGCGGAGCAGAGCGCACGCATTCTGGCTCTTTCGAAAGAACTCGCGGAATTTGCGAACTTGAACGCGCTGTCAGATCTGGAGACAGCGATTTTCCTTGCTAACGCGAGCATTTTTGGAGCGTTAGCGAATGTATCAATAAACTTGGCCAGCATAAAGGACGAGGGCTATCAGAAGCAGACTCAAGGTAAGATTGATGGAGTTCAATCTCAGATTGAGAAAGACAAAACAGAGGCCCTGAAGATTCTGGCAACAAGGGCTAAGTGACCCGGCGCCAGCCTAGCTCTGGGTGCCTACTTCTTGGCGCCAGTCTTTTCGTACATTCTTCTTAGAGTCCATCGGATTGCGTTCTTAAGTTCTAGCAATCGTCGGTCGTCACCGTAATTCTGGATGTGAATTGCCTTCAGACGATCGCCGTCTTGCTCAAGGTTGTAGCTTAGGATGCTTTCAGGAGAGAGAACGCCAGTTGACGCAGCTTCCTTGTCCTTCACTTGCATTGGTTCGAGCACTTTACCCACCAAGAATGAACGTAGAGGCGGTGAGTTCGGATCCAGTTTCACTTCGGGCTCGGGGGTCACGTGGACGCCAGCTTGATCGATGAGCATCGAGGCAATTCGAAGCCCATCCGAGGTCATGATTGGAACGCTATCCGAGGAAGCTGACGTGGGCTTGCTTATGCGCGGAGTTGGGGTAGATGGCGGTATCTCTACGGGCCTAAAACTTCTTTCCGCCAGAAGAGAGTCCACAACCTCCAAGAATGTCCGGAAGGAATTCACTTCTTCCTCTTGTTCCTTTATTCGTCGCTCTAGGAACGACTTCATCTCAGCTAGTTTTTTTGTCAACTGCTGATCCTGTGCAGACAAGAAGCACTGTCTCCTGAGCATGATGCTGCACATTGCCGGTATTAAATGAAATTGATTTGGAACAGGTCAGGATCAATTGCTCGCTTTGAAACCACCTCGGCGTGACCCATAGCAGATTAGGTTCGTGCGACGACTCTTGAAAGCTCGTTTTCGGAGTTGTCGGCAGTAATGAAGATTGGCACATTCTCTATTCCCGTAGCTATGTAGCTTGATAGCAACCATTGACCCGGCGCGAACTCCAAGGTCTTCTCAAGAATCCCTTGATCGATTGTGAAGGTACTGCTTACGAGGCTCCTGTCGTAAGGTCTCGGCAGTGGGCCGACGAAGTATGTGTGCAGTTGTTGCAGTGCATTCGTGTTTAGGTAAGCGATTCTCTGCGTTGCCACGCAACCTCCCAACCCGTACTTCCTTCCCTGCCTCAATAAAGTCTCGATGCGCTGAGTGCAAGTGAAATCCACGCCGCGGGCTTTTTCGTATGCAGGTATGAACTCCTGCGCTTCATCAAACACGAAGAGTATCTGAGGCTCAACCTGAAATTCCCGCTTCCGCTGTCTCAGCATTTCAGAGGTCAAAGCGATCGCTAGACCCTTGACGACATTTGGCTCAGCTATCGACAAGCATAGAACCCTCGCGTCACCACTCAGGAGGTCAATCAATCGTTTCGTCGTATAGGAGTTCTCGTCGGATGATTCAGATTTCTTCGCTAGACTGCTCTTCAATTCAGCTCTCGTGGACGCCCAAGCAGCTAGAGAACCGCTCTTCCAGACTTTGAATCTCTCAATGGCACTCACTGCGGTCGCTTGGAGATGGTCGAGAAATTCAGGTGAGATTACGTTTGAGTGTTCCAGTTTCTTTTCTTTGATCCAGTCAAAGACGCTTCTCTCAATTTCTCGGATTGCATCCACGTTAACAGCTTTGTCCCCTTCGTTTTTCTCTAGCGATCTAATCTGTTCCAAGATGTCTTCGTAGGTCTGTGAGGATTTTCCGGTCTGCTCATAGTATCCAAGTTTTCCTTGAGCAATTATCTGCTCTAGGTTCGCGGTGGGGTTGAGCTTCTCAAAACCCCTTGGAGTGACTATGATCTTCCGGAAACGTTGTGCGTCAGCGACTGGCACTTCGGTTATGATTTTGCTTTTGATCCCTTTATCCAAGAAAACGTCTTGGAGGAGGAAGGGGTATTCCATTGAGATATCGAAGATCACCACTTTAGTGTTCTTTGTGTGATAGATAATTCGTCTTAGTATGTTTGAGAGTAGGTTGCTTTTTCCGCCGCCCGTGAAGGAGAAGACGCCGAAATGATATCGCACGAGGCGCTCGAAGCTTACATAGATCGGCACTGGACCTCCCTCCTCTTGAAACATTTTGATCGTCCCGATCCTCGGGTCTTTCCGGGCGTCTGGGCTGGTGACTATTTTCTCGTCTTGCCAGTGGAGTCGAAGCTCTTCAAGGAGTTTGAGGTTGTACATTCTGTGAATTGTCGCCTTGTTGAAGATGAAGACTCTCTCGCCCACGACAGGGTATGTGAATCCCTTCACGTACTGTTGACCGTTTCCCTCCACAACCAGATCGTAGTTTAATGGGATCGCATTCAGCTGAATCATCATAGTCGCTTTATCATCAGTGTCCCAATCTCCCACGCTTTGTTCAATTATCTCGAACTGATAGGGGTAGTAATTCTGGTCCGATAGACCTCTTAACCCAAAATGTTCCGGGCCGATCCTCGAGATCTCAAGTAGCGTGAAACGCTTCCCCCCATGCCTCTTCGATTTGAAGTTTCGAACGGCGAGGAGCATTCCTTCTTCCAGCAGTCCCATCAAGTCTTTCTGGTATTGGGCCTTCACACGGCATTCATACTTGGCCGAAAAGCCAGTTGTTTCCGCCGAGACATCTGCTCGCCTCACGGCATAGACCGCGGCGAGTCGTCCATCAAACCGCCCCTCAAAATCAGTAAAATGTCGATTAAGCTCTGCGTCTAGCACTCTCAACTTCACTCCTTCGCGTTCGGAACGTATTCATGTAGAATGCGTATTCTCTTAACTTCGGATGATTAACCAACCAATGTCCCATGGCCTTAACCATTTGGGACGCATTGCTTCGCTGCGCCTTCGCTACCTTATCTGCTATGTAGAGTGGCTCATTGTGACCGAAGACCTCTGGTAGGCTCTGGTGGGTCATGGCCTTCAAGGTGACCATTACGAGTTCCTGAACCCGATTCTCAGCCTCATTCGAGGACCAGAGAATGGGTTCAACTTCCTCCACAGCCCCACCGTACTGATGCTTCAATCGAATCGTGGGGGCTCTCTCGTTCGGGTGATAAAGTCGGTCAATGAAGAGTACGTTGCTGCGGAAGCGGTCGTCAGATTTTGCTTTATCTAACTGCACATATGACTTTACGAAGAGCTGTTCGAGTATGATCCTATTCTGGATGGCTCCCGAGACGAATCCGGGTCTTTGATCAAAATCCACCAGTATTGTCTGAAATGCCGTATCATACTCAACGGTGGTCCAAGGCACATGCACTTGATCGTGGTGGATCATGCTGATCGCTTGAAGCAGCATTCTATCGGTTGTGGAGACATGTTTCACGTTCCCTGCCCAGACTCCTTGCTGAATGCAAATCGGGATCAGATGCGTGATCATGTCCCGAGCAGTGGTATCCTTCGTAATGCCGACCAGCAGAACATTGTCGCGGCGGCACACTTCGATAAGGAGGTTTAACGTAAACAGACATAGGAAGGCCAAGTCGAGAGTCGTGAGCCAACGCGGCTGAACTCCATCAGTGATCTGTAGAGGATTACCGTCACTGCTTGAGAAGAATCGGTCACCGAAGAAGTCGACTAGCTTCTGAATTCGCGGCCAGGAACTCGAAAGTCGCGGAAGTAGAGAGTATTTTCCGTTAGCTTCTTGGAAGTATTTTCCTTTACTCACCGCGTCGTCAAGATATCGTCCCAGCTTCTCTATTCTGTCGTTCTCTTTCAGTTTAAGCTGCTGCGCAATCTCTTGTACGCTGAGAGGTTTCCTCAGCCTGTCTAGCAGGAAGATGACGGCGTGACGTAGATAATCACCTCGAGGCGGCAATGAGCCATCCCCACCAAGTGTATGATATCTACCAACAGCGAGATCCTGCTCGTCCATTGCGATGTCATCAACTTTGAAACCCAGCATGGAGCATTGTCGTTTCCATAATGCGCGTTTGGACGTGTCGTGCAAGAGGCTTGAGTGGGTACCCGAAAGCGAACGATCCAATAGGAGCATTTGGAACTGCTTAGAGATTGCGAGGGTGTAGGCAAGGTAAAGCTCGGAAAAGAGCATGATCCAATTTGCGATCGTCGAGTTATCAACCGTAGATTCTTCGGTTAGTGGACGTGAGATGGTATGATTCCCTGAGTGGCTCAATGCCGTTTGCGGTTCAACGTCTGGGATCGAATCAACATAAATTGGCACGCAACTCGCCAGCGCGTGCCCTCTCTCGACGAATCCTGTGTCGTACTTTACATGTGGAAGGCTATCCCTGTGATAGGTTACGGTTCCTGTTGCTGCGTAGGCCCCGGCCCAGAAGACTGCTAATCCACCCAGCAGATTCTGATCAAGTGAACCATCGACAGCGGCAAAGCTTGCTGTGGGCTTGTTGAATAGTTCACTAGCCGCTTCAAATGATCTGTTGGGACTAGAGTCAGAGACGAGCAGCCTGTTCACTAAAGACCAGTAAGATCGGCTTGCGCCCTCAAGTCTGGATTTGCTCTCACTGACTTGGCCTTCGGCTCCGTTCTTCAGGATCTGCCCCAATCGCTTGACATTCATACTCAGTCGAGAGGACAAGAGGACATCATTGCGGAGTAGAGACGCTTACGATAGATAAATCCCAGAGGTTGGGCGAGCTCAGAGAGATGGAGCACATGCCTCCGTGATCCTGTCAGTTCAACCTCGCAGCTTGAACTCCAGCGCCCCTCTGCTCTCTCCAACGAACAATACAGATTTCCCGATACTCATAAGTTCCAACGGACCGCTCACTCTTCCAATTACACGCGGCCCATCCTCGATATCAATGAGCGCGACCACGTAAGGGCTTTCTGACTCAAATCCTATTGGTGGATATCGTACGACGGTAAACGTGGCTATTGTTCCGTGACCAAGAAAGGTCTTCTCAGACATTTGACTGTGACATCGAGGGCAACAGAGCGACTTCAGTATATCCGTCCATCTGCATTTCGGACAAGCGGAACCTTTGATCTCAGTAGGGTTACTCAAGAGTCAGGCAACTCGTTTCAGCACATGCACTGCAACTGTGGCCCCTATGCCCCCTATGCTTTGGGCTACGCCTGTCTCCGCGTTGGGAACTTGGCACTTATCCGCTCGGTTTGATAATTGGAGAGCGAGTTCAGCGATTTGGTATGCACCGCTCGCGCCGACTGGATGACCTCTTGCCTTCAAGCCTCCGAATGTGTTTGTCGGCAGATGCCCTTCCCTAGTGCAGACACCTTCCTTCAGCAGTTGTACGCCTGAGCCTTTTCGCTCAAAACCGAGGTCTTCCAATGCCATGATTCCGAGGACTGAGAATGCGTCATGAACCTCCAATACGTCGACATCATCAGGTTTTATATGAGCCACTCCGAAGGCATGAGTGGCTGCCTTTCGGGATGCCTCGAATGTTGTGATATCTGGCCGCTGGTAGAGGCTTAGCGTATCGGTGGCCACGGCGGAAGATGTAATTTCCACTGGCGAATCCGTAAACTTCCTCGCCTTGTCGAGTGGGACCAAGACTATCGCAGCCGCTCCGTCGCCTATAGCTGAGCAATCGAACAGTCGCAGCGGATCCGCAACTAGTGGTGATCGAAGTACATCATCTACTGAGATTCTCTTGTGAAACTGTGCCCTCGGATTGGCTAGAGCGTTTTCGTGGCATAGAACGGGGAATTCGGCTAGGTCATCGCTCTTGACCTTGTACCGATGCATGTATTCTCGAGCAATCATAGCATTGAGCCCAACGAAGGAGATCCCAGTCGCCGCGACTTTGCTCCGGTCTTCGGCCATCATGAGGCCTTCCGTCACTTGTGGAGTAGTGTATCCAGACATCTTCTCCACGGCGCCAACCAGCACTATACTTTCGAGACCGGATAGGACCGCTTTGACGCCCGCGTTTGTGGCAACGCCTCCCGATGCACAGGCACCCTCGACCTTGTAGGTCGGAATACCCTGTCTTCCGATCGCCGTAGCCATCAATGCGCCTAGATGCTCTTGTTTTTGCAGGTAGCCCGACATCATGTTCCCGACGTACATTGAATCCAACTTGTCGACTCCGGCATCCTCTATGGCCTCGGTTGCAGCCTCGATGAAAAGCTCCCTAAGACTCTTGTCAGAACCTGCTGTAACAGGTGTCATCCCAACGCCTATTATGGCTACTTTGCACAAAACGTGGCGCCTCTCGTCAGCAGAAGCCCCGCGAATGTTTAATTATTTGGTGGAGCGGTGGTAGCTCTGGAGTTGGCGGCCATAGCTGAGGGCTAGGACCCGTTCCCATTCCGAACACGGAAGTGAATCTCTCAGGCGATTCGGGTAGTAGTATGTTCCGAAAGGCCATGCGAGCCCCGGACCGCTGCCGACTCCATTCTTCGCTGTTGGTTGTTGAGTGGGGCGTAACCCATTGAATCAATGTTTATTACCTGCATGGCTTCGCTAATGAAACGATAATTAGAGGAACTTCGATTGTTTCAGCTCTTTGCCAGCGTCGTCCTTCAAACAGGACTCTTTGGTAACCAAGTCAATAATCTAATGAACATTATCTTTGTTGTCTCGTTTCTGGCGATGATGCTCTTCGGCCAGCAGATTCAAAGTCGAATCGCTCTAATGCAGATCGACGGCGCGGTTAGAAAACTCGAATTAATGAGAAATGACGCGAAAACGCTTACGTTGAAGATCTTGAAAGAGATCGGCAAACCTAAAGACGACCCGACCCCAAGATTAAACTCACTTCTAGAACAATTTCTGATCAGTCCAGTTGACATGGATCCTGCAGGAATTGTTACGAAATTCGATCACCTGCTAGACGTTAGAGAAGCCAAATTCAAGTCGGATGTGGGTCGCATAGCGCCGGAAGCTAACCCGGCTCAAGTGAATAACCTGGAGAACTTAGTTGAGGCTACTTGGGCGCTCAATTACATGTACAAGGTCGTTCGGCACCTGTACTTACTTGGTAAGAAGACGTTCAGCATTTTCGTGATATTCCAACTTCAAGCCTTCCTTCCACTCATCCTGCAGGAGGCGGAAGCGTACCGAGGAGCAACAAAGGCATTCTCGGAAGGACACCCGATAGGAGATGGCGCTGGAGCATTGGTCGTCTCGAAGCTGGTACGAGGGCGTGAGATGCGAAAGGTCGAGAAGGACATGCTCGCTGCTGAGACTGTTGTTGAGGGACGGAGAGTGATAGCGTTGAAGGCTGAAGGCCCTGGCGGGAACGTAGGAAAGCCAGGTGACGCGATAAGACAAGTCCTAGAAGAGAACAACGGCAAGGCTTCTATGATCATTATGATTGACGCCGCACTCAAACTGGAAGGAGAGAAGACGGGAGAGGTTAGCGAAGGGATTGGCGCTGCAATCGGCGGAATCGGAACGGAGCGATTCAAGATCGAGGAGGAAGCAACAAAGTTCGGGATACCAGTTTACGCGATAGTGATCAAGCAAAGCATCCAAGAGGCGGTCACTACAATGAAGAAGGAGATTGCGGAAGCGGCTGAAACCGTTATCGAAAGAATCAAACGCCTGATTCTAGAGCGCACGAAAGAAGGCGAATTAGTCCTAGTCGCAGGGATAGGGAACACGGCAGGAATAGCATGAAAGAAGGAGTGTAGAGATGAGCAGCAATCGGCCACCAGTGTTCTACGCCTACCTTTTGATCGCTTTCGGATTGGTTATCCTCGGGATTTCCATGTGGGCTATGCTCCAGGCACTCACATATTATGAACAGGGGCAGTTCCCACAATTCTTCGTGTACGGAATAATGGCCACTGTTGGAACAGTGCTGGCGCTATCTTCGATAACCCAAATGCGCCGAAGAATGGTCGTACTCCAGAGCCTTGCCACGCGGGTTCTGAGCGTCGTGGTCTGTGCCAATTGCGGTTTCAAAGTCGTGAGAACCTTCAGTCTCGGAGACTACGTGCCGAAAGAAGTGGGTCAATGCCAGCAGTGCAAGGGCAGCATGAAGGTAGACACGATCTACGCTGAAGAACCAAAACAGAAGAAGACTTAGGCCGTTAGTACCCGGCAACCGTTCTCTGTAACGACCACCGTATGCTCCGCTTGGGAGACAACATTTCCGCTAGCTTCCACCAGTACCGGGTATCCGACAATGCATCGATTCCTAGTCAGTTCCTCGAATGCCGTCCTCACGTCACCGTCGCGCCATGATTTGAATATCCATCGCGAAGCAAAAGGTAACGTTCGGTAGGTTCGCTGAATATGCTCAGCGAGTTTGTTAGCGTCTCTTGATTTGGCACCCTTCATTCTCACGAATCGGAAAATATACTCCGCACCGGAGTCACGAACTACACCTTCAGCGTCTTTGAGGGTGACGAAGGGCTCCAAGGCATACACCTCCCCAACTTCAAATCGGCCGCTTTCGACACCTGAGACATTGGGCACTGATTTTCCGGCGTGTATCGTGTAACGGTCAATCTTGTGGCCCGTAAGGTTTCTGATAGGTTTAAACCCGTAACGTTGAATGCAACGCTCCACCACACTCCCAATGTCAGATAGCTTTCTTCCAGGCGTTATGGCTGAATGCGCCTCCTGAAGCGCGGTTTCAGCTGCCACAATCATTGAATCATATGCAGGGTTCAACGAAATGGTTATCGCATTATCCGTTATGTAACCATCCAGTTCAACCCCAAAGTCTACCTTGACTAGCGA
>Ga0315282_10001104_pt1 | contig 52024 bp, 45 predicted proteins | sample YL17G07_20_MG_FD_203693 | JGI IMG/M metagenome (GOLD analysis project Ga0315282, IMG submission 203693) | Sediment microbial communities from Yellowstone Lake, YNP, Wyoming, USA - YL17G07_20 | ecosystem: Environmental > Aquatic > Freshwater > Lake > Sediment | place: USA: Wyoming | collected...
ACGAGTGCTGCTTCACATCGCCGCCGTGGGCGGAGTGAGCGCGGCCCTCCGTCGGCCAAACCTGGCGGCCGCCACACAGCACATAGGCGTCGATGCCGTCGCCGGGTACCACTAGTCGTGATGCGTCGGGCGGGTCGTATGAGTCGAACACGCGCGGCCTGTCCGTCAGTTCCTCGGTGCGCAGGCGCCAGGAGTCGCCCGTTAGCTCAGCACCCGTCATCCAGTGGAGCACCGAGCAACGCCCGAGATCGGCCAGGCTGGCGACGGGCGGCGTCTCCACCGAGACCGCCCCATCGACTGCCGTGACCTCGAGCCACGACCGCAGGAGGCTAAGGCGGGGGTAGACGATGTAGTGACGCGTCACCCTCGCGTTCCGGTAAGACAGCGCCACCTCAACCTCGAGCTCGCCGTGCGGCCCGCGCTCGCACCGAACTCCATTGCATGACCAGCCCTCGCCAGCGCTGCCCACCTCGGCGCCATCCAAGCGAAGCTGGAAGTCGTCCACTGCCTGGCCGGACAGCAGATCCACGCCGGTGCGCCGGTCGATCCACGCCGTGCGGCGGATGCCGTGCGACAGATCATACCTGCACCTGGCCGGCTCCGTCTCGATCAGCAGAGCGTCGCGTGTCCAGCGAACGACGGCGTCGTCCGAGCGTACCTCGCCGGACTGCTGCGTTGCGGGCAAGCCGCCCGCGATCAGGACTCCGCTCAAGACGATGTTCAGCATTCGCGCACTCTCCTACGGACCTGAAGGGCTGTGCTCTATTGTTCCCGCGTCCGCCGCACCGCACCTCGGCTGGAGCAGGATTGCCGCGCAGCGCGCAGGAATCCCTCGGCTCCGGGGACGCACACTTGCGCGAGGGGCTGACACGGATGAGCCTAATCGGTCTGGACGTCGGAACAACAGGGTGCAAGGCGATCGTGGTAGACACCAAGGGCACCGTGCTCGGGGAAGCGTATCGCGAGTACCCTCTGTCACACCCGCAGCCCGGTTGGGCCGAGCTCAATCCCATCGAGGTGTTCGAGAAGGTGAAGGTGGTCATCACCGAAGCCGCCGCGCGGGCCGGGAGCGCGGACCCGGTGAAGGCGATCGGGGTCTCCTCTCAGGGGGAGGCCGGCGTCCCGCTCGACGCGGACGGCAACATCCTCTACGGCAGCCCGGTCAGCTTCGACACGCGGTCGGTTCCCCAGGCCGAGTGGTGGGCCGGAGAGCTCGGCGCGGAACGCATCTTCCACATAACCGGCCAGGGCCTCAACAGCATGTACACGCTCACGAAGATCCAGTGGATGCTGGAGAACGTGCCCGAAGTGCGCGCCCGGATGCGCCGGTTCTACTGCTTCGAGGACTACATCATCTACAAGCTGTGCGGCAACGCGGCCATCGACTACTCGATGGCCGCTCGCACCCTCGCCTTCGACATCCACACGAGGACCTGGTCGGGCGAGATCCTGGGCCGCGCCGGCGTCTCTGCGGGCATCTTCGCCCAGGCCGTTCCGAGCGGCACCGTCGCCGGTGCGCTGCTCCCCGCGGTCGCGTCCGAGCTGGGGCTGTCACCCGACGTGAAGATGGTCACCGGTGGGCACGACCAGCCGTGCGGCGCCCTGGGCGCGGGGATCGTGAGGCCGCACATCGCGGTTGACGGAACGGGCACCGTGGAGTGCATCACCGCCGTGTTCCCCGAGCCCGTGCTGACCGACACGATGCTTGCGAACAGCTTCGCCTGCTACCCGGCGGTCGCGCCGGGGCTGTACGTCACGCTCGCCTACAACTTCACCGGCGGCTCGCTCCTACGCTGGTTCCGCGACACGCTCGGCGCGGAAGAGGCGGCGGAGGCGGATGCCACCGGCCAGGATGTATATGACCTGCTGCTCGGCAGAGCCACCGATGGCCCGGTCCGCCCGATGGTCCTTCCGCACTTCACGGCAACAGGGACGCCGCACTGCGATCCGATCTCCAAGGGCGCGATCGTCGGCCTCGGACTGGACACGACCCGGGCCGACCTGATCAAGGCGGTGCTGGACGGCATCACCTTCGAGATGAAGCTGAACCTCGCGCTGCTCCATGAGGCCGGGGTGCGGATCGACGTGATCCGGGCGATCGGCGGCGGGGCCAGGTCCGAGTTCTGGCTCCGGCTCAAGGCCGACATGTTCCAGCGGCCCGTCGTCAAGCTCGACGTCACCGAGGCGCCGTGCCTCGGCGCGGCAATGTGCGCCGGCGTCGCGGTCGGCGAGTACGCGAGCTTCGAGGACGCGGTCGCGGTCGCCATCCACGAGGGTGCGCGCTACGAGCCTCGTGCCGATCGGGCCGCCGCCTACGACGAGCGGTTCGCGCTGTACCGCGAGCTGTACCCGGCTCTGGCGCCGATCAGCCACCGGATGTGAAGGGAGAAGGCCACTCGCGCCAGTATGTGTTCCGTGTCCACCCCTCGCCGCCACGTGCGAAGGGTAGGGCGAGGGGCTGCGACGGAAGGTGACCTAGCCGTGGAAGAGCGCTACGAAGACCGCCCTGACGAGCACGACGTCACAATCCTGGACATCATCGCCCGATGGATGCAGGCGCTCTGGACGTGGGCGCGTCGCGCGGCACGCGACCTCGGGCGCTGGGTGAAGAAGCGCGCGCGGCTGGCGTGGATCGAGCGCGAGATCATGGTGCTGCGCGGCACCCGTAACGAATCGCTCCTGCGGCTGGGTGAGTGCGTGTACAAGGCCTTCCGTAACGAAGTGATGGGCCGCCCGGAGCTGACGACGCAGATCGACCAGATCCAGCAGCTCGAACTCGACCTGGCACGCAAGCGCCGACTCAAGGACCGCGTGGAGCGGGACGAGGTGGCGTAGGCGCATGGGGGGCATAACAGGACCCGCCCCGCGACCCTACGCCGCCTTCACCGGCACCACGAAGTAGAACGTCGAGCCCACGCCGACCTTCGACGTGACCCCGATCGTCCCGCCGTGCGCCTCGATGAAGGCCTTGCACAGGAAGAGGCCGAGGCCGTGGCCCGCTTTCCTCTTGTGCTCCTGACCGCCTACTCGCTGCCAGCGCTCGAACACGGTGGGTAGCTCCTCGGGCGCGATGCCCCTGCCGCGGTCCGTGACGCTGATGCGGATGCTCTCGTCGCCCTCGCGCTGGGCGGTTACGACGACCGGGCCCGGCTCCGCGTATTTGACGGCATTAGTGAGGAAGTTGATCACGACCTGCTCAACCTTGTTCCGGTCAAGCTCGAGCATCGCTATGCCGTCGACGATCCGCACCTGGAAGTCGTAGTCCGTGGCGCCCGTGCCCTCGCGGACCGCTGTCACCGCGCTGTCAAGCATCTCGCCAATGGACGTAGGCTCGATCTTCAGGTCCAGCGGCCTACCACCCTCGATACGCGCCATATCGAGGATGTTCACGACGAGGTTGTGGAGCCTTGTCGCCTGGTTGAAGACGATAGAAAGGAACTCGTGCTGTGACTCCTCGTCCAGCTCAGAGGCGTGATCGCGCAGCGTCCTAGCGAAGCCCAGGATCGCGGTCAGGGGCGTCTTGAGCTCGTGGCTCGTGATGGAGAGCACTTGCGACTTGAGCTCGGCCAGCTCCTTGAGGTCGGTCACGTCGACGAGCGTCACAACACACCCGTCATCACCCTTGGTCCCCCGGATCGGCGCCCTGTGGACTCGGTAGTCGCGCGGCCCGGGGCCCGCGATACTGATCTCGGGCGGCGTGTCCCCGGCCCCGTCCGCCGATGCGAGCGCCTCCGCGAGCGCGCGGCCGGGCTGGGTCGTGGCGAGCGCGGACTCGAGCGGGCGGGTGAGGACGAGGCCCGGCTTCAGGCCCAGCACCTCCTCGGCCGCGCGGTTCATCAGCGCGAGCCGGTCGGCCGCGTCGACCACCACCACGGGGTTCGGTATCGACCGGACAATGTTCTGGAGGCGTTCGCGCACGCTCAGCAGGTCGCGGTTCATCTCCACGACCTCCGCTTGAGTGTCCTCGACCCGGTCGCTGAGCTTCTGCACGAGTCGCTTGTTCTCGATAGCGAGGGCGGCCTGGCTGGCGAACGTAACCGCGAGGTGCAGGTCGCTCTCGGAGAAGTTGCCACCTCGGCGGTTGTCCCTGATGTTGAGCACGCCGATCACGTGGTCACGCGCCCTCAGCGGCACACAGAGGGCGCTCGACAGGCCGGCCCCCGAGGATGAAAGGTGATGCCGCTGCCCCTGGCGCAGCAGCAGCGGCTCACCCGTGGCCGCGACGTGCCCGGAGACCCCTTCCCCGATCTTAACCGTTACGTTCCGGACCACGTCGAGGGGCAGGCCCTTCGCGTACGCGATCCTCATGGCCGTGGGGTCGTCCGACGCTATCAGCATCACCGAGCCGCTCTCGGCGTCCATCAGCTCCGTGGCTACCTCGAGGATGTCCTGGACCGCCTGGCCCATGTCGGGCTCGCGCGAGACGAGCTCGCCGACGGTATTGAGCACCGTCATCTGGTCAAGGGCGCTGTAGGCGCGGTCGGACTGCTCGATGACCTCCCGGTACAGCTTTCCCACAACCGAGAGCGCGTCGAGCAGGCGTGTCAGCGCCGCAGGCTGCTCCTCAGCGGGGATCTCCACGGCGGTCAGCACATCCGGCGCCTCGGCGCCGGGCCCCTCGGCGGGGCCCGCCACGAGTAGCGCCACCGGCGACACCGGGACTACCGCGAACAGCGCCCCGTCGCGACGCACGACCACCGGGCCTGCCCCGTCGTCGCGGCCGCTGACCAGCTCTAGGAGTACACTCCCGGCGGCCTCGTCGAACGCGGTGCCGCCGACACCGAAACCCGTCCCGCCCGAGACAACGAGCGCCACATCCGCGCCCGCCATCCGCCGGAACCCTTCGCGGAGATGCTCCGGGAACCCCTCAAGTCCTGGCCGCGAAGCCGCCGCTGCAGCCTGATCACTGCCCATCCAGCGATTATCCTCTCACGTCACCGCCGTCAGACAATGAGTTCCAGTGGTGCCGCGCGATGCCCTTCCGGCGGCCATCACGCGTGCTACTCAACATCGCGCCGGACAAGCAATACCGTGATGTTATCCGCCCCGCCGGACTCCAGGGCCTTCTCCACCAGCCGGTGGCAGGCGACCGACGGCGAACCCTCGACCGACAGTACTGCTGCCATGGCCTCGTCGTCGACAGGACCGGTTAGGCCGTCCGAGGCCAGCAGCACCGCCGAACCCGGCTGCAGGCTCTCACAGACCACGTCGGGGCCACGATCGTCGGTCTCGAACCCGATGCAGCGTGTGAGCTGGTGCCCATAGGCCGACCTCCTGAGCGCCCCCGCGTCGACGCGCCGCCCCTCGCCCGCTGCCACGGACGCCCCGTTCTGGGCGATCAGCTCCTCGGCCAGCGTGTGGTCGGTGGTGAGCCGCTTCAGAGCGCCCTCAAGCCAGAGGTACGCCCTGCTGTCGCCCATGGAGGCCACCCATAGCTCCGACCCGCGCACCACCGTCGAAACCAGGGTTGTGCCCATCCCACCGGGGCCGACGAAGGCGCTCGCGTAGTCGCGCACCTCGCTATCGGCGGCCTCGTAAGCCGACCGCAAAGCTGCCCGCACGTCACCGGGCCACGACGGGCCGTAGTAGCTCCGGATAAGCGTGTCCAATGCCATCTGGGACGCCTGCGCGCCGGCGGAATGGCCGCCCATCCCGTCCGCCACCGCGAAAAGGCCGCCCCGCTCGGCGAGCAATTCCTCGTCCGCGGGCACGTACGCGACGAGGCTGTCTTCGTTCGCCGGACGCACGAGGCCGATATGAGTGCGGAACCCGAAGGTCAGCCGGGGGCCGGCAAGAACCACCTTGCGGTGCGCCCCTGGGGAAACAGAGGTCACGTTCGGACGGCCCTCCTCGCGGGCGCCGCTCTGACACGCAGCACCCTATCGTAGTATAGCACACAGCCCCATCACCGACCGGAACCGGTCCCTCCGCTCAGGCGTCAGAACCTGTGAGCGGGCCGCGATTTTGGAAGCGAGGTGCCGGAATGCGGATCTTCGTGACGGTGCTCTGCCTGTTGATGCTGAGTCTGCCGTGCGCGGCCCAGTTCGGGTCAGCGGATGATGACCGTGGCACCAATCTGCCGCCCGATGAGACTGCGGGCACCTCTCGAGGGGCGGCCGGACACGCCGGCTGGGCCGACGTGGCCGACCTTGTGGCTAGCGGAGCGGCGGGCCCCGCTCCGGCGTGGATCGGTGACCGCTACTGGCGGCGGCACGAGAAGGGTGATCGCGAGGATCGGGTGGACACACGGATCGTGCGCCCCCTGTTCGGTCCCGCCTGGCCTGTGCGTCCTCTGCCTTGGGGCTATGGGTGGCAGCGCTTCTGGAGTCCCCGGTGGCGCGCGGGGTGGCACGCGCATCCGCCGGTGCGCGCTCACTACCGCGGCCCGTGGGTGCCGTACCGATTCTGATAACGCCGGCCCGAACGCCGGCTGAGTGTGAGGTGTGACTAGTGAAAAGCGACCTCGTCACGAAGGCGCTACTGGCCGTAGTCGCCGCGCTGCTCATGTTCAACCTGCTGAAGGGTTCGGGCATGCCCGCGCAGGCTGAGCCGCCCGAGGGACCGGTGGGCGCCTACCAGATCTCCGCCTACACCATGCCTCCGACCGACACGCGCCCGAACTACCTTCGCGGCTACCTCCTCCTGGACACTCGCACCGGCAAGGTCGAAGTTAAGGAGGAGAAGGTGTGGTGACGCGCGGGGCCCGCCTGGCCTTCGCTCTTGCCCCGGTCCTCGCCGCGATAGCTGTCGGCTGCGCCACGGGGCCCGGCATTCACGGCGTTGTCGGCCGGGCCGGCGGAGGTGAGTTGGCTTCGGGGGATGGCTCGCTGGCTTTTCCCCCCTACAGCTTCGCGGACGACGACGTGTTCGTCGAGATGAACGCCGTGAACCTTGACGGCCTGCGAGCGGGGCTCGGGTCCGCGCTCATCGGCGGGATCGACTTCGATATCGTCGCGAACCAGACGCTCCTCACACCTGCCGTGGCGGAGTTCCGGCTCTCGCGCCCACAGTCGTGCGGCGCGCACCTGAACGTCTACCATCAGGGCGCCGATGGGCGCTTCACGCTGATGGGCAACGCTATCGTCGGCAACGACGCTGCCAGAGCCTCGTACCGGAACATCACCGAGGAGGGGCTCTGGGTCGTCCTCGTCGGCGGCGGATGAGGCGCCTGACGCCGCCGGCGCGGTCGCGCCCGACCCTACTCGTTAACAGACTCGAGCATCGCCACCACGTTGGCCGGCGGCACGTCCGACAGCACGTTGTGTATCTGGCAGAACACCCACCCGCCACCGGGTGCGAGTACCTCGCGCCGCTTGCGCACGTGCCGCCTGACGTCCTCGGGGGTGCCTCGCAACAGCACGCCCTGCGTGTCCGCCCCTCCGCCCCAGAAGCACAGGTCGCGCCCGAACTCGTGCTTCAGGCGTTCCGGCTCCATATTCACGCAGTTGGTCTGCACGGGGTTGATGATCTCGACGCCTGCCTCGATGAGCAGCGGCAGCAGCTCGTACAGGCCGCCGCACGAGTGCAGGAATATGCGCACATCGGCAAGGCTCTTAGCGCGGGCATAGATGGCCTTGTGCCGGGGCAGGAAGAACTCGCGGTACGTCGTCGGCGAGATCTGCGGGCCGTGCTGGGTGCCAAGATCGTCACCCATCTGCACGATGTCGACATGGGGCCCCAAGGCCGGAAGGACGCGGTCGAGAGTCGTCAGGTGCAGCTCGGTAAGTCTGTCGAGCAGCGCGTGGGCGCCACGCGGGTCGCCGGCCAAATCCTCGAGGAAGGCCCCGAAGCCCCGCAGGAACTGCCCCCATTCCAGCAGGTTGCAGCCCAGGGCAAGCATGATGGCGCGGTCCGTCGAGGCCCTGAACGCCGACGCCCTCGCCGCGGCCTCGGCGAGCCCTTCATCGGTCACAGGTCCCCGCCACGGGGCGGTCGCGAGCCGCCCCCAGGTGACCTGGCTCATGTGTCGCGGCAGATCGCGCAGCCCCTGCTCGGTAACGCTGTCGGCGAGCGGCCAGTGGCACTGGCTGATGTAAGGCTGCGAGTGGGGCATGATGCCGATAACCTGCCCGCCGTCACCGCGCACGCGCCAGCCGCCCTGCCCATCGGGCTCGGGCTCAAACCACGCCGGCACGGTCGCCGAGGTGCCGTCAATGAGCGTGAACGGCCGGCGCTCATCGGCTCCGGTTAGGAACGCGCGGCCCAGGTCGACCACGTCCACGCCGAAGCGGTCGAGGATCGCGTCCTCCGGCTGTGCAAGCCCCTGGACCACGTCGTACATGAACACCTCGCCGTCAGTGATACCGAGGTGCTTCCTCAGTCGATCGTAGGCTATTGCCATCATGCCCGTGGAGCGCATGGCCCCCAGGTCGACAGGAACGCGGTCAGACTCCCGATGGTCGATCGCGGCTGTCACTCGCTCCCTCGAGGTCATCGGCCTCCTCGCGTTCCTCCATCCCCGCGGGTGTCTTCTCGTCCGCCGTGGCGTGCCCCTGCGACGGCGTGGGCGACCAAACCGGCTCCTGCGCTCGAACGTATCACGGGTAACAACAATCAGTCAGAAGGAGCCGAGATGAGGTCAGCGTCGGTCGCAGCTTGCTTGTGTGTCGCACTGGGCATGGCCTACAGCCAGGGCGGTAGCGTGTGCGCGGTGACGGGGGTCGAGATGCCCCCCGGACTCCCGGTGTGCCCGTACACCGGCGTCGCCCCGGCCCAGGCGGCCCCGCAGCCCGTGCTGAGTTGGAGCTTCGAGACCGACCCGGGCTCGTTTGTGGGGGTAGCGGGTGTCACCACCCAGCTCTGCACGACTCCGGGGAGCGCGAAGGACGGGTCCGGCTGCCTCCTAGCGGACTTCAGCGAGGCCACGGTCACCAAGCCCGACGAGCCGCCTTGTATCGCTCTGATGAACCCGCCGACGCCCGCGGCAGCCGTTGCTTTCTGGGCCAAGAGCCCGGCCGGCGCGCGGCTCGCGCTGCTGGTCTCCGAGGCCGACGGCAGCCTCTACTGGGGCCTGTTCGCGCTGCCCCGGGATCGCTGGCAGCGGATCGTGATGGACCTACCCTCTCTGTCCCCCTCGACCGACAACCACACCGACGAGAACGGCCAACTGGACCTCGACCAAGTGGCCGCTATTGCCATCCTGGACTTCGGTGCCCTGGGGTTCGCCGGCGCGCCGTCCGCCGCGGCCAAGGCAGTGTACCTCGACGATTTCGCGCTCCTACCTGAGCCCGTTCGGAAGGCACCCTATAGGCTTCTGGGCGGGCTGGGGCTGGGCGAGTTCGCCGTATCGGCAGTCGGCTGGACGGCTATCGGCGGCGACTCCTTCGACATCGCTCCCGGTGACGACACACGGCCCTGGGTCGCCAGGCTCACGTACCAGCGGGCCACCGGCGTGACCGGCGTGGTCGCGGCGCCGGGTCTGTTCGGCGGCAAGGTGAAGTGGACCGCGCTTCAGTTCGACGCCCGGACCGAGCTACCCACGACACTGGGAGTGCTCCTCGTGGAGGACACGGGCGGCGAGTACGCGATGGCGGTGCAGCCCCAGACCACATCCGAGTGGCAGACGTTCATCCTCGATGCCCGCAACTTCGGGCCGAGTGAGGATAAGCCCGACTACGACAATCTTGCCCTGGATACCGACAAGGTGAACACGATCCTGATCCTGGACTTTGCTGGTGTGCAGGGGCAGGCGGGCTGGGGGAATACACTCGAGATCGCGAGGCCGATAGTCGTGCCCGCGACGCAGTAGTCCGCGAGTAGCGGCAGACGGGGAGCGGCCACATGAAGATGGCGGCGCTGAGCGTCTTGGCTGTGGTCAGCGGGTGGGTGGCGCTCGCGGCTGCGGCGGAGCGGGGCCGGGTGTGCCCTGATTGCGGGGCCGAGCTGCCGGCCTATCTCGCGGTGTGTCCGTACAGTGGGGTCGCCCCGGGCGGTACGCCTCAGGAACCGCTGCTGCTGTGGACCTTCGAGGACAACCCTGGCACACTTCAGGGGATGGGCGGCGCGGTGATGCAGTTATGCGGCACCGACGGCACGCCCAAGAATGGCAACGGATGCCTTCTCGTCGACCTCAGCCGGGGGCTCAGAGAGCAGGAGCAGCAGACCCCGGGGGCGGTGCTCTGGCAGCCGCCCGCTGACATCGGGGCGGTGGTATTCTGGGCCCGGAGTCCCCAGGGCGGCAGGCTCATGTTGACCGCCACCGAGAGCACCCAGAGCAAGGCCGTCTACTACTCCGTCTTCACCTTGGCGCGCGACCGTTGGCAGCGAATCGTGATCGACTCCGCGGACATGGTCCCCAACTGAGACGTGGCCCCGGGTGACAACGGTAGACTGGACCTCGACCAGCTCGAGTACCTGACGATCATGGACCTCGCGGCAGTGGGGTACGCGGCCGGCGGCGAGGCGGCGGTGGACCTTCTCTACCTCGACGACTTCGCGCTGTTGCCAAAGACCGTCAGACAGGCTCCCTACCGGGTAGGGGACGGCATCGGCCTCGGCGAGTTCGCCGTGTCCGGGGTCGGCTGGTCCGCACTCGGTGGCGCCGTGTTCGACATCGTGGCCTGCGACGCCGGGCATCCGTGGGTAGCCCGGCTGGACGGCCGGGGCAAGCCCGGCTTCTCAGGGCTCCAGGTGGCTCCCCGCAGCGTCGGCATACGCGGCGCGTGGACGTCCCTGCGGTTCGACGCGCGGGCCGACAAGCGCATGGCCATGGTCGTGTTCCTCGATGAGGACACCGGCGGCGCATACACCGCCATCGTCCAGCCGAATGTCACCACAGAGTGGCAGACGTTCACTGTGGAGGCCACGAGCTTCCGCGCCGCCCCCAACAAGCCGGACACGGACAACGGAGTCCTCGACACCGACCGAGTGAACTCCGTCCTTCTTGCTGATGTTGCGACGACGAGGGGACAGGCTGGCTGGGCAAACGCGTTTGAGATCGCGAGGCCGATCGTCGTGCCTGCCCCGCAGTAGGACGCGGCCGGCCCGCGCCGGGAGGCTGAGTCTTGCGGGGCGCTGGAGCTCTCCTTGCGGTCGCGCTGGCGACCGCGCTGTTGGCGGGGCTACGGGCGTCGGCTGCGCCACTCCAGCCAAACACTCAAGCCTTGCCCGCTGACGCGCGCGCATTCGCCGACGGAAGTCAGCCGGTGCGGGTGCTCCTGGCCTCCGGCGTGCAGCGAGCCCGCGTCACATCGTCGGCGCCGCTTCGCGGATCGGCAAGGGACAGCGACCGCCAGTTACTCCCCCGTGGCTGCAAGTCCGCCACTGTCGACCTGACCGGCAAGACGGCCGCACCTCTGCGCTTGTCGGTGTCAGATGCGCCGGATGGCACGGGCGGCCTCCAGGGCGCCAGTCCCCTAGTGTTCTCATCCGTCGACGGGACGCCCATCTCGATCAGGGCGGCCGGGAGCACCGGGCGGGTGGTGGTTGATGGCACGTACCGCGGCTCGGCGGAGATCATCCCCGGATCGCGGGGCCTCACGGTGGTGAGCCTGGTGCCCGTCGACGACTACCTGCCGGGCGTGCTCGGGGCGGAGATAGGCGCCGACAGCCCGCGTGAGGCACTGGAAGCGCAGGCCATCGCCGCGCGATCCTACGTGCTCTACCACGCGCTTCACGCGACCGGGGAACCCTTTGACATCGCCGCCACCACCTCGGGGCAGGTATACCGCGGCGCCGCCGCGGAAAGCGAGGCCACCGTTCGCGCGGCGCGTGAGACTCGCGGCGAGGTCCTCACCGTGCAAGGGTCGGTCGTCGATGCGACGTACCACGCGGTGTCGGGGGGAGTCACCGCCGATCCGCTGACGGTGTGGGGCAGCCCTATCGCCGGACTTGCGGCGGTGTACGATGGGGTAGGGACCGGCCGCGACCTGTCGACCGAGGATGAGGTGCGCCGGTTCCTCCTGTCACCGCCCAGGGGCGTTCTCGGAGCGTCTCACCCTTACTTCCGCTGGCGTACGCGCCTGTCCGCGGACTCTCTGACCCGGATGCTGGCGGCATCGCTGCCACGGCGGCACCCGCAGGGCGCTGAGCAGATCGGCCGGCTGCAGGACATTAGGATCGACGCGCGCGCCGTTAGCGGTCACATCAGCCAAGTGACCTTAGTGGGCAGCGCGGGCGCGGCCTCTGTCCGGGGCGACGCGATCCGCTGGGTGTTCGGCGACGGTCGAACAGGCGGCGACGGCCTTCGCAGCACGCTCTTTGTCGTTGACAAGGCCGGCTCGCGGGCGCCTTACTCAGCGTATGAGTTCGTCGGCGGCGGGTGGGGCCACGGGACGGGGATGTCACAGGCAGGGGCGATCGAACTCGCGCAGCGCGGGCTCGACCACCGCGCTATCCTGAAGCACTACTACCGCCTCGCCGACCTGACCGACCTGGTGGAGTCCGAGCCGTAATGAGGGCCGCGATACTTGATCTGCCAGACTCCCCTTCGCCGGAGAACGCGGCAGTCAGTGCGGCGGCGGAGTGCCTGCTGGGCGGCGGCGTGGTCGCTGTCCCGACCGAGACGGTCTACGGGCTGTGCGCGACCACCGGCGCGCCGGCGTCCATCGCCAAGCTGTCCGATGCCAAACGCCGAGGCGGCGACACCCCGTTCGCTCTGCTCCTGCCGGACGCGCGAGCTGCCGCCGAGTGGGGCCGGGTGCCCGAGTGGGCCCAGCCGATCCTCGACGCGCTCTGGCCGGGACCCCTCACGGCAGTGCTGCCCGCGAGGACGGAGGCGGCGACCGTGCTGGGCTCGGAGGGGACGATCGGGATCCGCGTGCCGGACCACGATGTCCCCCGGGCCGTCGCCGCCGCCCTTGAGTCGCGCGCCGGGCCGGGGACCGCGCTCGTGGCCACCAGCGCCAACAGGAGCGGCGGGGTGCCACTGAACTGCCCGGACGAGATAGCCGCCGAGTTCGGCGAGGAGCTCGACCTGATCCTGCGGTGTCCGGGTCTGCCAGCGGGCCTTGCGTCGACCGTCGTCGACCTCTGCGGCCACCGGCCCCGGGTCCTGCGGGTCGGGGCAGTGTCCGAGCGGGAGCTCCTCAGCCTCGCGCGCCGATGATCTCGCTCACAGACGCGTTCGCGTGAATGCGCTGAATGGCGTCGCCGAGCAGCCGCGCGAGGCTCACGACCTTGATCTTATCCGGTGCCCCGGGCCGGAGCGGGATGGAGTCGCTGCATATCAGCTCATCGAGCACCGAGTCCCTCACGCGCTGGCAGGCATCCCCGCACAGTACGGCGTGTGTGACACACGCACTCACGCTGGCCGCCCCGCGCTCCAGAACGGCCTCGGCGGCCGTGATAAGCGTCGATCCCCCCAGAATCATGTCGTCGATAACAAGGGCCCTCTTGCCGGGCAGGTCGCCCACGACGTCAATCAGCTCAGCCTGCTCCGGCGAGTCGTCCGGGTGCCTCTTAAAGACGACCGCGATGCTGCAGTCAAGCCTAGAGGCCAGGCTCATAGCCCGGTCGACACCGCCGGAGTCGGGGGACACGACTACCACGTTGGGACCATAGTAGCCACGCTGCTTGAGCTCCTCCGCCATTACGCGCTGGGTCGGGAGATGATCGACGGGGATCGTGAAGAAGCCCTGGATCGCGCCTTGGTGCAGGTCCACCGTTACGACCCTGTCGGCTCCGGCACACACGATGACATCGGCAACCAGGCGTGCCGTGATGGGCTCACGGCCGCGGAACTTCTGCTCCTGCTTGGCGTACAGGAAGTACGGTATCACCGCGGTCACGCGCTCGGCCGATGCCCTACGGGCGGCGTCCAGCATGACCAGCAGCTCAACGAGCTGGTCGTTCACGTTGCCTCCGAACGCCTGCACAATGAAGACGTTGGCCCCGCGGACGTTCTCGCGAAGCTGGACGCGGATCTCGCCGTTCGGCCACTTCGTGGTGAGCGCGTCCGCCACCGGGCGGCCGATGTAGTCAGCGATCCGGGTGGTGATCTCGACGGCTCCCGAGCACGAGAAGATCCGGAAGCCGGTGTTGGAGCAGGACATTGCAGCCCTCACTCTCCGGAAGTCACCGTCCCACGCACGCGGGCGTCTTGGTTCGCCGCCGCGGGCGGCTCCCCCTGCAGCCCCGGCGCGGCGTCGATCCTCAGCACGACCGAGTCGCCGCTGCTGTGGACAGGGGTCAGGCTGAAGCCCCCGGTGTAGCGGGGAATCGGGCCCGGCCGTCCATCGGACGCTCGAGCCCACAGCTCATACTCACCGACGACCATGTACCTGCAAGCGGACAGCGCCGGCCGCCCGCGGCGCGCGTCGTCGCCGATGATCGCGGCCACCGCGGCGGGCAGCTTCTCGGTGCCGAACCTCAGCGTCTCGGCCCAGTGCCCGACATAGACCTTGTGGCCTGTGAGCCCTGGAACGTAGCTTCCCAGCATCGGCAGACAGAGGACTGCCGCGTTGGGCTCGGCGTGCGAGCGTATCCACTTGAGACAGTCAAGATCATCGCGGGTGATCGAGTACGGCGGCATGAACACAGTCGCGGTGCGCGGCAGGTTGTTCTCGACGACGCTGCTCAGCGCTCGCGTGAACAGGAACGAGGCCGACGACGGCGCGCACAGCAGCGCTGCCAAGACGAGCGCCGTCCGCGCTCGCCCACGGTGGCGCTCGGCGCTCTTCCCGAGCCGCCGGGCCGGTAGCCACCTGGCAACCGCGACCGCCGCGAGCGTAGCCATCGGCAGGTGGACCCCCTCGATCATCTTCCGCTGGAACGAAAGGCCGGGCAGGAACGCCACCGCCAGCCCGACCGCGAGCCAGCACACAGCGGGGAGCCACTGCCACTCGCGCCTACGCACGACGAACACGGCGCCGGCCGCCGCGAGCGCGAGCGGAAGGCCGAACGACACCGCGTAGCTCATAAGCGAGGGGCTCGCCGTCACGGTTAGGGCCTTGGCGCGGAAGACAGCGTCGGCGCGGAACACCCACAACTGGTACAGCAGCCCGGGGGCCGAAAGCGCGGCGAAGATCGCATAGGCCGCGAGGCCCCTCACCCGCAGTCGCCGCAAGACCGTGAGACACAGCAGCAAGGCAACCGCCAACAGGTGCAGCGGGATAAGGTCGTAGGTGTGCACATTGCCGAGTACCAGGCCGACAAGGCCAGCCTTGGCGCCGGACCCCAGGTCCCCCGACCGCAGCGCATCCCACAGCAGGACCACAGACCAGAGCATGAGCGCCATCGAGAAGCTGAACAGCGGGAGGAGGAGGGCGCTCGCCATCGTGTTTGCCTCAGGCATCATGAGGCCCTCGGAGGGCGCTGCTCCATGTCTCACCACCCAGCCGAGGTCGACACACTGGACCGGCCCTAGGACCCCCGGCCAGGCTGGCCCAAGCTTCGCCGCCAGCCACCCCAGGCCGGATGCGGTCGCCCCGAGAACCACCGCCCCGACGCGCACCGTTCGGGACGCTCCCAGCGCCGCTGCGAAGGCGTACAGCGAGTAGAACAGGAAGACGCAGCAGAACAGGCGCGCGCCGGCGTACACGAGCACGACGGCGCCCCCGGCGAGCCGTGCGCACCAACCAAGGCCTAGGAAGAACACGTTCGTGAACTTGCCGTCCTGGGGCTCCGTCGTGAAGAGGTCCTGCAGGAGTACGCGTCCGTCGGCCGCCTGCCGCATCCAGGAGTAGTAGACGTTCGGCTCGTCCGGGTTCCACAGATGGCCCAGGTACGCGCGCTCCGGCGGGGTCATCCCCCAGGCGACGAGGTACGGCGCCGTGAGAAGAGCCGCGACCACGACCGCGAGCTTCACGGCGCGACGCTTCTCGGTGCCGCTCATGTGCCGCCCCCCCCGGCGCGCCGGTGATAGACTCGGATCTCCGGGCTCACGTAACGCCAGTCGTGCAGTCGTGGGCGCGGCAGCCTCAGCGGGCCCACGACAAGCGCTCCCTCGAATGTCGCCGCAAGGTCGTAGTCCGCGTCCAACTTCGCGAAGAACGCGACAGCTCCCGGGTCGCCGCGCAGGAGCGCGTCGCGGAACTCGAACTCCGACACAGCGAACCACTCCGGCCGCTTCATGTCGAGCACGCCGGCGTCCCAGCCCGTGACCGTCAGGTCGACGTTCTTGGAGGCCGCCTCCTCGTAGAAGCGCTCTCGCGGCGAGTGCGGGCCGGCGTTGAGGTAGAGCACCGGCGGCGTGTAGAACCACGGCACATTTGCCAGCCCAAGCTGCCCGCTCCGCCCAACCGCGGGAACGAGGAACTCAACCGCCTCGTCCCGGGTATCGGGGCGGGTCATGAGGGCCACGTTGGCGCCCGCCACGACCAGTCCGCACAGCCACGCAGTTCCTGCCGCGATAGCCGGCGCGCGGGCCCGCAGTCGGCGGAGCGGCTGCGGCTCCTCGGTCGCCGGGGCCAGCAGCCCTCCGAACAGGATCGCGCAAAACGGCACAACGGCGACAGCGTAGCGAACGAAGATCTCGCGCCCGGTCCCGTGAAGGAGGCACAGCAGGACGGACCAGCCGGCGAGCATCAGCTCCGCGGGCCTGCGTCGGCGGATGACCAGCACCAGCCCGGCGACCACCCCGATCAGCAGCGGCCACGACAGCGCGCACGGCAACACCTGGCTCGCGAAGAACCAGAGCGGCGGCCTGCCCAGAAGCGCGACCGTGCCGCCTTCGCGGATGTGCCGCACCTCGAACACGAAGTCACGGAAGAACGACTCGGGGTCCAGGAACGCGAACGGGCAGCCCAGCGCGAAGGCGACCAACGCGAACCCGGGCAGAGCGAGCGCCCTGTCATCAGAGAGCGCCTTCCAGCTCCGCCGCTTGATGATGTGAGCGCCGAGAGCCGGCAAGATCGCGGCGATCCCGACGTACTTACACGCGGCCGCGAGGCCCGCGCCGGCGCCTGCCAGCACGTACCACTGCCAGCCATCTTCTTCTAGCAGACGCACCGAGCCGAGGAAGCTGGCCGTCAGGAACAGCGCCGCCATCACGTCGACCGTGGCGTAGTGTGAGCACACGACATGAACCGGCGCGACGGCGCAGAACAGGCCCGCGGCGAGGCCGACCCAGGCGTTGCGGAAGAGGCGTCCGGCTGACAGCGCCACAAGCAGGACCGTCAGCACTCCCGCCGCGGCCGACACGCACCGCAGCACCAGGTAGCCGAGCCCGGCCGGCGCCGGAGGCACGGCGCCGGTGAGCTTGAGTACAAGCGCGTCTATCATCAGCGGGAGACTGCCGTAGTTGAAAAAGTGCGGGTTGAGATCGCCCGTGGTGGCGATCCTGGCTGCGTGCGAGTAGACGGTGCCCTCGTCGGGGTGGTACGAGTCGGCGTGACGCGGTCCGGGCAGGCCCCACTCCAGCCCGGCGCACCTGAGCCCGAGCGCCAGTGCGAGGACCAGAAGCAGCCCGCGCCGCCTGATCGCCTCGATCAGCTTCGGCCGGTCACCGGCACTGCTCGCCAGGCTGGCTGCCAGCCTCAACACCCGCCTCCCTCCCTCGGCCCGGCCCGTGGGGGCGCTGCTTCCTGCGCCGCCCTTCCGCGCCTCCCTCGTGCGCCTGCGTAGCCCACCAGCCCCGCCAACACAGCCAGACCGGCGAGTGTCGCGAACTCGCCGCAGGCGAAGCTGCCCGGCTCGTAGCACAGGTCGACCCGGCCGCTGGCCGTCATCGCGCGAGCGTGTGTCGGGTAGGGGCGCTCGAGCGCAGTCGGCTGTCCCGAGTCGTACGCGCGCCAGCCGGGGTAGGCTGTCTCGCTCAGCCAGGCATACGACCCGGGCGGCACCTCAATGCGCCGGCTGTCCGCGCGCCACTCTATAGCGGCGGCCGGGCCCGGGGGTGAGATCGTGGGCTGCTCTGTGCTGAACGCGATGGGCCACGCCTCCGGGTTCTCGGCGACCAGCGGCCGGTCCGTGGCCCGGAGCCCCGCGTCCGCGAGCCTGCCCGCCGAGCGCACCACTACGTAGCGAACACCGAGTCTGTCGAGCAGCCGCCGGCGCCTGCCGGCGAACAACCCGGCCTGAGCGTCGGGCTTGAGTGCGTCCAGGGTCTCGGCAGCCGTGCTTGGGTAGAGCGAATCGTAGCCCCGCACGTCGCGCAGCCCGGCCAGGGTGGGTAGATTGGGCAGGTACTGCGCGAAGGGCTTGTTCGGCGTTGGCAGTGACAGCATCCGCCAGCCCCCATCATTGGCCGACCGGAGCCAGGCAACGGTCGGAGGCTCCGCGTCGAGCAGGCGCGCATCGACCGCCGGCAGGAACGACCCGCCGAACCCCACGGCATCGACGGCGGCGAGCGTGAGCACCGCTGCCGGCAGCCACCTTCCGCGCAGCCGCCCGGCACGCGCGACCCATGTCAGTAGCCCGCACAGCCCCACGAGCGCTGTCGCCCACAGGAGCGAGTCGCGAATCGGCCCCAGGATACGGGGCGCGGCGCCGCCGATGATCTGCTCGGAGAGCACCCCGAGCCGAGCCCAAGACACAGACAGCGCGCCGGCTGCGACAAGCCCCGCGACGAGGCCCGCGACTATGACTCGGTCTCGGCTCCGCTTGTCGGACCAGTCTACGTGTCGCAGCGCATCCAGACCGTACCCCGCGAGCACGGACGCGCAGAGGCAGTACGTGCAGATCGCGCGGCCGACGTTGGCCATTTGACCCACCAGCGGGATGGCCCTTGCCAGTACCGCCTGGTGCGGCCCCTCCACCGCCCAGGCCAGGCCCAGCACGCCGGCCCCGGCGAAGAACCAGCGCCTGCGGTCGCGCCCAGCCGCCGACCCGAGCACCGCCAGCCAGGCGGCGATCAGCACAACGTACCCGCAGGTCTCGATGTAGTTGTGGAACCCGAATGCCGCGTTCACTTCACTGAGCCACGCGATGTTACCGTGCGCCTGTGGCGCGATGAGGACGTTTAGCTGCCTGAACTGCAGCCCTCGCGGAATGGCGGCGTCCGCGCCGGTGCGGTAGTTCAGCTTCGCGAGCTCGAGAGTGGGCAGCGTCTGGATCAGCGCGATGACAAGGCCCAAGCCGACAGCCAGCACGAGCGGCCAAAGACGCCTGATGGCGTTCCGAGGCGGCCCTTCGCCGAAGGCACTGAACACTGCAAAGGCCCCCACAAGAGCCAGCGCGTACAGCCCCGCTTGCGCGTGGCCGCCCAGGACCATCAGAGCGCACGCCGCAGCCAAGCCCCCGCAGCTCAGCACGTTCCGTAGCCGCTGGTAGCGGGCGACCATCCAGAGCCCCGCAGGCGCCCAGATGAAGCTGTTCACCGGGCCCTGGTAGCATAGCCACGAGATAATGAACCCGCACGATGAGAAGGCAATCGCTGCCAGGGCCGCGCCCGACCGCGACACGCCGAGCTCCCGGCTCAGCGCCCAGACGAAGGCGCCCGCCAGCAGCAGGGCGACGTAAGCCGAGAGGTCGTAGGCCAGCTCGAGGGGCAACGTCCAGAACAGCGCGTTTGGTGGGTAGAAGACGGCCGACTGCTGGTTCGCCACCATCGGCGTCCCGCAGAACGCGCAGCCGTCCCACAGTGGCAGCTCGCCGCCGCGGAGGCACCGCCGGGCGTAGACCCTCCACGGGTAATACTGCTCGACGCAGTCGAGCAGCGGCGTCTGCGTCTCCCGAATCCCGGGGAACTGCCGCGCCACCTCGCTCTCCCAGGGCTCCATCAGCAACAGCAGGTCCACCGGCGCGAGCACGCGCCCCGGCACCAGCACTGCCCTCCCGACGAACAGGAGCGGGAACAGCAGGATCAGCCCGGCCGGCGCCCAGGGGATCCAGCGACTCGCCTTCCGGAGCGCGCTCATCGGCGCCACCTCACCGACAACCGCGCCGCGCCCAGCGCCGCCAGGACCGCCACCCCCGCGAGCCCGACGAAGGCGCCCACCGCGAACGAGCCGGGCTCGTACGACAGACGCAGCGTCCGCCCACTCACGCGCTCGGCCTCTGCAATACGCGTGAAACCGGTGCTCCGATCGAGCAGCGGGATCAGAAGCTCCCCGGACTCGGTTCGTACCCGCCAGCCTCTGTCGAATGTCTCCCGCACAAGGTCCGATCCATCGGCGCCGAAGGCCGTCGCGGTCATGCGGTTCGGCCCCGCATGCTCCGGCACGGGACGCGGGGCCACGACCGGCGCGAGCAGTGCGAGCCCCTCCACTGCCGACACGACGTCCGCGAGCCCGGCGCGCTCAACATCGCGAGCCGTGCGCGGGCCGGCCAGGATGAGACCGACCCCGCGCTCCGCGAGACCCTCGGCATCCAGGCTCGCGAGGCCGCGCTCGCCTATCAGCACCATGTTCCCGTTGATGAGGGGCGACGGGTCAACGCCGGCGACCTGCGCCGCGCCGTGCTTGGCCCACCAGGGCATCAGCGAGTCGTAGCCCTGGACGTCCCTGAGCCGGAGCACCGTTGCCGCGTTGGGGGGGAGGGCGGCCTCCTCCGGCCCGGTGAAGCGCCACGCGCGCGTGAGGCTCAGGACCCGCGGGGTGGGATAGTGGACTATCGCCTCGACAGCTCGGTCTACGGCATAAACGCTCGCCGGCGCCGTCGCTCTGTTGTACCCGTAGCCGGTTACGAGCAGCTCGGCGGCCACCAGCGCCACCAGCACCCACGGCTCCCCTCTTCCGGCGCACGCGACCACACCCGCGGAACATGCGAGCAGCGTCACGCAGAAGAGCAGCAGATCGGGCGCGCCGACGTCGCGCGCAAGCGGCGACCGCTGGGCCATTTGGGACGCCGCGTACCACACGAGGACGGAGATAACAGCCACTCCGACGGCCACCGCCACCGGCATGCGCTTGCGTGGCGAGTCGAGCCCGCCTCCCGCGCGAAGCGTGTCCAGTCCGAGGCCCCCGAGCAGCGCGACGGCCAGCGACCAAAGGCACAGGACGCGCGGCAGGCCCGCGAAGCGTGAGAACCCCGGCAGGAGCCCGTAGAACAGGGCGGCAAGCGGCGTTCCGAACGCCACAAGGAGCGCAACGGACGCGAGAATCGCCAGGAACCCCGCCTCCCGTCGAGGGCGACGAACCAGGGCAACCGCGGCCAGCAGCACGGTCGCGGTGCCCACGGTTCCGCAGATCTCGGCGTAGTTCTGCGGATATGCGAGCCAGGTCCCTCGCGAGGGGTTGCCAAAGGGGGCCATCGTGAACAGCGAAGCGGCCAGGGGCGGGCTCAGCGCCCACTGGCGCAGGAACGCGAACCCCTCGGCAGAGCGCTCGGCCGGCCGATGGTTGACTTGGCTGAGCTCGAGCGTCGGGAGCAGCTGCCCCGCCGCGAGCACGGCTCCGAACGCCACGCCGGCCCCCATCAGCCCGAGCCGGGCGAGCTGCGGGCGTCCCCCCTTGGACCTGTCCCAGCAAGCCAGCGAAAGCCCGTAGGCCACCATCGTCGCAAGCCCGTAGTAGGCGAACTGCATGTGTCCGGCGAGAAGGATGAGCGCGACCACGGCGCCCAAGAGCCCTGTTCTGAGGGCCGTCGGACGCTCCCACAGGAGCTTCACCGCCAGAAGCAACCCCGGGATCCACGCCATCGTATCGAGCGCCGCCGTCATCGGCGCCCATGACACGACGAAGCCGGAGAGCTGATAGGCCAGCCCCGCGAGCGTGGCCGCCAGCGGTGATAGGCTGAGAGACTTGCGCGCGAGCGCGTACGTGAGCCAGCCCGCGAGAGCCAGGTGGAGCAGCGCGCTCCACCCGAACGCGTACTTCGCCGGCATCGCCAGGAACAGCGCGTTCGGGGGGTAGAGCACAGCGGACTGTCCGTTCGCGAGAAACGGCATTCCGCAGAGCTGATGGGGGTTCCAGAGCGGCATCTCGCCTGACCGAATGCTCTCCGCAGCGAACACGCGCCACGGGTAGTACTGCAACACCGCGTCGCACATGAGCGGGTTCCACGAGAGCCCCTGCCCCGGGCGCCACTCACCCCACGGGAGGAACGCGTTCTGGTACTCCGCGGGAACGAGGCATCTGCCGACGAAGATGGGCGCCAGCAGCACCGACGGCCCGGCCAGGAGCACCGCCAGCGGCGCCCAGCGACTCAGCCGTTGGGTGATGCCGGTGTCCTTCCCGCGCGCGACGCCCATCACAGCTCCTTGATGAGTGCCACCTCGTCGCAGTCGGGAAACAGGGGGCAGTGGATGCAGTCGTTCCACACCTTCTGAGGCAGTGCTTTCATGTCGGTATGCACAAAGCCGAGACGCTCGAAGAACTCCGGCACGCGTGTAAGGGCGAAGGCCTTGGGCAACCCCAGCACGCGCGCCTCGTTGATCGCCACCTCGACGAGCCGCTTGCCTATGCCCGAGCCTTGCGTGCTCGGATCGACGGCCAGGGAGCGCACCTCCGCAAGCTCGTCCGAGACTACCGCCAGGGCGCAGCACCCTACCATCTCACCCGACGGGCCCACCGCGACATGGAAGTCCCGGATCGACGGATACACCGTCGACACCGGACGAGGCAGCATAAGGTTCTCCTCGGCGAAGCGACCGACCAGCGCGGAGATGCCCGGCACGTCCGCTACCCGCGCCCGGCGGATCTCATAGCCGCCCGAACTCTCACTGATCATGAGCATTCACCGGCCTTCCGTGCCTCGCGCCCGCGCACCAAAGCTCGCACCTCATCCAAGAGCGCGCCCGGTATCTCAGATTCGCTGACACGTCTCATGACCTCGCCGCGGCGCGTGATGAGGCCACCGCCCTTCTCGGCGCAGACGGCCACATCGGCCTCGCGCGCTTCTCCCGGGCCGTTGACGACACACCCCATCACCGCGACAGTCATCGGTTCCGCGATCTCCGCCAGCGCGTCCTCAACGCTCTCGGCAAGCCCGATCAAGTCTATCTCACAGCGCGAGCAGGTCGGGCATGATATCAGTTCGGGGCCCCGCTTACGCAGCCCGACACACCGCAGTATCTCCCAGCCCGCACGCACCTCTTCCACGGGATCCGCGGTCAGCGAGACCCGGAGCGTGTCGCCGATTCCCTCGCTGAGCAGCGTGCCAAGTGCATAGGCCGACTTCACCAGCCCGGCTCGCGGGAGGCCCGCCTCCGTAACGCCCAGGTGCTGCGGGCAGTCCGTCGCGTCGGCGAGCAGCCGGCACGCATCGATGGTCCGCCGCGCATCGGACGCCTTGATCGCGACCACGACGTCGCCGAAGCCGAAGCTCTCCAGAGCCGAGACCTGGCGGCGGGCGCTCTCCACTAGAGCCGCGGCGGTCACGCCCCCGTGCTCCGATCTGATGTCCTCCGCGAGGCTTCCGGCGTTAACTCCCACCCGCACGGGGATGCCCGCAGCTCGCGCAGCGTCCGCCACACGGCGCACGCCATCCGGCCCGCCAATGTTGCCGGGGTTAATCCTGACCTTGGCCGCTCCGGCGTCGATCGACCTCACGGCGAGGTCGGCACTGAACTGGATGTCCGCCACGACGGGCAGTAGCGAACCGGCGACGATCTCGCGGAAGCCCTCGAGTGAACCTCGATCCTGCACCGCCACACGGATGATCTCGCACCCGGCCTTCGCCAGACGGTCTATCTGCGCGAGGGTGGCCTGCGGGTCATTCGTGCGCGTGCTGCACATCGACTGGACCACCACGGGCGCTCCACCACCCAGCGGCACCGGCCCGACATAGACCCGCCGCGTCGGCCGTCGGGGCGCCATCCCCTCGAGCGGGCCCGTCGGGACGGCACTCATCCTCCCCAGCCCCCCACAAGTCGGAGGATGTCCATCCGCGCCACCAGCACCGCCATGATGAGGAGGACGACCAGGCCCGCGAAGTGGAACGCGGCCTCCCGCTCCTTGTTGAAGAGCCGCCCCCTGACGCCCTCGATGATCATGATGATCGCCTTCATCCCGTCCAGCATCGGGAACGGCAGCAGGTTGAACACGGCTAGGCACAGGTTGAGGTACGCCGCCACAAACGTCAGCGGCCGGGGGCCCTCCCGCCTGGCCTCGTGCACCTGTTGGGCGATCGCGATGGGTCCGCCGACGGTCTGCGACACACGCGCACGCCCCAGCAGGAGGTCACGCGTGAACCCAAGGAGCGATGAGACGGTCTCGCGAGTGTACCGACCCGCCCAGACGGCCACCGCCACCGGATCATGCGTGCGTGGGATCCGCACGTCCTTGGGGCGGATCCCTATCAGGCCCTTCTCCGCGGAGCCCCCCAGCCCGAAGATGAGGCGCTCGGTGTTGGTCGCCTCGCCCTCAGTGGGCACCACCGTGGCGTGGAATGTGCGCGCGTCCCGGCTTACTGTGAGATCCAGCGGCTTGCCGGGGCTCCTGGCGATGGCGGCTACGGTGTGCTGCCAGCCTGTGTACTCCCGCCCGTTCACGGAGAGTATGGTGTCGCCCTTCTCGATCCCTGCGGCAGCGGCCGGAGCGCCGGGAGTGAGCTTGTCCACTCCGAGCCACGTGCCCGGGAACGAGAACGCCACGATCGCCGCGTACAGCAGGTACGCCAGCGCTACGTTCATGAGGGCGCCGCTGACTATGACGGCCACCCTCGCGTGCGTCGACCGGGCGTAGATGCCGTCCGGGTCGTGCACCTCGTCCGGCATCATGCCGCGTACTCGCACGAACCCGCCGAGCGGGAAAGCGCGTATCGAGTACACCGTCTGACGAAACGAACGCGAGAACAGCACCTTCCCGAAACCGACGGCGAACTCATCGGCTTTGATGTGGAACGCCTTCGCCACAAGCAAGTGCCCCAGCTCGTGGAAAGAGATCGCCAGCCCAAGGGTCACCGCGATGGCGAGGGCTGTCTTCAGGAAGCCTAGTGCCCTGCTGTATGGGGCGCTCGCGGAGTTGTCGACCGCGGTCACGGGCCCGATCACGCGGGTCGGAACAGACTCGTTCGCGCCGTTGGTCGCGGTCAGCCAGTACCAGTGGGCCGAGCCCGGGGTGGCCGTCTCGTCAAGCACTTGCCCCGGTTCGCTCTCCGTGCCCTCCTCCGGAGGCGCCTCGCCCACCATCTCGCCGCCGGTCGGTGGGTCGCCGGGGAAGTCGGCGGACCGGTACAGGCGGTACGCGACTACGTCCGAGGCGCCCCCCTCCTCGTCCGGGGAAGCGATGTACGACGCGAGGACCCTGGTTCCGTTGTCCTCTGGGACGTCCTTGACCTCGCCGATGGTTGGCGGCGCGGGCGGCTCTGAGTCTGTCGACATTCGCGCCACCGCGGGCAGGGCGAACGGCATCTCACTGTCCGTCTCCTGGTCATATGCGGTGACGGAGTACTCCCATCGCACATCGGGTCCCCCGGTGGCGTCGACGTACTCCCGCGCGTCCGGTGGCAGCGTGGCCAGTTGGTCGGGCTGCTTCGCGGTGTCGAAGTCGTGCCTCTTCACGCGCAGGGCGGTGAACGTGCCGGCCTTCTCGGGCAGAGCCCATGTGAGCTTGACCGCAGGGCGCCCGTCGACCTCCGCCCGCGCAGCGCGGAGCCACCCGTCGGCCCGCGCGGCGCCCATGAGCAGGGCCGCTGACGCCAGGATCAAGAGCCCTCGAATGCTCTCCCTCACCACATCACCCCAAGTCACAGCCTAGGAACTCCGCCGCCAGTCGGCGTCCCTCATCATCCGCGGCCTCGACGTCGTCGAGGCTGTCAGCCGCGCGCGCCGAATGCCGCTCCAGAGCGTGCTCCACGCTCTCGGCGATCATCCCGAAGGCGATCCGCTCGGCCCCAAACGCCGCGTTCGCGACCTCGTTGGCGGCATTCAGCACCGTGGTCGCCGTTCCGCCGGCCCGCAACGCCTCGTAGGCCAGCCGCAGGCACGGGAACTTGAGCATGTCGACCGGCTCGAACTCCAGCCGCCCGATCTCCCGCCAGTCGAGCCTGTCGAACGGGTTCCTCGGCCGGTCAGGCGCCAGTAGCGCGTACTGGATCGGCAGACGCATGTCGGGCCGGCCGAGCTGAGCCAGCGTCGACCCGTCGTCAAACTCTACCATAGAATGGACGACGCTCTGAGGGTGGACGATGACCTCAATGCGGTCGCAGGGGACGCCGAAGAACCGCGACGCCTCTATCACCTCTAGTCCCTTGTTCATCAGCGACGCCGAGTCGATGGTGATCTTCGCGCCCATGCGCCACGTGGGATGGTCCAGTGCCTGCTCCAGAGTGGCGGACCGTATGCGGTCGGGAGGCCAAGCGCGGAACGGGCCGCCCGAAGCCGTCAGAATGATCCGCCGTACGGGTGAGGGAGAGTCCACCCAGGCGCGCTTTGGGCCGATGCACTGCCAGAGGGCCGAGATCTCGGAGTCGATGGGCGCCAGTCCGGCCCCCTGACGCGCGCACTCCCGCAGCACGAGCTCCCCGGCGGCGACAAGCGGCTCCTTTGTCGCGAACGCAACTCTTGCGCCGGCCGCCAGGCCCGCCAGCATGGGCCTCAGACCGGCGATCCCCGTGATGGCGTGGACCTGCGTGTCTGAGCACGACGAGTCGGCCGCCAGCGCCTCGACCGCCTCAGGTCCGATCTCCACCCGCGCGAGATGCCCGACGGCCGAGCGCACCTCTGCGCCGGCCGCCCGATCGGCCACCGCGACGGATTCAGGCCGCAGCTCGATCACCTGCGGGACTAGGAGATCCACGCGCCTGCCCGCGGCGAGGGCGGTCACCGTCATGCGGTCGGGGTGGGCGCGCACCACCTCAAGGGTCTGGCCCCCGATCGACCCCGTGCTCCCGAAAACGGCCAGGCGCATCACACGGCTCACCCCGTGTCGCTCAGGACACCGCCGTAGCGGCGCTCCCGGCCGCGGAACGCCTCGAACGCCTCATCGAGCCCGGCCTCGTCGAAGTCGGGCCACAGCGTCGGCGTTATGTAGAGCTCGGTGTACGCGAGCTGCCACAGCAGGAAGTTCGAGATCCGCATGTCCCCACCCGTGCGAACCAGAAGGTCAGGGTCGGGCAGGCCGCCCGTGTACAGCCTGCTGGACACAAGATCCTCCGACACGTCCTCCGGGGCGAGCCGGCCGTCCCTAGCGTCCGCCGCTATCGAGCGCACCGCGTCCACGATTTCGGCGCGCGAGCCGTAGTTGATGGCGAGATTCAGCACGAACTGCTTGTTGGCCTCGGTGGCCCGGACGTGCTCGTCGAGCGTCTCTTGCAGATCGGGGGGCAGGTCGCCCCGCCGTCCGCAGATCCTGACCTGCACGCCCCGCCGCTGGAACTCGGGCAGCTCCTTGCGTATAGACCGCCCGATCAGGCCCATCAAGGTGCTAACTTCGTCCTCCTCGCGCTTCCAGTTCTCCGTGGAGAAGGAGTAGAGAGTCAGCACCCGCACCCCGCGGTCGGCGCAGGCGTAAGCTACGCGCCGTACGGCGGAGACGCCCTTACGATGGCCGGCGACGCGTGGCAGCATCCGTGCGCGGGCCCACCGGCCGTTGCCGTCCATGATGATGGCGAGGTGTTGCGGCACCTTGTCGCTGTCTGCTGTCATGGGGTAGGGGACGCGAGGCCGACGGCTCGAGGGCGCGTCAGACCTGCATCACTTCCTCTTCCTTCGCCTTTCCCATGTGATCGAGCTTCTCGATGGTCTCGTCCGTGATCCTCTGGATCTTCTCTTGGGCCCGCTTCTCGTCGTCCTCCGAGATCCCGTGGCTCTTCTGGGCCTTCTTGAGGTGATCGTTGGCATCGCGCCGCAGGTTGCGGACCGCCACCTTGCCATCCTCGATCATCTTGCGAACCGCCCTTACGATCTCCTTGCGCCGCTCCTCCGTCAGCGCGGGGATCGGCACGCGGAGGATGGCTCCTTCATTCTGGGGGTTGAGGCCCAGATTCGCGGCCTGGATCGCGCGCTCGATGGCCCCGATCTGCGTCCGGTCCCAGGGCGACACGATCAGCATCCTCGGCTCGGGCGCCGACACGGTGGCGAGCTCCTGAATCTTCATCTGAGAGCCGTACGCGGTGACGACAACCGAGTTCAGGAGCGACGCGTTGGCAGTGCCCGTCCTGAGCGTGGCCATGTGCTCCGCGGTCGCCGTGATCGATGCCTCGGCCTTCCGTCGCATCTCGTTGATGACCTCATCAACCATCCTGCTTCCCCCTCACCAAGGTGCCGACCGGCTCGCCATAGACGGCGCGCAGCATGTTCTGCGGGTCACCCATGCCGAAGACGATGATAGGCAGATTGTTCTCCATCGCGAGCGAGAACGCTGTCTGGTCCATGATGCGAAGCCCCTGCAACAGGGCCTCCTGGTAAGTCAGCTCGCGCAGGAACCTCGCGTCCGGGTGTTTGTTGGGGTCCCTGTCGTAGATCCCGTCTACATTCGTGGCTTTCAGAATGACGTCCGCGTTCACCTCCACAGCCCGCAGCACGGCGGCCGTGTCGGTGGTGAAGAACGGGTTGCCGGTCCCGGCGGCGAAGATGACGATGCGGCCCTTCTCGAGGTGGCGGATAGCGCGACGCCGGATGAACGGCTCAGCGACCTCGCGCATCTCGATGGCGGTGCAGACGCGCGTTACCATGCCCATGCCCTCGAGCGTGTCCTGGAGCACGAGCGCGTTGATCGCGGTGCCGAGCATGCCCGCGTAGTCGGCGGTGGCCCGGTCCATCCCTTGCCGAGCGGCCTCCGTGCCCCGCAGGATATTGCCGGCCCCCACGACGACCGAGGTCTCCACGCCCTCGAGCGCCACCGCCTTCACGGACTCGGCTATCATCTCGACCGTGTCTCGGTCGATGCCATAGTCCTGCGGACCGGCGAACGCCTCGCCCGAGAGCTTGAGCACCACGCGGCGGTAGAGCGGACCGGGTGCCACCTTCGCTGTCCTCTCGCCCCCGGCGCGCTACTCGGTCTTGGCCTCGCCGACCGCCTCGTCCAGGCTGTAGCGCGCGAAGGCAGTGACGCTCACGGCCTCGCCGATCTGCTTCGACGTCTGTGCCAGCAGGTCGGCGATGCGCGTCTTGCCCTTCTCGTCCCGGATGTAGGGCTGCTCCAGCAGGCATACCTCCGCGCGCAGCTTGCGAAGCTGACCCTCCACGATCTTCTCGATCGTGTTCTCCGGCTTGCCGTCCTGCCGGGCCTGCTCGATCAGGAGCGCCTTCTCTTTCTCGATGCGTTCGGCGTCGAGCTGATCCGCTGATACGACCTCGGGCGCGGCCATCGCGATATGCATCGCGATGTTCTTGCCCAGCTCGGCGGCGGCCGGGTCTGCCACGCCCGACGGCGTGGCGCTCGCCAGCGCGACGAGCACGCCTACGCGTGAGTTGAAGTGAAGGTAGGAGGCGACGGTGCCGACCTCGCCGACGGCGTACTTGGTGACTCGGCCGACCCTCATGTTCTCGCCGATCCTGCCGAAAGTCTCCTGGAGGCACTCGCGCACGGTCGACCCGCCGGCAGTGGTCGTTCCGAGCAGGCCGTCCGCGCTCTCGATCGGTAGGTCGTCGCCGATGGCCGCCTGCACCGCCGCCGAACAAAGCCGGCCGAACTCGTCGTTGCGGGCGACGAAGTCGGTCTCGCAGTTGATCTCGACCATCGCTCCGCGCTTGCCGTCGTCGGTGACAGCGATGTTGATCCTGCCCTCCCGCGTCTCGCGGCCAGCCTTCTTGGCGGCCTTGGCCAGGCCGTGCTCGCGGAGCCATTGGACCGCGGAGTCAAGATCGCCGCCGCACTCCTCGAGCGCGCGCTTGCAGTCTCCGAGTCCTACTCCCGTGCGATCGCGAAGCTCCTTCACTTGCTGAGCCGTGACGGCCATGGACCTCTCACCTCATCCGTGTGCGCGGCCCGGCGGCTCGCCGGGCCCGCTGCTACAGGTCGTCGTCCTCATCGTCGTCGAGGGCGGACACACTCGCCGGGACCGGGCCCGCCTGGTCCTCCAGGCCCTCATCGTCCCGGCCGGCTAAGCCGAAGTGCTCGTCGAGGCTCTCCGGCTTCTCCCCGCCCCCTGCGCCCTCGGCCGGCTCGCCGGTGGCCTTCTCGCGCACCTGGGCGCCCTCTAGGCAGGCGTCTGACATCAGGTTCGAGATCAGACGGATCGCGCGTATCGCGTCGTCGTTGCCCGGGACCGGAAAATCGGCCTCATCCGGGTCGCAGTTGGTGTCGACGACCGCCACGATCGGGATCTCGAGCTTCCGCGCCTCCTTGACGGCTATGTGCTCCTTCTTCAGGTCTACGATGAAGATAACGTTGGGGAGCACGTTCATGTCGCGGACCCCGGTCAGGTAGCGCTCGAGCTTCTCGCGCTGCTTCTGGATGGAGATCCGGTCGTTCTTGGGGAGAAGAGCGAACTCATCGCCGTCCATTAGCTCCTCGTACTCGCGGAGCTTGGCGACGCGCTGGCGGATGGTCGCAATGTTCGTAAGCATGCCGCCGAGCCAGCGCTGGTTCACCCAGTGCTGTGAGCAGCGCATGGCGGCGGCCTGGATCGACTCCTGCGCCTGCTTCTTGGTGCCCACGAACAGGAGGCGGCCGCCGCCGGCGACGATGTCGCGGACGGCCTCGTATGCCTCCTCGAGCTTGACGAGCGTCTTGTGTAGGTCGACGATATAGATGCCGTTGCGCCCGCCGTAGATGAAGGGCTTCATCTTGGGATTCCAGCGGCGGGTCTGGTGGCCGAAGTGGACGCCGGCCTCGAGGAGTTCCTTCATGGTGACGTGCGGCACTGCGATGCACCCCCGGGCTCTCAGCCAGTATTTGCGCCGCAAGCGGCGCAGGGACGGGTAGCGAGTCCTCGGTGCCAGGCGGCGCCTAGGCCCGAGGCGGTGGGAGTATACAGTGCCGGGCCGGGCTCCGCAACCGCCGTGCCGAATCGCTCTTTACACCGCCGGGGTGGTGTGCTAGATTGTCCTTCTGCGGCCGCCAGAGATGGCGGTCGCTCGCTTGTTGTAGGCACCGTGGAGGGGTGTCCGAGCGGTCAAAGGAAGCAGACTGTAAATCTGCCGGCAGCAGCCTACGGGGGTTCAAATCCCTCCCCCTCCACCAGCTCGTGAGCCGCGGTAGCGCCTTGCTCCGGCGCGGCCGGCAGGTCGCGTGGAGAGGCGTCGCGGTGACGTATACGCGCCCTCGTAGCTCAGTCGGTAGAGCGCCTCCTTGGTAAGGATGAGGTCGCCGGTTCGAGCCCGGCCGAGGGCTCCAGTCCGCTCCCGCGGCGGCGGGACAAGACAGGATAGAGGTGACGGCGGTCATGCCTGCCGACAAGGTAGTTCTTGCCTGCAGTGAGTGCGGCCGGTACAATTACTACACGACCAAGAACAGGGCCAACACCAAGGGCAAGCTGAAGCTTCGGAAGTACTGCAAGAAGGATAAGAAGCACACAGACCACGTAGAGACGAAGCTTCGCGACTAGGTGTGCGCAGGCGAGTAGCTCAACTGGCAGAGCAGCGGTCTCCAAAACCGCAGGTTGTCGGTTCAAGTCCGGCCTCGCCTGCCAGCGTGCCGAGGGTCGTCGTGGCCGATCTCTCACCTCGCCGGGACATAGTCCAGTAGGTTGTTGCTAGGAGCAGACTGAACGTGGCCTCCAGAGCCGACAAGCAGTTCATCGTGTTGCGCTGGTACCGCGCGTTGCGCCGCTTCATCAAGGACGCGATGCACGAGCTGCGCGAGGTCGTCTGGCCCTCCGGGCAGGAGATCCGGCACTACACAGTCCTTGTCTTCACGGTCTTGATCGGTGTCGCCATCTGGATCGGCACGTTCGAGCTTGTCTTCACATGGCTGACCGGTCTTCTCGACCTCTATGGTACGCGCGGCGCGGCGCTCTAGACGGATGTGCCGTGCATTCCCTCCGAAGGGAGGGGAGCATCAGTGGCGTTCGGACAGGGCAGGCGGGGCTGGTATGTGATCTACACGCACACCGGCCAGGAGTCCAAGGTCAAGGACAATATCGAGCGCATGGTCCAGGCCTCGGGCCTTGGCGACCGTGTCTTCCGCGTCGAAGTGCCGATGGAGGAGGAGACGCGGATGGTCCAGGGCCGGAAGAAGACCATCACTCGAAAGGTCTACCCCGGCTATGTCCTGGTCGACATGGTGCTGGACGACGAATCCTGGACCCGGCTCCGCAACACGGCCGGCGTCACCGGGTTCGTGGGATCAGGTCGCCGGCCGGTCGCACTGGCCCCGGAAGAGGCCGAGCGCGTCCTGCAGACTATCGGCGACGAGCCCATGAAGGTGAAGCCCCGGTTCGAGAAGGGCGACACCGTCATGGTCCTCACCGAGCCGTTCACCGAGTTCCACGGCAAGATCGAGGAAGTCTACCCATCAAGGGAAAAGCTCCGCGTGCGCATTGAGATCTTCGGGCGCGAAACGCCCGTGGAACTCGACTTCGCACAGGTGGAGAAGATCTAGCCGCGCCATCGGGCGCGGATAACGACATCAGAGCACTCGCCGTCGTGGGGTTCAGCCCGCACGCCAGCACCCCTGAGGAGAACGCGTCCGATGGGGGAGTGGAGGGAGCACCTCAATGAAGAAAGCCGTCGCACTGGTCAAACTCCAGTTGCCTGCCGGCCAGGCCACACCGGCGCCGCCCGTCGGCCCGGCCCTCGGCCAGCACGGTATCAACATGATGGAGTTCATCAAGGCCTACAACGAGAAGACCGCCGACCAGATCGGCGAGATCGTCCCCGTCGAGATAACCGTCTATCAGGACCGCTCCTTCACCTTCATAACCAAGGTTGCCCCCGCATCGGCCCTCATAAAGAAGGCCGCCGGCCTCGACAAGGGCTCGGCGGGCGGCCGCAAGGATACCGTCGGACGGATGACCCGCTCACAACTCAGGCAGATCGCCGAGCGCAAGCTGCCTGACCTGAACACAAGCGACGTCAACCAGGCGATGCGCATCCTTGAGGGCACCGCGCGCAACATGGGCGTCGTGGTGGTCGACTAGCCCCCCGGGGGCAGCGATCCGAGCAGAGGAGCCGGCACGATGGCAAGGAAGCATTCCCGCCGTTTCACCGAAGTCCTGAAGAAGGCGAGCCGCGCGAAGGTCTGGACCGTCCGCGAGGCCATCGACACGCTCAGACAGCTCTCCTCGACCAAGTTCGACGAGACCCTCGAGATCTCGATGCGCCTCGGCGTCGATCCTCGCAAGGCCGAAGAGAACATCCGCGGCACCATCGTCCTCCCGAACGGACTGGGCAAGTCCGTCAACGTCGCCGTAATCGCCAAGGGCGAGGCGGCGATGGAGGCCGAGAATGCCGGTGCCAACCGTGTCGGAAGCGAGGAGCTCGTCGACGAGATAGCGGCCGGCTGGAGCGACTTCGACGTGCTCGTAGCGCACGTCGAGATGATGAAGGTCGTCGGCAAGCTCGGCCGCACCCTCGGTCCCAGGATGCCCAACAAGAAGTCCGGAACCGCCACCGAGGACGTCGGAGACGCCGTGCGGCAGCTCAAGGCCGGAAAGGTCGAGTACCGAGTCGATCGCCAGTCGAACGTCAGCGTTCCGCTCGGGAAGCTGAGCTTCGACTCCGAGAAGCTGTACGAGAACTTCCAGGTGCTCATGAGCACCGTTCTGGCCGCCAAGCCCTCCGGACTGAAGGGCGTGTACCTGCGCCAGGTTTACCTCTCCAGCAGCATGGGCCCCGGCCTACGCATCGACGTCGGCAATGTCCGCGATGTTGCCGGCGAGAAGACGCTGGCGGCATAGCGTGAGATCCGGGGACTGTGCCGAGGCATGGTCTCACCGACCTCACCCCCAGTCACTGGCTACGCCAGCGACCACTCCCTCTCCGCTAGCGGAGAGGGGAAATGGCCCTGAGCTCGTCGAAGGGCCGGGGGGTGAGGTCGGTGATGGCTAAGCCTGGTTGTTCGCTAGAGACAATGGGCTCAAGCCCATTGTCCAGGGAGATCGGCCGGCATCGCCGGCTGCCGACCCGACCATAGACAGCGGGAGGCCGAGAGGCCTTAATCGCGAGAGCATCCCGCCGAGGCCGGAGCATCCTGTTGCACACTGACGGGAGCCCGCCTCGGGCTCCCGTTTTCTTTCGCGGGGAGCCCGGTCGCTCAGTTGGGAAGGGCGCCATCCGCACAGGCGAGGAGGTGAACGAATGCCGACCGCTGCGAAAGCGGCAAGAGTGGAACGTCTCAGGGGAGTCATAGCCGACTACCCCACGATCCTAGCAGTGGGCTACCGCGGACTCAAGGTGACAGACCTGGAGGTGCTGCGACACGCGCTGGCTGAGCCTGGCGCAAAGCTCCGGGTCGTGAAGAACAGCCTGTTCCGGCTCGCGGCGGCAGACTCACACGCGGAGGAGCTCGGCTCCATCCTCGACGGGCCGTCCGCCATCGTGTACGGCGGCGAGGGCCCGGCGATGGCCAAGGTTCTCACCGACTTCGCGCGCACCAAGCCTGCCCTGGCCCTGCTAGGCGCGACCGTCGAGGGCTCTGTTGTGCGCAAGGACGGTGTCGAGGCGCTGTCCAAGGTCCCGCCCCGTCTGGTGCTGCTGTCCATGCTCGTGGCCGGGCTGGAAGGCCCGGTTTCGGGCTTGGTGCACAGCCTCAACGGGGTTGTCGCGAAGCTTGTCTACGCCCTCGACGAGATCAAGACGCAGAAAGAGAAAGCTGCATAGCCGGGCGTCGATGCCTACCGGCGCACAGAGAAGGAGCTGAAGGTGACGAAGGAAGAGATCCTGGAAGCCATAGATAACATGAAGGTCCTCGAGCTACACGAGCTGGTCGAGGCCCTCAAGGAGAAGTACGGCGTGACCGCGGCTGTCCCGATGATGGCGATGGCCGGGGCCGTCGGCCCGGGCGCAGGGGAGGCCGCAGCCGAGGCTGAGAAGAGCACCTACGACGTCATTATCACCGAGGCCGGCCAACAGAAGATCCAGGTCATCAAGGCCCTCAAGGAGGTCACGGGCCTCGGTCTGAAGGAGGCCAAGGATCTGGTCGACGCGGCCCCCAAGGCCGTCAAGGAGAACTGCTCCGAGGAAGAGGCCAACAAGATTCGGGAGGCCCTCGAGGCCGCCGGAGCGAGCATCGAGGTCAAGTAGCGCCCACCGCGCGCTCGCCCTCGCCTCACGGCGGGGGTGAGGGCGAGCGCTTGGGCTGGTGCGCTCCTGACAGGTACGGGTTGGTCACCAACTCGGTGCCCAGTGTGGTCGACGGCCCATGCCCGGGCAGAACGATCAGCTCGGGGTCCAGCGGAACCAAAACCTCCAGCAGCGAACGCTGGAGCTCATCCCAGTCGCCCCCGGGCAGGTCGGCGCGGCCCACGCTCCCCGCGAACAGCGTGTCCCCCGAGATGAGCACGCCGCCGCCCACGAGACAGACCCCGCCCTTGGTGTGGCCCGGCGTGTGGAGCACGCGCAGCGCCACCTCCCCCACGGTGACTGGGTCTCCGTCGCGCAGCATCCGGCCCGGCCGCACGGGCTCGGGGATCCTGCCCAGGAACACGATAGCCGCTATCTGCTTCCGAGCCGCCTCGTCCGCATCCGCCTCGTGGATGCTGAGGGGTGCGCGCGTGACGCGCTGAAGCTCGGCCATCCCGCCGATGTGGTCGGCATGCCAGTGGGTGGCGACAAAGCCGATGATCGACAGACTCTCCGCCTCCGCGAGCCGCAGAACGTCCGATGGCTCATCCCCGCAGTCGACCACGAGAGCCCGGGCGGTCGCCCGACAGGCGAGGACCCAGCAGTTCGTCTCGAGCGGGCCGAGAGGCAGTCCCCACACGCGCAGCGAGGGAGTGACGAGCGACTCCAATCCGGGGCTCCTCAGACGACGATGTTCAGGAGCTTGTCCGGCAAGTAGATGACCTTGCGGATCTGCTTGCCCTCGAGCTGCGCGGCCACCGCCGGCACGGCGCGCGCGGCTTCGAGCACCCATTCCTCGGTGGCTCCGACGGGCGCGGCGACGGTGCCTCGCAGCTTGCCCTTGACTTGAATGGGCACCTCGACGATCTCAGCCGCGAGCATCGCGGGATCGAACTCCGGCCACGGCCCGTCGTGGATGGTCTCGGTGTGCCCGAGGGCCTCGTGCCACAGCTCCTCCGTCACGAACGGGGCGAACGGCGCGAGCAGCTTGACAAGCGTCTCCAGGGCAGGGCGCGAACGGGACTGCCCGTCGCGAATGGCGTTCAGGTACTCCATGCAGGCCGCGATGGCCGTGTTGTAGTTCAGGCGCGGCAGGTCTTCAGTCACCTTCTTGATGGCGGCGTGTCGCGCGCGCTCCACATCGCGCGGGGGCTCGTCATCAGTGAGGGGCTCGGAAGCAACGTAGTGGTACACCCGCTCGACAAAGCGCCGCATCCCGTAGATACCCTCATCGCGCCAGTCGCCCCCGTGGTGGAACGGCCCGCAGAACATGAGGTAGAGCCTAAGCGTGTCCGCGCCGACGCTGTCGAGGAACTCGTCGGGGTTCACGACGTTGCCCTTGCTCTTGGACATCTTGGCCCCGTCCTTCGTGAGAAGGCCGTGGGCCCGGAACTTAACAAACGGCTCCTCGAAGCGGAGGAGCCCGGCGTCGTGGAGTGCCATAATGACAAAGCGAGTGTACATGAGGTGGAGGCACGCGTGCTCGTTGCCGCCGATGTACATGCTTACCGGGAGCCACTTGGCCGTGCGGTCCTCCGCCCACGCGACGTCATCGCGCGTTGCACTCGGGTATCTCAGGAAATACCACGCCGAGCAGAGGAAGTTGTCAGACACGTCCGTGTCCCGCATCGCGGGGCCGCCACAGGTCGGGCACGGCACGTTCACCCAGTCCGTCGCGCGCGCCAGCGGCGGCAGGCCGGAGTCATCAGGGGTGAAGTCCTTGAGATCGGGGAGCCTGACCGGCAGCTCGTCCTCGGGCACCGGGACGACCCCGCACGCGGGGCAGTGGACCATCGGGATAGGCGGGCCCCAGTAGCGCTGCCGCGAGAGGCACCAGTCGCGGAGCCGGTACTGAATGCGCCTCTCGCCGAGTCCCTGCTCGCTGAGTGACGCCGTCACGGCGCCCTTGCCCTCGTCGCTCGGCGTCCCGTCAAACGGGCCGGAGTTGACCATGACTCCCGGGCCGATGTAGGCGCTCTCGAGCTCGTGAGCGCCGCCGTCCGGGGAGATCACCTCTCGGATCGGGAGCCGGAACTCCTTCGCGAAGGCGAAGTCGCGCTCATCGTGGGCCGGAACGGCCATGATCGCGCCTGTCCCGTAGCCCATGAGCACGTAGTCCGCGATCCAGATGGGCACCCGCTCGCGGCTGCCGGGGTTGATGGCGTACGCGCCGGTGAACACGCCCGTCTTGGGCCTGGCGGTCGCCACGCGCTCCTCGGCGGTGGCCCTGGCTATGGACTCGCGGTAGTCGGCCACGGCTTGGGCCTGGCCCGGAGTCGTGATCTCGTCGACGAGCGAATGCTCCGGAGCCAGCACCATGTACGTCGCCCCGAAGAGGGTGTCTGGTCGCGTGGTGAAGACCTCGATCCGGTCGCTTCGCCCATCGATCGGGAACCTCAGAAGCGCCCCCTCGGACCGCCCGATCCAGTTCCGCTGGGCGGTCTTGGTCATCTCGGACCAGTCGATCCAGTCGAGGTTGGCGTGCAGCCGCTCGGCGTAGTCCGTGATGCGGAAGAACCACTGCTCGAGGTGCCGCTCCTCAACGACTGAGTCGCAGCGCTCACACTCGCCGGAAATCACCTGCTCATCGGCGAGCACCGTCATGCACGACGGACACCAGTTCACGGTCGCGAGCTTGCGGTAGGCCAGCCCCTGCTTGTGCATCTGCACGAAGATCCACTGGCTCCACCGGTAGTAGTCGGGATCGGTCGTCTCGACCGCGTGCTCCCAGTCGTACCGAGCGCCAATGCGCTTGAGCTGGTTCTCACGGAAGTTGGCGATGTTGCGCGCTATGAGCTCGGTCGGGTGCTGCCCGATCTTGATGGCGAAGTTCTCGGAGTGGATGCCGAACGCGTCAAAGCCCATGGGCTCGAAGACGTCAAAGCCCTGCATCCGCTTGAACCGCCCGTGGATGTCCGCCCCGGTGAAGGCGTAGACATTGCCGACATGGAGTCCCTCGGCGGAGGGGTAGGGGAACATCATCAGGTTGTAGTACGGTCGCTCGGCGCGGTCCAGGTCGACCGAGTGGGCGCCCGTTTCCTCCCAGACGGAGCGCCACTTGCGCTCTACTGCCTGATGGTCGTACTTCATCAACTTCACCTCACTGGCCGGGACCGACCCGCCATTGTAGCAAACGGGCGGTGTGCGGCGGTAAACGAATCGCGGCGAGGCATCGCCCCCGCCCCGCACGAGGGCCTGCCCCGTCGAGGGCGAAACGCTCCAGTGCGTCCGATCGGCGCGATGTGACATAATGGCGAACTTGGGTGCTACAGCACCGGAGATGAGGGATTGCGCGTGGTCTACCGCAAGCTCGGAAGCACGGGCCGGCAGGTTTCCGCTCTGGGGTTCGGCGCGATGCGGCTTCCGAACGACATGGACGAGGCGGCCGAGGTGATGGTCCGGGCGTTCGACCTGGGGGTCAACTACCTGGACACGGCGCATGCGTACGGCGACAGCGAGGCTAAGTGCGCCAAGGCGCTCAAGGGACGGCGGGACCAGATCACCCTCTCCACCAAGAACCCCTGCTTCGAGGACGCGTCGGTTGAGGCTTGGTGGAAGCGCTTGGAGGAGTCGCTGACCCGGCTCGAGACGGACTACATCGACCTATACGCCATCTGGCACGCGCTCAACTGGAGTGCGTTCGAGGAGCACGTGCTCCCCAGCGGCAAGATCCTCGACCAGGCCCTGAAGGCGAAGGACCAGGGGATCATCCGGCACATTATCTCATCGATCCACGACTCGCCCGACAACACACTGAAGATCGTCGAGTCGGGCGCGCTCGAGGGGATGATCATCCAGTACAACCTCCTCGATCGCTCGTGCGAGGCCGCCATCGACCGCGCGGGCGAGCTCGGCATGGCCGTCGTGGTCATGGGCCCAGTGGGCGGAGGGAGGCTGGCCGGGCTGTCGCCCGAGCTCGCCGAGATGGTGCCCGGCGGCGTCGCGTCGAGCCCGGAGGCCGCCCTGCGCTTCGTGCTCTCAAGCCCCGCGGTCTCGACGGCCATCAGCGGGATGAGCACAATCGCGATGGTCGAGCAGAACGTGGCCACGGCCTGCATCGAGACCACGATCGGGCAGGCCGAGCGGGGGCGCATGCTCGCCGCTCTCGACGAGGCGCGTAAGTTCGCCGAGCTCTACTGCACCGGCTGCCGCTACTGCATGCCATGCGCGCACGGGGTGGACATTCCCGGCAACTTCGAGCTGATGAACTACCATCGCGTCTACGGCCTCACGGAGTTCGCGCGCGGGCGTTATGCACGGAAGCCGAAGGAGCGGCCGGAGGGCGAGGAGAAGGCCAGGCTCTACGCCGGAGCTTGCGTGGAGTGCGGCGAGTGCGAGCCGAAGTGCCCGCAGAACATCCCCATCGTCCGGCAGCTCGCGGAGACGCACGCAGCACTCGGAACACAATGAGTGTCGTGTAGTCCGTTGACTACGCACTCTCGGGCCGCAGCATGAGCCACGGTACCGGACCCCTGTGTGCAGCAGGGCACAAGACGCAGTCGGAGGGTTCCAACAGTGGGGAAGAAGGACAGCATCTCGCGCAGGGAGTTCCTTGGACGCGCCGCCAAGGTCGCTGCGGCGGCCGGCGCGGCCGGTTACAGCATCGCGCCCGCCTCGGCTCAGGGCGCCAACGACCGCCTGAACATAGGCGTCATCGGCCCCGGCGGCCGCGGCTACCACATGATGGGCGTCATCAACGGCATCGCGGAGCGCTGCAACGTGCGCATCGTCGCCGTGGCTGACATCTACGAGGGCTGGCGCGATCGAGGCGTGGCCAGGGCTAAGGAGAAGTCGACCCGCGTCAAGGCCTATGACCATCATCTGAGGATGCTCGAGGACAAGAACGTCGACGCCGTGTTCGCCGCGACGCCGGAGCACTCGCACGTGAAGCACATCGTGGACGCGCTGGAGGCCGGCAAGGACATCTACATCGAGAAACCGATGATCCATCGCTGGCGCGAGGGGCTTCAGGTCATTGAGGTCAACAAGAGGGCCGGCAAGATCATCCAGGTCGGCACTCAGCGCCGCAGCGTGGATATCTACGAGCAGGCGAGGCAGATCGTGCAGTCCGGCGCCATCGGCCAGGTTACGGCCGTTCGCAGCCGCTGGCACCGGAACTCAAAAGCCAACGACCCACAGTGGAGGTACGTCATCCCCGAGGGCGCCAGCGAGCAGAACATCAACTGGCCCGAGTTCCTCTACAACGCCCCCAAGGTGCCCTTCGACTTGCACCGCTACTTTCAGTGGCGCTGCTACTGGGACTACTCGAACGGGCCGGCCGGCGACCTGATGGTCCACCAACTCGACGCGGTCAACATAGTCATGGGCGGCGAGATGCCGAAGTCGGCGGTGGGCTTCGGGAACATCTATCGCTTCCATGAGCTGGAGCGCTCTACGCCCGACACGTGGGGAGCCGTCCTGGAGTACCCCGGCCGCGAGTGGGCGCCCGACGGCTACATGGTCACCTACACCTGCGTGTTCAGCAACGAGCAGGACCAGTACGGCGAGATCTTCTACGGCACCGACGGCACCATCGACATGAACGACCAGGTCCTCCGCGTCATCCCTGAGCGGGCCGAGGTGGCTGACAAGCTTTGCGAGGCCAAGGAGGTTAAGTCCCAGACCTGGGGCGACCAGGAGCATCTCGCCAACTTCTTCGACTGCTGCCGCTCGCGCAAGGAAGCCAACTGCGACGAGTACCACGGCCACTACGCAGCCGCGGCCGCTGACATGGCCGTCCTCTCGCACCTGGAGGGCCGCCGCACGGAGTGGGATGAGAAGCACCAGAAGGTCGTGTAGCGAGCTGTATAGCCGCGGGCCTAAGCCCGCGGCTGCGGGCCCGCTGTATCGCCAACTTGAGGAAGTGATTGTGAGCACAGCAGGCTGTTGGCGCCCGCTCGATCTCAGCGGCGGTCTTGCCTTCGGCGCTCAATACTACCGCGCTCCCACTCCTCCACCGGAGGACTGGGAGCGCGATCTCGATAGCATGCGCGCCCACGGCATGAACACCGTCAAGCTGTGGGCTCAGTGGCGCTGGAACAACCCCGCGCCCGGCGAGTGCTGGTGGGACGATCTCGACCGCCTGATGGACCTCGCGGCCGACCGGGACCTGCGCGTCGTTATCAACGTCGTCTTCGACGTAATGCCGGCTTGGCTGCTCCGCGAGCACCCCGACTGTCTGATGGTTCGGATGGACGGGCGCGTGCTGCATCCCACGGCTCTGCCGCATCGCCAGATCGGCGGCGCGCCCGGGCCGTGCCTCAACCACGTCGGCGCTCGCGTGCGGAGGCTCGAGTTCCTGGAAGCGACGGTCACGCGCTACAGGGACCATCACGGCCTTTGGCTGTGGGACCTGTGGAATGAGCCGGAGCTCACCTGCGGCATCGTCCGCGGCGGCCCGCCCGCCGATCAGGTCTGCTGGTGCCCATCGTGTATCAGCGCCTTTTCGGCGTGGGTGGTCGCCGCCTACCACTCGCTCGGCGCGCTCAACACGGCATGGGCGCGCAACTACCGGGAGTGGACCGAAGTGGAGCCGCCCCGCGAGCTCGGAGTGAGCCCAGCCTGGGTTGACTGGCGCCTCTTCACGCGCGACTACGTGGTCCACGAGATGAGCGCCAGGGCGGAGGCGACCCGTTCGATCGACCCCGTGCACCCGGTCATGTGCCACACGGTGCCCCCGCCCATCTTCAACATCGCGTGCTGCGGATCCGACGACTTCGAGCTCGCCCACGTGTGCGACGTGTTCGGCAACACCTCGAGCGCGTCGATGCCCGTCATGACGGACTACGCCGTGTCGGGCGGTGCGGGACGGCCCATGATCGCGAGCGAAATCCACGCGCTGCCGGGCTGCACGCTGTCGCGGCCGGCGCCGCTCTCGCGCAAGGATCTGTGGCGGCAGATCCTCGTGCCCCTTTTCCAGGGAGTGAAGGGCTTCCTGTTCTGGCAGTACCGCGCGGAGCTCCTCGGCCAGGAGGCCCCCGCGTGGGGGATGACCAAGCCCGACGGCACACCTGAGCCGTGGCTCGAGGACTGCCCGGAGCTGGCTCGCTTCCTTGCGGACAACGCGGAGTTCCTGACTCGCGCGAAGCCCGACCAGCCGCAGGTTCACATCGCCGTCGTTCCCGAGAACGAGGTCTTCTTCTACTCACACGATGGGAGCTTCGACCGCTACTGGGCGGGAGTGATGGGGGCCTACCGACTGCTGTGCGACGTCGGTCTGCGAGTCGGGTTCGTGCACCCGCGCACTGTGGAGGATCGGCTAACCATCGGCCGCGTCGTTGCACCGGTACCATACGCTTACCCGCGACACATCGCCGCGTGGCTTGCGGAGGTGCCCAAGTGGGGCGGCACGCTGCTATCGGAGGGCTTCGTCTGCGCCCACGATCCCGCCACGGCGATGGCCGCCACAACCAACCCCGGCTTTGGGCTCGACGAGGTCTTCGGCTGCCGTGAGGCGCGAGTCGTCCCGAGCGCGAGGGTGGATGTGCGGGCTTCGTATGGCGCCGGCGGCGTCAGCGCCGCGTCCCAGCCGCAGTTCACGACCATCGGGCGGATCGGCGGCCTGCCGGCCGGCACCAAGATCCCCGGGCGCTTTGCCGAGCAGCACCTCGTGCCGACAACGGGTAGGGCGCTGGCAACCTTCGCGGACGGCAGCGCGGCGATCGTCGAGAACACGGTGGGCGACGGCAGGGCGGTCCTGATCGGCTGCTGGCTCTTCCAGGCCTACAGCGAGAACCCGTCCCGCGAGATACGCGCGCTAGTCGCGGGGCTCCTCAACCTGCCGCCGCGTGCGGCGCACTCGCCCGACGTGCGCGTCGACCGCCTGTCCGACGGTGCAACGAGCTGGCTGTTGCTGCGGAACGAGACAGGCTCCGACGTTGTCGCGCGCGTGACGCTGGACTACCCCTTCGCCACCGCCAAGTTGCTGCCCGCGCGCACGGGCCTGGAGCGCGACGGGGCGGGCTTCGCGACAGCCGTGCCAGGCGATGGCCTGGCCGTTGTTGAGGTGACCTGACGCTCGCGCCGAAGCCAGTTGCACGTGTGGGCCGGCGAGACCCGGTGCCTCGCGAGCCGTCGGGCTCCGCATCCTCTTGATAGCACCTTGACCCCTCCGGCCGCCGCCTTGCCCCACCTATGACCCGGTTGTGACGTAGTGTGCAGGCAGGCCCTCAGGGGCTGGTTCGCGTCAGGAGGGGATCATAATGGCCTACGCCTTCGGGCTGCTGCTCGCCGCTTCGATGGCTTTGAGCATCGCGGTGATGCGGTCTCAGGCAAGGTGGTTCTTACGCCATCTCTCGAGTGCCCTCCGCGGCAACCGGTGCCCGACGGATGGAGCAACGCCGTGCTGGATGTCTTCTACGTAGCGGTGACAGTCGCGTTCTTCGCAGTAGCCGCCGCGTTCGTGCGCTGCTGCGCCCGGCTCTGAGGAGGTCACGATGGGAGACACGATCCTGTCAGCGATCGTGGTAGTGCTGCTCGCCGTGTACCTAACCTACGCGCTCCTGAGGCCGGAGCGGTTCTAGGAGGACTCCATGACCCCTGCGGGGGCAGCGCAGATACTCGTCTTCTTCGGGCTGGTTCTGCTCGCCACCAAGCCGATGGGCGCCTACATGGTGCGCGTCTTCGACGGCGAGCGAACGCTGCTGCACCCGGTGCTGCGGCCCATTGAGTGTCTGCTCTACCGTGTGGCGCGGGTGGACGAGGGGAGCGATATGCGGTGGACGGCCTACGGGCTCGCAGTGCTCACGTTCAGCCTCGCGGGGGGCCTCGTCACCTATGCCCTGCTTCGCCTCCAGGGCAGCCTGCCGCTCAACCCCCAGCACTTCGGCGGCAAGGAGATGACGCCCGACCTGGCGTTCAACACGGCCATGTCCTTCATGACCAACACCAACTGGCAGAACTACGTGCCCGAGACCACCGTGAGCTGCTTCTCGAACATGGTGGCCTTGGCCATGCACAACTGGATGTCGGCCGCCACCGGCATCGCGGTCGCCATCGCGATAGTGCGGGGCTTTGCCAGGCAGGCTGCGGACGGGCTGGGGAACTTCTGGGTGGATGTCACACGCGCCACGGTGTATGTGCTTCTTCCGCTGTGCCTGGTGATCGCACCTGTGCTCGTCTGGCAAGGCGTCCCGCAGAACTTCGGCTCGTACGTGGCGGCCGCCACGCTGGAGGGAGCCGAGCAGACCATTCCTCAGGGGCCGGTGGCCTCACAGGAAGCCATCAAGATGGTCGGCACGAACGGAGGCGGGTTCTTCAACGCCAACTCATCCCACCCGTACGAGAACCCCACACCCCTAAGCAACCTGGTGGAGCTACTCGCCATCTTCGTGATCCCTGCGGGCCTGACGCACACGTTTGGCAAGATGGTACGCAACACCCGACAGGGATGGGCGCTGTTCGGCGCGATGACTGTGATGTTCGCCGTTGGCGTCTCGGTCTGCTACCGCGCCGAGGCACGCGGGAACCCCAGCATTGCGGACTTGGGCGTCGTGTCTCAGGCGAGCGACGAGCAGCCGGGCGGGAACATGGAGGGCAAGGAGCAGCGCTTCGGCATCGGAGCCAGCGCGCTCTTCGCCGTCGTCACCACCGACGCGTCGTGTGGAGCAGTCAACTCGATGCACGACAGCTACACGCCAGTGGGCGGCGCGGTGCCCCTGGCCAACATCATGTGTGACGAGGTCATCTTCGGAGGCGTCGGCGCCGGCCTGTACGGCATGTTGATGTACGCCGTCATCGCGGTGTTCATCGCCGGGCTCATGGTCGGTCGGACCCCCGAGTACGTCGGCAAGAAGATCGACAGGTACGAGGTTAGGATGGCGGTCCTGACAGTGCTGATCCTCGTTGCCAACATCCTCCTCTTCAGCGCGCTGGCGACCAATGCGAACCTGCCCCCGGGGAGCACGCCTGTGGCCATCACGGATGAGAGCACAGAGCATGGGGCGGCACTGATGGGGCCTACGGCAAGGTGGAACCACGTGAACAACAGCAGCCCGAGCCTCTACGACGGCGCGACCTGGAACAACGTGAACAACCCCGCCGCGCACGGGTTCTCCGAGATCCTATACGCCTTCTCTTCCGCAACCGGTAACAACGGATCGGCTTTCGCCGGGCTGACGGGCAACACGCCGTTCTACAACGTCACCCTCGGCCTAGCGATGCTCATCGGACGCTTCCTCATGCTAGTGCCCCTGCTGGCGATGGCCGGCAGCCTAGGGCGGAAGAAGCTCGTACCTGCGTCCGCCGGGACGCTCGCGACCGACTCGGTCACTTTCGCCTTCTGGCTTATGGCCGTGGTCCTGATCATCGGCGGGCTTGAGTACTTCTGCGCCCTCGCGCTGGGCCCGATCGTGGAGCACTTCCAGATGGTCGGGCGCGTGCTGCTCTGATGCGATCGGACCCCGGAGGAGAGACAGCGATGCCAGCACAGACCAGTGTCCCCCCTCCGCCGCCGACCCTAACGGAGGGCTACAGGAGACCGAGACACGCGCCGCGCGGGCTGTTCGAGCCTGCCATTGTGCGACGAGCCGTCGCGGACGCGTTCCGGAAGCTCCACCCGCGGCTGGTGGCCAGGAACCCGGTCATGTTCGTTGTGGAAGTCGGCAGCGCCCTCACCACTTACCTGTTCCTAAAGGGCCTTTGCACGGGCGCGCCGGACACCCTCTTCAACGGGCAGGTGACGCTCTGGCTGTGGTTCACCGTACTGTTCGCCAACTTCGCCGAGGCCATGGCGGAGGGTCGCGGCAAGGCTCAAGCTGAGTCCCTGCGCAAGGCCAAGACCGACACAGTGGCGAGGAAGCTGGTCGGCGGCGACAGAGAGGAGATCGTGCCCGGCACCTCGCTGCGCGTGGGCGACCTGGTGGTCTGCGAGGCCGGGGAGCTGATCCCCGGCGACGGCGAGATCATCGAGGGGATAGCCTCGGTCGACGAGTCGGCCATCACCGGCGAGAGCGCACCCGTGATCCGTGAGAGCGGCGGCGACCGCAGCGCGGTCACGGGGGGAACGAAGGTCCTCTCCGACCGCATCGTGGTCCGCGTCACGTCGAACCCGGGCGAGACGTTCCTGGACCGCATGATAGCCCTGGTGGAGGGTGCGCAACGTCAGAAGACCCCCAACGAGATCGCGCTCGCCACCCTCCTATCGGGAATGACCATCATCTTCCTCCTGGCCGTGGCGACGCTCCTGCCCTTCGCCGCGTACAGCGTGCGTGCCGTGGGCGCGGGAGCGACGCCGACCATCCCGGTCCTGGTCGCGCTTCTCGTGTGTCTCATCCCCACGACGATAGGCGGGTTGCTGTCGGCGATCGGCATCGCGGGGATGGACCGCGTGATGCAGCACAACGTGCTGGCGATGTCCGGCAAGGCTGTCGAAGCCGCGGGCGACGTGGACACGTTGCTGCTCGACAAGACCGGCACCATCACCCTGGGCAACCGACAAGCCGTCGAGTTCGTCCCCCTGCCCGGGGTGGAGATCGGCGAGCTCGCGGGCGCCGCCCAGCTCTCGTCGCTGGCCGACGAGACCCCGGAAGGGCGCAGCATCGTCGTGCTGGCGAAGGAGCGGTACGGGCTGCGCGGTCGCGAACTCGGTGAGCGAGACGCGGAGTTCATCCGCTTCACCGCGCAGACACGAATGAGCGGCGTCAACATCAACGGCCGGCGCATACGTAAGGGGGCGGGCGATGCCGTCAAGGCGTGGATCACCGCTCAGGGGGGTTCCGTACCCCGGGCGCTGGACGAGGCCGTCGATCGGATAGCGTCGGGCGGCGGCACTCCCCTCGTTGTGGCCGACGGCGGCACCGCACTGGGCGTCGTCCATCTCAAGGACATTGTTAAGGGCGGCATGCGCCAGCGGTTCGATCAGCTCAGGGCGATGGGGATCAAGACCATCATGATCACCGGAGACAACCCGCTGACCGCGACCGCCATCGCGGCCGAGGCGGGCGTCGACGACTTCCTAGCCGAAGCGACGCCCGAGACCAAGATGGCCCTCATAAGGGCGGAACAACAGGGCGGCAAGCTGGTGGCCATGACGGGTGACGGCACCAACGATGCCCCGGCGCTGGCTCAAGCGGACGTGGGCGTAGCCATGAACACCGGCACGCAGGCGGCGAAGGAAGCCGGCAACATGGTGGACCTGGACAGCAACCCGACGAAGCTGATCGAGGTAGTGGAGATAGGCAAGCAGCTGCTGATGACACGCGGCTCCCTCACCACATTCAGCATCGCCAACGACGTGGCCAAGTACTTCGCGATCGTCCCCGCTATGTTCGCCGCTACCTACCCGATGCTCGAAGGCATAGACATCATGAGACTCACCACGCCCGAGTCGGCGGTCCTCGCGGCAGTGATCTTCAATGCGCTGATCATCGTCGCGCTAATCCCCTTGGCGCTGCGGGGCGTGTCCTACCGCCCGTTGGGTGCCTCCGCCATCCTGCGGCGCAACCTCCTGATCTACGGCGTCGGCGGGCTCATGGCGCCCTTCCCGTGCATCTGGGCGCTTGACCGCTTGCTGGTGCTGCTGCGCTTGGCTTAGGACCGGCCCCCGGCGGGCGCGGTGCAGTGGCGGCGCCGCCCGCGAGAAGGAGTAGAGTGATGCTCGAGCACCTCAGAACGTCGGTACTGCTGGTGGCGATGATGGCCATCCTCACGGGCTTCGCGTTCCCCTTGGTCGTAACGGGCCTCGCGCGTGCCGCCTTCCCGCTACAGTCGACCGGCAGCCTCGTCGAGCGGGATGGCGAGGTCGTGGGCTCGTACCTGATCGGTCAGGGCTTCGCGCAACCGGGCTACTTCCATCCACGCCCCTCGGCTGCGGGCAGCGGCGGGTACGACGCCGGGAGCTCAGGCGGTACCAACCTCGCGCCGACCAGCGCCAAGCTGATCGAGGGTATACACAAGACACTCCCCAGCGGCGAAGACGACCCGGGCAACTTCGACGGGGTGAAGGACCTGGCAGCCGAGTACAGGCAAGAGAACGGCCTGGCTGACACGGCCCCCGTTCCGGCCGATGCCGTGACACGCTCGGCAAGCGGGCTCGATCCGCACATCAGCCCGGCCAATGCCGAGCTGCAAGTACCGCGAGTCGCGCGGGAGCGCGGGCTCGCTGAGGTCGCGGTCCGCGACCTCGTGTCGCGGCACACCGAGGCCCGCGTTGCGGGCATCCTGGGCGAGCCGCGCGTCAACGTTCTACGGCTCAACCTTGCGCTCGACGGGCTCGCCCCGGACGAGCCCGGAACGGAGTCGTGAGCGTTCGGCGGTCAGCCACCTAGCGGGAGACAAGTAGCAGACGGGCGTGGCGGAGTGGGGCCCGAACGTCTCGTGGGCCACCGACCCAGGGGTGTCGCGCTTCTGCTGCGGCACTACTGCCGTCCCGAGGCGAGCACAGCAGGATGCGCGGAGTCGGCGCCGAAGCTGGTTGCCGATACGACCCGGGTGGGGGCAGACCGATGGAGGCGCTCCGATGCGCGTAGTGTGGTCTCTCATTGCCGTGCTCGTGGCCGTGTCCGGGCCGGCCGTGGCCGCCGACCTCAGGATCAAGACCCTCAAGGTACTCATCCCGATCTACCGCGGTGCCCAGGACACACAGGGCCGCCTATCGGACGATGATGTAGCAGGTATCCAGGACGGGATCGAGCGCGGCCGCCTGTTCTACTTCCGCAACACCCTTGGTCGGCTGAATCTCCGGTTCAGCTATGTGGTGGTGGATTCCCCGGCGCCGAAGAACGACGGACCCACCTATGAGTTCATCGAGAAGGACCTCCGCGACCGCGGAATCGAGGATAACCAGTACGACGGCGTGTTCACGACCGGCGTCGGCCTGACCGGCAACTGGGGCGGATTCGGCATCCTGGGCGAGACGGGCGCCGCGTTCGGGATGCCCGACAAGCGAGGTGGCATGTCGTGGGCGCCGGAGGATGTGCCGGGCGTCTGGTACGGCGCCATGTGGACCTTCGTGCATGAATTCCAGCACGCGCTCGACGGGCCCATCTGCGGCGAGGGCGTCCACATGCTCAGCGGGCATCCCTACTCGGACTGCAGCGTGCCCTGGTTCAAGTGGGGCTATCACGGCGGGCAGCACTTCTCGTGGGAGGCGTGCACGTTGCGCGAGGTCGGCGCGGAGATCCTGGACGTGCCCGGCGCGACGAAGAGCTGGCTCACCGTGCAGGACTCCGACGGCGACGGCCTCGCGGACGACGACCCGAGGCTGCCGATGGATGAGGCCCGGTTCGGCTCATCCCCGACCGAGAAGGACACGGACGGCGACGGACTCGACGACCTTCACGAGTTCTCCGCCGACATCTTCCGCGGCGCCGATCCGCGCAACATCGACACTGACGGCGACGGCGTCCGCGACGGAGACGACTCATGCCCGACGGTCGCTCTCGTGTCGGCGGTGACCTACTCCGCCGACCTACCCGCGGTGGACGGCGTGAGGGATGCGCAGTACCGCCCGCTGTTCCTGCACACCTACGCGAGCAACTCCGACGCACTTGCTCCCGCGACCGTGGACGCCTGCTGGAACGAGGATGCTGTGAGCCTCTTCGTCCGGACGGCGGAGAAGTGCGGCATGTCGCTCTGGATCGACTCCAGCCCGGACAACGGCTTCTGGGAGGGCGGGGACACGTACGTCATCACGGCCTCGCCCGACGGCAAGGTTGGTTTCTCCGACCTGATGGGCGGCGACGTCCCGGGCGCGCAGGCGGCCTGGGGAGGCGACGGACTCGAGGTCCGCATCCCCGCGATCATCGGTCAGGGCGCGAGCAACGAGATCAACTTCGGCGGCGACAAGCGGCCGCAGGATGTGGCCGACGGACTCGCGCTGTGGGGCGGCGGGGCCCTGGGGCTGAACGTGCGGATCACTGCCGAGACAGGCGGCGCCGCCGTGTTCGCGCCGAACTGGGAGATGTTCAAGACCGGCCTCGACAAGCCCGCTACGGCCTTGTCGCGGCCCTCGCTCCGCTACACGAAGCGTCTCACATCGGCAAAGGTCCCGGTGGCGGTCGTGTCGGGGGTGCGCGACGACCAGGACGTGGAGATCGTCAACGGCGTCGGGGTAGTGGTCGGCCAGCGGCGGGGGCCTGGCGAGGTGCCGCTAACCGTGGGCATCGAGCGGGGGATGGGACCGGGAGACGGGTCCAACGAGCTCTACGCCGCGGCGTCGGACGGGCAGGTATCCGAGCGGATCACGCTGGTGGTTGACGACGGGGCGAAGCCGCCGAAGGTCACGCGGGACCGCAACCGCCTACGCGTCGCGGGTGAGCCGGGTGCGACCGCCGAGATCTTTGTCTCAGGCGAGGGCGCCGAGGCGCTGAGCGTCGGCACGGTGACTCTCGACCCCTCAGGGGCCGGAGACTACACGCTACCGCCGAGCTTCACGGGCTACCTCGGCGCCTACGCACAGGGCACCGACTTCCCCAAGCCGGCGTTCTACCGCATCGACCCGGAGATCGCCTACGACTACAACGACGGCAAGTGCGACCCGCGCCTTGCCTCCGAGTACTTCTGCATCGTCTGGACCGCGACTCTCGACGTCCCCGCCGACGGCGACCACACGTTCTTCCTCAGCACGGACGATGGCTCGAGGCTGTTCATCGACGACGCACAGGTCGTCGACCACTGGGGCCACCACGGTGTCGAGGAGAAGTCGGCCGCCGTCCATCTGAGCAAGGGCCCGCACGCGCTGAAGGTGCAGTACTACGAGGAAGACGGCTGGGCTGCGGCTCACCTCGAGTGGTCGGGCCCGGGGATCGAGCGCACACACGCGCTCCCCGTCACCGCCTTGCCCTTCCCGGTCGACCAAGCCCGCTGGTCCGTCCGACAGACGGACAGGATCGGCAATACCTCTGCCATCGCTCCGGCGGGGTGAGAGGGAGGGGCCGCGCCAACGTAACCGCGATGCCACGGCGACCCCGGGGAGCGCCCCCGGGGCGGCGCGGCGGGAGCCGCGATGGGGGCGACATGTGATACCCCACAGCGTGCGCCGACGCCGACCCGGCTAGACAGCTCCGGGCTTCGCCCGCAGGCTCCTGAGGGCGTAGGTTGCGAGGCCTGAGAGTGTGCCCTCGGACCTGGCCTCCCACTGCGCGACGGACTGCTGTGTGGTGTCGAGCTCGCGCGCCAACCGGGCTTGCGTCCAGCCGAGCTCCTCTCGCAGACGGCGCGCGTCGGCCCCAGTCATCCGCTGGGAGCGGGTGGTCACCCATCGGCCGGTCTTCCACAGCAGCCTCTCGGCAGCCGCCACATCTCTCAGGCACAGCGAGACGGGCACGGGTAGTCTGTCTCTGCCCTCCCACTCCGCGACACGCTCTGGTGTAGGTCGAGGAGTCAGCTTCCTGGTAGGCGTGAACATGCGCTGCGCAAGTTCCTCCGGTCCCCAACCGGTAGCCCGCAGGAGCTTCGTGATGGCGACGCCGGGCAGTATGAACGTGGTGTTTGACATGGTCGGGGGAACGCGCTCGCCCAACCGCTCAGATCTCCTCGACGACCGAGTACACAGCTTCCTGATCGAAGCGCTTCCGAAGGCCTTCGCAGAAGGCGTCCATCTCGTCGTCGTTTGCGTCGGTGTAGACAACCATCATTGCCGATTGCTCGACCTTTCCCTTGTAGACGCCCCAGCCCGGGATGATCGTGGCGCCCTCCCAGTTGCCGGCCACGAATCCGGCGACTGCGGGGTAGTCCACGGTCCCTGTCACGTTGTCCGCACCGAGATGAACGGTGAGCTTGCGCGTTCGCTTCACCACCTCTCACTGGGCATTCTACACTAATTCATGTTTACGCGGAATGCTCCTGGGCCGCCTGTGGGCCCGGTGGGCACCCGTCACCCCGCCGCCACCACCTGGAACAGGTCGAGCCAGGCCGTGCCCGCGCTGCCCAAGCGGATCGTTGGGCCCACGCGGCCGTCCTCGGTGGGCTTCCAGGTGAAGGAGTACTCCTGCCACTCAGTCGTGAGCGGGAACTCATGCTCATCGCCGACTGTCAACTGCAACATCACACCGTCGGTCGCGGCCTTGGCCCAGATCGAGACCCGGTATTCGGTGCCGCCCGTTGACGGCGAGCCGCGAGTCCACGAGGCTCGTCGCGCCGTCGGGCGTCCCGGCGTAGCAGCCGCTCGGCGTGCCGACGCTGGCGCAGTCCTCCCAGCTCCCGTCGTACACAAGGTTG
>Ga0315282_10001105_pt1 | contig 51979 bp, 37 predicted proteins | sample YL17G07_20_MG_FD_203693 | JGI IMG/M metagenome (GOLD analysis project Ga0315282, IMG submission 203693) | Sediment microbial communities from Yellowstone Lake, YNP, Wyoming, USA - YL17G07_20 | ecosystem: Environmental > Aquatic > Freshwater > Lake > Sediment | place: USA: Wyoming | collected...
GGCCATGAAAATAGCAAGATCGCGCAGCGTCATCGTGACCGTGCCGTCGCCAAGCATGGTGAGGATCGGCTCCGTGTCTCCCTCGGCCATCTCGCTGCGCCGCACTGTATGTTTCTCCTCGAGTGATAGCTTCCCCTCCTGTGCCTGGCGCATCAGCTCGAAAAGCACGGTCAGTTTGATGGAACTCGCCTGCGGGAAGACCGTGTCCGGAAGCCGCAGGAAGGTTTCGCCGTTTGACAGGTCCTTGATGGCATAGCCCATCACCCCATTCAGATGCTCAGCCACATTCGCCAAGTCAGTTTCGAGCTTCGCGTGCAGGGCCGACTGGAGCGTTGCCTGCGCGTGCACCGTCGAAGCAACGGCCAGGACAAGCGTCACAACGCTCAGAGCCCGAGACCATACTGGAATCTTCACGATTTCGCTCCTTAAGCCGAAGTTCGTCTCGCTGGAAACGATACCATGTCTTAGTGAAGAGTATGAGCACGAATTTTTCAGTCATATCAGGTCTCACAAAATGCATGTATAATCCTACGAGTTCGATCAAAGGAGTTTCAACATGAGCGATGCGAAGACCGATAAGGACAAGCGCGATTTCAACCGGCGAACCTTCATTGGGGCCGTGGCGGCGGTGGGCGCGGGGGCAGTCCTGGCCAGTTGCAAGAAGTCTTATCCGGTCGTGACCTTCATCGACGTCGCCCCGGACGGCCCCGTCCTGAAGACCGGATTGATCGGTTGCGGGAACCGCGGCACCGGCGCTGCCCTGAACTTCCTCAAGGCAGGACCCAACCTCAAGATCGTGGCGCTCGGCGACGTCCTTGCCGATCGCATCGCCACGTGCCGCGAAAATCTTGCCAAGCACGCTCAGGTGCAAGTTGCCGACGACCATTGCTTCCTCGGTTTCGACGCGTACAAGAAGGTGCTCGATGCTGACGTGGACGTGGTGCTGATGGCCACCCCGCCACATTTCCGGCCCGCGCATTTCGATGCCGCTGTGGACGCCAAGAAGCACTGTTTTCTCGAGAAGCCGTGCGCGGTTGACGCTCCCGGCGTGCGCTCCGTTTTGGCCACCGGCCAGAAAGCTACAGCCTACAACCTCACGGTGGTGTCGGGAACCCTGCTGCGGCATGATCGCCCCCACCGGGAAACTTATAATCGCGCCTCCCACGGCGCCATCGGCCAGATCCTCGGGGTGCGCTCCCGCTACAACGTCGGGCAATTGTGGTATGCGCCGAGGAAGAAAGGGTGGTCGGATATGGAAGCCATGATTCGCGACTGGGTGAACTGGCGCTGGCTCTCTGGCGACCACATCGTCGAACAGTTCGTTCATAATCTTGATACCGTTCTCTGGTTCACGGGAATGAACCCAGTCAAAGCCGTGGGCGCCGGGGGGCGCGCGCAGCGGGTGACGGGCGACCAGTTTGACCACTTCAACGTGCAGTTCACTTACCCCGACGGCAGAATTATGGACACCATGTGCCGGCAGATTGACGGCTGCGCCAATGATGTTTCCGATTACATCGTGGGGACAGAGGGCTACACGAATTGCCGAGACACGATCTTTGACCTTGCGGGCAAGGTGGTGTGGAAATATCAGGAGCCGGGGCAGGATCCGGGGAAGACCAAGGTCAATCCCTTCGATCAAGAGCACGTGGATTTCGTCAACGCCATTCGCACCAACCAGCCCATTAACGAAGCAGAGCACCTGGCGCACGCGACGCTGACTGCTATCCTGGGCAGGACGGCGGCCTACACGGGTCGAGAGGTGAAGTGGGAAGAGATGATGGATTCGAGCGAGCGCCTCGGCCCCACCGATTACGCCATGGGACCAGTCCCCATTAAGGCGGAAGTGCCTGTTCCCGGAAATGCCGCGAACATTGCCAAGAACGTGCGGATGTCCTGACTCCCTTCTTCTGTCATTCTGAGCGAAGTGAAGAATCTCCGTAGTTCCTCGTGGGTTGCTGAAACCAAAACCTAACTGCGGAGATTCTTCGCTTCGCTCAGAATGACAGCTGACGCGCTCAGAATGACAGGAAAAGGGTTTTCAGCGGCTTGCTAGACTTCTTCCGGAACTACATATGGTGCCCGATACGTACCCCGCAACAATTTATTCGCTTCCTCGTCGCCGATCACCTGTTCAGTCTCCGCGTCAAAGTTGAGCGTCCGCCCCAGCCGGTAGGAGGCGTTCGCCAGGTGGATCAACGCGCAGGAGATGTAACCTTCCTCGATGGGCGCGTTCAACTCTTCCTTCTTCCGGCTACGCACGCAGTTGATGAAGTTTTGCCAGTTATTTCCTTCCCGGGAACTGCTGGGACCGCGCTCCTGGTCGTCTCCCAGCCAGGTGCGGTAGGAAGGGTATTCCTCGTTCGACATCGCCATGTAGCCCTTTGACCCGTAGAAGATATTTCCCACGGAACCTGCGACCCGCGCGTGCCGCGGGCCGGAAGGATTTCTTCGTGGGGGACCGAGAAATCCTGGAATGCTGATTCCGAACCCGAGCGAGCCAATGCCGGCCTCCTGATTGCTAATCCAGTGGTGCACTTCAAACTCCAGAAGCTTGGGCTTGCCTCCTGGCTGGTTGAATTCGAACACGGCGTTCAAAGTATTGGGCGTCTCCTGGTCGTCATCAAACATGAAGTGTCCGCCTATGGCTGACACCTTGTTCGGAAATTTCACTCCCAGTCCCCAACGCGCCACGTCAATTTGGTGCGCTCCCTGATTGCCGATATCGCCATTGCCGGTGTCCCAGAACCAATGCCAGTTGTAGTGAAACCGGTTACGCGTGAAGGGGTGCAGCGGGGAAGGGCCTGTCCAGAGGTCGTAGTTCACGCCCGCCGGGACCGCCTCCACCGGAGTGCGTCGGATGGTATTCCGTTCGTTGAAGCAGAGGCCGCGGGCGAGATACACGTCGCCGATCAGGCCCTCGCGCATTTTCTGGATGCCCTCGATCACGGCGCCCGCAGAGCGGTTGTTCGTGCCGTGCTGGACAATGCGGTTGTACTTCTGGGTTGCACGAACCAGTTGCCGCCCCTCCCACAAGTAATGGCAGCAGGGCTTTTCGATGTAGACATCCTTGCCGGCCTGGAGCGCCCAGATTCCCATCAAGCAGTGCCAATGGTTGGGTGTCCCGATGGAAAGGACGTCGATGGAGGAGTCTTCCAGGAGTTTGCGCAGGTCGGTGTAGGCCTTGGGTGTAGGCAGGCTCATGAGGTCCATGTCCGCGAGCCGCCCCTTCATGATGTTTTCATCCACATCGCAGACCGCCACCGTTTCCACGTTGGGCATACGGGCGTATTCCTCGATGTGCGCAAAGCCCTGCCCACGCAGCCCGCAGACAGCCACCCGCACACGGTCGTTCGCACCAAACACTCTTTCTGGCGCGGTGATGAAACTGATTCCCGTAAGGGCCGCGGCGCTTGCACCCTTCTCAATGACTGGGTTCGTGATGCGTTCCGTTTCGTTCTTTCTTTCTCCTGGCATTGTCTTCACCTTTCCTTATGCGCAAATTTCAGCCCCCCGAATGGGAGTACGTAGCGGCGAGTTCACCTCGCCACCTGCAGGCTGCCGAAAAATCGCTCCCATCTGTCATTCCGATCCGTCAGCCGACGGAGAGGAATCTCGTTCAGAGTATTTTCAACGCAGGGCGAGATTCCTCGTCGCCCCGATCAGATCGGGACTTCTCGGAATGACAGGCCAAACAGGTTTATCCGCAGCCTGCTCGCGGCTTCGGCGTAAAAGAAGACTACAACTTATGAGCAAAGATAGGGGATGTCAAGGGGATATCCTTGCCCACTCTTCGCGCGGGCAAGGCGCGAGGTCAGACGGCACGGTCCGTCGCCGCAACCCAAGAAAGGCTCACCACGGAGGCCGCAGAGTTCGCAGAGAAGAGCGGAAATATTCTTCTCTGTGGTCTCCGTGCGCTCTGTGGTGGATCCTTTCCTCTCGGCCCAGGAAGAAATTGACGACTCCTGGTACAGCGCCTTCGCCAGATTTCTCTCTGCTAGTGTCGCGTTACGCAAATGGGTGAAACACGCCAAGCGAAAGCTGTCATGCTGAGCGAAGCGAAGCATCCCCGCATTTTGCCGACGAAAACAACTGCCGAGACCCTTCGCTGCGCTCAGGGTAACAGACCACCGACTGTTTCACTCTCTTCGGTAACGCGACACTAGTGCTCCCCGAACACAGGCGGCAAATCCGCTCCGCTGTCAGGGTCATTGGCGATGGCGGCCTCTCCCTTCTCTAACCACTTGCGGGCTGCGGCGCGAGCCGGCTCCAAATCGTGACCAGCGACGCCGAGGAGTGAGTAATAGGCCCCGCGCACTTCTTCGGTGTCAGGCAGGGCGAAGAAATCCATCCCGATTGTAGAGAAGGCGTTCGGGTAGAGTTTCAGCGTGTTTGCATCCACCTCATGACCTTGGCTGTTCACCCAGCCGATGGGCCAATGATCCCACGACATGGAACCCCAAATCTCCTGCACAAACGTGTGCTCTTTCAACTTTGTATAATCGTGACGAAATCCGGAGGCATCGCCGAAAACGCAGAAGGGCGATCCATCAACCATGGTGTCAGCCATGAGCACCCCGCGAGAGTCCTCAATGTCCCGCCAATCGCAACCCGTTCGCCGGTGCATCGAGTCCAGGAGGGTGCCGGGTTTGTGCTTCCAGTAAACGTCATAGCGTTTCTCAGAGAACACGTCGAGGACTGCCAGGGCGTGATTCTCTCCCGTGGCGGGGTCCTTCTCCAGGACATCGAACCAGAGTTTGCCGACTGGGCACATGCCGATGAGTTCAATCGGTTCTCGGCTGTAGCCCTTGTATTCCCCGGGAAGCAGCGGTTCATACTGCTGTCGGCGCACCACCAAGCCATTGGGATATGCCCAGAAATCCTCTGTGCCACGATACGCTCTTTGGCCGGAGTCGATGTTCAATCCAAAGTAGGTCCAGCGCACCCAGACGCGCCTTGGACCAGATTCGATAATGCTGACAAAACTGTTAGCTTCTTGCCTTCCCCATTGGTTCATGAGCTCGGCCCAGCCGGTGTTTCCTTCAAAGAACTGGTAACTCAACGCGGCCCCGGATGGTAACTCGAGCCAGGGGCAATAACTTGCCTCGTGCGAGAATACCAGGCGATGGGGGAAGTCCTTCCAGAAAACCACATAGGCTTTGCGAGGATTGATATCCGCATGAGGCGGGCTTGGAGCCAGAGACCCTTGGTAGTTGCCGTAAACGTAATCTGAAACTTCCACCGCAGAAACGCCGGCTGTCCTTGTCTGAGCCAGGCGAGCCATGGTGACGGGCTTTGGCTTGGCCAGCGCAGGTGAAATCCTTTCTTCCCCCGGCTCCATGACCAGGTTAACCACCTGGGACCCGCCAGCCTCCAGTTTCACTCCTTTCACTTGGCTAGCCTTGAGCCCAGCGCCTTCTGCCTTGAGCGTGTAAATGCCAGGTGGAAGCGATTCGATCGCATACTTGCCATACTCGTCGGTCTTGACCTCACGGCTGACCCCTGTCGCGGAATTTGTCGCCGTGATGACCACGTCATATAGGTCGGCATGCGTGGAATCGGTCACCTTACCCTGGATTTTCCCTCCAAGACTCGGGGCGCGAAGTAACGTCGCGCCGCCCAGCATTATGAAGCCAAGCAGAACCAAACCAACCCGCGCGAGGTATCTCATCATCATGTCTCATCTTTCGCGGAAACGCTTGACCGCGCTGGCGAACCCCCTGCACACGATCCACCTCTCCAGTCCTAAAAGGGTTAAACCCGGAATTCCCCCTCTGTTGTTCTGGCTCGCGGGGGTAGCCACGGTTGGGAATTATATTCCGGCCTGGACGGCAGGAACGTTCTCCAAAACCACTGTCGGCAGGGTGCCTTTGCCCAGCACTTCCTTGGCGTCAAGAATCTCAATGCCAACCAGTTCTTCGCCAGGTCCGAGGTTCAAACTGACCTCGTCGGTGAGGCGCAGCGTGCGGCACTGGTATTCCCCGTCCAGCAGGCGGATATAGAGTGCGTCAACCTCGGCGTCGTAAGAAATCTTCATAGCACTCTCCCTCAAAAGTAAAACCCGTTATCACAACAATCTCATTTTGCGCCTCGCCCACGACCGGCGCAACCTGTTTGACGGCGTAATACTTGCCTTGCCATGCAGCGTTATACTGGAAATTCAGGCGATACATGAACCGCCCACGTTTGGCGCGCTCCCGGGCGCCTCGCCGGATAGCCTCTGTCACTTCTTCCTCGGTGGCCCCGCGCTCGACCAATTGTTCCAGCGCATGACGGGTCAGCCGGATATATTTCATTGTTCCTTCATTCGGCACCCAGGATCCCCGTCTCCATTCCTGAAAGGGCTAAACCCGGAATCTCCATTACAGACTCAGGCTCGTCCGAAAGCCTATACCTGGCCGCCCCCGATTGCAATCGCCTGCGGAATCTTGTGTTTGAGATCGGGCGCTTTACAGACTATGATAGTTCGTTTTTGCTTTCTTCCCGGCTGCGGTTGTTTTTCTTTCGGACTCGGGAGGAGTCATAATGAGTGACGAAAAACCAAGGCAAATACATGCCCGAATCCTGACTGAGGACGAAATCGCCTCCATCCATCAAAGCTCGCTCACGACCCTGCAAGAGGTTGGCATTCTGATCCAACACGACAAGGCCCTGTCCCTATTGGCGGAGGCAGGAGCTGCGGTCGATCCGGTTTCTCATGTTGCGCGGATTCCGGCTAAGCTGGTCGAGAAAGCCCTGCGAACCGTGCCTTCGGAGTTTCTGATTACGGGCCAAGATCCCTCAAAAGATTTGGTGCTGGGATACGCTTGCCCACCGCGCGCGCGGCCCGTGATCTCCCTCGACTGGATTGTGGATTACGGAAAGAAAGAGCGCCGGGAAGTAACTGTCAAAGATCTGGAGGCTTGGGTCAGAGTAGCGGATGCCTTACCGAATCTGGATATGGTCTCGGGACTATATCCCTGGGACGTGCCGCTGGAAACGCGCGATCTTCACGCCGCGGAGGCCATGCTCAGACTGTCGGCGAAGCCGCTGCTCATGGCCCCGTTCTCAGGGTGGAGTGTCAAGTGGATCGCCAGAATGCTTTCGGCTATGGGCGATGGGCGAGGGCCGAGGGTCATATTTTTCTGTTCCTGTAATAGCCCGCTCATTTATTCCGAGAGCCAGATGGGCGTTCTCTTGGAGGCCGTTGAACATGACTTCCCGGTGTTGCTTAACTCATCCCCCGTAACCGGGGCTACGGCGCCCATAACATTGGCTGGGACGCTGGTGGTCATGAATGCTGAAATCCTGGCGTCTATCAGCGTGGCGCAACTCGCCAAACCCGGCGCCAAGATCCTTTACGCCGGCTTCCCCATCATGCTTGACATGACCACTAGCATCGCCGCAAACGGCTATACGGAATGTGGACTACTCGCCGCCGCTAGCGTGGACATTGGCAGGAGCTATCGTCTCGCGACCGCCAGCAACGGACTCACTACGGACTCGCATGTGTGTGACGAACAAGCCGCCGTTGAAAAACTCATTACCGGGTATGCGGCCGTCTTAAGTGGCGCATCCTTGAATGGAGGCGCGGGAAGTCTGGCCTCGGTGAGCACCGCCAGTCTGGAGCAACTGGTCATTGATGATGACATCTATGAGCGGATATTTCGATTCCGGGAGGGGATAAGCGTCAACAAAGACACTCTCGCACTAGAAACGATCGCCGCGGTCGGCCCCCAGCATCATTTTCTTGAAGAGCCTCACACCCTGAGATATCTGCGCCGCGAGTTCCGCCACTCCAAGCTCGCTAGTCGTTTGAGTCCAGGGGCGTGGATCGAGCAAGGCGGGCAGGACGCCGTGGATGTGGCCGCTGGGCGGGTCAAGAGCATCCTGAAAGGCTCGCCGGAATCGCGTTTGCCGCCACAGGTCCTAGCCGAGCTTAGCCGCATCGTGGCCCGAGCAGAACAGTCGAGAAGTCGAGACCTGCCTTGATCCTATTTCGGCGCGGAGCCTTGCTGCGCGGTCGAGCTTAACAGGTCGTACACGCGCCGAATGCTGACGGGAGCTTCGAGCGAAGGGTTCTCGAGACGTGAAGTGACGTAAAGCTGTTTTCCATCGTCACTCACGCGGAATGTTTGGGTGACTTTGGTGGAGTGGCTTAATTTCGTCTCGGCCACCAGTGTGTTGCCTTGCCACTCAGTTTTCGTTGAAACCTTTTTGCCGCTGGCGTCCTTCTGTTCGTGCTTCTTCCCGTCCAGGTAAAGGGTTTGGGCGCGGTCCGAGTCGTCAGTGATCACGACTTGCTTTGATCGTTGGTCGACCTGCAAGAACTTTGGATTCTCGGCCAAGCGATCCCAATCCTCGCTGCTCACGCTATGGGCTGGTCCTTTGTGGCGGCCCATGCCTCCTCCAGGTCCCGGCAAGCCCATCCCGGCTCCTGGCCAGCCGATTCCAACCCCAGGGTAGCCTATACCTCCACCAGGATAGCCTACCCCCCCGCCAGGATAACCACCGCCAGACCCACCGCCGGGATACCTGCCGCCCTTGTCATTACCGACGTGCTGGCTGTTCTGCGCTTCACTAATCTTCTGCTGCGCATGGTCGCTTTGGTCTTTGTTAAATTCCCATCGACCGCTCAGTTTCGGCTGATTATCTGCCGCACGAGCCACTCCTGCCAGTGACGCCGCCAGAAAAAACGCTGCTGCCGGAATTACCCTCTTTACCGCAAGGCCAAAAATTCTTCCCATACGTCCCTCACCTCCTGCCAGTTGTTGCCCTTTTCTTTCGATTCCAGGCCTGGGCCACTGGTTGTATTGGGGGGATTATCCCGAGCTTCGCTGAAGCAAATCGAAATTGACAGCAGCAAAACAAATTTGGGGTTGGCTGCGGGTGCATGTGGTTCAAGAAATGGTGCCGCGGGACGGAGTTGAACCGCCGACGCCAGCCTTTTCAGGGCTGCGCTCTACCACCTGAGCTACCGCGGCACACTGGGATTATTTTGGGGCGGATTTAATTCCCTGTCAAGAATCGCGTGGATTTTGTCGGACTAGTCACGCTCTTGCGTATTCCCCTTCTTGAACAAGCCCTGCCCCTGTCATTCCGAGCGTAGCGAGGAATCTCGCCCTGAGCTGAGGTGGATTGGTGCTCAAGCCACGTGGTAGGGCGAAGTAGGGAAAGGAAGCAGAGCGAGATTCCTCGCTACGCTCGGAATGACAGGGGCAGCGGGCAGAACGCAACAGCAGAAGCGCTAGCGCAATGACTCGTCCACTTCGTGCAGCCAGTCGGGGTGCTTGAGGACCTCGCGTGGCTTGGAGCCATCGGGGGCGCTGACGATGCCGTCCTTCTGCATCATGTCGATGAGTCGCGCGGCGCGCCCGTAGCCCAGTCGCAGGCGGCGCTGGAGGAGGGAAGTGGACGCCTTGCCGGACTCCACCACCAGGCGCACGGCATCGTCGTAGACCGCGTCGAGTTCGGCCGATTCTTCGTCGTCTCCCCCTTCCACCTCTTCGCGCTCCCGGTCCTTCACCGGTTTGAGGAATTCGTCGTTGTATTGCGGTTGCGACTGGGATTTCCACCATTCCACGACCTTGGTGATTTCCTGTTCGGTCACCAGCGGCCCGTGCAGTCTTTGCAGGCGGGCGCTGGCGGGAGGCAGGAAGAGCATGTCGCCGCGGCCCAGCAACGCTTCGGCGCCGTTGGCATCGAGAATGGTTCGCGAGTCCACCTTAGAGGCCACACGAAATGAGATGCGGGCCGGCAGATTGGCTTTAATAAGTCCGGTGATGACGTCCACCGAAGGGCGTTGTGTGGCGAGGATCAAATGGATACCGACGGCGCGGGCCATTTGAGCCAGCCGCGTGATCGATTCTTCCACTCCCTGGGGTTCCACCATCATCAGGTCCGCCAGCTCATCGATGACGATCACGATGTAGGGCAGCGGTTGCTCGGGCCTGCCGTCGTTGTCAAACAAGTTCAGGGTCGATTCCGAAGCGAAGCTCTTGTTGTACTGCTCGATGTTGCGCACGCCGTGCTCGGCCAGTTTCTTCAAGCGTTCTTCCATCTCGAAGGTGGCGCGGCGGAGCACGTTGGCGGCCTGCTTGGGCTCCGTGACGATGGGCGTCAGCAGGTGCGGGGTGCCCTCGTAGAGCCCCAATTCCAGCCGTTTGGGATCGATCATGAGCAGCTTAACTTCGTTGGGGTTCGACTTATACAACATGGATACGACCATGGAATTGATCGCCACACTCTTGCCCGACCCGGTCGACCCCGCGATCAGCAGATGCGGCATCTGCGTGAGGTCCGCGATTTTGATCTTCCCAGTGATGACTTTGCCCAGGCAGAGGGTCAGCTTGGAAGTGGACGCGGCAAACTCACCGGACTCGACCGCTTCGCGCAAGTGGATAATCTCGCGGTGCAAATTAGGCACTTCAATGCCCACCGTCGATTTCCCCGGGATGCGGTCGATAAGGATGGACTCGGCCTTCATCGCCAGGCAGAGGTCGTCCACCAGGTTGGTAATCCGGCTGTATTTGATCCCGGCCTCAGGCTTGAATTCATAGGTTGTGACGACCGGCCCAGGGTGAATTTGTGTTATGGCTCCAATGACTCCAAACTCGCTGAACTTCGCCGTCAGGCGGGCGGCGCGATCTTTCAGTTCGTCTTCGTCGATGCCTTCGGTATCGTCCGGCGGGCGCAAGAGAGAAGCGTTGGGGAGCTTGTAGGCATGGGGTCCGCGGCCGACGATTCTGGGCGGGGGCACAGACTCCTGCTCGGCCTTTCTCCCCCGAACCATGGAGCCTGGCGAGATCCTTGCCGAGGCTTCGCCAGCGGGGGCAGGCATGAGGTGGGGAGCAGCGGGTTCAGCCGCCGATGCTTCCTGTGGGGGTGCATTGGGCTGAGGTTGGTTGACCACGGGACTGGCTTGGCTCATCCCCTCCCTTTGCATGATGATGGGCGGCTTGCCGCGCAATCGCATGACTTCGGCCCGGCGTCGCCGGCGCTCCGCCATCGCCACCGCACGGGCTTCCTGCCATGCCTTCCAACGCGCTCCGACAGGTTCTGCCAGCGCCTGCCAGCGCGCTTGGAGGAATCCCGCCGCCCAGGAGAAGGAAAAGCGGGTGACTAGAAACAGCGAAGACAGGAACACCGCGCCGGCAACAATCCAGGCCCCCAACTGATTGAACGTGTGGATCAGTCCTGCCGCTGCAAGATAGCCCAGCATGCCGCTGCCGCGAATCAGCCCCCGGACTGCCGGCGTGTAGGGGAACATCTCGAGAAGCGCGCTCATCGAGATGACCAGCAATCCCGCGCCGACGGCTTTGGTTTTCGGGGCTGCAAAGGGCCGCACCATCAGCCAGCGCGCGCCCACCACCAGCAAGAGCATGGGAATCAGGTAAGCCACCCAGCCGAATCCCTGGAACACCAGGTCAGCGGTATACGCGCCAACCGGGCCGACCCAGTTATGCGTCGTGGCCCCGGCAGCGGCGGCGGTGTTGAGTGAGGGGTCCTCAGGCGTGAAGGATGCCAGGCTGAGCAGGAGCAGCAACCCGGCAACCGCCACAAGAAAACCCGCAAGCTCCGAACGACGGCGTGGCTCCAGGAGCGGTTGGTTTGGCTGGGAACTTTTCGAGCTGGACTCTTTGGACTTCAACCCTGTGGCAGGCGATGAGGTGCCCATACGTTTGCCTTCCTTTAGTCGAGGGTCGAGAAGTCGAGGGACAGACCCTTTCAGCTTCTCGACGCACGCCATGGCGTGCCCTTACTGGCTACCTAAACGTGACGCAATCCCCATCCGAGGACCAATACTATCACCCCCAGCACGATCCGGTAAACAACGAAAAGTTTGAAGGTGCGGCGCTCCAAATAGCGGATGAGAACTGCAATCACCAGGTAACCGACAAAAGCGGAGACCAGCGCTCCGCAGAGGAAAGGGAGGCGCATGTCATGCGGCATTCCCGCATGGCGGATTTCCAGGCCTTTTTTCAGAGCCGCTCCGGCGATGATGGGCGTGGAGAGCAGGAAGGAGAAGCGCGCCGCCGTTTCTCGTTTCATGCGGCGGAAAAGGCCCGCAGTCATGGTGATGCCGGAGCGTGAAACTCCGGGGATCACCGCCAGCGCTTGCGCCACGCCCACCAGGAATGAGTCGAGAAGGCCGACGTGGCCGAGGTCGCGTTCGCGCTTTCCCAGCCAGTCTCCTGCCCCCATGAAAAGCCCAATCGCAATTAAGGCGACGCCGACGATTAGCGGCGAGCGCAGTTGCTCCTCGGCAGCATGCTCGAAGCGCCAGCCGGCGAGCGCGGCAGGGATGGTGGCAATCATCAGGTACCAGAGCAGCCTGGGATTTTCCCGCAGGTCAGCGCGGGCCGAGTGGCTTGCGCTGACGGCGTCCGCCGCCGGGGCGGCGCCGCCCAAACCCACCGCCATCGCCGCCATCTCCAGCCAGTAGCGCCAGAAATAACCCAGCACGGCCAGGAGCGTCCCGGCATGGAGAGCCACATCAAAGGTCAGGCCAGGATCTTTCCACCCCAGAAGCCACGGAACGAGCCACAGGTGCGCGGTGCTGGAAATGGGGAGGAATTCCGTCAGGCCTTGAACAACGGCGAGGACAATTGCTTGGTAGATGGGCATAGTGATTTTGGATTTTAGATTTTGGATTTTGGATTCACAAACCGACACCGTAATGTCTTGATAGATGCAACCGTCATGGCTAGCAGTTCATTTGCTTCCTTTTTCAGCGCTTCCACGCTGTTTGACGCTACTATTCCAGCTTCGACCAATAACTCGATCCAGTAAATGGACTCGTCAGCTTCCTCTTCGACGATACTAAGTTTGGCCACGACATCGGAAGCGGATTTGCCACGGCACGCCGCGCGGTAGTTCGCCCCAACGGATGTCCCCGCGCGAAGCAACTGCCTCCCCAGAACTTCGGCTGTGCGGTTACGCGGGAGGGTTTCAACCATCTGTATCACCGATAGCGCGAACCCCTTCGTCCTTTGCTTGAAGGTTCCCTCGTCCATGGTCGGTTGCCTAATCCAAAATCTAAAATCCAAAATCCAAAATCCAAAATCGTCAGACCTCGAGGACGACCGGCAAAATCATGGGCCGTTTCCCGGTTTCCTCATTGAAGTGTTTGCGCAGCGCGATGCGGATTTTTTCTTTAATCACCCCCCAGTCGCCAACTTCCTCGAGGTTGGATTTTTCGATGGTTTTCAGGATGACCTGGCGGGCGCTTTCCACCAAGTCTTGCGCCTCGTCGAGCGGCACAAAGCCGCGCGAGACGATTTCCGGCCGGATCTCGAGCTGGCCGGTGTGCTCGTTGATCGCCAGAATGGGGACGACGATGCCATCTTCCGAGATGTGCCGGCGCTCTTTGAGGATGATCTCCTCGACCTCATCGAAGGTGCCGACGTCGATGCACACCCGTCCCACTGGCACACGGCCCGCCCGCCGCGCCCCGCGCTCGTCGAACTCGAGCACGTCGCCGCTTTCCAGCAGAAAACCCTCTTCGGAAACCGCCGCGAGCTCCTTGGCCAGTTCCAGGTGACGGTAGAGTTGCCGGTATTCGCCGTGAATGGGTACGAAATACTTGGGTTGCACCAGATTCAGCATCAGCTTCAACTCTTCGGCGCTGCCGTGTCCGGAGACGTGGACGGGCGGCTGGCTGCCGTCGTGATAGTAGACGCGTGCCCCGCGGCGATAGAGGTGGTCGATCATGCGGAAGATGGGTTTCTCATTGCCCGGGATGACACGCGCCGAAATCACCACTTCGTCGCCGGGTTCGACGGCGATCCAGCGGTGGTTGTTCACCGCCACGCGCGAGAGGGCCGCCATGGGCTCGCCCTGGCTGCCCGTAAGAACCAGCGCCAACTGGTTCCGTGGCAGTTTCTTGATGTCCTGCGGCGGGATAAGCAGACCTTCCGGAATGTGCAGCCTGCCCAGGCGAAGCGCGATCTCGGAATTCTGGAACATGCTCCGCCCCACAAAGCAGACCCGCCGGCCGTGCTCCTGGGCGAGCTCGGCGACGATCTGCAAGCGGTGCAGGGAAGTGGCAAAGCAGCTAATCAGGACCCGGCCCGGCGCCTCGGAGATGATGTTTGAGAGCCGCGCCCGCACTGCTCGTTCCGAAGGCGTCAGCCCTGGCCGGTCGATGTTCGTCGAGTCCGAGAACAGCGCCAGCACGCCGCGGCGGCCATAGTCCGCCAGGGTGTGCAGGTCGCTCACGCGCTGGTCGGGAGGTGTCGGATCGAACTTGAAGTCGCCGGAATGGATGACCGTCCCGAGTGGCGTGGTCAGGGCTAGCGCCCCGGATTCGATCGTGCTGTGGGTGAGGTGGATGAATTCCACATGGAAGGCGCCCACTTCAAATGGCTGGCTGGGATGCATCTCCCTCAAGCGCACGCTTTCGGCGAGGCCGTGCTCCTCCAGCTTGGCACGAGCCAGGGCCAGGGTGAAGGGCGAACCGTAAACCGGCGCATCCACTTCGTCCAGCAAATACGGCAGCCCCCCGATATGGTCTTCGTGCGCATGCGTCAGCACGATGGCCCGCAGGCGCTCCCGGTTCTCCCGGACGTAAGTGAAGTCCGGCACGACGATGTCCACGCCCAGCAGTTCAGCATCCGGGAACATGACCCCGCAATCGACGACGATCATGTCGCCATCGTATTCGTAGGCCATCATGTTCATTCCGAACTCGCCCATGCCGCCCAGCGGGACAGCCTTTAACTTCGTGTTTGGGGATGAAATATTAGTCCTCCTAAATCGTTCTCATGCTATCACATCTTCTTTATTTTCAATAACATTCCCGCATTAATCGGCTAAGTAGCTTTGTTTCCATATACATTCCTGGATGGTCGCCAGGTTTCCCACAGCGGCCCTTTGTTTTCATAGACATTCCCGCGTCGTTCGTTCAGTTTTCTTGCTTCGCCCAGGCGATAGGGTTTTTGTCCGGAGGGTAGGACAAGCCCCACCCCTACGACTGTAGGGGGACGGCTTGCCGTCCCCTCCTCGGGTGGCGAGCCAATTGGCGGCCTTTTCGTCTGGGATGGCCGATTCTCGGGACCGAACTGAGGTGGGCAGCAGCATTGCGCCACAGTTTCGCCGGCAGGCCGCGATCTCCTGCGCAGGTTCAAAGTACAATGCTAGCCTATCCTGTTGCATTTGTCAAGAGACAGGAAGTCTGTTTCGGTCCGCCCAGGATCGCGGGTGACGCCGGCATTGCTTTTTGTGTCGGCGACCCTGGCAATCCGCGCTACACCCAAGGGGCGACAGCTTCACCGGTCGGGCGCACACATACAAGCCAACGTACGCCCCTCCCGCGTGGGGGGGGACATAAGGCTGCCGCAGGATCTTTCTCAACAAACCGCTAAACCGAAGAGGCCGAAGAAACGAAACAAGAGAGATCAAGAAGACCAAGCTATTTGGGAAGGCCAGGTTCACCGATGTGCGGTGCAAGTTTTTGTCTCATGGATTTCGCCATCTTTTTCACCGCGCCGGTGTACGAGAAAGAGGCTCCGCTGCCAACCTCCTCGTGCCATAGCTGCTTTCCATTGGCGTCGAAGCAGTCCACGGCGAAATTATCGTGCAACTCCCCTTTCACCAAGCTTAGCGTCATATAGATTAAGCTCTGACCCTGACCAGCGAGGTGCTCAAGCTGATAGCTGCGGGGCTTTGAGGGCTCTTCTGCTAGCTTTACCTTGACACCTTGTGACTTCAGAAAATCCGTAATGTCGTCGATGAGCGTTTGAATGTACGGCTCGGTACCATTCCCCGCTACGAGCACCTGCTTGACGGCCTCGGCGCCTTGTGATGGCTTTGCTTCTTGCGCGAGAAGTGATGTTGGTATCAGCGGCATGCTCCCCAGGAGGACGAATAACAATGTCCGTAGGGCTGCACTCCGTAAAGGTACGCACACCGCCGCAATTGCGCTCGTAAAGTTCGTAGATTGTTCCTCCGGGCTGAGGGTATAATACGCGATATCGCGATATTGGACACTATGTATCGCGCAATGTCAAGCCGCATTAGAAATGTGTCACAGCAACATGACAAGTTCCTATTGCAGCAAAGCGGTCACGGTCCGTCAGTCCTGTTCTATTATTCGGAGTGCAACAAGAAGCCGTCAGACATGTCCCGGGATGGTAAACGGCGCGCGGTAGCCGCGGTCATCGCCGCGCAGCAGGCGGTTGGCCTCCTCGTCGCCGATGACTCGTTCGGTCTCAGGATCAAAATTCAGCGTCCGTCCTAGGCGGTAGGACGCGTTCGCCAAGTGGACCAGTGTGGCGGAGAGGTGTCCTTCCTCGATGGGGGCCAAGAGGTCTTCCATTTTGCGGCTGCGGACGCACTGGATGAAGTTAGCCCAGCGGTTCCCCTCCCGCGTGGCGCTGGGGCCGGGTTCCTGTTCCTGGCCAAGCCAGGTACGGTAGGATGCGTATCCCGTCATAGCCATGAATCCCTTCGAGCCGTAGAAGAGGTTACCGCACATTGCCTTGGGCTGCTTGGATGAAGACTTGGGCGCACCCGCAGCCTGGGGCAGGGCAGCCGCCCCGGCCCCGAACCCGGCCATGCCGATCTCCGCTTCGGTGTTGGTGATCCAATGGCGGACTTCGAACTCCAGCAGGCGTTTCTTTCCATCCTCCGAGCGGAACTCGAAGGCGCAGTTCAAAGTGTTGGGTGTCTCCTGGTCATCGTCGAACATGAAGTGGCCACCCAGGGCGGAAACTTTGTTCGGCAGCTTTACGCCCAGTCCCCAGCGCGCCAGATCGACTTCATGAACACCCTGATTGCCCAGATCTCCATTGCCGGTATCCCAGATCCAATGCCAGTTGTAATGAAAACGGTTGCGCGTAAAGGACTTCATGGGGGCGGGGCCAGTCCACAAGTCGTAATGAACGCCCGCCGGCACCGGCTCGACGGGAGCCTTGCCGATGGTCCCGCGCCATTTGAAGCAAAGGCCGCGCGCCAGGTAGACCTCGCTAATCACTCCCTCGCGCAGCTTCCGAATGCCCTCGAGATAGCCGCCTGCGGATCGGCCTTGGGTCCCGTGCATGACCATGCGGTCGTACTTGCGGGCGGCCTGGACGAGCTGATGACCTTCCCACCAGGTGTGCGAGCAGGGCTTCTCGACATAGACGTCCTTGCCCGCCTGGCAACCCCAAATGCCCATCAGAGAATGCCAGTGGTTGGGAGTGGCAATCGAGACCGCGTCGAGGGACTTGTCTTCGAGTAGCTTACGATAATCGATGTAAACTTTAGGCTTGGGCAGGCCGCGCTTCTCCATGTCGGCCAACCGTTGGGCAATTACGTTTTCATCCACATCGCAGATCGCGGCCACCTCAGTGTTGGGGACGGCGGAAAATCCCTCGATGTGACCGAACCCCTGCCCGCGAATGCCGACTACAGCAATTCGGACGCGGTCGCTCGCGCCTCTTACTCTCTTAGGCTGCGTCAAAAAGGTGATGCCGCTTAAGGCGGCCAGCCCCGCACTGTTTTTTAGACTCTTCTCCAGAAATTCCCGTCGACCGACTTTCGAATCATTCGCCACAAGGCCCCCTCTGCTCTGAGGTGCTTAAAATGAAAAGGTAGGATACCACGAGAATTTTCGACTCGTACCTCAAACAGTCTAATTGGACCTTGACGCGCCCCACGTATGGTGAGGTATGATGCCAGAGTCTCGGTAATAACCTTGAATACGAAGGGAACTATAGCACGGCGAAGCCTGCCATTTTGCAAGTTAAGATTGGGACCACTTGGACCTTTGGAAGCGCAGACTTGGCAGGCTTAGAGATCGCGCCCATAACTACAAAACCAGAGAATCATATGCCCCTCGATTTATCCTCGGAAGTGGCCATACGCTGGAATGATTGTGACGAGAAGTTTGTCCCTCTCTTAAAGGATGGGGGTATCACGACGGTCTTGTTGTCGTCCCGAAACGAGGCTTTTGAAGCCGCTTGCCGACAGGCTGGCCTCAAGGTTCTATCCCCGGAGGAAATCCAGTTCCTATCGCTTGCGTCCGTCAACGGCGCGCCGCCAGGAGCTCTGGTTGCTCTCACCAACGGTTTGTGGCCCGGGGTGAGTCGCGGCCCTTTGCAAGGTAGCGACGAGTTTACGGCGAGTGCGACCCAACGGCCGTGGGTCGACTCAAACGGCTATTTGATCGGTATTTTACGCACTCTCTACCCGAATCGCCCCGCCCTGCTTGGATACCTTCCGGACGATAAGGCTGGAGTGAAGGCTGATGCCATCTTACCCTACGACTCGTTGGAGCTGGCTCTGGCCGAGGCTAAGGTTAATGGAGGTAATTACCTCCTTTCGCTGGAGCCGCGCTACCATGAGAAGCTGCTGGGCGGCGAGCAGAAAGCCTTGGAGGCCTGGCGCCAAATGGGCCGCACGGCGCGCTGGTTAGACGAGAACATGAGCATGTTTCGCCAAGCCACGTTCCCAATTGTCAGCGTACTTGTGGAGCCGGACGAGGGCTTGGCCGAAGTTGTCAACCTTCTCTATCGTCATAACGTCTCGCCGGCGCTGGTGAGCGCGGCGGATCCCCCTGCACCAGACCCGTTGCGCAGGCTCGCTCTGGTGGCGGTCAGCATTCATCCGCCCGACCCTGGGATTCGGCGGCGCCTTCTGAGCCACGCGGAGGCTGGAACCTCGCTCGTCGTGGACGCGCCGGGTGCGAACGCCTGGTGGCGCGACTCGCGCCTCAAGCTGGTGCGCAGCCAGGAGGACCGCGACTTTTACTCACTGGGCCGCGGCCAGGTGGTCGCTTACCATGAACCGATCTCCGACCCCAGCGAATTCGCCTTCGATGTGATCGATATCGTCACCCAGAGCCGCCGCGCCGCGCGCCTCTGGAATGCGGAAGAGGTGATCGCGCGGGCCACTTCTTGTCCTCGAGAGGAGAACGGCGGTCGAGCCCTACTGCATCTCGTTAACTATGGCTCTCGGCTCCGCGGCGAAGTGCTGGCTGGCATTCAGGGTAACTACTCGAAAGCCAGCCTGTTGCGGCCGGATGGCGCACCTTTGGCGCTTACTGCCGCAAAGCGGGGTGCGCACACCGAGGTTATGATCCCCGAATTAGGACGCGTCGGCGTTTTGGTTTTAGGATGACTGTGGAGGCGGCTTTATCCGTCAGCCGACGGACCACGCGGCCCGTCAGCCGACGCATAAACTCGCCGCTACAAGGAGGGCACATGCTTACTCGGAGAGAGTTTCTCTGCACGAGCGCGCTGGCCGCCGCCGCGGGCGCAATGCCTGGGGCCAGGTTGGCTGAGGCCGCCCTGGGTCTTCCCCAACCTTACTTCGGACCCCACCCGTTCATCGAGAGCAATCCCAAGGCTGTTTTCATCCGGCGCACTCACGTAGCGAACAAAATGGACGAAGAGGCCAAGCGGCGAGAGGGTCTCACGCTGGCCAGGGAAATCTTCGTGCCCATGGACCGGCCCGGGATTCCCCTTACCCACCGTATCGTTCTCAAGCCGAACTACGCGGGAACGGACACGCACTTCTACGAGGGCGTGGTTATGGGCCTGAAGGAAATCGGCCTAAGCAAGCTCTACTTTGTCGAAGCCAACGGCTACCCCCAGTGGGCCCGGTTTGCGGACGTCAACGAGCGCCTGGGAGTGCATATGAATGAGCCGGTGCGCCGTATCCGGCACTTCCGGGAAGGCTGGGAGATGACCTGGAGCACGGTGCCCGACGCGGTGGTCTACGAGCGCATTCCTCACTATGCCCCCGTCAATGAGCCGGACACCTGGTTGCTCAACATCGCGAAGTGGAAGTCTCACGGGATGTGCCTGACGCTGTCCGTCAAGAACGAGCAAGGACTGGTGGTGCTGCCTTTCGTTCGCTTCTGTTCGGGCTGGCAAATGGTTACGGGAGCGCCTGAGTTCATGAAGCCGGACATTAATCCCAACGCGGAACCTGTGATCAAGAAATTTTTCGACAACCACGTCAAGCTGCATTATGACCGATACAACAGCCAGCACGATTTGAGTCCGATGCGCCAGGAGATCTGGGCACACAAGACCTGCGACAACATGAGTGTGTTGAAGACGGGCTTGGCCATGATCGAAGGCATCTACGCGCTGGATGGCGACGGAACGGACATCCTCACGAACCTGGTGATGTTCAGCAAGGACAAGTTCCGTTTAGACGTGATCGGCATGTACTTGGGGGGCCATGAGCCTGGCGACATCAATCTCTTCCGCACCGCCAAGGAACGTGGCCTAACAGACACTTTCAATCCGTGGGAGATCCCGATCTACGAATGGGTGGACGGCGCGGCCACCCCTCGAAAACTGACTGACTTTCCGCGCACGCCGCTAAGGACCTATTACCTGCAGCTACCTGGCGAGCCGCTTTACCACCTGGTCAACGAGCCCTTCGATTACGCCCGCTATAAGATTTAGCGCTGTAGTCTCTTGGGGGAAGTTGCCTGTGCGTGGCGATACCCGCCATGATCGTATTCCGTGCGCCAGGAACATTGGCCAGCAGGAACAGCATTTACGGGAGCTTGAGAGGGTGGCTGTATACCATCCCCAGGCGCTTCCGAAGGCTCGGGCAGGCAAGACGTGGCTGGGGGCGTTATGCACTTTTTGTCGCTAAAAGGTGAACCCCCGCCGAGCCTTGTTGCATCTCATCCAATAGGGGTTTCAGCTTGATAGCGAGGCGCTGGCTGGCATTTAAGCTAACTCCTTGCGTGCCAGTCTGTTGCGGCCCCAGGCCGAGCTTTTATCGCTTCTTGCCGTGATGGAGGGGGCGACTATCCAGGTTATGATCCCCGAACCAGGGCGCGTCAACGTCGTGGTTTTGGGGTAAACTAGAAAGGTTCGGGAGGACAGTATATGGTCACTCGTAGGGATTTCTTACGCACAGGCGCGCTGGCTGCCGCTGCCGGAATGATTCCTGGGGTTAAGTTGGCTGAGGCTTCCTTGGGTGTCCCCCAAGCCTATTTCGGACTTCACCCCTTCATTGAGAGTCATCCCAAGGCCGTCTTTATCCGGCGCACCCACGTGGCGCACAAAATGGACGCAGCGGCCAAACTGCGCGAGGGGCTCACGCTGGCCAAGGAAATCTTTGTGCCCATGGAAAAGCCAGGAATTCCCGTCACCCACCGCGTCGTACTCAAGCCGAATTTCATGAGCGTGCACTCCAATGATCGTCCCGACGTCGAGAACTGGGGCACGGGAACGGACCCGCAGTTCTACGAAGGCATGATCAAGGGCCTGAAGGAAGTAGGCCTAAAAAAGTTTCACTTTGTTGAAGCCGACGAGTACTACCTGTGGAACGTTCGAGGGTTTGTGGATATCAACGAACGCCTCGGGGTGGTGATGAATGAGCCCGATCGCCGCCCGCGGCACTTCCGGGAAAGCTGGGAGATGAACTGGAGCAAGGTGCCCGAGCCAGTGATCTTTAAGCGTATTCCTCACTATGCGCCGGTCAATGAGCCGGACACCTGGCTGCTCAACATGGCGAAGTGGAAGGCGCACGGGATGTGCATGAGCCTGTCCGTCAAGAACGAGCAAGGATTGGTGGTGAACCCTTACGTGGCATTCTGTTCGGGCTGGAGGATGGTGACGGGAGTGCCCGATTTCATGAAGTCGGACATTAATCCCAACGCGGAGGCTGTGGTCAAGAAATTCTTCGACCGGCACGTGAAGATGCATTACGACCGTTACGACAGCCCGCATCAGTTGAGCCCGATGGTCGAGGAGATTTGGGCGCACAAGGCCTGCGATCACATGAGCGTGATGAAGACGGGCTTGGCCATGATCGAAGGTATTTACGCGCGGGATGGCGACGGCTTCAACGTAGGCCAGGACTACCTCACGAACCTGGTAATGTTCAGCAAGGACAAGTTCCGTTTAGACGTGATCGGGATGTACCTGGGAGGCCATGAACCTGGCAACGTCAATCTGTTCCGTATCGCCAAGGAGCGCGGCCTGACGGACACTTTCAATCCGTGGGAGATCCCGATTTATGAATGGGTGGACGGGGCGGCCGCTCCTCGAAAATTAACCGACTTTGCGCGCACGCCTCTGAGGACTTATTACTTGCAGTTGCCTGGTGAGCCGCTCTTCCACCTGGTCAACGAGCCCTTCGACTACGACCGCTACAAGGTCTAGTGGGAGGTTAATTCCGGACTTTCACACATCCAGCGTGAACTTCTTTAGGCGAGCCGGGAATCTTCGTATCCCGGAAGATCAATCTTCTGAAGGGCTCCTAAAGCGTCCGGCCGAAACTGCGAGGCGCACAAGCAGTGTTTCAGCGCTCGCTCGGCGGCAATCGCATCCTTATCCCGCGGATTAGTTGTGGCCCCCGCAACGTGGGCAAGTTCGTGGATAAGAATGGGAGCTAGCGCGATCGGCATATCAAGGAAGCGCAGGGGGTTGATGCCGATATCCCGCCCCGCGGTGTCGGCGTCCGGCAAATCTTCATAAGAATGGCCTTCCTTGGGCACGAGACAGTGCAAGACAATCTCACCTTCATCCAGAATTTGCTGTAGCGTTTTTTGCCGCCGCAGAGTCTTGAAATAGTCGTTGCAGGGTTTGTGACGGGCTGCTCGCGTGGTGACAAAACTCCAGGCCTGATTCAGTTCATTCCTCACATTTATCGACTTCTCACTCTCTTTTCCATTTAGGTCCGTTACTCTGAACGTCAACACTTCCCCCTCGAACGCTGCGAACTTGTACACGCGACTTAGCACGTTGGGAATAATTTTGGTGGATTTGCCTTTAACTTTTATATTGATGAACAATGCCATGGCTCGTGCCCTCCTTGAGGTTCGAAGACTCGCACGGAGTTCGCATTTTGGCTCACGGGAGCAGGGAAGTATACACCCTGGTTAAGGCGAAGATAGGGGTTAATTTACTTTCCCTCGAGCTCGTCAGCCAAGGGTGAGGCATCGTACAGCCCGCGCAGCACCTCGATGATGGCGCCGCTGTGGACCGCGACGGCGCGATTGTTCACCTCGTTGTACAGGTAGTCGCCGACCAGGCTTTCGATGTTCCCATCGAAAATCAACCCAACCAGCTCGCCTTCCCTATTGACGACTGGGGAGCCTGAGTTTCCCCCGATGATGTCGCAGGTGTTGACAAAATTCAACGGCCGGGCCAGATCCAGGCGCGTGCGCCGCTCCAGGTAGCGCGCCGGAACATTGTAAGGTGGCTTAAGACCGAAGCCATAAGCCCGGTCGTAAAGGCCATAGAAAGTGGTCAGGGGAGGCGCTTGCGTCCCGTTCAGGGGGTAACCCTTGACCGCTCCATAGGCGAGCCGGAGCGTGAAAGTCGCATCGGGGTACAGCGACTTGCCATAAACAGCGAATCGAGCCTGGCCGATTTTTTCCCCTGCCGGTGTCTCCACACTTTCCACATTGTCCTCGAAGGCCTTGATTCTCTGGCGATCAAAGGGATCGATCGCGCGCGCCAACACAATCATGGGATCGGTGGAGGCCTGGACGGCAGCTTCACCCCCGCTTACCAACGACTTGCGAAAGGCCGGATCAGCCAGCTTGGTTCCCTGGACAGTCTGCTTCGCCACTTCAGCGGGGGTGCGGCCGACTAGCACCGCCTTGATGAAGGGGTTATTGGCGCCCAATTCTTCGAGCGCAAGCTGTAGTGATCCTTCCAGCATGGCCTCTTCGTACCCAGGATATATCGGCGCCGGCGAAAAGAGACGAAAATGAAGTGAATCAAGTTGGGAATCGTGAAATCCTGCGAGCCTTTCCCCGTCAGGCTTCTTCACCTCCGCCACGTACTGCACAATATTGAGTGCAATTTCCAGCAAGCGGGACCACCGAAGCGAATAGAGCCGATAGGTTTTCAGCATCTGGCGACACTTCATCTCGGCTTGGGCAATGGCATCCCAGGCTCCACCGTAAGCCTTTTCCCACTCCGGCTTGCTCGCCACCAGAGCGCGAAAGCTCGCCTCGTCGTTCTGCATCTTGGCCACCAGATTTTTGTCCGCCAGGCCCTGGGCTTGGCCTCTGAAAGCCTTCAGGGAGTTCTCTCCCAAGAATATTATGCGCGTCGCTTGCCGGACTTGTTCAGGTCCACGGGCGGCATAATGCCTCGCGGTCTCCACTCGCCGGTTCAGGATCTTAAGAACCAGGGGCAAGTTGTAGTTCTGTTCGGTTTCGATCTGGGTCATAGTTTCCAGGCGCGAGGTGGAGCCCGGGTTCCCTGAAACGAAGACCAGGTCTCCATCCGCCGCGCCCTTCGCATTCCATTTCAGATAATATTTGCTTTCGACGGGTCTCCCGTTTTCATACACACGGAACAGCGCGAAGTCGACATCGTAGCGAGGGTAGGTGAAGTTGTCAGGATCACCTCCAAAGAAGGCGATTTGCTGTTCGGGAGCAAAAACCAGTCGCATGTCCGTATATTTCTTGTATTGGTAAAGCCAATATTCGCCGCCCTGATAAAGGGAAATCACATCGGAGCGCAAGCCGGTTCTTTCCAGGCTCTCTTTCTCGATTTTTGCCATTTCCGCATTTCGAGCCTTCAAGGCGGCTTCGTCGCTCATCCCCGGCTTGACTGCCCTCCGCACCCGCGATGTCACGTCCTGCATTGCAACCAGTATGTTCACTTCCAGGTCGGGGCACTTCAGCTCTTCCGCCTCAGTCCGCGCATAGAACCCGTCCTTAACATAGTCTTTGGCGGGCGAGGAGACCTTCTGGAGTTGAGTGAGCGCCACATGGTGGTTGGTGAGCACGAGTCCGTGGGGGCTTACGAAAGAGCCGGAGCCGCCGTCGTTAAAACGCACGCTGGAGAGGCGGAGGTGGTCGAGCCACTGGCGCGTGGGCTGGAAACCATAGCGTTCCTTGAGCTGTTTGAGCGGGGGGTTGTCAAAAGTCCACATTCCCTCGTCCGCGCGGGAAACGGAAATGCCGAGTAATGCCCAAACGGCAAGAATAGGAAGAATCCTGACCCTTCCTTGCCTGATGCTTCTAATCATTTACACCTCATGTCCTTAAAAGAGTGTCGGGAATGCACGAGTGGCGCAACCGTCCCGACTCTTTGAAGCTGTGAGAAAATTCGACTCTGTCATGCTGAGCGAAGCGAAGCATCTGTGTAGTTCTTCGTCAGTAACTGGCCCAAAAACAACTGCGGAGATCCTTCGCTTCGCTCAGGATGACAGCCCCTGATTTCTACGCAGCTTCTTTTTGTTGGGTTGTATGCGCCCCTTGCTTTCTCATGTCGTCTCGGGAGGTGCGCAGACCTCAAAGACGGAGGTCCGCGCTACCTGCCTGCCAGGATGCGCTGGTAGAGATTCTCGTAAAGGGGAATAATCTTTTGGCTACAGAAAGTGGTCGAGGCGCGTTGCCGCGCCGCGATGCCCATCTGCTCGCGCCGATGCGGGTCGGTGACGATCTCCAGGGCGCGAGCGGCCATGGTTTTCACGTCATGACCCGGCACCAGAAAGCCTTCCACTCCGTTTCGGATTACCTCCGGCAATCCCCCCACATCCGAACAGACGGCCGGAACACCGCAGGCCATTCCCTCCAGCGCTGCCAGGCCAAAGGACTCGATTTCACTAGGCAAAAGGAGCACGTCTGCGCAGTTGAGGAGTTCCGCCACTTGGTTCTGTTTGCCCAAAAAGAACACGTCCTTCATCAGGCCCTTTTCACGAACCAGCCATTCGGCATTAGTGCGGTCCGGGCCGTCGCCAATCATGAGGAGCTTGGCCGGAACCTCGGCCCGGACGGAGGCGAAGATTTCGACCACATCCGGAACCCGTTTGACCGGGCGAAAGTTGGAGAGATGGACCAAGATAGGTTCACCTTTGGGGGCAAATTCTTCGCGCCGGCAATGGGCGTCGCCGGGCTGGAAGACGTCGCAGTTGACAAAGTTGGGAATCACTTCCACGGGTCGTTGGATATCGAGTTCGCGCAACGTCACCGTGCGCAGGTACTCGGAGATGGCGGTCACCCCGTCGCTCTGTTCGATGGAAAACCGTGTTATGGGCAGGTAGGAACGATCCACGCCTACCAGCGTTATGTCTGTTCCGTGCAGGGTGGTGACAAAGGGAAGGCGGTGGGGATGGCGCATCGCTCTGGCCAAATAGGCGCTCACCGAGTGGGGGATAGCATAATGGACATGCAACAAATCGAGCGATTCGTTCAAGGCCACGTTCGCCATCTGGGTGGCCAAGGCCAGGGTGTACGGGGGATGATTGAACAGGGGGTAGTTGAGCATCTCCACTTCGTGAAAGTGGAGGCGCTCGGAGGGCTCGGTCATGCGAACGGGAACGGCGTAGCTGATGAAATGAATATCGTGTCCGCGCGCCGCTAATTCCAGACCCAGTTCAGTGGCGACGACTCCACTTCCGCCATAAGTGGGATAACAGGTTATGCCGATTTTCATGGGATGCCATTAGGACCTGATCCGACCCCGGGAACGCTAAGAGGGGGGAGTTTTCTTCTTCGCTGCGCCGCTGGTCAGAACCACAATTCGCGTTACCGTTTTGCGATCGCCCCGCTGCTCATAGTAAACCAGAACGTTGGCGCCAGGTTTCAGTTTCTCCAGCTTAAGCTTGTCCCCGTCGGCGGTAACCACGCGAACCTTCTTCCTAATCGGGAAGATTTCTGTGGATTTTCCGTTGACGTTGTCCACATGCAAAACCTCGCTCTCGAGATCAATGGATTTCACAATGCCCGAGAACGCCTGCTGCATCGGTGCGCCGGAAGTGATCTTATCGATAACTGGGACCTTGGGCCGGCGCTGCTCCTGGGCCTCGAGTGTGGCCCGGAAAGGTAAGCCTGGCAGGATCAGGGCAACCAAAAGGCCGGCCGCAACCCGCATGGGAACCACAGGCCGCGAAGGTCGTGCTATGGGACAAGCGGAGACAACAATCCTCATTATCGGGAGTTCGGTTGGCTGAGAGCTAAACGTTTGTTCAGGACTCACAATAATGCTCGCGAGCAGGATTAAGGCGAAAGATTATCCTAGGCGCAGGAAGTAACAGTGTCAAGGTGAACGCGTCGCGTTCATCTTGAGTGTAGCGCCGACCTTTGGGGGCAAGCGCCCCGACGAGTCGGGGCGCTACGAGTCAAGAAGTCCTTTGGTCCAAGGCGAAGTTCGCGATTCCTCGCGTGGCTATGAACACCGTCTCTCAAAGGGTTCACCGGCTGGCCTGGAATTGCATTCCTAGGGTTGTCCGTACTCGTCCTGCCCGTTGTCGGGAAGACGATTACCATCCCCACCGCTCCCGTGCTTGTTTTCGTTCTCCTTATAGATATACCGGATGGCGGACTTCATGATCAGGAGGTTGGGTTCGTTCGCCCTGTGGACCTTGATGCAATTCTTGTCGTACCACTCGATGACGCCGCGGATGACTTCGTCCCCCTCGAGGACTACCACCATGGGCGTTCGCGCCTGCATTTGTTTTAAGTAGTAAAAGTTCTCGGCACTGGTTTGTTCAGGAGGAGCAGGTTTCTTACGCTGCAGCCGTGCACCCATTTGGTCTTGGACTTCGGACAGCGTTGGGCGGATGAGTCGTCGGTTCATAGTGCTTTACTCCTTCGGCCTGGTCCCTCCAGGCCGCAAGTTGAGTGGGTCTTCCCCTGGAATGGGCGTCTGCCACGTCTATTTAAATAGACGCTCGCTTTGCCACCCGGGTTTCTTCCCGGTCGGTAAGAAAGCCAGTCGAGGGGAGAAGCCACGAATGATTATTATCCTACCACGAAGTGTCCGGAGTCGCAATGGAGTTCAATACCTCCAACCCTAGCGCCTCCAAGCCGAGTTGCTGGTTTACATTGCGGATTTGCAGGCGGAAAGCCTCATCGAGGCCGGACTTTAAGAGGTCGATACCCTGGAGTCCCAAGGCGGCTGCCCAAACCTGTAGGCGCGGGAGCAAATCTACGTTCGTCACTTCGCTTTCCGGTCCTTGCAACAGCACGTGAAGCAGGTCCCGCAGGAGGGAATAGCCGATGTCGAGTGTGGCCTCGAAATCGTCCCGGTTCTCGGCGAGCGCCTTGGCCGAATCAAAAAGCGGTCGCCAGTTCCCAGCACCGGAGGAGGCGGGACCGTGGCGCCCCACGGCTCCCAGGAATTCCAACCAAGGCTTGCGCCGCTGTTCATAGGCCGCAAGATAGAAGCTCTTGGCTTTGGCCACGCTGCCAGAGGCTACGCGCGCCGCGAGGACCATCTGTGTTTTATTCAACCCTTCCTGCTTGGCCAGCAGTTCCAGGATGGCCGATTCCGCCACTGGCTGAAACAGAATCTGCAAACACCGGGAGCGGATGGTGGGGCGCAACTGGTAAGGATTGGAGCAAACAAGAATGAAGGAAGTGGTCTCGGGAGGTTCTTCGAGCACTTTCAGCAGAAGGTCCACCGCCTGCCAGTGAATCGTCTGAGCGTCATCAATAATAAAGATGCGCCGCGGGAACTCGAAGGGCCGGGTATAAGCTACGTAGCGCAGTTGCCGGATTTGTTCTGTCAGAATGAAACGCGTCAGGGGTTCAAGGACCTGGAAATCGAAATAGACCAACCCTTCCACCCTTCTTGCCGCTTCTTTGATTTCCCTCCGGCGCGCCAGGTCCGCTTCCGCAGTCGTGAACATCTCCTCGGCCTTTCGGCAGCGTGGACAAGCGTCGCAGAAATCGCCCTCATTTCGCCCGCATACGAGCGCTTTGGCCAGCATCCGCGCTAGAGTCTTCTTGCCGACCCCGTCGGGACCTGAAAACAACAGGCTGCCGGGAACACGACCGCCTGCCACCATCTCGCGCACGCTCGCGAGAGCTTTGGAGTTTCCGATGAATGAGTCAAAAGGCATTCTATTTTGGATTTGAGATTTTGGATTTTAGATTTCAAATTACCCTTCTGCCTACCGGCTCCGCTTGCCGTTTTTTGTGCAAGCAAGAGGGCAATCGAATATCCAAAATCTAAAATTCTTTCATTCGTCGAGCCAGAAAGGCGTCAACGAGCTTGCGAATCTCCGCCTGGATTTCGGCCACCGGCCCGTCTGCTGGCACGACTTTCACCCTGTGGGACTCCTTGCGGGCGATGGCCAGATAGCCCTCGCGAACTCTCTTATGAAAGCTCATGCCTTGCAACTCGAACCGTTCCTGCTTGGATTTCCGGCGTGATTGGCGACCTTGCGTGCGCTGGAGGGAGAGACGGGGGGCGAGATCCAGGACAATAGTCAAGTCAGGCTGGGTTTGGGCGCAGATGATGCGGTCGAAGGCCCGGACAGTCTTTACGCCCAACTCTCGCCCATATCCCTGGTAAGCGAGCGAGGCATCATTATAACGGTCGCTCACCACAATTTCGCCTTTGGCAAGAGCCGGTCGGATTACCTCCTTCAGGTGCTGGGCGCGGGCCGCGTACATTAGAGCCAGCTCCGCCAGGGGAGCAAGGCGCGTGGTGGCCGAGGCCAAGAGGATTCTCCGAATGCGCTCGCCCACGATCGTGCCGCCCGGCTCGCGTGTGACGCGCACCGCGAACCCCCGCTTCTTCAAGTGTTGAACGAGGAGACGAAGTTGGGTGCTCTTTCCCGTCCCGTCTATACCTTCCAGGGTGATGAAAAGGCCGCGTTTCATTTAATTTCGTGCCTTGATCTTCACAAGCTTTGGTCGTACGAACGGACGACTGACCACGGACAACGAAGAACTGACAAGACAGGCATCGTACCATTCTGAGTTACCGGCAAACAAGGTGCCTTCTTGCAGCGCAGCTTGCTGAAAAACCCTTGGCTCTATCCGCAACTCAACAGATGGCTCGCCACAGAGGCCGCAGAGTTCCCAGAGAAGTGCCGAAGCATTGTTTTCTCTGCGGTCCTTGCGCGCTCTGTGGTGGGTCTTTCCTTCCTGGCCTGCGATGGTAGAATGACGGGGTGATGGGTATCAAGGAAAATGTGGCGCAAGTGCGGGAGCAAATCGCCGCCGCCTGCCGGCGTAGCGGGCGCGGCCCGGACGACGTGAAGCTGCTGGCCATTTCAAAGACCTTTCCGCCAGAGGACATCCGCGCGGCGTATGAGGCCGGACTGCGCGACTTTGGCGAGAATCGCGTGCAGGAAGCTGCTGCCAAGCGCCCGGGGCTTTCGGACTTGAGCATCACGTGGCATCTGGTGGGACACCTTCAGACCAACAAAGCCAAGGCCGCAAGGGAACTGTTCCACTGGGTGCACTCGGTGGACTCGTTTCGCCTTGCCCAGAAACTGGATCAGGCTACGGCTTCGGCAGGTGGCCGGTTGCCTGTGCTGCTGGAAGTCAACCTGGGCGGCGAGGAGAGCAAGACGGGAGTTGGGGAATCAGAAGCAATCCAACTCGCTGAACAGATCGGCCCACTGGCCACGCTCGAAGTCCGTGGCCTCATGGTTATTCCTCCCTTTTTTGACGACCCAGAGCAGGTGCGGCCCTATTTCCGGCGCCTGCGGGAGCTAGCTCAGAAGATTGACTCGAGGAACATCACCAACATTTCCATGCGCGAGCTCTCAATGGGCATGAGCCACGATTTCGAAGTCGCTATCGAAGAGGGCGCGACCATCATCCGAGTGGGAACCGCTATCTTCGGCCCGAGGAGCTGATCGGAAGGCAGTAGGCAGAAGGCAGGGGGCAGTAGGCAGAGAGCGGAAGGGGGAAGCCTGAAGGGCGTAGGGCGAGGGCGAGGGAATCCAAAATCCAGAATCTAAAATTTAAAATAGAAAATCGCCCCTGCCCCTAGGCTCTTTTTCATTAACGGACCACTGACAACTGACGACTGACAACTACCATGCCCGACTTTAAAGTCGAACAGGAAACGGTTTCTTTCTGGCTCAGGGTGAAGCCTCGCTCTCCCCGCGAGCGCTTGGCGTATGACGCCGCTGGCGAACTTCGCCTGGAGTTGCACGCTCCGCCCAGCGAAGGTGAGGCCAACCAGGCCTGCGTCTATTTTTTCGCGCGTGCGTTACGTTTGCCGCAAGCGTGTGTGGCCATTATCTCCGGGCAAAGATCCCGCCGGAAGCTCCTTCGCATCACTGGCCGCTCCGCCGCCGAGACCGTCGCGGCTATCAAGACGTTGGCATCGTGTGGCCGGTATACCTGATGGGCCCGCCCCATGTCATGGCCCCGTCGCGGCGGGTTTATCCCGCCATGGGGTCCGTCACCTGACGGATAAACTCGCCTGTATGAATCTGGCCGGCCCTGTAACGGCGGGTTTATCCCGCCATTCGGCAGGAGTAGAATCGCGTGTTCTCCAAGTAAAAACGCAGGCGAACAGGCCGGCCCTGGAGTTTCCCTAACGAGGCGTTTTCTTTCCAACGCACTACGAAGTCGCAACTATCGGCGTGCATCGGTTCGCACTCGTCACGAGTGAAACCGGGAATGGGAAAACTCTGCGCATCTAGAACCTCGACCCTGAGTTGTCCCACGTCTGCCTTGGCATTGACGTGGAGTTCGTTCCCCCGAGGTATGAAAAGTGACGTGGTCACCTTACCACCTTCATAAGTGGCATTGAGAGAGGCAAACCCGTCGACCCGCAAAGTGGCGAGGCCGATGCCGCCACCCGACACTCCAGTATCTTTGCCCTCGTAAGGTTTGTGACGATTGGCCAAGCCACGATAGTAAATATATAACTTGTCGCCGACGCGAATGGGTGGCGCTCCGGTAAGCATGATGGTGAAGCGATCCCACTCCCCGACCTCGCCCACATCAATCAAGGGGCGTCCCGTTTCTGGCCGCTCCCAGTTATCTCCGTCCCTACTGCAAAGCAGGCGCACCGTGAGCAAGGGATTGTGTGGGTCGCGGGAGAAGTAAGTGAGAAAGCCGAGATAGCGCTCTCCATAGACAAACCCCACGTGGTTGTAGATGGTGTTCAACTCTTCCGTCCCCTGAGCTCTAAGACAAATGCGGGGGTCCGACCAGTTTATAAAATCTGTGCTGACGCTCATTTTACGGTGGGGCGTCGCCCGCAGAAGGGCGACGTATCTGCGGCGGAGCGTATCAATCATGAGCGCCTGGGCATCGCCGATGGGACCTAAGTCGTGCGTGCCTTGGCGGGGATGAAAGTGAACGATAGGCTCGGGAGTGTGCGTCCAGTGCAAGCCGTCCGGAGAGGTCATGGTGTAAATCCCGCTCATGGGACCGTTCCAATCAAAGCTCGACCAGCCCAACCCTTTGTACCGCCGTGCGGGGTTCGTTTCCAGCGGGTCCTTCAGCACCGACTCCCAGTGATCCATGCCGTGGTGATGATCGTCGTTGACGACAACATTATTTTCCCGCGTCCCCATCACTTCATAGAGACCCAAATTGGGCCTTTCCCAATGCACGCCGTCCTGGGAGACGGCGTAACAAAGCACCGAGCAAGGCGACTTCGTGCCCGGGATGGATTCATACTCCCGGCCGGAAGAACCGCCATACCAAGTTTTGAAGATTCTTTCCTCCGCGTCGAAGCTCACCGAGCCCCATGTGCCGCGCTCGGTCTCCCAGGGTTTGGTGCGGCGAATAACCGGGTTGCTCGGGTGTTTCTCCGCGCTGTGAAAAACCTGCTGGACATTCTCGAGCAAATCAACCTGTTCCAGATCGACGAAGAGTTGAGGAGAGTCACCCCTCACCGGAATGCCCGCAGAAGACGGCGTTGGCTGGGCATGAGCAAGTGCCCCCCAACTCGCTGCGCCAAGCGGCACGAGCTTTAGAAAATCCCGCCGCCTTAACTCGTTGTCGTTTCTGTGTACAAATCGCCGCGCCATTGAAATGATCCCTTCTGGTTGGGTTCTTGACCTCAGGGGTCCTGACCTTCGCTCATCTTCGGCCGACACAGGAGACGGAAGCGAAAATCACAGCCCTCTCCCTTGGGGAGAGGGTGGTCCGTCAGTCGACGGATAGCGAGCCAGGTGAGGGGTTACTTGCTCGTGCTGGCACCTCTGCTCCCTACTCGCCGCGCAACCGACCCCTCACCCAGCCCGCGTCCCGATGAAGTGCATCGGGAACGCGGCCCACCCTCTCCGCAAGGGAGAGGGCAAAGAGCCAATTGCGAGGCCCCCCGTCTCTGACATCACGGAGAGCGTTCTTCGGCTATCCTCGCTCGGGATGACAACGCGGAGGGCTGGCAGGCATCTCGTTAGCTTTCGGGCGGTGCCTCTATTACTCCGCCTCATGGAGTTCCCTGAGCCACACATTGCGAAAACGCACCGGATGATTGTGGTCCTGCAACCGGAGCGGAAGCTTCTCCGGCGTTACTCGATAAGGGGGCCGACTTTCGAACGCGCTTGGCCCTGTAAGGGAAACATGATCCTGAACCAGCACGCCGTTATAAATCACGGTCATAACCGCAGGCCGCAGCAGTTTCCTTTCGGCGCTAAACCGCGGCCCATGAAACACGATGTCATAGGTTTGCCATTCGCCAGGTTTGCGCGAAGCATTTACCAGCGGGGGATATTGCCCATAAATGGCCCCGGCTTCGCCGTCGGCGTAAGTCACGTTGTCATAGGCGGCCACGCCGTCTACGTAGGTCAGCTTGGTGTAGGAGTCAAGAACCTGGACCTCATACAGCCCATGCAGGAAAACCCCGCTGTTGCCACGGTCCTGGTCAGTGCCGTGAGGCGGGTTGGGAGCGGCCCATTCGATGTGCAGTTGACAATCGCCGAACGCTTGCCGGGTCTGGATGTCGCCGGTCTGAGGCGCCACTTCGAAATACCCCTCGCCCACTTTCCACTTCGCCAGCCCGCCTCCCTCGACGCTTTCCCAGTTCGACAGGTCGCGGCCATTGAAGAGAATGATGGCGTCTGAGGGAGGAGTGCCGACTTTTTCCTGGCTGCTCAAGGTCCCTGGCGTGATGACGGGGGCAAGGGGACGGCGGCGATCATTGGGAGGCCATTCGGGCTTGGTCCCTTGCGGCGCGGCAAAGGACTGCACGGCAGTCATAAAGCCCAGGAACACGACAACCGCCAGGCAAGTTTCCGCAATCGTGACGACTTTGCGCATAGTCAGCTCCGAACGACTTTAGATCTTTGCGATTTCCTCGATGAAAACCGGGCGCTGCTGCTCGATGCTGCGGCGGGCGGCGATCGGCAACAAGCAATCCAGGGCAGCCTCCCGCACTGTCACGCTTTGGTGAAGCGGATCCGGCGAGGGGCCGCGGAATATAGCGTTCTGCATTTTCTCGTCGGCGCCCCAGTGTCCGCCTCCGCCCGTGCCCACCTTCTGGGTGCGCGATTCTTTGAACAACGGGGTGATGCGAAGGTCCGCCATCGCATCCACTTTCCACGGTTGCTCGTGGTAAACGCGTGCGTCCAGGCGGCCCTTGGTCCCATTGAAAGAAATCTGGTAGCCCTCGTAAGGCATGAAGCAGTTGAGAGAGTAGCTCATGAGAACCCCAGTATGGTAGCGTACGTTCAACGTCATGGCGTCCCAGATGTTGATGTTGCGCCGGTAGACGCATCCGTCCCGCAAGTAGCCGTCTTCCGATTCGCACTTGTAGTAGAAATCCATGGCGAACTGGTCCTTGCTGATGTCCCAGAAGAACTCACACTTTCCCTTGTGAGGACAGTTCAAGCAGCGCTCGCTGCGATACTCGCTGTTGAACCCATAGCGGCGAAGCGCCCCGAAAGCATGGACCTCGGCGGGTTCGGCCCCCAGCCACCATTGCACCAGGTCGAGGAAATGGCACTCCTCGGTGACCAACAGCGAGCCGTTGAACTGCTTGAATCCGTGCCAGCGGCGGAAGTAGGAGGCGCCGTGATTGGTGTTCAGATAATAGTTGAAATCTACGGAAGTGATGACGCCGATTTCCTCGGAGTCGATGATCTTCTTAATGGCTTCCGCCTCCGGACTGTAGCGCAACTCCTCCCCGATAATGAGCTTCCGTCCGGTGCGCCGCTGCGTGTCGAGGATTTCCTGGATCATCTTCTCATCCGTGGCCATGGGCTTTTCGCTGATGACGTCCACACCCAGCTCCATGGCCCGGCAGATGTACTTGTGATGAAAGGAATCGACAGTGGCGATGATGACCCAGTCAGGGGACGTCTTGCGAATCATCTCGTCAAATTCCGTATCCATGAACACGGGGCAATCCGCGCCAATGAACTCCTTGGCCACGGCCATGCGTTTGCGATTGATGTCGCAGAGCCCGACGAACTCCAACATGTCGCCGTAATCGTTGCGGAGATTCCTGCCCCAGGTGATGCTCCCCCGGCCTCCGGTTCCCACCAGTACCACCCGAAGCCGGCCGCTTTTGCCTTTGGGTTTGGCGGTGGCCTCCTGCCCCGCTGCCGGGGCAAGAGCCACGCCTACGCCGCTCGTCGCTGCCGCGGCCAGAAACTCACGCCTGCCTAATTGGGATGATGGCTTATTCATTGATCTACCCTCCTTTGCGTTTACTGCTTTGCGAAACCTTGCAAGAGTTTTCTGCCTTCCACGCTGTGCACTTTAGCTGGCTGCGGAAGAAATCCTCCAGGCTGTCATTCCGAGCCCTTCGCTGTCACCTTGAGCGCAGCGAAGGATCTCTGCCGTTCGCTCAGGGTAAACTCCGCGAGGGATCTCGCTCTGAGTGTCTTCAACGCAGTGCGAGATTCCTCGTCGTCCCGATCAAATCGGGACTCCTCGGAATGACAGGTTAGACAGTTTCTTCCGCAACCTGTTAGACGACCGGAGCTCCAATCTTCACCAAGACCTTGCGCAAGCTCGCGCGCTCCTCTGCGGTCGCTTCGCGCGAAGGCGGTCGTGAAGGCCCGCCGGGCCTCCCGCAGAGTTCCAGGGCGGCCTTAACCGTAGGAGCTTCGCCGGCAGTTCGGCTCTCGATGACATCGCGGACTTCTTCCCACAACCAATCCACCGCCCGCATCGAGTCCAACGCTTCCTTGTATTTGCCGCCTTGCGTAAGCTTGAACAGGTCCACGGCGTGTTGGGGCATGACGCTGGCCAGGTGTGTGATGAACCCCGTGCCGCCCGCCATTGCGGTCGAAGGCCAGGTATTTTCGTTATCAACGATAGCGATTCTGCCGGCATAGCGGGCCACACCTTTCAGATAATCAAAGCTGCCGTTGGGCGTGGACCATTTGAGCGCCACAACCCGGTCCATATTCACCAGTTGGTCCAGCACCGAGTACGGCATGTGATACCCTTCCCAGTAGGTGTTGTAGACCATGAGTCCCGACTTCTTCAGCCCGGAATTGACCTGGCCATACCAGCGGATGACATCCTCGTCGGAAGGATGAAAATAGAATGGCGGACCCATTTGGGAAGCGTAGGCGCCAATTTCGTCGGCGACGCGCGCCAATTCCTGGCTGGTGCGCAGGTCTGTACCCTGAGCAGAAAAAACAATGGGTGTTCTCCCGCTAACCACCTCTGCGGCGGTATGGGCCAACTGGATGCGCTCCGCGACGGTAAGCATGGGGAAATCGCCCCCAGCCCCCGCCACCAGAAAGCATCCTTGGCCGGTCCGTATCCCATGCCCCATCAGGTATTGCAGGTTCTCGCGATAGGCCCCCAGGTCCAGGCTCAGGTCACGATTGTAGTTCGTGACGAGCGGAATCATTGGACCGCAAAGTATCTGGTGGCAGGTACTCTTTTCCGCGATGGAAGGGATTTCCGCGCCAGCTTCCGGCGCACTTCTTCCCAAGCCGAGTTCGGCGGCCCCGGGAAGCGCTACCGCCGCAAGCACTCCTCCGGCAATGAAGGAACGGCGATCCAACGCCTTTCTATTATCTCCACTATTCGTGTTGTTCATGCTCTTCTCCTTTGATAATGTCGCCATGGTGGAGAGGATCGGTGTGTCCTCACCTCGCGCTTTTCACCGGCTTCGGCCTTGAGAGCAGGGAAGGATCGTACATGGATGCGTAGAGCAAGTATTGCTCCTCGACGCTACGTGGGTAGCTGAGGTGCACGGCCTGCATCTTGCCGCCGGGCTCGAATTGCGCAGACAATAAGCAGTTGATGCCGGCCCAGTAGGTGGGAAGGCCCAACCTCTGATATCGGGCGACGACCTGGTCGCGAAGCACGGGATCGAAGTGGACGGCGTACTTATCCACGAGCGCCTTGATAGCGGCGTAATCGCCTTCGGCTTTAATGCGCATGAGGTCGGCCAGAAGCATTCCCACGCCTTCATGCATCTTCTGATAGTTCTCCACCAGGATGTAGGTCTTGCCGTCGCGGTCGAGTTGCTGGATGGCGCCGGGAACCCGGTCGCGGACGAAGTTGACGATCAATTGGCGGTCGCGTTCGTGGTCCTCTTCGATGGTGTCGCCACGAGGGATGCGGCGCAACTGAGTGAGCGCAACCATGGCGGCGGAGTCGTACATCGCTTTGGCGACTTCGTCCTGATTGGAGACGAGGCCCAGCTCCTTCAGCTTGGGATCCCAGGTGTTCCAGAGCGCCATCAAATCGGCGCGCGCTTCCTCGAGCGTGGAAAAGTATTCCTTCAGATAGGGCTCGGCGCCGCTCTTCAAACGGTCGCTCAATTTGCCCGAGCCGTGGCCAATGACTTCGTGCAGCGCCGTCATTAGGTCTTCGGCTTCCTCGCCGTATTGGCGATTGCGTTCGGCGATTTCGGGCGTGGCGGCAAATTCCTCGAAAGCGACGTGGCCGGTAGCGTTGTTCAGGGCGCGTGTGCTGCTGGCAAAAAGAAAATTCTTGGTGCCGTATTTTTCGTGGATTTGGTTTTCGTTGGGAAGATTATCGCCAATGGTGGAGACATCGAAGTCGCCGGTCTCCACCAGCGTTTCGATACCTTTGACCACAGGCGGCTTGAAAGTTTGCTTCTTATATTGCGCCGCCCAGGGAGCCTTCTGCTCGAAGTAGTTGGCATTGTCGGCAAGGCGGATCATGGTCTCGGTGATGGGCTTGTCGGTGATGCTGACGAAACTCTGCGCGCTGCCTTTGGCGCCGCGAGCGTCGCGGTAGACCTCGATGAAGCCGTTGGCAAAGTCGACGGTGGCATTGTTCTGCACCCAATCGGCGCCGAACCGGAGCCAATCAGCAGGACTGCCAGTCTGATAGTAGCGGATGAGATCCCCGATCACCCGGGCCTGGCCGGGCTCGGCGAATCGCTGGGCCTTGGCGAGATACTCGTTGGCGCGCCGCAGAAAGGTGGCATAGAGGCCCGGAGGAATTTTGCCGTCCGGGGTTCCGGCTCGATAGACGTCCTCCCAGAGTTTGCCGTCTTTGCCCCGCACGACGCGCGAGTTGAGCGGGTGGGTGTCGCGAAAGTCTTTGAGATCGGCGAGCGTCACGCCTTCGTAAAAAGTGTTCGAGCTGGCCTGGATGATGTCCCGGCTGACGCGGGGGCTTTTGGCCGTGAGCATCGGCTCGAACTCAGGATCAAAGAGCGAAGCACGGAGATCGGCGAGCTCGCCATTCAACTGCGCGGGAGTGGCGAGCGGAGGGAGATCGGCGTAGCGGGAAGTAAAGGCGCCGTGCTTCGGCGCCGCCAGCGCGGCTCTTTGAAGTTCCTCAAAGCTGAACCGCGGGAGAAACTTCTGCGAGGTGAGCTCGTTATGATTGCCGCGATTGGCCCAGAAGAGCTTCGTGAATTCGGCGATCTTTTCATCGAGAGACGGATCGGCGCCGTTCGAGTGGGCGACGATCTCCTCGAGCAGTCGCTTCTGGCGCAGCCCGAAGCGCGAGAACTGGGCGTAAGCAATCGGATCGACCGCGATCGCGGCTTGCACCAGCCAGTATGCAAGCTGCTGCTGGCGCGCGTCGAGCGTTTGAAAACTCCCCACATCAACGCGAACGAAACCCGTGTCGCCGACGCGCGCGACCAAGGAAGTTTTCCCGGTAGATTGGCCGCAGGCCATCGTCGCCGGAAGCAAGAGGAAAACCAGGATCAGCACGATTAGTTTTTTCATGATTGAATATTACACCAGCCGCTTTGAGCGGGTACACATCAAGCCAGATGACGCCCTCGGGCCCGCCACGGCCGGCACCGTATGGCCCACGGCAATAGCCGTGGGGGGAACGCAGCCAATCTGATTGCTTCAGCTCCGGCAGGGGTGACATCGGCCCACAGGAAGAAACGGGGTTGAATCTCCGCCGCCTTATGTCGCCCCCCTGCGGGGCTTGACCGAATTGCGATGGAACGCATTCCCACGGCTCACGCCGGTGGGCTAAAATATGCCGCCCGTCAGCCGACGGGCTGACTCGCCATAACTCGTAGCGCGCATGGCCATGCGCCCCTACATCACCGCTCGCTGAAAGCTGATGGCTGAAAGCTGACAGCTTCCGCCAGCGCTCCTCAGCGTCGCGCGCTGGACATAGCGGCCACGACTCGCAGCGTGGCAATCTCGTGCGGCTTCAGGTCTATGGTCAGCGAACGCCCGGAGGGATTGAGTGGCCGTTGATTCTCCTCAGACGCATTGGCGCGCCAGGCGCTCTCGACATTGAACATGGGAAAGGTCAGGCGCGCGGTTGCGGCGGCGCCTCCCGTCTCGAGCAGGCGGATGATTGTGCCTCTGCCGTCATCGGCGGCTTTCCAGTTCACCACCACCACGTTGGGCGCGTCGACCTCGAGGAAACTGCTCGCATCGGGCAGCAGGGGACGATCCGGGTCATCGAACTTGTCGTTGGGGACCAGCGCGCCCAGTTCGAGGGGAGCCATGGCGGCGCGGCCAAAACGCGCGAGGTCGGCGGGTGACAAATCGCTTCCGCTCGTCACCGCATACCGGAAGGTGTAATCTCCGCTCTGCACCCGTCGAAAATTAGTATGCCAGTAGTTGTTCATGGCGTAGGAGAAGATCGTGCCGGACTTGGGATGGAATTCCTCCGGCCACGTCCCACGAACGATGTCGCTGAGAGTGACGAGGGGCGAGTCTACCGGCGCGACCGCGACGCTCAGGCCCGCTGAGGCCACCCTTACCCAGTGCTGAACCGTGAACCAGGCAACGTTCCCGCCCTTCAGTAGGTCGTGTGCCGGGTCTACCCAGCCGTTCTGGATTTCGTAGCTGAATTCGGGGCGTTCGGCCGCCACTGGAAACGCGAAGTAAACCGCTTCCTTGACGTCTACCCCTTCCTTGTGCACGCGGTTCACCAGGTCGATCCGCTTCTGGCCATCGAAGAGAATGATGTCTGTGGCAATCGAAGCGTGAGGGCCGCTCGTCTCATAAGTCAGGACTTGCCCGTAGGGCGTGCGCCGGACACTCGCGACGTGGCCGCCGCTCGAGCTGGCCACAGTGAGTTTCGCCAAGGGCAGCGAGTTGCGCAAATAAACAAGCTGCGTCTCGCCATCGCCGCCTGAAACGTAGAGGTATTGGTTGAAGCGGTAGGGGCTCGACGTGTCCACGATGTCACGGCTGAGTTGCTTGTCGAAGATGCCTTTGATGGCCCCCGCTTGGGGATCCACTTCGATGCGGTAGTAGGTGTTCTCCAACACGTTCGTTGGGGGCAGGGAAGGCTCTTCCGACGGCGCTGGCGCGGACTGGGGTGTCTGCACCACCTGATAACAGCGATAACCAAGCGAAGGCACATCACGAGCCAAAAAGCGAACGTGATTGTAGCCGGCGTGCCTGGCGAGCACTTCAAGCTGCACGGGCGTTTTAGCGGGGTACTCGAGGATCGTGTTGCCGTCGTCGAGGTCGGTCTCGACCAGGTCGCTGCGCGTCCAGTTCAAGGGGTTGAACACCACGAAGGCAGTGGCAGGCATGTGAATTTTATCTGCGAGTTGGCTGAGCGACTGATCGAGAACGGCGTTTACGCGCAGCCGTCCGTCCACCGCAAACTGGTCCTTCACCTCGAACTGCCGTAGCGTCTCCACGCTTTCAGGCCTCGAGTAGCCTCCCCAGGAGGTGAAGGTATGTTCAGCGTAGAGCACCAGGTCATTCCACATGGCGCGAATCTCATCCGCGGGCCCGGAGACGTTCTTCACGAGGTAGGTGGCAATGGTCGAGAGCTTCTCGGCGGAAGGCGCGCGTTGCTGGCTGGAGCGGTCGATGGCCAGATAGTATGCGTCGGTGGCGTAGCCATCTTCCCAATAGGGGCCTCCATCGCCCTTCACGGTTTCGAGCTCGGAGCCGTAGCGCTGGTCGATGTAGCGCATGAAATCGGGGAAGGTGGAAAGCTTGATTATGGGGTATGCGTACTGGCCGTTCCACTTCTCCACGAACTCGCGCTCGCCCGGCACGAGGTAGGTGTTCTCGAATTGGCTACCATATATCAAGACCGTGTCGGGCCTGTAGGAAGGCGACTCGTACTGCTGGAAGAAGGTGGGCAGGGCCTGGCGGCAGTTCGCTTCCTGGGGAGGTATTCCGCAGGCAAACCAGAGCTGCGAGTATTGGCGCGAGTACGACATCAGCACCTTCTGCCCGTCGGGACCTTGCCACCAGAACGGCGCTTTGGTGTTCCAGCGTCCATAAAGCAGGATTGGTCCCCGGTCGCTGTTGGCCGCCGCTGAAAAGTACTTGATCCCGAGCGCCGCCAGCACCGAAGGGTAGGACCACGTGTAACTGGGGACATCCGTAATGTTGGCGTAGTCGAACGGGACGCCCTCCTGCTGGTGAAGCTGACGCGCGTAGTCGGTGGAGCGGATCAGCTCCTCCAGCGTCGGGTAGCCGGTCATCAGGCTGGCCAATTGAGCCGGGATCGCGATTTTGCCTTCTTGAGCGAATTTCAGCAGCCGCTCCCGAGTGTCTTTGTTCCGAGACGCCAGATACTGCTGCACGATCCAGGAGCCGTCAAGGTTGAAGCGCATCTCCGGATGGGCTTCGATCTCATCCAGCAATCCGTCAACGTTGCGATTCTGGATTTCGGCGATCTTAGCCTGGTAGTCGGTGTAGCCGATATCGAGATGCGCGTGCGGCGCCAAGTAGATCGTCCATTTGCGCCGAGGCACGAAATTGAGCCGCGACTTGAAGGCGTGGCCGTCGAGACGGACGTTGGCCTCAACTTCGGTGGGGCCACTCACCGCGGGCACAGCGAACTCGAGCCGCTCTTCGCCGAAGTCGTGCCCTTGCGCGAGGGCTGCCTTCAGACTCTTGCCGGCCACCATCAGAGTCACTTCTCCCTGGTGAACGGGGCCGGGGTGCGTGATTGTGACCTCGGCCAATTCGGAAAGAGCGCCGTCACGATTCACGTAAAAAATCGTCGCGTCAATGCCGACCTCAACCGAGCGCGGCGCTTTGGCCCCGGGGTCCGCTACCAACCGCAGAGCGTCGTAGAAGAGCCAGGAGTCGCCCGGGCCGTCTTTGGGATCGTCCATGGCCGTGAGCGACAGCCTATTCTCCCCGCGCTTGAGTGCTGCGTTGGGCAGCGTCATCTCGAGCCGGTCGCCGCCATAGATCGGCGAATCGATGCCGCCGTCGCCGGGATAGTAACTCACCTTGCTGTGGAAATAGAACAAGCCCGACTTCCCGTTGATTTCAACCTGAAGGTTGGGAACGCGTGGCCGGTTCAGGACCACTGAGACCACCAGCCGGTAGGTTCCGCGGGGAGGGTTCGCCAAATTGAAAACGACCGTGTAGGGATGAGGCCGCCCCGCAGCATCCGGGTTGGCGGAGCCGGGCTGCTCCCTAGGCCAATCCTTCGATGGATCGCTTTTGCCCACCGTGAAAATCGGGTTGTAGTGCGGGTCCGAGAAGTTAGCGCGCGCGTGAAACTCCGCCGACGATTGGTCGAACTGTCCAATTTCCCAAACCGTCTGTTCGGCTGCGGCAAGCGGCTTAACGGCTACAGACAACGTCGCGAATGATGCCAGCGTGAGGAAAACAACTAGTGCATCTCTGTTCATAGAAACCTCGTGTCCCAATTTCTTACGGGACTATCTATTTGGCTAGGCATAAAAGCCCAACTGCAATCGCCAGTCGGGCCGCCCCTGTCGTTCCGAGCGAAGCGAGGAATCTCGGAGACCCTCCTAGCGAGATTCCTCGCTTTGCTCGGAATGACAACGGGAACGTGCTGGTTTGGTATGTGTCACAATCCGGTTCCTTCAGCAGTTCCAAACTCCAGTGGCCGGATTCTTGGGATCGTCAGCAGGATAACGGCGAACCCAATCGGGTACAACAGGCCGCAAGCCATAAACAAAGGCGAGTAAGAACCATACTGCGCCACGAGACCGACGATCAAACTGGAGAGAATTCCTCCCACCCCGCCCGCCGAGCCGCTAACGCCTGCAACGCTTCCCACCGCTCGAGTCGGAAACAAATCGCCGATCACCGTCATGTAGTTCGAAATCCAGAAACCGTGGGCGAATATCAAGACACTCATCAAAGCGATGGCAAGTCCGGGGCTGGAAACGAAAACGCACAGAATCGAGAACGGGGTAAGGGAGGCGCCGAGGCCGAGCATGGCTTTTCGCGCCGCATTGATCGTCCAGCCCAACCTGACCAGATGGTCCGAGGCCCAGCCCCCCACAATCCTTGTCACACCCAGGGTCATGAACGGGATCCAAGTCAGGTTCCCAATCGCGCCGAGCGAAATGTGGCGCGTCTGGCTGAGGTACTGAGGGATCCAGAACATGTAGAAATAAAATACCGGGTCCAGCAAGAAGCGGGTCGCCATGAGTCCCCAAACTTCTCTCGTGCGGAGCAATGTCTTCCAAGGGACCAAGACCTCGGCCCGCTGCGCGTGGGCATGGGACTCGCCGCCTTCCATGATGCGGCGCAACTCCTCGCCGCTGACGAAACCAGACTCCTGCGGCAACCTGAAAAATATAAACCACGCAGCGAGCCACAGAAAGCCCATGGCCCCGGTAGCAAAGAACGCTCCGCGCCAGCCGAAGCGCATGCTCATCCAAACCGTCACCGGAGGCGCCACGACCGCGCCAAACGCGGAGCCTCCGTTGGCGAAACCGACGGCGACCGCCCGTTCCTTGCGCGGGAACCACTCGAGGGCGCCCTTGGTGGCGCCCGGAAAACATCCGCCTTCTCCGGCGCCCAGCAGGAAGCGGAAGAACCCGAGTTCGAGCGGGCCGCAGGTAAGGCCGTGAAGCAGGCTGGCGAGCGTCCACAGCCCGACCGAAAGCGCCAGTCCGACGCGCAGTCCCAGCCAGTCTATGATGCGCCCGCCGACCGTGAACATCACGGTATAGCTCAGAATGAAGGCCGAGACCACGTGGGAATACGTGACGTCGTCGACGTGCAGGTCGCGCGTAATCACGGGAGCAAGAGTCGAGAGCACCTGCCGGTCAAAGAAGCTCAGCCCCGTGGCAATGAAAAGGAGAACAGCGATCCACCACCGGAAATTGGCGATCTTTATCATGACGTAGCGGGGGTGACAACTGCGGTCTCGAGGCCCAGCGTCTCGCCCACTTGCTGGACAAGGCGGGCGTGATGGCCAATGCCCAGGGCAAAGTGATGGGTGGGGCCTTCGGCCACCCAACGTTTCAGAAACGTGCGCACGTTGGGCTTGAAGAAACCGCGCGTGTTGGTATTGCCGGTGGGCGGGATGGGGCCCCGCAGGCTCTCTCCCTCAGCGACGACAAACTTGAACCGCCCGCCATAGGTAATGCCGATGCTGAGCATGGTGATGGGTCCTTCCTTGATTCTGAACTCCACGCTGGCCCCTGATCCAGGCTTGCCGTGGTACTTGAGCAGGCTGCGCAGGACGGGTTTGCCTTCGGCAATGTTGAGATGGTGGGGTCCGTCGTGCCCGACAAGGACGAATCCTTCCTGGAAATCGATGGGATGAAATTCCGCGAAGCTGCCTCCGATATCTAGCCGGTCCTCGATGAACATGGCGATGCAGGTCTTCAGATCGGACTCGCCGCACATCGGAAAGCCGGCGGCGGTGAGGAGTGAATTGCCCACGATCAAGTTGGTGACCAACCGGCGAATGGGACTGTCCGGCTCGCCCTCATAATAATAGGCAAGCCCGTCCAACTCCTGCTCATCGACGAAGCGTTCGAGCGCCACGGCAACCCGGGCGGCCATATCGAGATCTTCAGGCGTTAGCTTGCGGGTGATGGGGTCGGATTTTGGATCGGGCGTGTCGAAGACCTCGAGAATCTGTTCCTTCTTCGCATCGGTGTCGGCGTCGGAAACACGGCGGCAGTGCCGCAGAAGGTCGTGGGGCTCGGTCTGGACAATGTGGCAACCGAAGGCAGCGGTGAGCGCGGTGTGGTCGGTTTGCATGTCAAGCATATTTTCGGGCACGTGCCCGAAGTGGCCGATGCGCGCCCGCTTGAGATCGTGGAGCGCGCACGCCACGCGGCACCAGCCGGCGATTTCGGCGTCGGCCTGGTGATCGTCCTCGAGAGTCCCGAGAATGACCGGCGGCGGCTTTTTCCCCATTCGGATGGCCACGCCCGTGAATTCCGGCACCGCGCAAAAATCGTCATTCGCGAGTTGCATGTAAGTGGAGGCGCGCGCGTAGTCCAGGGCCTTCAGGGGCTGCAAAGCCACCAGGATGATTGGAACATCAAGATCGCGGATGAGGATGCCGAAGGTGGCTGAGGTTGCATAAGTGACCATGTCACAAAAGATGAGATCGAGCGGCGCAGCTTTCAGCCGGTCCCGGAGCGCATATGCGGAGCGGGCATCGTCCACCATGCCGAACTCGGTTACATTCACGCCGCTGGCGCGCACCTTGCCGGCAAACGCCTCGAGCTTTCTCTTCATCTCGTCCAGCAAGCCCTCGAATTGCGCCCAGTAGCTGTGGTGACCGACGCCAAAGATCCCGATGTTGCTGGTAAGAGGCTTCCGGCGCGGGATGCGAGGAGTGATGTGGCGAGGTGAGCCAGCAGCTTCTTCAATCATGACGGACTACTCTTTTCAGGTTTGATGGCATCTGCCCCGGCTGCGCTGTCAATTTGAGCGAAGCCCTGTGGCATCGTCATGCCGAGCGAAGCGTGAAATCTCACTCTGAGAAAACAGACTTACGAGACTCCTCCCCTTCGCGCCGCTGAGAGTCGGAATGACAAGGACCGCACTGCTCCAATGCGAGATTCCTCGCTTCGCTCGGAATGGCAAGGTTCACGAGCAGATGCACTTTTCCTTCTCTGCACGCCGGTGGACCCCCTTACACCCCTCCGAAGCGGCAGGACTTCCTTGTCCACTCAATCGCGAAAGAGCATCCCACAGCCGTTTGCGTATTGCAACATTTCTCCTGGCTCATTCAAACTTGAACGCGTACAACTTCGCGTCGTTCATCACAAAGCGCAACCGCACGGCCTTGCCGGCCAACGCGCCTAGATCAGTTTTGCCGCTCCAGGAAACTACCTTCTTGATAAAACTGCCATTGATCGGGTCACAATCGTGGGCCGAAAAGCCTTCCAGGGCGGCGCCGGACTCGGGCTGAATCTCCACACGCAGGCTCCCGCCCCCGCTGGCATCTACATTCAACGTCAACTGCCGACCGGAATACACCAACGGAGGAGTGCTGAACTCGCCTCCGGCATAGTCAGCGTCGAGCGATACAAAACCATCCAAGCGAAGCTTTGCCCGGGTGATGGTTCCGATGAATTTGTCGCGAGCGACGTCGTAATTTCCATGCGTATGGTCCGACACAGCATAGTAAAGCCAGATCTCATCGGGGCGGCAAATATAGCCGGATGCCATATAGGCGTAACTGCAATCGAATTCTCCTGCCCCGCCCAAGCGAATAAAGGGCCTGCGATCTATTCGATTCCACTTCTTGCCGTCTCTGCTGGTGGCCAACTGTATATCCAGCGGCCCGTCATTCCTGGGGTCAACGGACCCCATTTTTCGCGCTGTAGACTCGCGGTAGTGGTAATACGCTGACGGAAACATAAGGTAGACCTTGCTGGCGCCAGGATACTTCGAAGCCGCCGAAGTATAAAAATCCATTCCCGAAAACAGGTCTCGATCCAATCCACGCTGATCCTCGTCATCATAGGAGAAAACCACACTCTCTTTGCCCCAACTGGTTATATCATCGAATTCACAGCGCCCAACTTTCCTCATGGGATCCCATACGCGCACATACCCTACGTAGCGAGAGAGACTATTATCATAGAAGCATATGTTGTTCGTATCGCTGGCGCGGAATGCCGGCGAATCCTTCATCAGTTTCCAATGAAGGCCGTCCGGCGATGCCGCCACATAGGTTCCCTCCTTGCCCCCAGGCGGCTGTAAGCTTGCAATCATCTTGAACTTCTGGCTGGCAGGACAGGCCGGGTTCGTGTCTTTGAATACGCAACCGGGCTCGTGTGGCATCCGCTCCGGCGGGAAAACAATATTCGTGCCTCGTGTGTTATCAAAGGGAACGATTCTGAGGTTCGGCTTTTCCCAGTGAGCGCCGTCTTTCGAAAACGCATAGCAGCACCACCGGCTCCCATCATTCGCGATCGCGTCGTACCATAGCTTCAAAACCCCTTCGTCTTCCACTACCGAGTTATAAGCCAGAACGCCAAAACCTTCCCAAGGCTTATCTGCGGTGATACACCGTTCCTTTGTCAACTCCGGACGATTGACTACCAGGCGAACTCTGCGTCCCTCGGCAATCAGAAGATCATCAATGAAAAGTTGCCGATTTGACCCAACGGAAATGGGGGACCTTGATTGTCCGTCGAAATGGTGCAAGCCGAGCTCGCTTGCTACGGGCGCTAGTGCCACCGATGCGGTCATGTATTGCAAAAAATTGCGTCGTCTCATTTTCGTCTCCTAAATCCCTCGCTGTCATCCTGAGCGCAGCGAAGGATCTGTGCAGTTACTTTTTGGATTCAGCAGCCCGCGACCAACTGCGGAGATGCTTCGGTGCGTCCCAACGGCGTAGATCACTAATGGGTGAAAGTCCCACCCAGACAGTTGTCGGTAAGTCTGGTAGCTGACAAGCGGCCTAGGCCGGCGACGGGCCGGATCGCGCCGGAGCCTTGTGACAAAGGCCACCTTGGGTGGCCGAGCAAACCCGCAGGCCGTAACACGCGTGAAGCCTGAGCGGGCCTCGAAAGTGCAATCGTGAACGCCGACCCGCCCGGAGCACGGGGAAGGCTGTGCCGACCGGGAAGTAACCGATAGGCGCACCGGTTCGGCTCCACCGGGGTAGTGGGCACATGCTCACGGCAACATCTGCCGGGCGTATTTCTCGAGGTCGCTTTTCAGCCTGACTTGGGACGTCAAATCCCACAGGGAAGTTCTCATCTCCCGCAAAGCCAAGACAGACGTGATCCAGCTTTGCATCCAGCCGGTTTCGGTGCACCAAGCCCCCCAGCCAGCGTCGTTGTTCGAAGCCCAGTAATCCCACCGTTTAAAGTCAAAGGCGCGAAACCAGGCGCCGTCTAGCTCAGGGTGCTTCTCGCTCCTCACTTGAACCCGGCAGAGAAAGTTCGCCACTCGGTCCTCGGGGTCCTTGTAGAAAGGGTCTCCCGTCGCCGAGCCGGCCTCGCGCAAGCCCAGAAAAGCGAAATTCAACGTATAGAGAAGGTCGGTGGCTGGATCGCCGTTGCTCTGGATGATGTTCCCTTCGCCGGTGCCGTAAGCCTCATTGGAAGGAACCATGGGCACGGTGGACTCGGGATCCCCCGGCTGTTCGCGAATGGCCCCACGGGCGTCCTGCGCCGAGAGCAAATCCTCAGCGATCTGGCGCAACCAATGCCGATGTTCTGCCGTGTCCTCGACGCGCACCAGCCAGGCCAGGGGCAGCAGCATTCGCGCCTCCGCCAAGCGGACAGCATTCGCAGTCTCCCATTTCTTGGGAGGGAGCTTCATGGTCATCCGCAGGGCTGTCTTCGTCCTTTCGAGGAACAGAGGGGAACCGCCGTGGTGGTAGGCCCAAAGATAGCTGGCCCAAATATAGGCCTGGTAATGTGGCGAGAAATTCGTCGTGCGGCTGTCAAAATAGCTTCGCCAGCCGTTCTTCTCGAGCGGCTCTGTATCGACGCGGTCCGGCTGGAACCCAAGTTGGCTGGTCAAACGGAGGTTGGCGAGCAGGCCTTTGGCCAAACGCTCGTCCCACCGGTCGGTTTTCAAGACCGCTGCCGCCGTCATCATGCCCAACATGCCCCGAGCGTTGTCGTCACCGTAGTAGACTCCAAACCCATCCATGTGGTCCCAATAGTTGGGAATGTCGTTCCAGCCGAAGAGACCATAGGCGGGGTGGTTGGGATCGGCGCGCTTGGCCAGCGACATGACGGATTTGAAGTAGAGGTAGTCAGCAAGGTTCGCCGCCACGTGCAGGTCGCGATCAGAATGAAGGGCTGCGCCGGCGAGCGCCAAGGTTCCAGCGACCTCACCGTTGCAATCATGCCGTCGCCACCAGCGGAGTGGCTGAGTGCCATCCGGCAGAATCATTGACGTGAATCCCTCGAGGACCCCCAGGCTGCCGTCTCCTACGCCGGCTTTGGGGTTCGGCATTAACGCGATGCGGTGTCCAAAGGGCCAGTTTGCGGTCGGCTCCTCCCGGTTGGCCGGTTGGTTGTACTTGGCCTGCCAGGAAGGATGAACCAGTAGCGGTGCCTTGAAGTACAACTCGATTCCACGCCGCAGGGCCTCTGCCTCGACATTCGGAGGAACCTTTTCATCCGCGCCGAATGAAGGCCGAACGCTGGGCAAGCAATTGACTGCTGGTATCGCCTTGCCAGGTTGCAACCATGCCAGGATCATCTGCCAGACCGGCCCCCAGGCATCCCGAGGGCCAAAACGGGCGGTAATGAACTGGCTGAGCTTGGTGGTCGAGACAAGCACCGGGCCTGATCCTGGGTTGCCGGTGGGCAGCTCAAACAAAATAGGAAAGGTTTCCTTCGGAAGCCCGAAGGTTGCGTAGTCGAAACCTGCCACGCGTGCCATTACCAGGTATGGATTTTCAGCCTCCGCGGGTATGAATCGGCAACTGTTGATGGCGAGGATTCGCATTTTCGGGAGCGACGGGCCGAACCTATCCGAGGATACCACTCCGCGTTCCCACTTGATATCACGCGGCTGGCCCATTCTCATTCCTGGCAGAAAGGAAGGGAATTCTACGTACAGCCGAAGCCCCTTGCTGGCTGCCGCCTTGAACAACTCCCCATCCAGAGGCGTGGTTCGATCGGGGTAGCCGTCGGCGAGAATGAGAACACCTCCCCCGGGCGGCGCGGCCTCGACCGCCTCCGCCGCTCCCCGATATCGGTGCATCGCAAGTTGCGAACTCCGTCTCAAGGCGGCGTAGAGGTCGTTGTTCGGCTGGCAACTGAACACGAAGTGGGGGTTCGGTTGACCTTCGCTATAACCTATTGCCGGAAGGGTAGCAAGAATCGTGAGCAGGACCAGAACCGCAATGGCGCGACCGGAAAGAGTGAGCTTCATTCTCCCAACCTCATCTCCTAACAGAATTCTGAAAAACGCTTGTGAACGTTGCCATTCCGAGCGAAGCGAGGAACCTCGCTCTGGAAACAAGGGACTTCCGAGATTCCTCGTCGTCCGTCGGCTGACGGACTCCTCGGAAGGACAGGCCAGAGGGGTTTTTCAGCGTCCTGCTAAAGACGACGGATCAGCGCTCTGCCTTGAGGCTGAGAACCTTCGCGATGCGCCCCGCAAGCCCCTCGGCCATCCACTGGAAGCCAAGATCGTTTGGATGTACGCCGTCCACTAATCCATCACCGCGCGAGGGCCCGAGCAAGTCTGTACCCTCGACGATCTCGAGATGACGGTCGCCCGCAGCGATCCGTTTGGCTGCGACCTCCCGGATCAATTCCCGCATACCCTCGAGCCGCGCATCGCGGGACCACGATTCTTGGGCGGCATAGATGGGCGTGATGACCAGAACCGGAGTCTGCGGGTGAGCGCTTCGGATAGTTTGCAAAAATGGCGCGTACACCTGGGCGAGCGACTCCACGGTGGGGTTATTTTGCGCGAAATCCAGCACGAGACACGCGGCATTGATGCTCGCCACAGCGCGCGCCAACTCGGGTTCACCTTTGCCGTTCCCTGAGAACCCGAGATTAACAAAGTCCAAATTGAGCATCCGGCCGAGAATGGCCTGATAGCTCATGCCGGGCCGGCTGGCGCAGCCACCTTGCGTGATGGACGTGCCATAGAAAACCACGGGCCCGCCCGCCGCGAAAGGCTTGGCGGGTTGAAGGTGAGCTTCCGCGTGCAGCCCGATGGCCAAAACCTTCACGGGCATATAAAGCGGCAAGTAAAGCGTGATCTCCCGGGCGATACGGGGCTGGTCCTTGAAATAGGTATATTCGATTGTCTTGCCCGGCTTGGAGTCACGGTCGGCAGTGGCCGTTCCGCGATACACGCCGTCCGCATACAGGTCCACTCCGGTTTGCCCGAAAGCGTGCATATTTTTCATATTGGGCGGCTCGGGATACTCGAGCCGGATGGCCAGAATCGAGGTGTTGGTGCGGAAACGAATGCGGCCCCCGCTGGGGGATTGGGCGAGTTCCCAAACCGGCTGGCGATAAGTGTCCTTCAGTTTAGCGGGCAAACGAAATAGTTCGCCGCTGTTTTCGGCGTACCAAGGCAGCCCGTCCATTTGAACTTGCGAACTGGGGAGCGGCATCCAACGAAGCGGCGCGTCCGCCGCCACGAGCGGACACAGATGCGCGGCGATCAAAAGCCAAAATGCCAAAGGTTTTTTAATCATAATGGCGACGATTATACAGTTCGGCTTCGAGTCTCCGCCAGCCCCGTGGAGCGTTCAACCGGCGGTTCTCGGTTTGCCCGACACCAAAACGGATGAATTCTTGGTCGTTTTTGGAGTTCGTTTGGCCATTTTTGCACTCAAAAACCACTTCGTTTTTGGCTTCCAGAAATATTAACTCCTGTGTGTGCAATAGATAGCTGAGTTCGTTCCCTCCAAAAAACATCTTTTTTCGATTTCTCGCTGATTTCCCCTCTTTGCCGGCTCCACTTCTTGTTCCCTTGCCAAGCCTGTTTGCCCGCACCTCTTCGGCAACCATTATAGGCTACAACGTCTCGGTTCTCCTGTCAAGAGCGAAGTGCAGGCGACCGGCTAGAGGGGTGGGTCGGCGGGGGCTGAAGATGACGGGTCGCACATGGCGACGCCTGGAAGCGCACGAAAGGAAACAAGGACAGCATGTCGGTAGGCGTATTGTCCGATAAAAGTGTTGTACAGGGTATTAATGTCTCTGACAAAACACGGGGGGGGAGTTATCCTGGCGACAACTTTAGTCCGAAGTTCCCTCCGTTTCCGCATGTGAACTAACGTGGTTGCATGGGTTTACGTTGTTTTTCGGCCCCTCAATGTAGTCATGTATATATGTAA
>Ga0315282_10001106_pt1 | contig 51954 bp, 43 predicted proteins | sample YL17G07_20_MG_FD_203693 | JGI IMG/M metagenome (GOLD analysis project Ga0315282, IMG submission 203693) | Sediment microbial communities from Yellowstone Lake, YNP, Wyoming, USA - YL17G07_20 | ecosystem: Environmental > Aquatic > Freshwater > Lake > Sediment | place: USA: Wyoming | collected...
CCATCCCCGCCTAGGAAGGCGACGCGGGGGTGCCGGGAGAGGGACTCGAACCCTCACGGGCCGAAGCCCACGGGTTTTTGAGACCCGCGTGTCTACCAGTTCCACCATCCCGGCCGAACACGCCGACGCACCGACCTAGACTACCGGCTCGCCGTCTGCGATCGGCGGAGGTTGAGGTGCGGTGACTAGGGCACGGAAGGGGCGGCTCGCTGCTGCGCTCTGTGTGGCGGCGCTCGCCGCGGCCTGTACTGGAAACGGGTCGCCTAGCCCAGGGCCGTCCTCGCCGACCGCGTCGCCGTCGCCCCTCGTGACACAGGTGAAGGTCGCTTTCCTGGAGGATCTGTCGCCGGAGGGAGCGGCCTCGCGCGTGGCGCCGGCGTTCCAGGGGGCGAAGCTCGCGTTCGACACGGCGGCGCTCACGGGCGACCTCCTCATGCAGGTACGGATCGTGGTGCTGGACACAGGAGGAAGCGCCGTGACGGCCGGCGAGGCGGCGAGGCAGATAGCGGAGGACCCCTCGTACGTGGCCGCGATCGGAGCTCCGTACCTCGGCTACCAGGGGACGCTGCTCGAGGCCCTGGACGCGGCCGGCGTCCCGTTCGTGACGCTCTCCGGCCTCGACGGGGGCCTCGCCGCGAGTGGGTGGGCGACCTTTCGACGTGCGGTGGCGACCCAGGACCAAGAGGCCGCCGTTCTCGCCGCGTATGTGGACTCTCTTCGATCCGCACGAGATGGGGTTTGCCTGACCGGGGACGGGAGCCGGGTGGGCACGACGTTCCTGACGGCGGTGGCGTCGAGGCTTGCGGCGGATGTGCTCGTGCGCCAGCGTATCCTCCTCACCCAGGACAGCGCCGCGGCCCTCTCCCACGCGGTGGCCGCCTCCGGGTGCGGCGCGGTCGTCTGGGGCGGGTTCTCGGCCGGAGCCGCGGCGCTCGAACGCGAGCTCGTCAGCGCCGGCCTGGGGAAGGTGCACTTCGTCGGCGACGGAGGGGTCAAGGACGCCACCTATCTGGAGGTCGCCGCCCGGAGCGGTGATCGGACCGTCGTCTCGTGCCCCTGTGCCGATCTGTCGACCTCGACGGAGCTCGCCGTCCAGCGTTTCATCCAGGACTACCAGGCGGACTTCGGCCTGCCACCCGGCTCCTACGCGGCCGAGGCGTGGGACGTGGCGCACATGTTGCTCGAGGCGTTCCGCTCCGGCGCCACGACGCGCGAAGAGGTTCTCGCCTTCCTGGAAGAGGTCGTGTCGTACCGGGGCCTGGCGAGTACCTACGTGTTCTCGTCGGATGGCGACCTGGAACCCCAGGTGGCGACCGTATACCTCTATGGGGACGAGGATGGTCGCTGGCTCCTGCTCCCGCCGGCCGATTGAACGGAGTGCGTTGCCCAAGCGGGCGGGCCGTCATAGAGTGCCCCGAGAGGCGTTCCAAGGCGCCCCGGGGTCTGAGAGCGAGGGGGGAAGCATGCGCAGAGGGAAGCTCTTCGGCTGGATCGTGCTCATCGCGGCGCTTACGCTCGTCGCCGCAGCGTGCGCGAAGGGAGGGGAAGGCGGCGGCACGACCGGGCCGGAGACAGCGAGCCCGAGCGGGGAGCAGGACCTGTTGGCCAAGATCATGGCCGACGGCGTGTTGCGTGTCTCGACGGACCCGGCGTATCCACCCCAGTCCTTCTACGACGTGGCCACCGGCACGTGGCAGGGTTTCGACATCGACGTGGCCACGGAGATCGCCAAGCGGATGGGCGTCGAGATCAAGTGGGAGACGCCGTCTTGGGACGTCCTCACGGCCGGCCACTGGAACGGCCGGTGGGACCTATCCGTGGGGTCGATGACCATCACCTCCGAGCGGGCACGGGTGCTCGATTTCTCTGTGCCGTACTACTACACGCCGGCCGGGCTGGCGGTGCAGGAGGGGAGCCCGATCACCTCGATCGACCAGCTCGCCGGGAAGACGATCGGCGCCTGCGGCTCGTGCTCGTACGAGTGGTACCTGGAGCGCAAACTCAACATCCCCGGCTACACGCCGACTTACGTCGTTCCGCAGGACGTAACGATCACGACCTACGACACGGACTCGACGGCCATCCAGGACCTCACGCTGGGGCGGCTGGACGCCGTTATGTCGGCGGTGCCCACGCTGCAGGATGCGATCGACAAGGGCAAGGCGATCCAGCTGCTCGACGGCCCGGTCTTCTTCGAGCCGCTCGGCGCTGCGGCCGACAAGAGCGCGACCCAAGACCCGACCAGCCTCATCCAGAAAGTGAGCGACATCATCACCCAGATGCACGAGGACGGCACGCTCACCCAGCTGTCGATGAAGTGGTACAAGACCGACCTGACCCTGGCGCCCGTCGCCTCGAGTGCGGGCGCTAGCCCGACCGCCTGAGCGCGATGGAGGGGGAGCCTGCGGGGTCCGGGGCCACTCCGCCCCCGGACCCCTTCGCCCCGCGGTCCCATCGCTTCTGGGATCGCATCGAGCGTCTCAGCATGCGGATCCCGTTCCGCTTGAAGCTCGCGGCGGTATGGGTCGGGATCTTCGTGATCCTCGGGGCGCTGTTCGCCGCGGTCAAGTTCGACACGGGCTGGATGCGGGACCATGCCTGGTTCATCATCCGCGGGGTCTGGGTCACTGTCTTCATAGCGGCCGTCTCGATCTTCTTCTCGATCATCCTGGCCCTGCTCGGCGCCCTCGGACGTCTATCCAAGAACCCGGTGGCCTACGGTGTGGCCGGCTTCTACACCTCGTTCTTCCGCGGCACGCCGCTCATAGTCCAGCTGTTCCTGTGGTACCTGGGCATGGCGCAGATCGGGGACAACCTCGGGGGCACGTGGCGCACGTTGCTGGTCTGGTCGGCGGTTCAGGCAGGCATCGTGGGCCTCTCCCTCAACTACGGCGCGTACATGACCGAGATCTTCCGGGCTGGGATCCAGTCGGTCCCCCATGGGCAGAGCGAGGCTGCGGAAGCTCTGGGGATGGCGTACCGGCAAAGGATGCGGCGCGTGGTGCTCCCGCAAGCGTTCCGCGTCATCGTGCCGCCCACCGGCAATGAGTTCATCGCGATGATGAAGGACACGGCCCTCATCTCGTTGCTGGGTACGTCGATGGGGTGGGCCGACCCGTTCCGACGCGGGACGCTGCTCGGACGGGCAGACGCCAGGAGCCTCGAAGCACTGGTCGTGGCGGCCATGGTGTACTGGATCCTCACGGCCATCTTCTCGTTCTTCCAGCGCAAGCTGGAGAACCGCCTGGCCAAGGGGTACGTGCGGCAGGTCGCGGGGCCGGAGCGGAAGCCGAGGTTCATCTCGGGTTCGGCGGGGGGCGGGTACGGCGGTGGTGGGATGATGGTGCAGGTGCCGGCGCCCGACACTTCCGAGGAGGAGGTGGAGCCCGATGGCTGACGGGCGCGCCGTCGTTCGAGTGGGGGACCTACACAAGTCCTTCGGGGATCTCGAGGTCGTGCGGGGTGTGAACTTCGAGATCCACGAGGGCGAGGTCGTCGTGATGTTCGGGCGGTCAGGGGCCGGCAAGAGTACCGTCCTTCGCTGCATCAACTTCCTCGAGGATCCGACGTCCGGGTATGTCGAGGTGGACGGCATCCGCTTGACCGGCGGGCACCGCACGAGGTCCAAGCGGGAGCAGATCCGTCAGTTGCGGATCAAGACCGGGATGGTGTTCCAGCAGTTCAACCTCTTCCCGCACATGACGGCGCTCCAGAACGTCATGGAGGGGCCTGTCTCCGTGAAAGGGTTCCCGCACTCGCAGGTGCGGGAGCGCGGGATGTACCTGCTCGGGAAGGTGGGCCTGGCGGACAAGGCCGACGAGCACCCGATCCGTCTATCCGGCGGACAGCAGCAGCGGGTGGCGATCGCACGAGCGCTTGCGATGGACCCGAAGGTCATGCTCTTCGACGAGCCGACCTCGGCACTCGACCCCGAGCTGATCGGCGAGGTCCTGGCCGTGATGAGGGAACTCGCGACGAGCGGCATGACGATGATCGTCGTCACGCACGAGATGGGCTTCGCGCGTGAGGTGGCCCACCGGATGATGTTCTTCGCCGAGGGCGTCATCCTCGAGGAGGGGACGCCCGAGCAGATGTTTGAGCACACCCGGTTCCCCGAGACCCGCAAGTTCCTGGACGCCGTGCTCTGATCGGGGGCTCGGGTCGGCGGGCATCTGCCCGGGGCCGTGGTCGTTTGGAGGAGTCCTCCACCCTCGGCGGGCGCCATTGGCGTAGATTCTCTACGGGGAATCACTAGAGACGGCGCCGGCGGCTTCACGCCGCGCCGAGCGGATAGGAAGGAGGCGCACATGAGGAAGCGCTGGCTTGCCCTGGCCGTGCTGCTCTCGGTCTTCGCGCTGTTCGCGGTGGCCTGCGGCAAGGGAGGGGGTGGGGCTACCACCACGCCGACAGTCTCGGGGACGGAGACGGGCTCGCCCTCCGCGGCCATCACGACGCTGAAGCCGGGGGAGTTGACGATCGGGTCGGACATTCCCTATCCGCCGTTCGAGTTCAACGAGGGGGGTACGCTCACCGGGTTCGACGTCGAGCTGATGGACGCAATCGCCGCGAAGCTCGGGCTCACCCCGAGCTGGGTGAACGCCAACTTCAACACCATCTTCACGGCACTGTCGGTCAACAAGTTCGATGTGGTTGCCTCGGCCGTGACGGCATACGCGCCGAAGGGCTCTCCTGCGTACTCGACCACCCAGAAGCGGGCGCAGATCGTGGCGTTCGCAAAGCCCTACTACGACTCGCTGCAGTCTCTCACGGTGAACCCTGGCAAGACGCCCGATCTCACGACCTGGGACCAGCTGAAGTCCGGGGACCGCGTCGGTGTGCAGTCGGGGACCACCGGGGAGTTCTGGGCGAAGGTGAACCTCGAGCCGAAGGGCGTCTCGCTCGTCGGCTACACGAAGGCTCCGGACATCTTCAACGCGCTCGAGGCCGGGCAGCTCGTCGGCGGCGTCGTCGACCTCCCGGTGGCAGAGGACATCGTGAAGACGAAGCCCGACCTCAGCGTCGTCCAGCAGATCGCCACCGGCGAGCAATACGCTTTCGCGGTTAACCAGAGCAACACCGGACTGCTGGATGCGATCAACGGCGCGATGGATCAGCTGTTCGCGGACGGAACGTACGCCAGCATCTTCCAGAAGTACTTCCCTACGCAGGAGATGCCGTCGTACGCGACGGGCTCATCAGCTTCACCATCGTGACGATCCGATGAGGCAGGCCGAGGGCTCGCGTCCCGGGGGACGCGAGCCCTCGTTTCGTTCCGGAGCGAGGAGGGAACATGGCGGCAGTCGGAGTTGAGGTCTCTAACCCACCGGACGTACGGGGTCCGACCGCCCCGTTGCCGGCGGTCACGTTCGGCGCAGGCATCGCGGCTCTCGCTCTCGCCCTGGGGGGCAGCCTCGCGTTGCTCGCGTTCGGCGGGGTCGCCAACGCGCCGCTGACGAGCTTCTGCACTTCGCAGGGGATCGTCGAGACCGGGCCGATCCCGATCACGGGCGCCCGGAGCATCTGCGGCATCGCGGAGGGGCTCCGGTCCGGCACCGAGCTGATGGTCCTGGTCGCTGGGTTGGCGCTCGGCGTGTTCGCGGTCGGCACCGGCTTCACGATGTACAGCCGGATGGACACGAAACGCAGACGGAACGAGATGCTCGCGGGCGGTGTCCTGGGTGTACAGGCGGTTCTGCTCGCCTCGTTCTTGCTGTGGTTCCGGCAGAGCGGAACCCTCATGATCTTCGTGAAGAACTTCCTGGATTTCCCGATCATCTCCGGCTGGTGGGGGACGCTCCTCGTCGGTATGAAGAACACGGCGATGCTCGCCTTCGGTGGCGAGTTCGGAGGGATCGTGATCGGGTTGATCCTCGCGCTGTTCACGATCTCGAAGCAACGGACGGTTCGCGCACCGGCTCGCGCATACATCAACTTCTTCCGTGGTACCCCGTTGGTGTGGCAGCTGGCGTTCGGGTACCTGGGGCTGGCGACCGGACTTGGGCTCAACCTCAGTCCCTACGCCACGGCGTTGATCGTGTTCGCTCTGAACACCGGCGCCTACGCGGCCGAGGTCTTCCGCGCAGGGATCCAATCGATCGAGCGTGGGCAGCTCGAGGCTGCTCGCGGGCTCGGGATGTCCTACCTGCAATCGATGCGGTATGCGATCGTGCCACAAGCGATCAGGCGCGTGATCCCTCCGCTGATGAACGAGTTCGTGATCCTAATCAAGGACACCTCGCTCGTCATCGTCCTCGGTCTCACGCATTCGCAATGGGACCTGATGACAGCCGGGTACAACGGATACCTGAACACCTACTTCGCCTCGTTCTTCGTGATCACGGCGATCGGGTACCTTGCCATCAGTCTGCCGCTGATCCGACTCGTTAACTCGATCGAGAAGCGGCTACGCAGCGGCCTGGTGGGGGTGACGGCATGAGCGCCACCGTCCCGTTCCGGATACCAGACCAGGAGAACGGGCCACTGATCCACCTCGAGGGCATCCACAAGTGGTTCGGCAACCTCCACGTGCTGCGGGGCATCGACACGCAGCTGAACACCGGCGAGGTCCTCGTGCTGATCGGACCCTCGGGGTCGGGGAAGTCGACGCTCCTCCGCTGCACGAACCTCCTGGAGGAACCGACGCTCGGCCACGTGTGGTTCGAGGGGAAGGACATCACGGACATCCGCACCGATCTGAACGATGTCCGTACCCACATCGGGATCGTGTTCCAGGCCTTCAACCTCTTCCCGCACAAGACGGCGATCCAGAACATCACCGTGGCGTTGGAGAAGGTCCTGGGCATCAAGCCCAACGAGGCCAGGGACCGGGCCATGGAGCAGCTCACGCGGGTCGGTCTCCCGGAGAAGGCGGATGCCTATCCGGGACAGCTCTCCGGCGGGCAGCAGCAGCGTGTTGCGATCGCCCGGGCCCTTGCCATGAGGCCGAAGCTGATGCTGTTCGACGAGGTGACGTCCGCCCTCGACCCCGAATTGGTCGGGGAGGTTCTCCAGGTCATGCGGGACCTCGCGCAGGAGGGCATGACGATGATGGTCGTCACCCACGAGATGGGGTTCGCGCGCGAGGTCGGGAGCCGCATGCTGTTCATGTCCGACGGCGTGATCATGGAGGAAGGCGACCCCCGAGAGATGTTCCAGAACCCGCAGAACGAGCGGACGAAGAAGTTCCTCTCTCAGATCCTTTAGGCGCAAATCCTTTAGGCGAATCCCGCTGGGAGAGGAGCGAGAGGACGAAAGAAGGCGGATCGAGGGGCCTTTGGAGCCGCTCGCGCCTTCCCCATACGCGAGCGTTATCTACTCGGTCCCTCGACCCGCCATAAGGTGGCCCCAAGCGACCCGGACTCCCGGTCGACCGAACGGCCTCCGGTTCCGGCGGACTCCCTCCGAGACTCGCGTCCCTTCGGGTCTCGCCTTCTCCGTAGGCCTTTGCGGCTTCCCGGTCCCTGCGGCCGCTTGGGACCGGAGCGAACACTAGCCACGCGTCATGAGCGTGTCAACGCGGTGAGAAGCGTTGCGGCGCCTAGGGTTCGGAACAGACGCGCAGGCAGCAGCCGTCGTCGGTCCGACGAAGAAAGAGTGACATCCTTCGCGAACGGAGATCGTTCGATCCCGCGTCGGACGATCGCGCTAGGATCGCGACCGGTGGCCGAAGGCACGGGTGACACGCGGAAACGACTGTTCCTCCTCGACGGGCACAGCCTGTCCTACCGCGCGTTCTTCGCGCTGCCGACGACGCTCGCCACCAGCACCGGCCAGGTCACGAACGCCGTCTACGGCTTCACCTCGATGCTGATCAAGCTCCTCGGGGAGGAGCGGCCCGATCTCATCGCGGTGGCGTTCGACATCGGAGCGCCGACCGTGCGCCTCGAGAAGTACGCGGAGTACAAGGCCGGCAGGCCCGAGGCGCCGGATGAGTTCCGCCAGCAGCTCGGACTGATCGTCGAGGTCCTCGAGACGCTGAAGATCCCCGTTATCGGCGTCGAGGGGCACGAGGCCGACGACGCCATCGCGACGCTCGCCCTGCGCGCGGCCGACCTCGGCATCGAGACGGTCATCGTCACCGCCGACCGCGACTTCTTCCAGGTCGTAAGGCCCGGCGTCCGGGTCATGTTCAACGTGAAGGGCATCTCCGAGATCAAGCTCTACGACGAGACCGCTGTCGAGGAGCGGTTCGGTCTCCCCCCGGAGAAGTACCTGGACTTCGTCGCCCTGAAGGGTGACCCCTCCGACAACATCCCCGGCGTGCCGGGGGTAGGGGAGAAGACCGCGTCGAGGCTGATCCAGGACTTCGGCTCGGTCGAGGCCCTTCTCGAGCGGACCGACGAGCTGAAGGGGAAGCTGAAGGACGCGATCGCGGCGGCCGGCGAGCAGCTCGCGCTGAACAAGGACCTCGCGCACCTGCACACGGACCTCGAGCTCGAGATCGGCCCCGAGGACTGCGTCATGGGCGAGTGGGACATCGAGGCGGTCCGTCGCCTGTTCACGTCGCTCGAGTTCCGGACGCTGCTCGAGCGGCTAGAGGACGTCGGGCGCGGGACGAAGCCGGTGACGGAGGCCGTCGAACTCGACCTCCGTGAGGCGACCGCCGTCGAGGTCGCGGACCTCCTCGCGTCCGATGCCCCGAAGGCCGTGCGGCTCGACCTCGAAGGACGTCAGGTCCGCGGGGTGGCCGTCTCGGCGGGCGGAGGGCAGGCGGCGTACGCACCGCTGAAGGACCTGAAGGCGGTGGCGGGGACGATCGCCGACCCATCGGCGCCGAAGTGGGCGCACGATGGCAAGGACGTGGAGACCGCCGTCATCGCGGAGGGCGGAGCGATGGCGGGCCTCGCGTTCGACACGATGCTTGCCGGGTACCTGCTCGACCCGGCCGCAGGCAACTACCCGCTCCGCTCGCTCTGCCAGCAGTACCTGGGGACCGATCTGCTCGCGCAGGTCGCGGAGGAGTCGGAGGGTCTCCTGTTCGGTGAGTCGTGGCGCCCCGCGGCGGCCGAGGCTGCTGCGGTCGCGCTCCTCGCGCCGGCGATGGCGGAACGGGTCGACCGTGCGGGGTTACGGGTCCTCCTCGAGGACGTGGAGCTTCCGCTCTCCTCGGTGCTCGCGAAGATGCAGGCGCGCGGGATCGCGCTCGACGTTGACTATCTGGCGGAGATGGCCGAGGGCGTGCGCGACCGGATGGCGACCCTCCGCGCAGAGGTCTTCCAACACGCCGGCGAGGAGTTCAACCTGAACTCTCCGCCCCAGCTCCGGACGATCCTGTACGAGAAGCTCCGGCTGTCGCCCGGCAAGCGCACGCCGAAGGGGCAGCTCTCGACCGACGCGAGCGTGCTCGAGAAGCTCCGCGACCGGCATCCGATCGTGGATGCGCTGCTCTCATGGCGCGAGCTCGACAAACTGAACTCGACTTACCTCGAGGCGCTGCCACGACAGGTCGATCCCCGCGACGGGCGCGTCCATACGACTTTCAACCAGACCGGTGCAGCGACCGGGCGGCTGTCGTCGCTCAACCCGAACCTGCAGAACATCCCGGCGCGAACCGAGCTCGGCCGCGAGATCAGGCGGGCGTTCGTCCCCGGCTCGAAGGACCAGCTGCTGCTCGTGGCCGACTACTCGCAGATCGAGCTACGGATCCTGGCGCACCTCGCGGAGGACGAGGGGCTGCGGGCCGCGTTCGAGTCGGGCACCGACATCCACACCGCGACGGCCGCCAAGGTCTTCGGGTTGCCGGAGGACAAGGTCGACCCCACGCTCCGCAACCGTGCGAAGGCCGTGAACTACGGGCTCGCCTACGGGATGAACGCTTTCGGTCTCGCGTCGCGGATGGACATCACGCCCGACGAGGCGCAGGAGTTCATCGACGCCTACTTCGCGAGCTTCCCGCGGATCCACGACTACCTCGACCGGCAGGTGGCGAGGGCGACGGCGGAGGGGTTCACCGAGACGCTGCTGGGCCGACGCCGCTACATCCCCGAGTTGCAGGCGTCGAACCCACGCGTTCGGGACATGGGGCGCCGGATGGCGCTGAACGCGCCGATCCAGGGGAGCGCCGCAGACGTGTTCAAGCTCGGGATGCTCAAGGTGGACACTGCGCTCCGCGCGGCCGACGGTCTGGGCTGCCACATGCTGCTCACCGTCCACGACGAGCTCGTGTTCGAGGTCGCGGCGGAGCAGGTCGAGGACGCTGCTGCGCTCGTGAAGGAGCAGATGGAGCACGCGGCTGAGCTCTCGGTGCCGCTCGAGGCCGACCTCGGCTGGGGCCCGAACTGGGCGGAAGCTGTTCCCGCCGGCCACTGAGCTCACCCGACCAGCCTGCGGTGCGGTCATTGACGGCCTTTCTCCCACCCAACTACCATCCTTCCGCCGCACGGCGCACCTGAATCACGGCAGATCCCGATCGCCGCGGTGCGCCTTGTGTGCGGAAGGGGATGGTTGAGATAGAGGAGATGGACACCAAGGCCGCGCCCGAGCGCGACCTGACGCCGGAGGAGCTGGTCGAGGCCATGGAGGCCTCGCTCCACGACTTCAAGGACGGTGACATCGTCGAGGGCGAGATCGTGAAGATCGACCGCGACGAGGTCCTGCTCGACATCGGTTACAAGTCCGAAGGGGTCATCCCCGTCAAGGAGCTGTCGATCCGCCACGACGTCGACCCGACGGAGGTCGTGCACGTCGGCGACAGGGTCGAGGCCCTCGTGCTCCAGAAGGAGGACAAGGAGGGCCGCCTGATCCTGTCGAAGAAACGCGCTCAGTACGAGCGCGCGTGGGGCCGGATCGAGGAGGTCATGCAGTCGGGCTCCACCATCAAAGGCCCGGTCATCGAGGTCGTCAAGGGCGGTCTGATCCTCGACATCGGTCTTCGCGGGTTCCTGCCGGCCTCGCTCGTGGATCTCCGTCGTGTCCGTGACCTGCACCCGTTCGTCGGCACCGAGCTCGAGTGCAAGATCATCGAGCTCGACCGCAACAGAAACAACGTGGTCCTCTCCCGCCGGGCGTTCCTCGAGGAGTCGCAGAGCGAAGGCCGGAAGAAGTTCCTCGAGTCGCTCCTGAAGGGTGAACGGCGCAAGGGCACGGTCAGCTCGATCGTGAACTTCGGCGCGTTCGTCGACCTCGGCGGCGTGGATGGTCTCGTCCACGTCTCCGAGCTCTCGTGGAAGCACGTCGACCACCCGAGCGAGGTCATCCAGGTCGGCCAGGAGGTCGAGGTGGAGGTCCTCGACGTCGACCTCGAGCGCGAGCGCGTGTCGCTGTCGCTCAAGGCCACCCAGGAGGACCCCTGGAAGGAGTTCGAGCGCAAGTACGCGGCCGGCGAGATCATCGAGGGCCAGGTCACGAAGCTCGTGCCCTTCGGTGCGTTCGTCCGCGTCGCGGCGGGTATCGAGGGCCTCGTCCACATCTCGGAGCTCTCGGAGCAGCACGTCGAATCGCCGGAGGCAGTGCTCACGGTCGGGGACCGTGTACACGTCAAGGTGATCGAGGTCGACGTCCCGCGCCGCCGGATCAGCTTGTCCATGCGTCAGGTCGGCGGAGCGGCTCCGCCGATCCCCGAGACCGAGATCGAGGAGGAAGCGCCGGCGGCGACCGAGGAGATCGCGGCGGTCGAGGAGGCGCCGGCCGCCCAACCGGCGGCCGCTCCGGCTCCCGCAGCGGCGGTCCCGGAACCGATGCCCCCTCCGGCTCCCGAGGTCGTCGCACCGGCCCCCGAGCCCGAGGCCGTTCCCCCCGCCCCCGAGCCTGTTCCCCCCACCCCCGCCCCCGAGCCAGAGGAGGAGGTCTCTCTGGAGGCGATCCTCGAGGACCTGAAGCGGCGCGAGGGCCGCTCGGAGTAGCAGATGCTGCTCGTCGGTCTCACCGGTGGGATCGGGTCGGGCAAGTCCACGGTTGCGCACATGCTCGAAGACCGCGGCGCCATCGTGGTCGACGCGGACGAAGTGGCGCATCGAGTGATCGCGCCGGGGGCGCCCGGTCACGAGAAGGTCGTCGAGCGGTTCGGGCCGAACGTGCTCGCGCCGGGCGGCGACGTCGACCGGGAGGCCCTCGCGAGCATCGTGTTCGCGGATCCCGCGGCCCGCCGCGACCTCGAGGCGATCGTCCACCCCGAGGTGCGCCGGATGTTCGCCGAGGAGGCAGAGCGCTACCGGGACACCGACAAGGTGGTCGTGCTCAGCGCGCCGCTGATCGTGGAGACCGGCATCTACCCGCTCTTCGAGGTCGTCATCGTCGTATCGACACGGATCGAGACCCAGGTGCAGCGGCTCGTGCGCGAGCGGGGGATGTTGGAGGAGGACGTGCGGGCTCGGATCGCGGCCCAGCTGCCGCTCGAGGCCGAGGCCGAGGTCGCCGACGTCATCGTCGACAACGAGGGAACGCTCGACGAGCTGGAGGGTCAGGTCGACCGCGTCTGGGAGGATCTGCAGGCCCGCGCCATCCGCTCGGCAACGTGAAGTTCGCAGCGGTGTTCTTCGACGCCGGGGAGACCCTGGTGCACCCGCACCCGACCTTCCCCGGCCTCTTGGCCGAGATCCTGCGGCGCGAGGGCCACGACGTCCCGGCCGAGACCATCCGAGACCTGACCCACATCGTGTTCGACCGGTTCCGGCAGGCTGCAGAGACGAACGAGCTCTGGACCACCTCCCCGGAGAGATCCCGACGGTTCTGGCACGACGTCTACGGCACCTACCTGCGCGAGCTGGGGATCCCGAGGGACGACGAGCTGATCGACGTCGTGTACACCGGGTTCACCGACCTAGCGAACTACGTGCTGTTCGAGGACGTGGTGCCGGCGCTCGATCGGCTGCGTGAGGGTGGTCTCAAGCTCGGGGTCGTGTCGAACTTCGAGGTATGGCTGGAGCAGCTGCTGGAAGTGCTCGGTGTCTCGGAGTACTTCGGCGTGCGGGTGATCTCGGGCGCCGAGGGCCTCGAGAAGCCCGACCCGCGGATCTTCGAGATCGCCATGGAGCGTGCGGGCGTCGCGCCGGAAGCATCCGTCTACGTGGGCGACAACCCCGAGTTCGACGTCGATCCGGCGGCGGCCGTCGGGATGTTCCCGGTGCTGATCGACCGCCGCGAGCGGTTCCAGGACGCCCCGGGGGTGCGGATCACGTCCCTCGACGCGTTGCCGAGCGCCATCGGGCTTTGACGATGGGGGACGAGCCGACCTACGTGGCGGAGCCGACCTACACGGCCGAGGAGGCCGACGCGGTGCTCGAGGAGCTGCGCGAGCGTCTGACACGGATCCGTGAGGCGCGCCAGGTGATGCTCCGCGCCGCGGAGCCCATCGCGGGCCGTGGTGCAGCCCGCGGCCGTAGGGGCGCTGACGAGCGAGCCGCCCCGGAGACGCTGAAGGTCGAGATCGAGTGGCTGGCCGAGCGGGGGATCATCTTGCGGAACCCCGAGAACGGGCTGGTCGATCTCCCCGGCGAGCGAGAGGATCGTCGTGTGTTCCTGTGCTGGCGGCTGGGGGAGGGCGTTGTGGCGTTCTGGCACGAGACGGACGTCGGGTGTCTAGGGCGGAGGCCGCTGTGAGCGAGCGAACGCGCGTCGTCGTGATGGGTGCCGAGGCGGCCGACCCACCGCCCGGGATCCGCGTCATCGAGGAGGTCGTCGACCTGGCGTTCGCCACGACGGCCGAGGACCTCGCGGGCGAGCTAGGGGCCGCCGAGGTGCTCTTCGCGTGGCGGCCCGATCGCGAGCTGCTGCGGAAGGCGTGGCCGGGGGCCGCGGCTCTGCGGTGGATCCAGGGGTCTTGGGCCGGTGTGGACAGCCTGCTGTTCCCCGAGCTGGTCGAGAGCGACGTCGTGCTGACGAACGCCCGTGGCGTCTTCGACGAGGCGATGGGCGAGTATGTGCTCGGGCTGATGCTCATGTTCGCGAAGGACCTCATCGGCGTCGTCGACCGGCAGCGCCGGAAGGAGTGGCGGCGCCGCGACGCCGAGCTGCTCGCCGGGAGGCACCTGCTGATCGTCGGCGTCGGAGGGATCGGCCGCGCGATCGGCCGTCTCGCGTCGGAGTTCGGCATGCAGGTCCGCGGGGTCGGGCGGGCGACCCGGCCGGGCGACGGCGTTTTCGACGTCATCCTCGGCACCGACGAGCTGGACGGCGCGCTGCCGTGGGCCGACTACGTCGTCGACACGCTGCCGGCGAACGACGCGACCGAGCATCTGTTCGGGACGAACGCCTTCGAGGCGATGAACCGATGGACACGGTTCGTGAACGTCGGGCGGGGGAGCACGGTCGACCAGGCGGCGCTCGTCGGCGCACTCCAGGCTGGCAAGATCGGCGCCGCCGCGCTCGATGTCTTCGAGGAGGAGCCGCTGCCCGAGGACAGCCCGCTCTGGGAGATGCCCAACGTGATCGTCTCGCCGCACATGTCCGGCGACTACGGCGGCTGGCGGGAAGCGGTCGTCGAGCTCTTCGTCGAGAACCTCGAGCGCTTCCTCACCGGCGCGCCGCTCCGGAACGTCGTGGACAAGCACCTCGGATACGTTCCCGGCTAGCGACGTTCGTCGGGGGTACCGGCTCGAGGTTCGGCCGAGCTTCCTTCGAACAGGCCTGTGCTAGGCTCCGGCCGGATGCGCTCCAGGGGCATCCGCCCGCTAGGAACAGGGGGAACGACCATGCGGAAGATCCTCGTCGCCGTGGCGGCACTCGGGCTGCTCCTCGCCGCTTGTGCGCCCGAGAACCCGACCGTGTCCGGCAGCGGCTCGCCGTCGGCTGCGAGTTGCAGCAAGGACAGCCTCAACCTCGTGAACCCCGGGCAGTTGACGGTTGCCACCGATAGCCCGGCGTACTCGCCGTGGTTCCGCCACAACGACCCGTCGAACGGCCAGGGCTACGAGAGCGCGGTCGCATACGCGGTCGCTCAGGGCCTCGGCTTCTCGACCTCAGAGGTGAAGTGGGTCGTCGAGCCGTTCGGCAAGACCTACGCACCCGGTCCCAAGTCCTACGACTTCGCGATCGAACAGATCTCGATAACGTCGGAGCGGGCACAGGTCGTCACATTCAGCGACGGCTACTACGACGACCAGCAGGCACTGATTGCGATCAAGGGGACCCCGATCGCGAGCGCGGCGACTCTGGCTGAGCTCAAGCAGTACAAGTTCGGCGCGCAGGTCGGGACGACGAGCCTCACCTTCATCAGCCAGGTCATCCAATCGACGCAGCAGGCGGCCGTGTACGACACCACCAACGAAGCCAAGTCGGCGCTGGAGAACGGTCAGATCGACGGGATGATCCTGGACCTGCCGACCGCCTACTACACCCAGTACTCGATCAAGGACGCGACCCTCGTCGGGAAGTTCGCTCCCGCCGGCGAGGAGTTCGGGATGGCTTTCGAGCTCGGGAACCCGCTCGTTACCTGTGTCAACCAGGCGCTGGCCAGGCTGAAGACCGACGGCACGCTCGCCGACCTCCAGACCAAGTGGCTGGCGAACTACAACGAAGTCCCGCTCATCGCGTAGCCGTGGCGGTGGCGGCGTGACGGGGCCGAGGGCCTGGGTCGAAGAACCGCTCGAGCCCCCGCCCCCGAAGGAGCGGGGCTCGAAGCTGCTCGGCAACCGGGCGTTCCTCGTTTCGACCGGGAGCACGATCGTCTTCTTTACGGTCCTCACGTTGGTGGTCGTTCTGGCTCCGGGATTCAGGGTGGTCCGAGGGAGTTTCTTCAGCTTCCACGCGATGAAGGAATCCTTCTTCGGCGTTCAGAGGGAAGGCCTGCCTCCGATCTGGCGCGGGTTCCTCCTGAACGTCAAAGTGTTCATGATCGCCGAAGTTCTGATCCTCATCCTCGGGCTCGTCATAGCCGTGATCAGACAGATCCCCGGACCGGTGTTCTTCCCCCTCAGGTTGGTCGCGATCTTGTACACCGACCTCTTCCGGGGAACGCCCCTCCTGTTGGTCATCTATATCTTCGGGTTCGGGATCCCCTCGCTCGGGATTCAGGGGATGCCGAATTCGATAGTGGTGTGGGGTGGCGCGGCGTTGGTGTTGTCGTACTCGGCCTACGTTTCAGAGGTGCTCCGGGCTGGTATCGAGTCTGTCCACGCGAGCCAGATGATGGCCGCGCGCTCGCTCGGCCTCTCGCGCTGGCAATCCCTCCGCTACGTGGTGCTGCCGCAGGCCGTGCGCCGGGTGATCCCTCCGCTCCTCAACGATTTCGTGAGCCTCCAGAAGGACACTGCGCTGCTGGCCCCGCTGGGCGCCATCGAGGCGGTTCGCTCCGCGCAGATCTACACCTCGTATCGATTCAACTTCTCGCCGTATGTGATGGCCGCGTTCCTGTTCATCCTGCTCACGATCCCGCTCGCTCGGTTCACCGATCACCTGATCGAGCGCGATCGACGCAGGCGGGCCGCTGGGGGAGCGAGATGATCGGGGACGGCGAGGCCCTGCGGATGGAGAAGGTCCACAAGTCCTTCGGCGCCACGCACGTCCTTCGCGGCATCGACCTGTCGGTGGCCGAGCACGAGGTCATCTGCCTGATCGGCGCCTCGGGCTCCGGGAAGTCGACGCTGCTGCGGTGCGTCAACCTGTTGGAGGACATCGACGCCGGACGGATAGTCGTCGAGGGCGAAGAGATCACGGCCGAGGGCCTCGACGTGAACCGTATCCGCCGCCACATCGGGATCGTGTTCCAGTCGTTCAACCTCTTCCCGCACATGACGGTGATGCGGAACATCACGCTCGCGCCGGTCAAGGCCCTGAAGATGTCCACTGCGTCGGCCGAAGCCGAGGCGACCGAACTGCTGGAACGGTTCGGTTTGGCCGACAAGCGGGAGGAGTTCCCCGACCGGCTGTCCGGCGGACAGCAGCAGCGGCTGGCTATCGTGCGAGCGCTAGCGATGAAGCCCGACATCATGTTGCTCGACGAGGTCACGAGCGCCCTCGACCCCGAGCTGGTCGCCGAGGTGCTGAACGTGATCCGCGAGCTCGCGACCGCCGGCATGACGATGGTCATCGCAACGCACGAGATGGGGTTCGCGCGCGATATCGCCAACCGCGTTTGCTTCCTGGACGCAGGCGTGATCCTCGAGGAGGGTCCGCCGGCGCAGATCTTCTCGGAGCCACGGCAGCCGCGGACGCGCGAGTTCCTCCAGAGCATCATCGAGGCCGGGAGGATGTGAGCGCGATGACGACGGCCGCAGCAGAACCGAAGCCGCCGAGCAGGGAGGACGCGATCCGGATGCTAGAGGGTGGTCGCGCAGAACTGATGGGGTTGCTCGCTCAGCTCGGCCCGCGCGAACTCAGCCGTCCCGGCCTCGGAGGTGGAGAGTGGTCGCCGAAGGACCTCGTCGGTCATCTGGCGAGCTGGGAGGAGCACGCCCTGCAGGCGCTGAGCGCGTGGGAGCGTGATGAGCCGGCCCCGATCGACCGCCAGTTCCGGACACGATCACTGTCCGAGATCAACGCTGAGGCGGTCGCGGCGAAGAGGCGACTGTCATTCGCCCAGACCTCCCGCCGGGTCGATCGAACGCACCGAGAGCTGTTGGCCGCGATTCGTAGGATGAGCGACGAGCGCTGGAACGCGCCCGCCACCTCTCGAGGCCGGAAGCCGCTCGGCCACCGCCTCGGCCAGATCCTCGGCGGACCGGGTGGGCTGTTCCGACACGCCGGTGCGCATCTGCCGGACCTGCGCGCGTTCGTCGAGGAGTGAGCAAGACCCGGCCTAGAATCGCTCCGATGCCGCCCTTCAAGATCCACGCGGAGTTCGAGCTCTCCGGCGACCAGCCGAAGGCCGTCGACGACCTCACCGAGGGCGTCCTGGCGGGGGAGCCCTACCTCACGCTCCTCGGCGCGACCGGCACCGGGAAGACCTTCACGATCGCGCAGGTCGTCGAGCGGGTCCAGAAGCCGACGCTCGTGATGGCGCCGAACAAGTCGCTCGGCGCGCAGCTCGCGAACGAGTTCCGCGAGTTCTTCCCGGAGAACGCGGTCGAGTACTTCGTTTCCTACTACGACTACTACCAGCCCGAGGCGTACGTCCCTCAGACCGACACCTACATCGAGAAGGACTCGTCGATCAACGATGAGATCGACCGGCTGCGGCACTCGGCGACGAGCGCGCTACTCACGCGCCGGGACGTGCTGATCGTTGCGAGCGTCTCCTGCATCTACGGCCTCGGATCGCCCGAGGAGTACATGGGCCAGATCCTCCGTGTGCACCGGGGAGTGGCGACCGACATGGAGTGGGCGAAGCAGCGCCTGGTCGACATCCGGTACGAACGCAACCAGGTGAACTTCGTGCGGGGGAAGTTCCGCGTGCAGGGCGACGTGATGGAGATCTTCCCCGCCTACGAGGAGACCGCCATGCGGATCGAGTGGTGGGGCGAAGCCATCGAGCGGATCACACGCTTCGACCCGATCACCGGCGAGGTCCTCGGGGAGTTGCCCGAGATCACGGTCTACCCGGCCACGCACTACGTGGCCTCGGAGGAGCGCATGAAGCGGGCGGTCGTCGACATCGAGGAGGAGCTGCGAGAGCGCCTCGCGCATCTCGAGTCGCAGGGCAAGCTGCTCGAGGCCGAGCGCCTGCGCATGCGCACGACCTACGATCTCGAGATGCTGCGCGAGGTCGGGTTCTGCTCGGGCATCGAGAACTACTCGCGCCACATCGACGGCCGTAGCCCAGGGGAAGCGCCGTACACGCTCCTCGACTACTTCCCCGAGGACTGGCTCTGCGTGATCGACGAGTCGCACGTCACCGTCCCGCAGATCCACGGCATGTTCGAGGGCGACAAGACGCGCAAGGAGACGCTCGTGGAGTTCGGGTTCCGGCTCCCCTCGGCGCTCGACAACCGGCCGCTGCGCTTCGAGGAGTTCGTGAAGAAGGTGCCGCAGGCGGTGTTCATGTCGGCGACCCCGGGAGCGTACGAGCTGCGGGCCTCGAAACGCGTTGCGGAGCAGATCGTCCGACCGACCGGCCTGATCGACCCGGAGGTCGAGGTTCGCCCGACGCGCGGACAGGTCGACGACCTGATCGAGGAGATCCGCAAACGCGCCGAGGCCGGCCAGCGCGTGCTCGTGACCACCTTGACGAAGAAGATGGCCGAGGATCTCACGGACTACCTGCTCGAGATGGGCGCGCGGGTCCGGTACCTACACTCCGAGATCGACACGCTCCACCGGATCGAGATCCTCCGCGACCTGCGGCTCGGGGAGTTCGACGTGCTCGTCGGGATCAACCTTCTCCGCGAGGGCCTCGACCTGCCTGAGGTCTCGCTCGTCGCGATCCTCGATGCGGACAAGGAGGGGTTCCTGCGGTCCGAGACCTCGCTGGTCCAGACGATCGGCCGCGCGGCGCGCAACGTCGACGGCACGGTGCTGATGTACGCGGACCAGGTGACCGACTCGATGAAGGCCGCCATCTCCGAGACGCAGCGGCGTCGACAGATCCAGATGCGTTTCAACCGCGAGCACGGCATCGATCCGCAGTCGATCCGCAAGAAGGTGTCCGACATCCTGCTCACGATGGCAGCAGACACCGGCCGGGCGCCGCATCCGGACCGCAAGCGCCGTCACCGCGCACGACCGGAGATGCCCACTGAGGAGCTCGAGCGGCTGATCCAGAGCCTCGAGGAGGAGATGCACGAGGCCGCGAAGGACCTGCGGTTCGAGTACGCGGCACGCTTGAGGGACGAGGTGCTCGACCTCCGCAAGGAGCTGAAGGGCCTGCGTCAGGCGGGGGTCGGATCTTGAGCCCATCGCTCCAGGTCCGCGCGGAGCTCGCCTGGTTCGGCCCGGGCGAGCTCATACGCCACGCCGCCGTCGTCGCCGAGAGCGGCGTGGTGAGGTACGCCGGTCACTCCGCGGCGGCGCCCCGGGCGGATGAGCGGATCGACGTCGACGGGTTCCTCATGCCGGCGGCCGCCGATCGGCACGTCCACATCCGCCTGGCGGACCCCGGGGCCGTACTCATGGGTGGCGTCGCCGCTGTGCGCGACCTCGGGTGGCCGGCCGACGATATCTTGTCGCTGGCCGACGCGTCCGAACTGTCCACGTTCAACGGACCACTCATCAGAGGCGCGGGCCCGATGCTGACGGCCCCCGGCGGCTATCCGACCGCCGAGTCGTGGGCCCCGCCCGGGACCGGACTCGAGGTGCGCGGAGCGCAAGAAGCGGCCGAGGCCGTCGTTCGCATGGCCGAGCGGGGCGCGGCGGCCGTCAAGGTCTCGCTCAACGCGGAGGCGGGGCCGACGCCGACCGACGCGGAGCTCGCGACCGTGGTCGAGACCGCCCATGCCCGCGGCCTGCCGGTCACGGTGCACGCGCAGGGGAAGGGCCAGACCGAGCGGGCGCTCGGAGCCGGGGTCGACGAGCTCGCGCACTCTCCGTGGAGCGAGCGGCTGCCCGATCGGCAGGTCGAGGCGCTCGCTAGGACGACGCGGATCGTCTCGACGCTCGACGCCCTGTCGCGCGGCGAGGTGACCGAGGAGCTGCGCGTTGCGGCCGATAACCTGACCCGCTTCCGCGCGGCCGGGGGAACGCTGGTCTACGGCACGGACCTCGGCTGCGCGCCCATCTCGCCGGGGATCGACGTTCGTGAGGCGCTCCTGCTCCACGAGGTCGTCGGGATGACCCTGGAGGAGGTTCTGGCCGCCGTGGTCGCCGGGCGGCTGGCCGACGGAGCTCCCGCGGACCTGATCGCTCTCTCCCGCAACCCGCTCGAGGAGCTCGCTGCGCTCGGCGACGTACGGCTCGTGGTGCGCGCCGGCCGGGTCGTCTTCCTCTGAGCCGTTCGCGCTCAGGCGTCGGTCTTGCCCTCGTGCTCTTCCAGGTAGTCGAGGTAGAAGGGCCGGAGGGCCTCTGCAAGCCGACCCTCATCGGCATCGAAGAGGTCGTTCAGCAGCGCGAGCGGGCGGACGATATCGGTTTCGCTCCGTTCGAGGTTGCCGGATGCGGCCTCGGCCTCCGGGATGGTCTTCAGCAGACCCCACAGGAAACCCACGTCGAGCCGGTGCTTCGCGAGCGCCGTGGCCCGGTCGTGCAGCTCCTTGTCTGACAGCTTCTCCAGCTCCGCTCGGTCGGTCATGACAGAAGCGTACCGGCTCCGGGGTTCCCCGAGGAGCCGATGTCGGCCGCCCAACTAGAATGCGGTCCGTGGGCACCGACCAGCTCGTCATCCACGGCGCCCGTGAACACAACCTCAAGAACATCACGCTCGAGCTGCCCCGGGGCCGGCTCATCGTGTTCACGGGTCTGTCCGGCTCCGGGAAGAGCTCGCTCGCGTTCGACACGATCTACGCCGAAGGGCAGCGGCGCTACGTCGAGTCGCTGTCCGCGTACGCTCGGCAGTTCCTCGGACAGATGGAGAAGCCCGACGTCGACTTCATCGAGGGTCTCTCACCGGCCATCTCGATCGATCAGAGGTCGACCTCGAAGAACCCGCGGTCGACGGTAGGCACGATCACCGAGATCTACGACTACCTCCGCGTGCTGTTCGCGCGGATCGGCCACCCGCACTGCCCGAAGTGCGGACGCCCGATCGGGCGCCAGACGCCCGAGCAGATCGTCGACCAGATCATGCAGTTGCCCGAGGGCACGAGGTTCCAGGTGCTCGCGCCGGTGATCCGGGGCCGCAAGGGCGAGTACGAGAAGCTCTTGGGAGACCTGGCACGCAAGGGGTTCGTGCGAGCTAGGGTGGACCGCGAGGTCCGCGATCTCTCCGAGCCGATCCGGCTCGAGCGCCACTACAAGCATACGATCGAGGTCGTGGTCGACCGGCTGGTCGCGAAGCCCGACATCCGGCGCCGTGTCGCCGACTCGATCGAGGCCGCCCTCCAGCTCACCGAGGGGATCGCCGCGATAGCCGTGCAGACCCACGACGGCGAGGACGTCCAAACCTTCTCGCAGAAGCTCGCGTGCACGTTCGACGGCATCTCGTTCGACGAACTCGCGCCACGCAACTTCTCGTACAACACGCCCTACGGTGCGTGCCAGACGTGCGACGGGCTCGGGACACGCCTGGAGGTCGACCCCGAGCTCGTCGTCCCCGATCCTGAGCTCTCGATCGACGAGGGCGCGGTCGCGCCCTGGGCGGGGACCCGCCTCGAGTACTGGTACCGGGTCCTCGAGGCCGTGGCCGAGGCTCATGGGTTCTCCACGAAGGCGCCGTGGAAGAAGCTCCCGAAGAAGGCCCGCGAGGTCCTCCTCTACGGCTCCGATCAGGAGATCTACGTGCGCTACAAGAACCGGTATGGGCGCACGCGCTCCTACTACACGACCTACGAGGGCGTGATGTCGGTCGTGGAGCGGCGCCACGCCGAGACAGACTCCGATAGCCAGCGGGAGAAGCTCGAGCAGTACATGCGCGAGGTTCCGTGCCGCGCTTGTGGCGGAGCACGTCTGCGCCCGGAGACGCTCGCCGTGACCGTGGGTGAGCTGAACATCGCCGAGCTGACCGCGCGCTCGATCCGCGACAGCCTGCGGTTCTTCGACGAGGCCGATCTCACGGAGCGCGAGCAGATGATCGCGGAGCGGCTGATCAAGGAGATCCGGTCGCGGCTCGGGTTCCTCGTGAACGTCGGCCTCGACTACCTGACGCTCGACCGGGCGTCGGCCACGCTCGCAGGCGGCGAGGCCCAGCGCATCCGCCTTGCGACGCAGATCGGGAGCGGCCTCGTGGGCGTCCTCTACATCCTCGACGAGCCGTCGATCGGCCTGCACCAGCGCGACAACCGGCGACTGATCGACACGCTTCTGCGGCTGCGCGATCTCGGTAACACGCTTATCGTCGTCGAGCACGACGAGACGACCATCCAAGCCGCCGACCACATCGTCGACATCGGCCCGGGCGCCGGCAGCATGGGTGGCGAGATCGTCTACTCGGGCGACCTGAAGGGCTTGATCAGTTGCAGCGCCTCGCTGACGGGCGCGTTCCTCTCCGGACGGCGGGTGATCCCGACCCCCGAGGTCCGTCGCTCGCCCGGCGACCGGTGGCTGAAGGTCCTCGGCGCGAGTCAACACAACCTGAAGGACATCGACTTCGAGGTGCCGCTCGGTCTGTTCATCTGCGTGACGGGCGTCTCCGGCTCGGGGAAGTCCACGCTCGTGCAGGAGGTCCTGCTCCGCGCCCTGATGCAGAAGATCTACCGCTCGCGCGTGCTCCCGGGGAAGCACCGGAAGCTCGCCGGCTGGGAGCAGATCGACAAGGTCATCGACATCGACCAGTCGCCGATTGGACGGACCCCGCGCTCCAACCCGGCGACGTACACGGGGGTGTTCGATCACATCCGGACCCTGTTCTCCCAGGTGCCCGAGGCGCGTGTGCGCGGCTACCGGCCGGGGCGGTTCTCGTTCAACGTCCGGGGCGGCCGCTGCGAGAACTGCATGGGCGACGGCCAGATCAAGATCGAGATGCACTTCCTCCCGGATGTCTACGTGACGTGCGAGGTCTGCAAGGGTCACCGCTACAACCGCGAGACGCTCGAGGTGCGGTACAAGAACCGCTCGATTGCCGACGTGCTCGAGATGAGCATCGACGAGGGTCTGGAGTTCTTCCAGAACATCCCGGCCATCAAGCGCTATCTGCAGACGCTCGCCGACGTCGGCCTCGGGTACGTGAAGCTCGGGCAGCCGGCGCCCACGCTCTCCGGCGGAGAGGCACAGCGCATCAAGCTCGGCTCCGAGCTTCAGAAGCGCGCGACGGGCAACACGCTCTACGTCCTCGACGAGCCGACCACCGGCCTGCACTTCGAGGACGTCCGCAAGCTGCTGAATGTCCTGCAGCGGCTCGTCGGGCAGGGGAACACGGTCATCGTGATCGAACACAACCTCGATGTCGTCAAGACGGCCGACTGGGTCGTCGACCTCGGGCCCGAGGGCGGGGACGCCGGTGGTCGGGTCGTCGTGGCCGGCCCGCCCGAGGAGGTCGTGGCCCATCCGACCTCGTACACCGGTCGGTTCCTGGGGGAGGTCCTCGGCGTCTTGCCGCTCACGCCAGCTGGGGCGAGGCGTGACGTGTGAGCGAACCCGATCCCAGGGGTGATGCGGCAGCCGCGGCTTCCGCGCCGCCCTTCCCGGTTCTCGCAGGTCGCGCCCCTAGAATGTCCGCGTGAGCGTTCCCCGGCCCGAAGCCTCGAGCGTCCCCGACCAGCCCGGCGCGTACCTGTTCCGGGACGCCGACGGCCGCGTCGTCTACGTGGGCAAGGCTCGCTCGATCCGCAAGCGCCTCGCGAGCTACTGGGGGAGGCCGCTGCACCCACGAACCGAGGCCATGATGACCGCCGCCGAGTCGGTCGAGTGGATCGTGGCGTCCACCGAGGTCGACGCGCTCATGCTCGAGTACAACCTCATCAAGGAGCATCGCCCACGCTTCAACATCCGCTACCGCGACGACAAGTCGTACCCGTACCTCGCGCTGACGGTGGGGGAGACGTGGCCGCGAGCCCAGGTGCTCCGCGGTGCCAAGCGGAAGAACGTCCGGTACTTCGGACCGTTCGGTCACGCGTACGCGATCCGCGAGACCCTGGACGCGCTGACGCGAGTGTTCCTCGTGCGCACATGCTCGAACGCCTTCTTCGACCAGCGAGCACGTGGCCGGAGGCCGTGCCTCTATCACGACATCGGCAGGTGCGCGGGCCCGTGCGTGCCTGAGGTCACCGGCGTCACCGAGGTCTCCTACCGGACGCACGTCGATGCGTTCGCCGACTTCCTTGCGGGGAACCAGCGGCCGGTGCTGGTGCGCCTCGAGCGTGAGATGCGCGAGGCGTCCGACCGAGAGGAGTTCGAGCTCGCGGCCAAGCTGCGTGATCGGCTCGCCGCCGCGCACCGGGCCATGGAGAGCCAGGAGATGGTCCTCACGCAGATCGAGGACCTCGACGTCGTCGGTCTCGTGGAGGACGACCTGGAAGCCGCGTTCCAGGCATTCTTCGTTCGGAAGGGTCGCGTGATGGGGCGGAAGGGATGGGTCGTCGACCGCGTCGAGGAGCTCGACCGGACCCAGCTCGTCGCCTCGTTCGTTCGTGAGCTGTACATGGAGCGCGACGAGGTCCCGCCGCGGATCCTCGTGCCCGAGGCACCCGACGACGCCGCGGTACTGACAGAGTGGCTGTCTTCTCGGCGGGGGAGCGGCGTGACGATAGCCGTCCCCGAGCGCGGGGCCAAGCGCAAGTTGATGGAGACCGTGACCGAGAACGCCCGCGAGCACTTCCGGCGGCACAAGCTCCATCGCGCGTCGGACTTCGGCGCGCGGTCTCGGGCGCTGGCGGAGCTCGGCAGCGTGCTCGGCCTCGAGCAGGCGCCGCTGCGGATCGAGTGCTACGACGTCTCGAACCTCGGCCCGAGCGACACGGTGGGCTCGATGGTGGTGTTCGAGGATGGCCTGCCGAGGCGATCCGACTATCGGCGGTTCGAGATCAAGGGCGTGCCCGGGCAGGACGACTACGCGAGCATGGAGGAGATGCTCCGCCGCCGGTTCGCGCGGCTGACGTCCGAGCGTGGAGGCGGTGACGGCGAGACGGGAGCGAACGCGGACGAGCAAACCCCGAAGAGGCGACGTTTCGCCTACCCGCCGGCGCTCGTCGTGATCGACGGCGGCCGCGGGCAGCTGTCCGTGGCAACGCGGGCGCTGGCCGACGCGGGGTTGCACATCCCGGCGATCGGCCTGGCGAAGCGCCTCGAGGAGGTCTACTTCCCCGATCGTCCGGACCCTCTACGGATCCCGCGGAACTCCGAGGCGCTGTTCGTGCTTCAGCATGTGCGCGACGAGGCGCACCGCTTCGCGGTCGCCTACCACCGGCAGAAGCGGGCGAGGCGGGCCGTCGCGTCTCCCCTCGACGACGTTCCCGGCATCGGGCCGGCTCGCAAGCGCTCCCTGCTGAGACGGTTCGGGTCGCTCTCCAGGCTCTCGCGCGCGGATCTGGCGGAGATCGCACGAACCCCGGGCGTTGGCCCGGAGCTGGCCCGCGCCGTGCACGAGCGCCTCCATAGGGCGACCCCGGAGCATGAACGGAGGCGGAGCGCCTGATGCCCCGAGCCTCGGAGCGGGACGCCAGGGGGGGCGGCGAGATGTCACCGATCCCCCGGTCGTCGCGGGGCTCGGGTTTCACGATCATCACCGGCCTTTCCGGGGCCGGACGCTCCGAGACCGCGAAGTGCTTCGAGGACCTCGGCTACTTCGTCGTCGACAACCTCCCGCCGGCGCTGCTGTCGAAGATGGCCGAGCTCGCGGCCCGCCCCGGCGGGCCGGGCAAGGTCGCGATCGTGGTCGACGCGCGTGGCGGCGTGTTCTTCAGCGAACTGTCGAAGGCCCTCGAGGAACTCCAGGGCATGAACATCCAGTACCGGATCCTGTACCTCGACGCGACCGACGAGGACCTCGTGAAGCGCTACGAGGCCACCAGGCGGCGCCACCCGCTCGCGCCGGCCGACCGCGTGATCGAGGGCATCCGCAAGGAGCGGATGATGATGGAGAGCCTCCGCGGTGAGGCCGACCTCATCATCGACACCTCCACGCTCACCCCCCACGAGCTCAGGGCGCGGATCCGGGAGTCGTTCGCGGACGCGCCGCCGGAGTCGAGCCTCCGGGTGTCGCTCATCTCCTTCGGCTACAAGTACGGCACCCCGCGGGACGCCGACCTCGTGATCGACGTCCGTTTCCTCCCGAACCCGCACTGGGTCGACGACCTCCGGCCCCTCCCGGGGACCGACGACCGGGTCCGGACCTACGTATCGGGCCAGCAGACCTACCGCGAGTTCATGCGACGGCTGCGGTCGCTGCTCGGCTTCATGGTTCCCGGGTTCGTCGCGGAGGGGAAGTCCTACCTCACCGTGGCGGTCGGTTGCACCGGTGGCCGTCACCGTTCGGTCGTGGTGGTCGACGACCTGTCCGGGTTCTTCCGGGACAAAGGGCTGCCGGTCTCGGTCGATCACCGCGACCTCGACCGCTGACCGCACGGCGCCGGGCCACCGGGCCGGCTCCCACACCAGCTCGAACGCGGGAGGGCCTTCACGAGGGTTGGACTAGGATTACGCGAACGTTCGTCGAGGAGGACATCACATGAGCGTCAAGATCGGCATCAACGGCTTCGGCAGGATCGGCCGAATCTTCTTCCGGGCCGCCAAGGAGCAGGGGAAAGACTGGGACTTCGTCGCGGCGAACGACATCACCGACTCGAGGACCCTCGCCCACCTGCTGAAGTACGACTCGGTCTTCGGGCGGTTCCCGGGCGAGGTCGCGGTATCCGAGAGCGGCATCCGCGTGGACCATGACGAGATCAAGGTGCTCGCCGAGCGCGACCCGGCGAACCTCCCGTGGAAGGATCTGGGGGCCGAGATCGCGATCGAGTCCACCGGCCTGTTCACGGACCGGGAGAAGGCCTCGAAGCACCTCGAGGCCGGCGCGCGGAAGGTCATCATCACGGCCCCGGCCAAAGGCGAGGACATCACGATCGTGCTCGGTGTCAACGACGGGAAGTACGACCCGGCCGCCCACCACATCATCTCGAACGCGTCGTGCACGACCAACTGCGTTGCCCCGATGGCAAAGGTCCTGGACGACGCGTTCGGCATCGTGCAGGGCTTCATGACCACGATCCACGCGTACACGAACGACCAACGGATCCTCGACCTGCCGCACAAGGACCTCCGGAGGGCACGGGCCGCCGCCCTGAACGTCATCCCGACCACCACGGGCGCCGCGAAGGCCACCGGCCTCGTGCTGCCGCACCTCAAGGGCAAGCTGGACGGGATCGCGATGCGCGTGCCGGTGCCGGACGGCTCCGTCACCGACCTCGTCGTGACCCTGAAGCGCGAGGTGACGGTCGACGAGGTCAACGCCGCGTTCAAGGCCGCGGCCGAGAGCGGCCCCCTGTCCGGCGGGCGTCTCGTCTACACGGAGGAACCGATCGTATCCAGCGACATCGTCGGCAGCGATGCGTCGTGCACGTTCGATGCCGGCTCGACGATGGCGATGGGAAGTGTCGTGAAGATCGTGGGCTGGTACGACAACGAGTGGGGCTACTCGAGCCGGCTCGTCGACCTCGTCGACATGGTGGCCCGCTCGCTGTGAAGCTCCGAACGCTCGACGATCTCGGTGACCTCGCCGACGGACGTGTGTTCGTCCGCGTCGACTTCAACGTCCCGCTCGAGGGAGGGAAGGTCGCCGACGACCTGCGGATCCGTGCCACGCTGCCGACGCTGAACGAGCTGCTCGAGCGCAGGGCCTCACTCGTCGTGGCGTGTCACCTCGGCCGGCCGAAGGGCAGGGTCAAGGAGGAGTTCCGCCTCGGGCCGGTTGCCGAGCGGATGGCGGAGCTCCTCGGGCGCCCGGTCGCCTACGCGCCTACCGACGGTGTGGTCGTCCCCGGGGTCGCGGAGCGGTGCGTCGCGCTCCGCCCGGGAGAGGTGACGCTCCTCGAGAACCTCCGGTTCGACCCTGGAGAGGAGGCGAACGACCGCCGGTTCGCCGAGGAGCTGGCGAAGCTCGCTGGGGTGTACGTGGACGACGCCTTCGGTGCGGCCCACCGGGCGCACGTCTCGGTGGCGGCGCTGCCCGAGGTCTTCCTTGAGCAGGAGCGGCCTGCGGTCGCGGGGCGCCTGCTCCAGCGCGAGGTCGAGGTCCTCTCGAAGCTGCGCGAGAACCCTGAGCGGCCGTACGTGGCGGTCCTCGGTGGAGCGAAGGTCTCCGACAAGCTCGCGACGATAGGTGCCCTGGTCGAGAAGGTCGACGCCCTGCTGATCGGGGGCGCCATGGCCTTCACGTTCCTAGCGGCCGCGGGAGGAGAGGAAGGCAACAGCCTCGTCGAGCCCGATCGCTTCGAGGACGTGCGGGCCGCGGAGCGGCGCGCCACCGAGCACGGGGTGCCGATCGTGCTGCCCGAGGACGTGGTCGTCGCTCCCGAGATGTCGGCCGACGCTCCTCGGCACACCGTCGCCGCGAACGAGGTTCCGGCCGGCGAGATGGGGCTCGACGTCGGTCCACGGACGGTCGAGGTGTTCGCTCGGAGGATCGCCGACGCCAAGGCGATCCTCTGGAACGGCCCGATGGGTGTGTTCGAGCTCGAGCCGTTCTCTGCCGGCACACGCGGTGTAGCTACAGCCGTTGCCGCTTCGGCCGCGTTCTCGGTGGTCGGTGGTGGCGACAGCCTCCTCGCCGTGAAGCGGCTGGGGCTGGAGGGTTCATTCGATCACCTGTCGACCGGGGGTGGAGCGTCGCTCGAGTTCCTCGAAGGCCGGCAGTTGCCGGGCATCGCCGCCCTGGAGGTGCTCTAGATGGCCAGGCGGCCGATCATGGCCGCCAACTGGAAGATGCACAAGACGCACCTGGAGGCCATCCGGGACGTCCAGAAGCTCTCCTACCTGCTGAACAAGGATGACGTCGAGCGCGTCGAGGTCGTGGTCTGCCCGCCCTTCACGGCCCTGCGCGCGATCCAGATCCTCATCGAGAGCGACCGGCTCCGGTTCGGCCTCGGAGCGCAGAACGCCCACTTCGAGGAGAAGGGCGCGTTCACGGGCGAGGTCTCTCCGCCGATGCTCCGGGCTCTGAAGGTCCGCTACGTCATCGTCGGTCACTCCGAGCGCCGCGAGCTGTTCGGCGAGACCGACGAGATGGTGAACAAGAAGGTCCGAGCCGTTTTCGCACATGACATGACCCCGATCCTGTGTGTGGGCGAGACGCTGCAGGAGCGGGACCTCGGCAACACCGAGGAGAAGGTCGAGGGACAGGTCCGCGCCGCTCTCGATGGGGTCGCCCCCGAGGAGGCCCCGAAGCTCGTGGTCGCGTACGAGCCGATCTGGGCGATCGGCACAGGTCGAAACGCCGAGCCGACGGACGCCGGTGAGGTCGTGGCGCTGATCCGCCGGACCCTCGCGTCGCTGTACTCGGCCGAGGTCGCCGACGCCGTGCGCGTGCAGTACGGCGGCAGCGTGAAGCCCGGGAATGTCCGCGGCTTCATGGCACACCCGGAGATCGACGGTGCCCTCGTCGGCGGCGCCAGCCTCGACCCGGAGGAGTTCGCGCTCATCGTGAAGTACCGCTAAGGGGAGTACCGCTGAGGGAAGCACCTGTGCTGAGGGAAGCACCTGCAAGGGGAGGATGCGACCCGTGAACAAGCTCCTGTACGTCTGTCTGGACGGGCTCGGCGACGACCCGGTGCCCGAGCTCGGCGGCCGGACCCCGCTCGAGGCCGCAGAGACGCCGTTCCTGGATTCCCTTGCGGTGGAAGGGCGAACAGGCACCGTCGTGACCGTCGGCCCGGGCATCGCGCCCGAGTCCGACATCGCCGTGTTCGCGATCCTCGGCTACGATCCGAAGGAGGGGCACCCGGGCCGCGGCGTGGTCGAGGCCATCGGTAGCGGGATGGACTACCGGGACGGCGACCTCGCATACCGCATCAACTTCGCGACGGCCGACTGGCCGCGGATCCTGGACCGCCGCGTGGGTCGAGACCTCGGTTCGGAGGAGGCGCACGCGCTGGCCGCCGAGGTGAACCAGAAGCTGAGCCTCCCCGGCGCCACATTCGTCCTCCAGGCCACTGTCGAGCATCGCGGCGTGCTCGTGATCCGCTCCAACGAGGGCCCTCTATCGGCCGAGGTCACGAACACCGACCCGGCCTACCGCAAGGAGGGCTCGCTCGGGGTCGCGCTCGAGACCTTCGAGCCGGAGGTCGCGCGCTGCGAGCCGCTCTCCGACACGACCGAGGCCCGGCGGGCCGCCGACCTAACGAACGCCTTCGTGGAGGGCTCGGCGAGGATCCTGGACGCTTCCGAGGTGAACGCCGAACGGCGACGGAAGGGGAGACTGCCCGGGAACATGATCCTCACACGCGACGGCGGTGACCACCGGCCGAGGCTGCAGCCGATCAAGGAGCGCTTCGGGCTGGAGTGGGGTTGCTTCGTGGAGATGCCCGTCGAGCGCGGCATCGCGATCCTGCTCGAGATGGCTCCCGTGGACGCCCCGCGCCTGGTGGACGAGGACGCCTACGCGGCTTGGGCCGATCTGGCGGTCGAGGCCCTGGGCGGCTACGACGCGCTCTACATCCACATCAAGGGGCCCGACGTGCCGGCTCACGACGGTCGAGCCCTCGACAAGCGAGACATCATCGCCACGATCGACCGCGCCTTCTTCGGCGAGCTGTTGCCGCTGGTCGACCTCAAGCGCACGAACATCGCCGTGACCGCCGATCACTCGACCTCGTGCGTCCGCAAGGCGCACACCGACGCGGCCGTTCCGCTCGTGGTCGCCGGCGGCTCGGTGACCTCCGACGGCTCTACCGCGTTCGGCGAGCATGCCTGCGCGACGGGCTCGCTGGGACGGCTTCGGGGGACGGACATCCTGCCCCGTCTGGTCCGGCTCCTGGAAGCCTGAGGGCTCGCACCCCGTCGTTCGCACCCCGTCGAGGGCGGTCCCCGTATACTTGCCCGGGTCAATCGGGTGGTCACGCCCGGGGTCCGTGGAGGAGGACCGATCGTCAAGTGGCACAGACAACTACCGCAGAGGCAACCATCGGCGGAGGCCCGGGGCCGGGCGAGGTGTCGCAGCAGATCATCGGCAGGAGCCCCTGGCAGATCTTCTGGGGACATTTCCGGCGGGATCGCGTGGCGTTCGCTGGGTTGGCCTTCATCCTTCTCCTCGTCCTCTTGGCTCTCTCTGCTCCGCTCATCGCGCGCGGCGTCGTCCACCACAAGCCGAACGAGCAGTTCCTCTTCACGATGCTCGACAACTACGGCCTGCCCAAGGCGCCGAACACGCAGTTCTGGTTCGGTGCGAACCGCGCGGGCCAGGACCTGTTCGTCCGGACCATCTATGGGGCTCGGACGTCCCTGATCGTCGCCATCTTCGCCACGGGCCTCGAGATGGTGGCCGGGATTGTCCTCGGGATCGTGGCCGGATTCTACCGAGGCAAGGTCGACACCTTCATCTCCAGGCTGGCCGACGTCGTCCTGTCCCTCCCGGTCCTGCTACTCGCCCTCGGGTTGGTCTCGGCCTGCGGGCTCTCCAACACCGGCTGCCTCGGCGGACTCATCAAGCCGGGCCTGCTGCTCGTGAGCTACGTGATCGGGCTGTTCAGCTGGCCCTACATCGCGAGGATCGTCCGCGGCCAGGTGATGTCCCTTCGGGAGAAGGAGTTCGTCGAGGCCGCGCGCGCCGTAGGGCTGAGCAACTTCCGGATCATGCTCCGCGAGATCCTGCCGAACATCGTCGCCCCGATCGTCGTCTACACGACGCTCATCATCCCTACCAACATCCTGTTCGAGGCAACCCTCTCCTACCTCGGGATCGGCGTTCCCGCGTCGACCCCGTCGTGGGGCAGAGAGATCTCGTCCGCCACGAACATCTTCCAGGTGGCGTGGTGGACCATGTTCTTCCCTGGGATGTTCCTGCTGCTCACGACGCTCGCGTTCAACCTGGTCGGGGACGGCCTCCGGGATGCCCTCGATCCGCGCGCCGTTGCGATGTCGTATAGACGAAAGGGCAAGAGTGCCGAAAGGAGGGCGAGAAGGAAGGGCCTCCCCGCGGCCACAGAGTCGGAGGCCGGGGCATGACCTTCAGGAAAGCATCCGAAGTGGAGATCGAAGAGGGGGGTGGCATGAAGCGATATCTCAAGTGGTTCTCAGTGGTCGCGGTCCTCGCCCTGGCCATGGTCGCTTGCGGCGGTGGAGGGGGAGGAGGAGGCGGCGTCACCTCCTCGCCGGGGCAGCAGCCCCAGAAGGGCGGAACGCTGCGCGTGGAGTCGGACTCCGACACCACGGCCACGATGGACCCGCAGAAGGAGTACTACCAGCTGCCGTGGGCTCTGTACCGGTGCTGCCTGCTCCGGACGCTGGTCTCCTACAACGGCATGGACGCGGCCCACGACGGGAACACGCTGTTCCCCGACCTGGCAACCGCCCTGCCGGAGGTGTCCTCCGACGGTCTCGTCTGGACCTTCCAGATGAAGCAGGGGCTCCACTACGCCCCACCGCTCCAGGACGTGGAGATCACTTCGGCGGACATCGTCCGCGCGCTGATGCGTGAGGCTACGCCCGACGTTGCGGCCGGGTATGCCTTCTACTTCACGGACATCGAGGGCTGGAGCGACTTCTCGAGCGGCAAGGCCGACACGATATCCGGGCTCGTCACGCCGGACAAGTACACGCTCGAGATCCACCTGGCCCAGCCCGCCGGCGACCTCCCGTACCGGATGGCGTTGGCGGCTACGGCGCCGATCCCGCCGAACCCCAGCGACCCGAGCGCGCCGCTCGGCGTGGCCGAGGGCCACAACGACGACTACGGCCGGTTCCTCGTGGCGTCCGGGCCTTATATGTACGAGGGGTCGGAGGGTGTGGACTTCTCGGTCCCGGTCAAGGACCAGAAGCCGGCCCCTGGGTATCAGGTCAGCAAGGACATCATGATGGTCCGGAACCCGTCCTGGAACCAGGACGATCTTCGGCCCGCCTACGTGGACGCGGTCGACTTCGTGATCTCGCCCGGGGCTGAGGCGGCCATCCTGGACAAGAAGGTGCAGAACAACGAGATCGACACCGTCTTCTCGAACGGCGTGACCCCGGACATCTTGCGCACGTTCCAGACCACGCCCGAGCTCCAGAACCGGATCTCGATCAACGCGGGGCCGAGCAACTACTACGTCTCGATGAACCTGGCCACGCCGCCTTTCGACGACATCAACGTCAGGAAGGCGGTCAGCTTCGCGATCGACAAGGCCGGCTACCAGCGTCTGAGCGGCGGGCCGGAAGCGACCGGGCCGGCTGCTGGTCACTTCGTCCCCGACTCGGACGAGGGCGGTCTCCTCTCCGACTACAACCCGTACGCGACGCCGAACAACCTTGGCGCCGACGATCCTGCGGGGCTGCAGCTCGCCAAGGACGCTATGGCCCAGTCCAAGTACGACACCAACCAGGACGGCATCTGCGAGGCTCCCGAGTGCAAGAACGTCCTCGCGATCGGCGTCGTCGGTGACGTATCCGAGGCCGTCGACCAGCTGTTCACGAACAACCTCGCGAAGATCGGGATCGAGCTGAACTTCAAGGAGTTCGAGAACGCCACGGCATACAACAAGATCTTCGACCCGAAGAACCACATCCCGCTCTCGGACTTCGCGGGATGGATCCACGACTACCCGGACGGGTACACGTGGTGGTACCCGATCATGTACGGGCCGAACATCCTCTCCCAGTACAACACCAACTACTCGATGGTCGGCGCGACGCCTGAGCAGCTGACGAAGTACGGCTACTCGATCACGACCGTCCCGAGCATGGACGCGCAGATCGAGAAGTGCTTCCCGCTTACCGGGCAGGAGCGCTTGCAGTGCTGGGTCGACGCCGACAAGTACTTCATGGAGAACATCGTTGGCGTTGTTCCGCTGGTCTTCAGCAACGTGGTCAACATCATCTCGGACCGCGTGACGAACTACACGTGGAGCATCGTGGACCAGGCACCGGCGTACGACCACTTGGCGCTGGCGGGCGGTGGTGCCTAGGCCGACCAAGGGAATCTGACAAGTACGAACAACGCGGGAGGGAGCCGGCCGGTTCGGCCGGCTCCCTCCCGATGACACGCGGAGTCGCGAAGAGATGCTCAGGTACATGATCCGAAGGACGCTTTTCATGGTCATCGTCCTCTTCGTCGTCTCGGTGTTCACGTTCATCGTGTTCGTGAAGCTCCCCGCAGCGGACCCCGCGATCCGGGCGGCCGGACGTCACCCGAGTGCGCAGCTGCTGGCCACGATCCGACACAAGTTCGGGCTGGATCAGCCTGTCTGGGTCCAGTACTGGAAGTTCGCGCAGGGCCTGATCCCCTGGCCCGGGCTGTTCTTGAACAAGGACGTGTACTTCTCGTGGGCGAACCGGGTGGCCGTCTCCGAACAGCTCTACGCCCGGCTGCCGGTCACCGCCGTGCTCACGGCCGGGGCGGCGATCATCTGGCTGCTCATGGGGTTGCCGATCGGGATCATCTCGGCGATCAGGCCGGGAACCCTCGCCGACCGCTCGGCGATGATCTTCGCGCTCGTCGGGGTCTCGGCGCCGATCTTCTGGCTGGCCCTCGTGCTCCTCTACGTCTTCCACTTCTGGCTCGGCTGGGCGCCCTCCTCCGGGATCCCTTCGAACGAGTCGCTGGTCTCGGCGGTTCTCAAGGGGAGATTCGTCTTACCTTGGATCTCCTTGGCCGTGACGAACGCCGCCTTCTACTCGCGCATGGTCCGAGGCAACCTGATGGAGACGATGTCTGAGGACTACATCCGGACGGCGAGGGCGAAGGGGCTCTCCGAGCGAAGGGTCATCTACAAGCACGGCCTCCGGAACGCCCTCACGCCGGTCGTCACGATGTTCGGGATGGACGTGGCGTTCCTCCTCGGTGGGGCGATCGTCACCGAGTCCGTCTTCCAGCTTCCCGGGATCGGGCAGTACGCCCTCCAGGCGCTCTTCCTCTCGGACTTCCCGGCCGTGATGGGCGTCACGGTCCTCGGGGCCCTCTTCATCGTGGTGGCGAACCTGTTCGTGGACGTCATCTACGCGTTCCTCGACCCCCGCGTGCGGTACACGTAGGATCGATCCCGCCCGAGGGGTCGATCGCGGAAGGGTCACCTCCGGGCAGTCGACAATCCTCCTTCCCGGCGAGCGCCGTAGTACGGATTAGGCTGGGGCGGCCAGGGTGACTTCGTGGCGGTCGAAGCCTGCCATAGACTTGATGGTTGCAGGGCGCCAGCGTTCGAGGGGGAGGGCTCCGGAAGGGATGAGCCAGGTCAGGGTGGAGACGGCCGCGGGGCCGCAGGCTCCGGACCTCGGGGTCCCCTCGGCCGAGGTCCTCGGCAGGTCCCCCTGGGAGCTCTTCTGGAGGCGGTTCCGCCAGGACCGAGTGGCCCTCGGGGGGCTCGGCTTCATCATCCTGCTGATCCTCGTCGCGCTCGCGGCCCCCCTCATCGCGAAGTACGTGGTCCACCATGGACCGAACCAGCTCCACGGGGATCTCACCACCGCGATCGGTCTGCCCGCCGTGGGACCGAGCGGGGACTACTGGTTCGGCGTCGATACCGTCGGCCGTGACGTCTTCGTCCGTACGATCTACGGGGCCAGGACGTCTCTGATCGTCGCGTTCTTCGCCACCGGGCTCTCGGTGCTGCTGGGGATCGTCCTCGGGACCCTCGCGGGGTTCTTCGGGCAGTGGGTGGACACGCTCGTTTCCCGAGCGGTCGACGTCGTGCTGTCGCTGCCGGTCCTGCTGCTCGCGATCGGTATCTCCGCGGCCTGCAGCATCACGGCCAAGGGGTGTCTCGCGGGGTTGCTCCGCCCCGGTATCCGCATAGTGGTCGGGGTCATCGCGCTCTTTAGCTGGCCGTACATCGGGCGCATCGTTCGCGGCCAGGTTCTGTCGCTCAGGGAGAAGGAGTTCGTCGAGGCCGCAAGGTCCCAGGGGTTCACCAACGCGGGCGTGATGTTCCGGGAGATCCTGCCGAACCTCGCTGCCCCGGTGATCGTCTACACCACGCTCATAATCCCGAACAACATCGTGTTCGAGGCGTCGCTCTCGTTCCTCGGGGTCGGGATCCCCCCAACGACGCCGTCCTGGGGCCAGATGATCTCGGCGGCGGCGGAGGGGCAGCTGTACACAGCGGCCTGGTGGATGCTGGTGTTCCCCGGCACGGCGCTCGTGCTCACGACCCTCGCCTTCAACCTGGTGGGCGACGGCCTCCGCGACGCGCTCGATCCGAGGATGGGAGGCTGACTTCGAGACAGAGACTTCGAGCAGAGAGGAGGAGGGGAGCGGGAGGGATCCAACATGTGCAGAGTGTCCGAGGTGAGAAGGAACGAGAGAGGGGGTAACCGATGGTGACACGACGAACCGCTAGGTTCCTCGCGCTGGTCAGTATCGTCGCCGTCCTAGCCACCGCCTGCGGTGGCGGGGGAGGGACGAAGGCGACGGCCACGTCTTCGGGCGGTGTGACCAAGGGTGGGACGTACCGGACGGCGGTCGAGGACTTCGGGTTCACCGGGGCCTTCGACCCCACGGGGGAGTACCTCGGCAACGCCTGGGGGCTGTACTCGGATCTCTTGCTCCGGACCCTGGTGACCTACAAGCACATCGCGGGGATCCCGGGCGACGAGATCGTCCCCGACATCGCCGCCAGTATGCCGGAGGTGTCCGCCGACGGACTCACCTACACCTTCCACCTGAAGAAGGGAGTCATGTTCGGGCCGCCGCTCGATCGTGAGGTGACTTCGGCCGACATCGAGTACGCCTTCGAGCGGATCGCGACCAAGTCCCTCGCGGCCCAGTACGGCTTCTACTACGAGGGCACGATCGAGGGTCTCACGACGCACGGAGGGCCGCCCAAGCCCATCTCTGGGATCGAGACGCCCGACGACTACACGATCATCTTCCACCTGACGCAGCCGACGGGCGACCTCTTGTACCGGCTGGCCATGCCGGCGACGGCACCCATGCCGAAGGAGGTCGCGGGATGCTTCCTCAAGGCGGGCGACTACGGCCGGTACGTGGTCTCGTCGGGGCCCTACATGCTGAATGGGGAGGATCAGCTCGACACGTCCTCGTGCGACACGCTGAAGCCGATCTCGGGATTTGACCCGGACAAGTTCATGGTGTTCGTCCGGAACCCGAACTACGACGCGAGCACGGACAGCCCGGAGGTGCGCGCCAACTACGTCGACGGGGTCGTGATGACGATCGACACGAACACGGCGGACATCTTCAACAAGATCCAGTCCGGCGATCTGGACGGGACCTCGTCCGCCACGACCATGCCTCCGAAGGCGATCCTGCAGCAGTACCTGACGGATCCTGCGCTCAAGAACAACCTGCACGTCGACTCGGGGGACCGCACCTGGTACATCACGATGAACCTGCTGACCCCTCCCTTCGACGACATCCACGTGCGGAAGGCCGTCAACTACGTCATCGACAAGCAGGCCATCCAGAAGGCTTGGGGTGGACCGGTGAACGGTGACATCGCCACCTCGGTCGAGCCGCCCACGGTGATGCCGCTCACGGCCGACTACGACCCGTACCCGAGCGCGAATCACGCGGGCGACGTGACGGCTGCCCAGAACGAGATGAAGCAGTCGAAGTACGACACGAACAATGATGGGAAGTGCGACGGGAGCGTCTGTAACAACATCATCATGGTGAACCGCAACTACGGTGCCTGGTTGGACATGGCTCCCGTCATCCAGGACAGCCTGGCGGAGATCGGGATCAACATCACCGTTCGCAACCTAGAGACAGGAACGGCATACACGACCATCGACACGGTCGATAACCTGATCCCGATCGCGTCCAACGCCGGGTGGGGGAAGGACTACGCCGACCCGTACACGTTCGCCGTCCTCTTCGATAGCTCGGGGATCTCGTGCACCGGGGCGATCAACTACTCCAACGTCGGCATGAGCGAGTCTCAGGCGAAGGAGTGCGGAGATAGCGTCCTAGCGGCGTGGAACGCGGTCACGAACAACGGCGCGGATCCGCTCCCATCGGTCGATGACAAGGCCAAGGAGTGCTACGCGCTGCCCCTCGGAGACCAGCGGACCCAGTGCTGGGCGGATTTCGACAAGAACATCATGGAGAACGTCGTCCCGTGGGCCCCATACCTCTATGCGACGGCTCCATTCGTCACCGCGGACTCGGTCACCAAGTACGAGTACGACCAGTTCTCGGGGGCGATCTCGTTCTGCCACATCGCGGTGAACAACGGCCTGGACCCGACCCAGGTCCCGGTGGGCTAGAGGAGCACCAGGTGGAGGCGGAGGGGTCGGCGTGACCGACCCCTCCGCCCTCCGGCGGAACTCAGACTGAGGGAGCGATGGGCCAGTACATCGTCCGCAGGTTGCTCTGGGTCGCGTTCGTGCTGCTCCTGATCGTCGTCATCACCTTCCTGATCTTCTTCGTCATGCCCCCGACGGACCCGGCCGTGATCTTCGCGGGCAAGCAACCCACTCCCGAGCTCATCGCCGAGGTCAAGAGACAGTTCGGACTCGACAGGGCCCTGCCGGTGCAGATCGTGCTCTTCGTGAAACGAGTCTTCCTCGGCGACCAGTATGGGTGGCCGGGCCTCGGCTTGTCGTTCAACACGCGGTCGGCTCTGAAGCCGATCATCCTCAGCCGCCTCCTGGTCACCATCCAGCTCGCCCTGGGGGCGGCGCTCGTGTGGGTGCTCTTGGGGATACCGATCGGGATCCTCTCGGCGCTCAAGCCACGGTCGATCTTCGACCGCCTGGCCATGGGTTTCGCGCTCGTCGGCGTCTCGGCGCCGGTCTTCTTCCTCGGGCCGCTCTTCCTCTACATCTTCTGGTTCAGGTTCGGTCTTGGGGGACTGGGATCCGGTTACTACTCGATCGGCCAGTACGGCCTGGGAACCTGGTTCACTCACTTCATCGGGCCGTGGACCGTGCTCGCGCTCTTGTACGCGGCCTTCTACGCGCGGATGACCCGCGCCAACCTCATCGAGACCATGGCGCAGGACTACATCCGAACGGCGAGAGCCAAGGGCCTCTCGGAACGGCGGGTCGTGCTCAAGCACGGGTTGCGGGCGAGCCTGACACCGCTCGTCACCATGTTCGGGTTGGATCTCGGCGGGTTGCTCGGCGGGGCGTTCATCACCGAGACCGTCTTCAACCTGAAGGGCATAGGCGCCTACGCGATCAAGGCGGTGTTCTCCGGTGACCTGTACGCCATCGTGGACGTCACGCTCATCGCCGGCTTCTTCATCACGTTCGCCAATCTGGTCGTGGACATCGTCTACGCCTTCCTCGACCCCCGGGTCAGGTACTCTTAGGCGGCCCTCGGGGGTGGGAAAGGAGAGAAGGAGGTCGGATGCCTGAGCCGCTACTCGAGGTCCGCGACCTGCGGGTCCATTTCCCGACCGAGGACGGCCTCGTCAAGGCCGTCGACGGTGTCTCCTTCTCCCTCCAGCCCGGGGAGACCCTCGGGGTGGTCGGGGAGTCCGGCTCCGGCAAGAGCGTCACGTTCCTGACCGTGATGGGACTCGTCACGTCGGACCAGGCCGTCATCGAGGGCGAGGTGATCTTCGAGGGGCAGGACCTCTTGAAGCTGCCCAAGGATGAGATGCGCAACATCCGGGGCTCGAAGATGAGCATGGTCTTCCAGGACCCCATGACGAGCCTCCACCCCTTCTACAAGGTGGGCTACCAGATCGCCGAGGCCATCCTCACCCACCAGAGCGTGGGGAAGAAGGAGGCTCACGAGCAGTCGGTCGAGATGCTGGGCCGCGTCGGCATCCCGAAGCCTAGGGAGCGCGCGAACCAGTATCCGCACGAGTTCTCGGGAGGCATGCGTCAGAGGGCGATGATCGCGATGGCCCTTTCGCTCAACCCCGACATGCTGATCGCGGACGAGCCCACGACGGCGCTCGACGTGACGGTGCAGGCTCAGATCCTCGATCTCATCGACCGGCTGAGGGAGGAGTTCAACGCATCCGTCGTCATCATCACGCACGACCTCGGCGTGGTCGCCGAGCACTGCGACAACATCCAGGTCATGTACGCCGGCAAGATCGTCGAGTTCGGCGACCGGCGCGACATCTACTACGGATCGCACCACCCATACACGTGGGGACTACTAGGATCCATCTCCCGGCTGGACTCAGCGTCCAAGGAGCGCCTGCAACCCATCAAGGGACTGCCGCCGTCCCTCATCTTCGTGCCGCCCGGCTGCGCCTTCCACCCCAGATGCCCGTACGTGTTCGACCGGTGCCGGGCCGAGATCCCGAGGCTGCTCCCGACCGACGGGCATCACGCCTCGGCCTGCCACCTGACACTGTCCGACAAGGAGCGGATCTTCAACGAAGAGGTGATGGTGCGGCGATGAGCGTTGAGGTCAGCGAACAGGTTGCACCGCAACCGGATGCGACTCAGGGTCCCCTCGTGAGGCTCCGCGGGGTCAAGAAGTACTTCCCCATCACCCGAGGCATCATCTTCCAGAGGCGCGTCGGCAATGTCCATGCCGTGGACGGCGTCGACCTCGACATCTACCCGGGTGAGACCGTGGGGCTCGTGGGCGAGACCGGCTGCGGCAAGTCCACACTGGCGCGTGTGATCATGCGCCTTTACGACGCGACCGAGGGCTCCATCGAGTTCGGGGGTCGCGACATCACGCACCTCAAAGGCAGAGCGCTTCGGGAGCTCCGCCGCAACATGCAGATGATCTTCCAGGACCCGTTCGCGTCGCTGAATCCACGCAAGACCGTCGGCAGTATCATCGGTGCCCCGTACCGGCTCCACGGGACCGTTCCGCGTAACCAGATCAAGTCGGAGGTCCAGCAGCTGATGGAGCTCGTCGGGCTGAGTCCCGAGCACTACAACCGCTATCCGCACGAGTTCTCGGGCGGCCAGCGGCAGCGAATCGGAGTAGCGCGCTCGCTCGCACTCCGACCGCAGCTGATCGTCTGCGACGAGCCCGTGTCGGCCCTCGACGTGTCGGTCCAGGCTCAGATCCTGAACCTGCTGGAGGATCTCCAGGAGGAGTTCAACCTGACCTATCTGTTCATCGCGCACGACCTGTCGGTTGTGAAGCACGTGTCCGACCGCGTCTCCGTGATGTACCTCGGCAAGATCGTCGAGATGGCTCCCGGCGACACGCTCTACAGGACCCCGAAGCATCCCTACACGGGCGCGCTGCTGTCGGCGGTCCCGATCCCGGACCCGGACCTCTCAGCATCCAAGAAGCGGATCATCCTCGAGGGCGATGTGCCCTCGCCGATCGATCCTCCGTCGGGGTGTCGGTTCCATCCGCGCTGCCCGAACGTGCAGCTCCCGAAGTGCAGCGATGAGGAGCCCGAGCTCCGGCCCTTCCACCCCGGCCAGGTCGCCGCCTGCCACTTCCCGCTCGAGGACCGGGCGGTCATGGAGGCCGCCGGCGGCTAGAATCCGAGACCGTGCTCAACATCATCGCGCTCGTGCTGAACATCGCCTCCTCGCTCTTCCTGATCGTGTTCATCCTCCTGCACTCGGGTCGGGGGAGCGGGCTCTCCGACATGTTCGGGGGTTCCACGACGCTGTCCGGTGGGACGGCGCTGGAGCGCCGCCTCGACAAGCTGACGGTCGTCACGTCGCTCATCTTCGGGGCGAGCACCTTCTTCCTCTCCTGGCACTGGGCCAAGTAGCCCACCCGGAGCCTGGGCCCCGTTGGTAGAATCGCGTTCGCCCGTCGGAGTGGCGGAACTTGGTAGACGCGCTAGGTTGAGGGCCTAGTGGGTGCATAACCCGTAGGGGTTCAAATCCCCTCTCCGACACATGTGTCCACTATCTGGTGAACTCGCACACCCCCTCCGACACCGCAACCACATGGCCCCTTGACCGCTCAGCTGAGGACGTGCTACGGAAAGCTGTCGAAACGCTGTGGGGAAGGGGGAAGTCGTGGTGAGCAGGCCTCGAACACATCTCGTCGGGCGGGCGAGGCGCGGCACCGTCCCCCTGCTCCTGCTGGCGAGCCTCATCGCCGTAGTGCCGGCTCAGACCGCGCTGGCGGACCCGGTCAACGTGAACACGTTGGCGCCCGCGTCTATCGTCGACACCAAAGGCGGCCACATCGGAGACGTGAGCGCACTCGCGGTGCAGGATCAGTCGGGCACGCAGGACGACCCGGCGAACTACGTACGGTTCGGCGCGCCGGGTGAGTCCTACGCGGGGTATCGGACCTACACCCTGCCGACCGACGTGCCTTCCTCCAGCGTGACCACCATCACGCTGCCGGCGAACTACCACGGGCCGATCGTCAGCAGAGACGAATTCACCTGGAGCATCTTCGACTGGTCGACGCGGACGTGGGAGAGGCTCGGCAATCAGAACCACTGCGGGGGAGACACCGGCACGACGCAGTGGCCGTGCAACGACCTGAACAGCGCTCGGTGGAAGAACATCCAGTACAACGCCATCGGGACGCTCTCCGACTACGTGAACGGCACGAACGGCAGGATCCGGATCCGGCTCACCTCCGACGGCTCCGGTGCTGCGAAGCTCGACTACGAATCGCTCTCCGTCTACTCGAACACGGGCATAGTCGGGGCTCTGTACCAGCCGGCCGTGAACACGAGATGGCAGTGGCAACTCGAGGCCGAGGCCAGCGTGTTCCCGGCGACGAACGGCATCAACGTCGATATCTGCGAGCCCTCCTTCCTGGATGGTCCCTGCGTGAAGCCCGACATGTTCGACATCGACCCATACGTCGATCACAACATCGCCGGCAGGTACGGCTACCCGTTCGATACGGCTGCGGTGGACGCGATCCACGCATCCGGTGGACACGTGATCGGGTACATCACGGTCGGAGACATCGAACGCTTCCGGCCCGACTATCAGCAGTTCGTAGATTTCGATCAAGCCTGCGGCGGATGCATGATCGGCAACCCATTCAGCAGGACGTTCCCGGACGAGTTCTGGGCGAACCTCAATAACCGCCAGGGCCAACGCGACTTCATGCTCCAGATGATCCGCGCGCGGATGGACAAGGTGGCAGCGGCCGGGTTCGACGGCATCGAGACCGACATCATGGACACCTACGCGCAAGGGAAGCAGTACACGGGCTGGGACGTCAGCTCCCGAACCCAGCTTCACTACAACATCGCCCTCGCGAACATGGCACACGCGGACGGTCTGTCCGTGGCCCTGAAGAACGACGGCGGCCAGATCTCGGATCTGCTGCCGTACTTCGACTACGCGATCAACGAGCAATGCTTCCAGTACAGCGAGTGCGACGGGGGTGGGTACCCGGCCCCCGCCTGGAGGGCCTTCGTCGACGCGGGCAAGCCCGTGTTCCAAGCCGAGTACCGGATCGACACGAGCGAGTTCTGCCCGACGGCGAACTCCTGGGACTTCAACTCGATCCTGAAGTCGAGGGACTACAGCCTGTTCGACGTGCCATGGACGCCGTGCAGGTGAGCTGACAAAAGGACCCTGGCCGCTCCGCGTCGCATGGGTCGATGCAGGTTCAGTCGTCGTCGGTGAGCGATCCGCGGGCCGGGAGCTCGTAGATGAGCCATCGAACGCCAGCGGTCGACACGGATCGGGGCTCGAGGGACGCGAGCGGTGAGCCTTGGGGCGGCGGACCCGCGAGGACGATGAAGACTCGGTCTCCGGCGCTCGCGAGGGAGGAGAGCGGGGCGATCTCGGCTTCGCCGGTACCGTGCAGCCAGCGTCCCGCGCAGCCCGCCGCGTATGCGATCTGCGGGTACGCCTCGGTGCTGGCGGCCACGCACGGGCGCCCCCCCGCGAGCTCGCGGACGGGGAGACCAGCGTCCCGGACCGACGCTCGCGCCTGAACCGCGTCGATCTCGATCCGGTCCGCCGTGACCACCTGCCAGCCACCCCACACGACGGCGAGAGCAAGGGCGACGCAGCCGGCGACCCGCGCGACCCCACCACCTCGCACCAGCGACACGACACCCCATGCTGCCGGAACGGCAAGGAGCGCGTACGCGGGCAGGAGGAACCGCGGCGCGAGCCTGGCCACGAACACCAGGTACTCGCCCGCGAGCGCTGCGCCCGCAAGCGTGGCGAGCCAGAGGGCACCGACGCTCGCCGTCCTTCGAGCGCGGACGAGCGCCATCGCCGACAGAAGAACGAGCCCACACCACCACAGCAGCCCCACCACGGGGATCAAGCGGGGGACCTGCGGCCCGACCAGCGGTCCGTCGGTCAGCGCGAGCTGTTGCAGCACAAGGTTTCCCACGCCAGCGCCAGCCAGCTGGCTCGACTCAGACGCTTGGTGGAACGCCTCCACCGGCCCGCCGTGCCGCACCGACATCTCGATGAGCCAGGGCAGCCAACCGAGCGCGAGCCCTCCACCCAGCGCCACGAGCACTCGCCATTGCCCACGCCTTTGTAGGGCGACGTACAGAGCCACCGCGGCCGCCGTGACGAGCGCGTCCGGCGGTCGGAAGAACGCCATCAGACCGAGCAGCACGGCTGCGACAGTGACGTCCCATCGCCTCCCTTCCGTGGCGAGCTCTCGTGCGACCAGGCCTACGAGCGCCGCGGCGAGCATGGCGGCCCAGAGGTTCGGCATCACCTCGGACCCGTAGAAGGGCCCGAGCCAGGAGAAGCCGAACAGGGACCCGGCGAGCGGCGCTGCGAGTCCCACGATCGGGATCCAGACCCAGAACGCGGTCACGAGGGCGATCGCCGAGGCGCACGCGAGGAAGATCCGCACGGCCGTGAGCGAACCGCCGAGCTGGAGCACCGGCGCCACGAGGAGTGAGATGCCGCGTGCGCGATTAGGCGCGAACGCGAGGGCCCGTGCGCCAGGGGCGACCTGCGAGAGGTAGATGGCCTCGTCCCACGAGGGCGCGCGACGCGCCGAGAACAGGACGAGCTGTGCAAGGAGGTAGCCGGCGCCCACGAGGATCAGGAGGCGTCGAGCGCGCGCACGCTCTGAGTCGGGGACCGAAGGCTCCACGATGGGATGCTAGTGCCGTGGAGGAACCGTCGTGAGCGTGCTCCAGGTACGAGACCTCGCCGTTGAGGTCGCGGGGCTCTCGATCCTCGAGGGCCTCACGTTCGCTCTGCGCCGCGGCGACAAGGTTGGTGTGGTCGGGCGGAACGGGGCGGGCAAGACCAGCCTGCTGAAGGTCATAGCGGGGGAAGCCGCGCCGCTCGCCGGTACCGTCGTTCGACGCGGCGCGCTCGGCTACCTCCGACAGGACCCGAGGCAGCACCGGGCCGACGAGGAGCACACCGGGCTCGTCCACGTCCTCCAGGCCCGCGGGCTCCAGGACATGGCCGTTCGTCTGGAGAAGCTCCGCCTGGCGATGGAGGAGGATCCGGCAGAACGGAACGTCGCGCGCTTCACGCGCCTGGAGGAACGGTATCGGGCCGCCGGAGGCTATTCGGGCGAGGCGGAGGCACGGAGGATCTCGGCCGGGCTGGGACTCGCGCAGGACCGGCTCGACCTGCCGGTGCCGGCTCTGTCGGGCGGCGAGCGCCGGCGGCTGGAACTCGCGCGGATCCTATTCGCTGGCTCCGACGTCCTGCTGCTGGACGAGCCCACGAACCACCTCGACAGTGATGCGAAGCGCTGGCTGATGCGGTTCCTCGCCGCGTACAAGGGCGCGCTGATGGTCGTCAGCCACGACATCGCGCTGCTGGACTCGTCGATCACGCGGATCCTCCATCTGGATTACGACGCCGTCGTGATGTACCGCGGCACGTACTCCCAGTACCGGGAAGCGCGGCGGCGAGACGAGGAGCACCTCGCCGCTCTCGCGGAGCGCCAGCAGGCCGAGATCAAGCGCCTGAAGACGCTGGCAGATTCCATGCGCGGACAGACGGAGAAACGCGCTCGGAAGGCGAAGACGCTTGACACGCGCGTCGAGCGTCTGAGGACACGCGCGGTGTCGGGACCGGGGCGCGAGCGGCGCGTTCGGTACCGGTTCCCCGACCCTCCGCACTCCGGCAAGCTCGTGCTCGAGGCGATCGAGCTCACGAAGGGCTATGGCGGCCCACCGGTATTCGAGCAGGTGAGCTTCGACGTGCATCGCGGTGAGCGGCTGCTCGTCATGGGCCTGAACGGCGCCGGCAAGACATCGCTGCTCCGGATCGTCGCCGGCGTCACCGAGCCCGACGCGGGCGGCTTCCGCCTGGGGACCGGCGTGTCGCTCGGCTACTACGCGCAGGAACATGAGGGGATCCGCGACGGCGTCGACGTGCTCACCCACGTCCGAGAGGAATCCGTCGACGCGAGCGACCAGGACCTGCGAGCGCTGCTCGGCATGTTCGGACTTACCGGTGAGGTGGCGTTCCAGGACTCGGGCACCCTGTCCGGGGGAGAGAAGACGAAGCTCGCCCTCGCGCAGCTGGTCGCGGGGCGCCGGAACCTCATCCTGTTGGACGAGCCGACGAACAACCTCGACCCGCCTTCGCGCACGGCGATCGCCGAGGCGCTGGCCGCCTGGAAGGGCTCGATGGTGCTCGTGAGCCACGACATCGAGTTCGTCGAGGCCCTTGCGCCGCATCAGGTTCTGACGATGCCGGATGGAACCCTCGAGTTCTGGAGCGACGATCTCCTCGATCTGGTCGCGCTCGCGTGACCGAGACGCCGGATATGCTCAGCGCAGTCCGAGCGCACGAAGGAGCAGCCATGAGCCACAACGGATCCAGACCCGCCGACCTCGTCTTCGTGAACGGAGCCGTCTACACGGTGGACGCCGCCCGACGATGGGCGCGAGCGGTCGCGATCAGGGGAGGCCGGATCACGGCGGTCGGCACCGACGACGACGTCAGCGGGCTCGTCGGCACCAAGACCGAGGTCATCGACCTCGCCGGCAAGATGCTCCTGCCCGGTTTCCAAGACGCCCACAACCATCCGCCGGCGGCCGGTGTCGACATGCTTCGCTGCCATCTCTACGATGCCTACTCGCTGGACGACTACCGCAGGATCGTCCGCGAGTACGCCGAGTCCCACCCCGACGCCGAGTGGATCCTCGGCGGCGGCTGGTCGATGGACGTGTTTCCCGGCGGCACACCGACGAAGCAGATACTGGATGAGATCGTTCCGGATCGGCCGGTGTTCATGCCGAACCGGGACGGGCACGGCGCCTGGGTGAACTCAGAGGCGCTCCGCGTCGCCGGCGTCACGCGCGATACCCCGGACCCCCACGACGGCCGCATCGAGCGCGACGACCTGGGGGAGCCCACGGGGACGCTGCACGAGGGCGCGATGAACCTCGTGGAGGCCCATGCACCTGCTCCGACGAACGAGGAATGGGAGGAAGGACTGCTCGTGGCACAGCGGTACCTCCACTCCCTCGGCATCACCGCGTGGCAGGACGCGATAATCGGCGGTTCGTACGCGTCGCTCGACGCGTACCTCGCCGCCGCCGGGAAGGGCACGCTCACCGCCCGCGTCGTCGGCTCGCTCTGGTGGGATCGCTACCGCGGCGAGGAGCAGATCCCCGAGCTGCTCGAGCAGCGTGCGCGCGGGCAGGCCGGCCGCTTCAAAGCGACCAGCGTGAAGATCATGCAGGACGGGGTCGTCGAGAACTTCACGGCGGGGGTGCTCGAACCCTACCTCGACGCGCACGGCCGGCCGAGCGATAACCGCGGCATGTCTTTCGTCGACCCCGAGGCGCTGAAGGGCTACGTCACCCGCCTCGACGCGGAGGGATTCCAGGTCCACTTCCACGCGCTCGCCGAGCGTGCCGTGCGCGAGTCGCTCGATGCGATCGAGGCGGCCCGCAAGGCGAACGGTCCGAACGACCACCGCCATCACATCGCCCACATCCAGGTCGTCCACCCCGAGGACGTGCGACGGTTCCGGCAGCTCGGCGCCGTGGCGAACGCGCAGGCGCTGTGGGCGATGAACGAGGGCCAGATGGTGAGCCTCACGATCCCGTTCCTCGGGGAGGAGCGCTCGACCTGGCAGTACCCGTTCGCGAGCCTCATCCGTGCCGGCGCGATGCTCGCGATGGGCAGCGACTGGTCGGTCTCGAGCCCGAACCCGCTGTGGGAGATCCACGTGGCTGTGAACCGACGCTCTTTCCCCGGCTACGTCTACGCGGAAGACGAGGTCGCGGTCGGCGAGACGTTCCTGCCCGACGAACGGCTCGACCTGCCGACGGCGATCGCGGCCTTCACGATGGGCTCGGCCTTCGTGAACCACCTCGACGACGTCACCGGGTCGATCGAGCCCGGTAAGTACGCCGACCTGGTCGTTCTCGACCGGGACCTGTTCGAGCACCCGGCGAGCGAGATCCACGCGGCCCAGGTTCTGCTCACCCTCGTGGAGGGGGAACGGGTGCACTCCGCAGGCGAGTTCGCGTGACCGGTAGTCACGCCGGGTGCTTGTCGCGCCGGTCGCGCTTCCGCACGATGTCCCGGGTCGGTACCGGGAGACCGTGACGGAGGCGTCGTTGCAGAACACGACCAGGCTCGATCGCAGACCACCGGCCACGGCGCCGCCCCCCAAAGGGCTGCGCAAGGCCCTGATCCTCGTCGAGAAGGGCATCAAGGAGCCGATCTGGGACTGTCGGATGTGTGGGCAGTGCATCCTGCACTCGACCGGCATGTCGTGCCCGATGCGCTGCCCCAAGAACCTCCGCAACGGCCCGTGCGGGGGCGTGCTCCAGAACGGCCACTGCGAGGTGCTCAACGACCGCCAGTGCGTCTGGGTCCAGGCCTGGGAAGGCTCCCGCAAGATGCCGATATGGCGCGGTCACATGGCGCACCTCCAGCGACCGGTCGACTGGCGACTGCAGGAGACGTCGTCTTGGGAGAACCTGCTCACGGGCCGGGACCGCTACCTGCCGGCCGGCTGGCGCAGCTACGAGACCGGGAGGCACACGCGATGAGCGACGTCGAGCCCCGCAGTCGCCTGCACCGGCTACTGCTCTCGGGCGAGTTCGTCGTGACCGCCGAGCTTCAGACGACCGACAGCGCCGACCCCGGCTCGGTCCACCATCTCGCCGAAGGTCTTCGGGGGATCGTGGACGCCGTGAACTGCACCGACAACAGCGCTGCGCACCCGCACATCTCGAACGTCGCGGCGGGGAAGCTGCTGCTGGAGCGGGGCATCGAGCCGATCGTCCAGTTCACGTGCCGCGACCGCAACCGCCTGGCGCTTCAGGCCGACCTGCTCGGGGCGGCCGCCCTCGGCGTGCGGAACGTCGTGATGATGTCCGGCGACGACGTCACGGCCGGTGACCACCCGGAGGCCAAACCGATCTACGACATCGATTCGTGCCACGCCCTGCGGATCGCGCGGATCATGCGCGACGAGGGCACGTACCTCAGCGGGCGAAAGCTCACCGGCCCGCCCTCGTTCCTCGTCGGCGCCGTGGAGAACCCATTCGCGCCGCCGGTGGACTTCCGGCCGGTGCGCCTCGGCAAGAAGGTCGAGGCCGGTGCCGAGTTCGTGCAGAGCCAGATCGTCTTCAACCTCGAGCGGATGCGGGTGTTCATGGCTAGGGCCGGTGAGCTCGGCCTGCCGCAGAAGGCGTTCATCCTAGGCGGTGTGTTCGTGCTCCGATCGGCGCGGGCGGCCCGTTACCTGCGCGACCAGGTCCCGGGGATCGACGTGCCGGAGGAGACGATCCGGCGGATGGAGGGGATCCCGGCCGAACGTCAGGCCGAGGAGGGGATCGCGATCGCCCTCGAGATCGTGCAGCAGCTCCGGGAGATGCCGGGGATCGCCGGCGTGCACGTGATGTCCATCAACTGGGAGGAAGTCATCCCGCGGGTGGTCGAGGGGTCCGGGCTCCTGCCCAGACCCGCCGCGGGGCCGTAGCCGGCGGTCGGCTCAGCCAGGCTTCGCGTGAACGCATGCAGCGGCCGTGCCGAATAGTCTGTGATCGATGGATCACGGTCCGACGACCGAAAGGCTCTCCAGATGAAGCGCGCTCTCATCGCCCTGCTCGCTGCCGCGGTGCTCGTCGTTCCCGCGTGCACCCGAACCGTGATCCGACGGGTACCCGAAGGATCACCCGCGTCAGTGGGGCTGTCGGGTTCCCTGAACACCACCACCGACCCGATCGTCCAGGTGGTTCAGAAGGTGCGCCCGGCGGTTGTGAACGTCACGACCGACCTCCTGCAGCAAGGCCCATTGGGTAGCCAAGGCGGCCGGGGCGTCGGCACGGGCTTCATCGTGCGCTCCGACGGCATCGTCGTGACCAATTACCACGTGGTCGAGGGTGCCCAGCGAATCACGGTTATCACACCGTCGCCGAACTCCAAGCGGTACGACGCGCGGGTCATCGGCGGCGACCAGACCGCGGACCTCGCGGTCCTGAAGATCGCCGCAACGGGGCTGCCGACGGTGCCGCTCGGGGACTCCTCGAAGCTGCAGCTCGGTCAACGGGTGGTCGCGCTCGGGTACGCCCTGGCGCTCCCGGGTGGCCCCACCGTCACGACAGGCATCGTCTCGGCTCTGGGACGCACGATCAGTGCGCAGGACCCGAACTGCCTCACCTGCAAGAACGGCGAGCGAACGTACAGCAACGTCATCCAGACCGACGCGGCCATCAACCCCGGCAACTCAGGCGGCCCGCTCGTCAATCTTGCGGGCCAGGTCGTTGGGATCAATACCGCCGGTGCCGGAGGTCAAGCGGAGAACATCGGGTTCGCGATCGCGATCAACGCTACCGAGACGACCATCGCGGGGGCGATCGCCAACCCGTCTGCGCCGGTCCCCTTCCTCGGCGTCGTGCCGCAGGACGTGAGCCCCAGCCTCGCGTTCCAGTTCGGCCTGACGGTGCAGAGTGGCGCCTACGTTGTGGACGTGAGTCCGGGCGGCCCGGCCGAGGAGGCGGGGATCAAGACGGGGGACGTGATCGTGTCCTTCGACGCCAAGGCGGTGACGAGCGCCGATCAGATGGGAACGCTGATCCTTTCGCACAAGCCGGGAGACACCGTGCAGGTCGTCGTCGTCGAGCGCGGCGGCGTCAAGAAGACGTTCACGGTAACCCTCGGCGTAAGGCCTGTACCGCAGACGTAGCCCGTGCCGGTCCGAGCCCGTAAGCTGGGCCGGTGCGCCGGCTGTCCATCCCGATCGGACGCGTCCTCGGTGTCAGGCTCTCGCTCCATGCGTCCTGGTTCCTCGTGTTCGGCCTCGTCGTGTGGGTGACCGTCTCCGAGTTCAACCGCCTCTACCCGCGTCTCGGCGAGCCGACACGCCTCGCGATGGGCCTCCTCACGGGCATCGCTTTCTTCGTCTGCCTGACCGCGCACGAGCTCGCGCACTCCGTGGTCGCCCGCCGGTTCGGGATCCGCGTGCGCGGCATCACGCTGTTCATGTTCGGAGGGGTGGCCGAGATCGAGGGCGAGGTGCCCTCGCCTTCCCGGGAGTTCGCCATCGCACTCGTCGGTCCCGCCACGTCGGTGCTGCTCGGCGGCGTGTTCGCGCTGCTCGCCGAGTACGTGGCCGAGCTCGACTGGCCGGCGGCCGAAGGCGTCCTGGGGACGCTCGCGCTCGTGAACCTCGGTATCGCGCTCTTCAACCTCGTGCCGGGGCTCCCGCTCGACGGCGGACGGATCCTGCGCGCCGCGCTCTGG
>Ga0315282_10001107_pt1 | contig 51889 bp, 54 predicted proteins | sample YL17G07_20_MG_FD_203693 | JGI IMG/M metagenome (GOLD analysis project Ga0315282, IMG submission 203693) | Sediment microbial communities from Yellowstone Lake, YNP, Wyoming, USA - YL17G07_20 | ecosystem: Environmental > Aquatic > Freshwater > Lake > Sediment | place: USA: Wyoming | collected...
CTGGAGTGCACTCCAAAACCATTAGTACGGCAGCGATGCTTCTGCATCGGGCAGCAGTTCTTTGTAGATTAGCGCCATCTCTTTCGTAAAGCAGAGTTTCCCACAGGTCAAAAGTTACAGCTCTGATCATCTTTTTCTCCGCTTTCAATGAGATAACTCCACAAAAAACGAGGGAAATCTGCTAATCACCTTCTCAAGGCGTTAGTGGCGATGTCTCCCGCAGCTCCCCCTTTTTTCTCTTTGTCTATATTTTTCCGTGGACTTTTTCTGTTACTAGGCTCAGCTCTTTCGCGTATTCCATGAACGCCATTCTCATCGTTTCACTTTCTGACTGGCCGAGCCTCGCGGCTATCCTGTCCAGCACTTCTCTCTGTTCCCTGCTCAGCACCACCCTGACTATGGGTTTTTTCGGCACTTCAGCATCCACCCCTGCACAATCGCTTAGTGCGGGAGGATCACGGCGCCTCTGCCAGGCAATGGAGCCTGAACGCTCGCGTAAACCGCCAACGCCGTGGCCCACAGAACATCATCATGCGAGCCTTCAGGATGACTAAATCTTATGTGTCCAGTCTTCATAAGCTCAAACTTCTCAACGTTCAATTCGCTGCACAGGTCAATGCCCTCCCTGCGCCTGACGGGCGCATAGGGAATTTTCATTCTGCCCTGCTTCATCGTCTCCCTGAGGATCGTGGCCACCTCTTCCTTGCTCTGCACCGTAAACTTGATTCCCATGGTTGCCCCCACCCCGCTTCTAACCATGTCCTCAACGATGTAATCCCCGGCTTGATATTCGGTCGGTCTAAAATCGAAGAATGTCTCGACGAAAACGACGGCGTCTCGGAGGGCTTCTTCCACATTCACTGGACTCCCATCAGACTTTTCAGTTTCGCCGTCACCTGATCATCCTGCACGATTTCCTGAGTGATTTTCTCCCGCATCTTCGGCGTGACTCGTAATTCGTCAAGTGTCGCGATTAGCATGCTGTGAATTTTTGTTAAAGCGTCCGCGTACTTCCAAATTGCAGCTTTACCCTGCTCCGTGCTTAGAATTTCCTCGACATACAGCCAGTCAGCGTACAGCCTTGCCGTTAACTCTACGAGGGCGGCGTCGACGGCCTTCTGAAATTCATTCCGTCTGCTCAGGTGCTGAAAGATTGCACCCTTCAAACTTTCATACTGTTTCCTGTATTTTTCCGCGATTCGTCTTTGACCCCTATATAAGGGGGGTATCATATGCAAACATAGTTTCATGATACGGGGGGTCCCCCCTGAAAACTTCCTGTCCCACGGCTGTCCACAAGAACCTCGCCCTTCACCACGTCAGGAACCAAACCGACATCCACGACGCCGTTAAGCATGCCTAAAACGTCAACACGGTCGACCCTGCAGACTGTTTCAGCTTTTTTCGTGTCCACGAACGCGTTGGAGAAGATAAGGGCCCTTGCGCGTCTAGTCAGCAGTTTGTCACGGCTTCTCCTGTGCACTTTTCGTGATCCCTCAAAAGAAAGCGTATGCTATGCGCCACTCAAAGGCGGCGACCAAGCACCATGCTATAAGATTATATCTTCCATGACATAAGCTGAATTATACAATAGGCTGGTCATTTGTTGCCTAGAAACTGCATTGTCAGAGTTGTTTTGAGCCCTCAACACAAAGAAATACTGGACAACATCTGCGTCAAGCTGGGACAGAGCGAAAGCGAAACGCTTCGCGTGGCCTTCTTAGAATACGCGAAGAGTATAAGCCTCATAACAGAAAAGGTGCATGGGAAAATTTAGAATCAGGCTTCATGAGGAATGTTGGTGACATTGGCGCGTGCGTGGATTCTGGCGTGAACAGAAACCTGCTTGTTTTGCAGGAGACTTGGAAAAAGAAAAGGGGGGTTGTGGTCAGTTTTCAATTCCTGCTTTGTCGATTAGGAAGTATCTTTTGCCTGTTTGTGTGTCCCATGCTATGGCTGCGCAGAAGTCCAGTTTCGTGTCTACGGCCACTGTGATCAAGTGCAATTCATAACCATAGTATCTGATTATTATTGCTCTTCCGCATCGGCGCATGTAGACGGCTCTTCTTATGCTATAGTCATTGTCTGGCGTTATGAACTGGAAGAATTTGTGGACGGTGTTGATCTTGAGGGTTGTTCCTCTGCCGTAACTGTCCGTGAAGACGTAGTCCCATGAGAATAATGTAACGTTAATCGTGTTGGTTGGTTCCACGTTATTAGCGTTATCAGTGCTGTTGTAGTCGATGGTGTATACGCCGTCCGCCAGACCGGTGAGATAGAAGGGTTCTGTGTAAGTTAGCCAGCCACTAGCGTATGTAGCGTTGCGGATTTTGTATTCAGTTAAAGCTACACCTGCGCCGCCTGGGTTATCAGTAGCGTTTAAGTTGAAAGATGTGTCAGGAGTTACATAGGTTACTTCTGTAACATATTTTGGTTCGCCGATTGTTAGTATTGTTGTTGGGGGGATGGTGTCTGGAGGTAGCATTGGTTTTTCAGTGTAAATCGTTAAGGCTCCCACCATGGATGTAACCAATGCACTACCTACCTGGGTTTGTCCTTTTTTAATGGTTCCTTCAAAGGTTTGGGAAAAAGTTTGCTCTTCATCTCGATATCCATTGATGGTCAAAGAGTAATCGCCATCAGCGATTCCCATCAACTCAATAGTGTATTTACCAGCTTCTAATTCTGTCAAATTAACGATTTGTCTTCCTTCCTCGTCTATTTCAAAGGTAGCCCCTGGAATAGTGACATCATCTAAACGAGCGTGTCTTCCTTGCGGGTCGTAAATGCAAATTTCAGCGTTGGAGGCAAGAATGATAGACATCCACAGTTTTGCTGGTGGTGGCTGTTTAACTTGTAGGGCTAAAAGAGCATAATCAGTAGCAAGTTCTGGTATATTTTCCATTCCATGCGAGGCCGGTGCGTTTACCCAATGTCCATCATCGTATTGGAGTTGTATTAACCTTGCAGAAAGGGCAGCATACCAATCGACTTCGCCTAAATCATGCAAAAAACACATAGTTAAGGCTTTAGCAATTGCCATATAGTAATAATAGAGGAAGCAGTGTGCTTGATCATATGGATGACCGGGATTATCATCGAAACTGCAGTCTTCATTGTTAATTAACCAGTTTAAGCCAGCTTGAACTCTTTCATCTGTTACGGCAACACCGCAAAGCCTTAAGCTCCAGATACCAGCAGCAGTCATACTGCCATATGAGTCTGTTCCACCAGCCAAACTCCAACCACCGGGGTAATATATGAAACCGCCATCGTTATATGATGGTTGAGTTGTATCGTGAGCCCAAGGCTGATCATTTGAAGCTGGCCTGTTTTGGCATCGCGAAATAAACTTTGCAGCCTTAAAGGGCCATCCACCAGGATCATTAGGATCAGGTTTCTCTAAACCTAACTCGCTATAAGCGGCATCTAAAGCCATCAACGCAAACTGAGTATTCGAAAGGTCACCGTCACTTGGTGAAGATCCATAACGCCAGCCTCCATAACATGGACTAGCTGAGGTTGCGCCCTCTCCCTCGTCGTATTGGGCGAGGATAAGCCAATCTTTGGCCTGAGCAATTTCATCATGGTAGTCAGGATTATGTGTAGCTACTAATGCCCACACCACTGTAGATGTTTCGTAAGTTCCCCATCCGAAAGAACCGTCACCTCGACGATTAGCTAAAATGTACTGAATAGCGTTGCTAACGGTAGCATAACTCTCTTCATAGCCAAGGTTAAGGAAGGCTAATGTTGCCATAGAGGTTATGCCTACGCTATTCTGCCATGAGCCGTCCGTGTTTTGATGGTTTTTAAGCCACCACAATCCCTTCATTATTGCTGTTGCCTCCGGTTGAAGTTCAGATGGGTCTAATGCGCGGCTGTCATCAGTATAACCTGCATAATCACCTTGTAGATTCTCTGGGAGATACCCCGCCTTATAATTTCTAGCATGTCGATATATGAGATTCCCAGCCGGGTCTCTCCATACCCACTGTTCAATGCCTATATCTGTCCGATAGGTATAATAGTAATCTGCTTCACCCCAGTAGCCCCGCGCTGAAATCAGCCATGTATCAAAATATCCTTCCCAATTCTGAAGATACCAGTATACCTTGCCTACATATCTAACAGTGTTTTCAAAAGGATCATTTATGGTAGGAGGATGAAAATTAACTTCCATCTTCTTTTCTTTACATTCATACCAGCTATATCCGGTGATCTGTTCCCATGTCTCAGCAAATACACCTTCATTCTTAGGCCAAACAGCGACCCATGCTGACTTACTAGAAAAATCAGCCAACGTTACACCGGCTCCTCCAACAGGGTCTCCGAACCTATCCCTATGCCACCGCAGTACGCTAAGCAATGATTCCTTAGGATCTATTTTAAGAATTGTAGGCATATTACTCCAATTTTCCCTCGCGGTTCCCTCGTAGCCACTCTGACTGCCTCCTCTATCAAGCTGAAATGCACCGATACCCGTACAAAATGGAAATAGACTCCCCTTATCTACATGGTAGAACATGTCACTGCCAAGAGTCCCGCTATGAGCTGCATACCTCAGATTGCCAGCTTCTTGCAGGGTAATTAGAGCTATCCATGATTTATACTGAGATAAGCTTATACTCCAAAAATCATGGTAGTATTCTGCAGCATGTATATCAATCATTTGGGCAAGTCTCGCATCCATCGCCACCGATGAAGAAGCACCAACTTTTAACATAGATACGTTACAAAACGCGGATCCTATCATTGCAAAGACCATCATAATTCCAAAGATTTTCTCTTTCAAACAGTCCTCACTCCTTTTAGCAAAAATTTTCTAACTCATAAGTTGGCTTAAAATTTACGGAACAATCTTCTATATTGATTGTCTACGTCATCTTGCAGTTTGTGTGCGCGTGTGTGCGTGTGTGTGCGCTTCTGCCTACACTATTAGTCTCTCTGTTTCTTTAAGAACTATGCGTTTTCTCTGAAAATTCGTCGTTCCAACGCTTGCAGGTTGTTCCCGTGAGCCTTGGCAGGTTTAAGCCGCCAACACAAGGAATTGCTTGAAAGTCTGCGTGAAGCTGGGGGCAGAGCGAAAGCGAAACAATGCGGGTTGCCTTCCTAGAGTACGCGAAAGAGCTAAGCGTAGTAACAGAAAAGGTGCATGGAAAAATTTAGGGAAGTTGGAGTTTTGTTTTTCTCTTTTTCTTCAGGAGAACGGTTACGATCAGAGTGGTTAGCATTAGCAGGGGTAGAATAATGGTTGATGGAAACTCGAAGCTGTGTTTCATCTGAGAGCGAAATTGTGGGAGGAGTGTTTGGCATGTCTGCTGTCTTGTTGATTCGTGTGCAGCCGTTTGAACCTTGTGCCAGCTGATTCTACATGCAGGCGGCTGATCATGCTGTTCATTACCCTGGTCAGAATTGTCGAAACCCTCCAGCGTCTCGGATTTAATACTGGGCTTCTCAGCAGCACCGATCACGTGTTAGATAGGGGTAAGAGAGACTCAGGGCAGGGTAGTTCACTGCAAGCCCTGCCCTTGCAATTTCAGCTTTTACAATCAAACTGGAATATTTCATCACATTGTTTGATGGAAGCTTTGACTCTAACATTTTCATTTCAATCTTGTTTTCAGACATTTATGTCACGTGAATGTTGAAACAATAGGAAGGATTTTTATGCGTTTTAGCCTGTTGCTGATTACAGTCCTGTTATGGACGTGTTGTATATTTGAAATATTGTTCCAAATTCTTGCATTAACCTCAATTATCTTCTAAACCAGAAAACTTTTTTCCATAAGCTTCCTTGTTATACCTATCACCGCATTTTCCACATGACCACCATTCTCCATGGTCAGATAGAAAGACTCCTTCGCCACATCTCGGGCAGAATGGATTTCTACGTTTCAAATTTTCGCCTTCAACGATGTATAATCTTTCAATATGTTTTTTTACTTTTGGCTTAACTTCTTCTGCTATTTTTGGTTTTGTTCCTTTCTGTAATTGTTCTGGTTCTTCAAGTTTCTTTTTCCTGTTCATAGTTTATTCACCTTCTCAATAAGTGATTGTATAATTTGCTTATTACCTTAACCTAACTTCAGTTAAACATTACTAACGGAAGTTTAATGAAAATCGTTGAACGGCTCTTAGAAATCACGACTTAGAATTCCAAACGGGACGCACAATGTTTTGGTAGAATATTGTCCAAATTGAAGCGGAGTTTTGTGGAAAATTCTTATCATTGTTTCAGCGTATAATGTTGTTGGTGGGGTGGAATTAGTTTATGGTGAGAATAAGTCCCATGGAGGACGCTTATGGGCAAGAGCTATGGGCTTATTATAACGGTAAGAGGGGCTTCGAGGTTGTTGAGAGGGATGACGGGTATTTTGATGTTTCCTTCGGCCCGGAACTATATTTTTCTGGCTATGAACAATGGTCCAATATGGAGAAGGAGGCTTTGAAGTTCGTTAAGGGAAGAGTACTGGACATTGGCTGTGGAGCTGGAAGGCACTCTTTATATTTGCAGGAGAGGGGCTTCGACATTTTTGGAATTGACAATTCTCCACTGGCCATTAAGGTCTGTAAGTTGAGGGGGTTAAGGAAAGCCGAAGTTATGTCCATCGAAGAATTGAGTTTCCCACCAAACTCTTTCGACACGGTGCTTATGCTTGGAGGCAACTTCGGCCTTTTCGGCAACCCTAAAAAGGCGAGAAGATCATTGAGGAGACTTCATAAAATAACGTGTGAAAACGCAATAATCACAGCTGAAACAAGAGATCCACACAAAACAGACAACCCAGCCCACTTAGAATACCACGAACTAAACAGGAAGAGGGGAAGAATGCCGGGACAAGCAAGGATAAGAATAAGGTTCCAAAAATACGCTACAAAATGGTTTGACTATCTTCTGGTCTCAAAAGAGGAAATGAAACAAATACTTGAAGGAACAGGATGGAAAGCCAAACAATTCATAGAATCAGAAAACACGACAAACTACATAGCAGTAATAGAAAAACAAAAAGTTTCATCCAAAATATGAACTGAACAAAGACAAAACATTTCTTTCAGTATCTCTTAACCGAATAACACGGAGGGTGCAGACTCAGCTGCTAAATTCCATCCGTAGAAGCTTACTAATTTCGCTTATCCTCTCCATCTTCCAGTATCGATGTAGTTGGAAACCAAAAGAGTGAAATCGTGGACTAACGCTGTTTTTCCAAAACCAAATTCATCTCTGAAATGCTCGCTTAGCCTTAGCATAAGTTTATTGAAGTTCAAGTAGTCTATACCTCTAAAGACAGTGGGTTGAGTATCAATTAGACCGAGTCTTTTTAAACCTTCTAAATTGCGATTGCTAATAATGGTATATTTCCTACGATCTATGCCTGCAAAAAGCATTGAGGCCAAAAATGGGCCTATTCCTGGTACATGATACTTTCCCGAAACTACATTATCAAACCTTTCTTCAATTGGTATTTCTTCATTTATCAAATAAGCTATCGTATTTTTTGCCCCTTGAACATCATTTTGAATCCACCTACTTATCATCAAAGCATTTTGTGGGTAAATGCTCCATAAAACATCACGACTCGCTAAAATCGCTATAAGATGCGAAACTCGCATCTGTCTAAATTCGGCGCATAGCTTGGCCAGTTGATCCAGAGCCCAATTAATCCAAACCACGTTCCAAACCAGGCAACTATCGCATTCCCGGTAAGGTCTTTCCATAAAGGAGCATTTTTTGTAATCTCGCGGACATTTTCTTGAATCATGTTTAAGTTTATTTTCGTAAACGGTGATAAGCTCAAGAACCTCCTTTTTATGTTCTACTTCGACAGTGTGTACCATAGGTCGTAAATAAGATAAAGGAATAGGGCAGTCATTTAGTCTAATAGAGTTTGATTGCCCTTTTCCAGTTAAATACCAGTGCCACTCGTCCCCATTTGTTACCGCGAAGAATGGCGCATCCAGTCTCTGAGCATAAGATTCTGCCTGAAGGGGATCTAAATCCTCTTCTGGAGTTTTGACTTCGACAACGAGGAATGGTAGTTTCCTATCTCCTCTTAGATGGTAGCAAACAAAATCCACCCTTCCGGTTGTTGTTCCAAACTGGACAAGGACGACATCATAATCAGAAATTAAATCTTCAGAGAAGCCCCTTTTTCTCAGATAGGGCTTAACCTTTTCCTCAGCTATTTGTCTTTCCGACAACGATCTCACTTGTTAATAACAAGTCAACTAAAATGCATTTCAAATTTTCCCCAGATGTTTATCGCGTTTTTACTCTTTTATCAAAAGCGGAAATTTCCATTGCTAGTTATCGTTAACGGAAAGTCGGAAACGCTAAAGAGAGTCAAGACGGTTTGCGGTAAAAGCAAAAGCTAAACGCTTAACTGTCATGTCATATTATTCGGTTATTTCTACCGTTACATTAGGCAGTTCGTTTTTGAGTCGTTCGCAGAACAATTTTGCTCTGGCATACAAAAACTCCTTGTAAACCTCGGGACTAAACTCTTCTTTGATTATAAACTCTTTAGGAATTAAATGTGAATCAAGTATGCCATCAAAATCTTTTACCTTTCCGAATTCTCGGAAATAATGTAGCGGGTTTTTATCCCCAATTTTAATATTGGTTTTTTCTCGTAAGTAACAAATGTTCATCAAACTATCAATCGGGCAATCCGCGGGCAATCCCTTTACATTTAGGAGAAAATTCCTTGGGTATATATGATGTAGATTAGGTGCCTGTGATAACGAAAGATAAACTGTGTCGAGAACCTCTGCATCGGGGTCTGAAAAATCCAAGGGTCTTCGTTTGGCAAGGAATGCAAGCACTGCACGAGTCAGAGCGCCTCGGTAAAAGTAACTTGTTTGCACAAGCTTTCTCTTTGAGATATGAAGCGGCTCAATTTTTGGATTTCCTCCTCTTTCAATTTCATCGAAAAACTTAGTACAGTATTCATAAACCTCATCGGCCTTACGGAAGTCTTCATGACCAAATGCCGTTCTCCAAAACCACTCTTTAGCGATCTCCCGATTAGGCGAATTATTTCTATGAAAATGGTAACATAGAGGAAACAAGAGATAACCATAGGGCAATAAATCTGGTCCATAAATTTTCAAGTCGGATAGAAACTTGATGGTTTCGAAAATTGTTTTTTGGCAAATATCCCAGTTGTTTTCCAGATCTTCTGTCCTTAGATTCTCAAGAGCCTTTGGAGTAATACCAAAGGATTTTCTGGGTCCAGTCTCGTCCTTACGCAAACATATAGAAATCATTTGGACAATGCTGGAATCATCTAAATCTTGGAAGCGATTTCCTTGGGATGACAATACACCCTTCAGTTTTTGGAGATAATCACGCAGATAGAACATTTTTATTCCTTTCTTGGGATCTTCGTTACGGTAGGTCCTGGCGACAATAATATCAACAGGGTCCAGCTTCTTCCCTTCCTGATTCACGCGCTCGAAAATCTCACAAACTTCCTCCACATCAACCCCTTGGATTTTGATGAGAACCAATTTATAATCCGTAAAAATTCTAAAAAGCTGTTTAATATTCGCTTTAATCTCTTCATTAAAACCTGGCTCTTTAGATATTCTTTCATAAAAATCTAAAAATTCACCTTTTGGCACATCTTTAAGTTTAATAAGGAACGCAGGATCAACTTTGGATTTTCGCTTCTCCAATTCATTTACAAAGAAAAAAGTGCCGTTTGTGGCATCAAAATGCACGGTGTAGTCGAAGTCTTCGCCATCCTTAATTTTGCCTTTCCCACCCATCAGAGACACAAGCAAAGATGTTGCTCGCTGTTGACCATCAAGAATGTAAGCCCACTCTCTGAATTTTCGCACAGTATCTTCATCATGCGGGAACTCAAAACCACCCAACCTCCGATGAGTATGGAGATAACTATCTGTTATCCAATATAGAATGCTACCAATTGGATAAAATCTAAAAATGCTATCCCACAGTTTCAAGATGTTCTCAGGTTCCCAAACGAATTCACGCTGAAAAGTAGGTATAAGGATTTTATCCTTTGCCAGCCTTTCCTCGACGAAATTATGAATTTTCACAACTTCAGAGTCTATTTCGCGATTTAGATTTGGCATTTTTCTCACGAGTTAAAGATTTTCTCGCCACTCTACATATTAAATTTTCGACCAATCGCATTTCCTTACTTGCGGGTAATATGAATTTAACCTCTAAAATCAGATAGAATATTGTTTACAAAAATTGTTACCATAATGTTCAGAGGAAGTATGCACATTCTGTTAGTCATCGTTAACAGAATTTATAGCATAAGTTTATGAGCAATTTTTGAAAACACTACAAGATGAAGTAGATAAGGTTATTCAAAACTTTTAAGTGCTGTCATTAATTCTATAGTCCCGTAGTGAATTTAATGTCAGAGAACCAAAAATCCTGTCCAAAGTGTAGTGGGGAAATGCAGAAGAGGCAACTGCAAAAATGGGGCTCGGCTGGATGGTCAATATCAGGCGTTTACATGCTCATACCTTACGTATGTAAGAAGTGTGGGTATGTTGAATTTTACACCAAGTAGTCCATGAGTTTGCAATTTTCGACAGACAAAAAAGAGTTGCAATCATTCAACTGCGTTGACTCATAAGAAACTGTTTTGAATTATCGCCAGCATCTTGGGAACGCTGATAACGGAAATTTTACACAAGTCTGGACTACGCCGTATTCTCGAAACCTACTTGCTACATCAGTTGCCAAACGTGCCTCGTGCTCCTGTGACCAACTGACTGGAAGAAACATCACTCCCTCAAGTCTAATGCCGGAACGTTTGTTGCAATGTTCAGTAATATTCTCAACTTCAAAGAGCCGCTTATAAAAAGTATCGAGACTGCAAGGTACTAATAATAACCTCACACATTCCCTCCTGGCTTTTGGACCTAACACTCCCACTTCTCCTTGTCTACCCCAACCCAGTCGTTCTTCAATTCTCCTCCTTAAATCCCGTTCGCCAGTAACTTTATCAAGTTCCTCGATTGAATTCAAAATTTCAACTACGTGACCCCACAACTCCAAAATTGAACTCTCTTCTAATCGTTCGGATACCATTTTTTCACCCTCAAAAATGATTTATCAACTGGTAAATAAAATACTTGACTATTGAATAGAGAGTGGCAATTGGTAAGGACCGTTTACATGGTGATTGAAATGAATAAGATTGTAGCCATAATGTTGGTCGGATTACTTCTCTTAGGGATTTACGGTTGCTGGCTATCCGCCGAACATGAAGAATTGTCTCAAAGCTATAACAGTCTCGTTTTTGCATATGATGGGTTATCTAAGAGCATTTTCAGTTATGCTCAACCCAACTGCACAGCCGTAACGATCGTCTATTTCACGAATTTCAGCGGCAATCGGCAAATAGCCAGTTTCTCTATTCCATATGGCATGTATAACAACTATCATGTGAGATTTCATCCTTACTGGAACGCACAAAACCTTGATTCTGCGAATGAATACATTACTTCAAATGAAACAATTGTCCTGCAAATTGTGGAAAAGATAAGAAACGAAACTCAAAGTGAAGAGGAACTGGCAAACGCTCTACTGGATTTTGTCCAATATAAGGGCTTTACGTTAAGCATAAGATACTATCCCACAATTGAACTAAAATATCCAATAGAAACTTTGGTGGAGATGGGCGGAGATTGTGACACCCATTCATTTCTATACGCAACGCTTATGAAGGCTGCTGGATTTAAAGTTCTCGTCTTATTGTCTAAGGGAGCCGTTAGCAACGGTCTCCCTCACGCTGCAACGGCTGTTCACCTCGCAAACCCTCCATCTCACTCCTTGCCTGGATGCGAGGATAAAGTGTTCATTTACAACAATGAGACATATTACTTCGCAGAAACAACTACATCGAACTATCGGGTTGGAGATTTACCTACGTGGCTAAAAGGCGTAGATTTTTACATAATTCCTGTTTGAGATTTCTGGACGCTGCAAGACATTATAGTTGTTCCTTTTCTGTTAGTCGCTGTTTTAATAGAACCACATCTTGGCATGACAGACATATGCATACTATCGTCTGGACAACTAATATCCCTCTTGTTCACATCCGATCAGGAACAAGCATCCGCGCCATGATTTCTTAGGGCACCGCTTAGTCAATAAGACTTGTAATAGAGATCGTTGAATGAACAATAGACTTGCCTATTTTCGAATGTCCCTGCGAGATCGCCGAAGGCGCCTTCCAAAATGTTGCCTCCAACTGTCGGTTCCAAGCGTATCCACGACTCTATGCCGAGGGCATTAAACCATTTGAATGAAACCCACGCGTGCCCATTCCCCTGACTTGTGCCAACGAAAACATAAACGTCTGTAGCTGACACACCATCTGCTCTCAGCAAGGAGCATAGCAGTATCGCGGAGTCTTCACAATCTCCAGTTCTTAAGGAAAGAGTCTCTTTGGGCAATTGCCAGTAGTCTTCTTGACCGTGGGATACGTTGTCAAACTCGTAATGAATGTTTCCTCCGACCCAGTCCCTGATTGCTATCCAATCAGGCGTTAGGAAAAACTTTGACTTGACTATTACATTCTTCAAGTTGACCACGCTGGTCTCTATTGGCGTTATATAGAGTTTCAGAACCTCAGGATCTTGAATGCAAGTTCTAGGGAAGTCGCAACCAACGGTTAGAGTGCAAGAATCTGCCGAATCTTCGCATGTTGCCCGTACATGGACGGCGCTTTTGGAATCGTAGAGTGTCGAGATTGGAAGATAATATGTCCTTTGGTCGAAGATTGTGAGAGATGGAATTGTATCGTTCCTGAGGAGCTGGCCATTGAGTGTGACCGTAACCATTACGTTCGCCGCGCCCATGTTGCCTATATTAGAAACCGAATAGGCGACATCGCTTGTATAGTCAGGCAGGCCAGTGACGTTGTCTCTTGACCAATACCCGTCAGACACGTAAGCAGTGACCTTCAGCACAGTCTTATATGCTTGTGGTTGAGTTTGTGAACTCGTCCCTCCTGGAGGTCCTTGAGGCAGGGTCGTATTCCTTGGCCAAATGTAACTGAATGATATCCCACTTACAATCAAGACGGCGAGTGCTAATGCGATGAAGACCGCCCTGGTCTTCCTACTCATCCTTTCAACCCAAAGTTACGCTGGGGCTTAAAACCATATAAGGATTATCCTACGCGGTTCTGTTACCTCAGGTTGATGAAGCTTTTCTCGGAAACTGTTACTTTTCGGTTGATAGCTCGCGTTCTGTTCATTGCTTAGCTCGCATACCTGCCAAGTGTACTGTTTGGAAAAAGAGACATGACAGAAGTTGTATATGACCGCAGAAAGTTCCAATATGAAGACTTCTGAATTAATGTATTCATTTGGTCTTCATCTATGTGACAGGTTTGACTGATAGGTAGCTGGTTTCTCGTTGACAGGCTTCTGAATCTGCTTCTTGCTGCCTTTTTTGCCAGCAGACTGACAACAGCGAGCCATGCGTTGTCATTCTTCGCATCGGTTTATGATTCTGTCCGTGTCTTTGCAGGCTGCCTGGTTCCGGCGGATCAGAGGATGTATTGCTTGCCATACTCCACTGTTTGAACGTTTTTGCATTTTTCTTTGAACAGGCGCTGATTCTCTGTATGTATGGGGAAAACGTGCTTCGGCTTAATGTGCTCGACGAATTCTTCCAGTTGCTTCTTGTTCATGTGGCCTGACGCGTGCAGCTGGTGAAACTGCATTCCAAAATGGTCAAGCCAGTTGTGGAGGACCTCGTCTTCAATGTCTTCTTCGCTGAAGGGCTCGCTCATGCTGTGGATGAAGTGACTTCCGCGAGGTGGCTTAATGTCTATCAGCTCCGCAAACTGGTAGAAGTCCAGGTCCATGATGAGTCTGCTCTGGTTCTTGTGGACAAACTTGCATGTCACCATCTTGTCCATGAATTGTCTCTCCCAAACGTGGTAGTCCGCGTCGTCATAAGTTCCAGACTTTTTCCGTTTAAAGTACACGAGTATATGCTCGTCCTTTAAAGGGTCTGGCAGGTCAAGGTGTTCATCTTCGTTAAGTTTGCCCAGCAGGTAAGCAGTTTTGGGTGAGACCACGATCCTTCTTTCGTTGTTGACTGCCACGTTGTAGAACGTTCTGAACCTGTCCATGTCCCGGCTGTAACGTGTCGTGAACACGATCTTGCCGGTTGAAGAGACGATTCTGCTGCTTAACCGTTCCACTTGTGACTCGGAATAGTTTCTGCGGTTTTCCTTCAGCGTCATCCTTGTTCCTTCGCAGATCAGAGCGTCAGGCTTACACTCTTTCGCTTTCTCCATGAATTCTTCGGTCAAGTCTTTTCTTGGACCGTGCAGTCTCAAGTCTCCAGTGTAGACGACGGTGCCTTCTGACGTGTGTATGATGAAGCCGTACGCCGCTGGAATCGAGTGGTCAACGTGCACGGGCTCCACCATGATGTCGTCAACCCGAATAATGTTTCCAGTGCGAAAAGTCTGGTACTCATGCTCCCCATAATCGCAGAAACTGCTGGTTTCTTCCATCGATTCCAAAAAAAGTTTGGTGCCGACCCCCAGATACACGGGGATCAGCGGGTCTACAAAACAGATGTGTGCCACATGGTCGAAGTGAGCATGAGACAGAAAAACCGCGTTGACCTCAGGCTCCACGTACGGAAAGTCAGTGAATGCCAGTTGTTCTTTGGCATACAGGCCTCGGACCTTGGGCAGCAGACCGAATTCAAAATGGTCACCTAAACCGTTTATTGCACGCGGAGAAAGCCAGCCTGTAAAGTATTCTGCACCGAAATTGAAGGACTGGCCAAAATCAAAGAACACTCTGGTTTTCCTGTCTTCCACAAGAACCTTGTTGCCCCCAACCTCGTTGACTCCGCCAAAAAAGGTCAGCTTAACCATGTTGACCACCCGTGCCCCCAATCACAAGTGATTCCTGCAACTTAAGAAGCTTGACCCTATGTAGCCGTTCGGTTGACGTGCTAGATTATTTCTTGAAATCTCTCCAAACTTTCTGCAAACCTGTCCAGAATGGAATCCCACAATGTTGTGAAGTTGACGGGTAGATGCTCTCCAAAAAATGTTAAGGCGTCGAGTTGTTTAGGATTGACTCTTGGATGTGTGGGAGGAGCGTTTCGAAGCAATCTAATATTCTCCCAAACTTTGATTACTCTCTCATGGTCGGGGGTTTTTTTCTCTTCCAACCATCTTTGGACAATTTTTATTGAAGCCCATTGCGGGTCCATGTCCGAGACAATCTTTCTAAGCGGTTTCACGTCAACTTCGAAAATGCTTCCTAAGCTTTGGATTCTTGCCGAAAAGTCGTCTGCTCCCTCACAGCGAGTAGGAAGTTTTGCAAAGAAACTTGGAACATCCTGTCTGAATACCCGTGCATCGTTAAAACCGGTGATTTCCTTGAAGCCTTGTATGAGGCTGAGGGACAGCACAATCAGCCTCTAGTGGTGTTTTAGAATGCCGTCATGTGTGAAGGGACATCCAAAGCATTTGTAAAGAGCCTCGTATGTTCTGCACTAGTCACAATATCCTTAAGTGCTTACGAAAAGCCCAACAGTGCTCCCCGAAAAGGAAATAACTAGTAAACAATCTTTATTTTGTGAATCTTTAGGGCAGGAGTGTGTGTGAAGGATAAATTACTGACCGATTCGAAGATTAGGTTTTTAATGTCTATGAGATGTTGGGTACATCCCTTCTGTTACGTACCTCCATCCCCAAAAGAATGTTATCTTATAACGGCTAGTGGATTAAAATGCCAAGAATGCCCATTTAGAATCACGGATGAGAACAAAGCGAAAGAATATCGTATCATCTACGAGCGTTTAATGATAGAAAGAGAGAGGAAACATTACGAATTTCTAAAATCTAAACATTGGAAAAAAGATGTTCGCCCTAAAATATTGCAATACGATGAGTATCGTTGTTTAGTTTGCGGAGAGAAAGTGTCACCAAAGGATGCACATATACATCATATTATTGATTTTAGTGGAGACGAAGACTTGTCTCCAAAAAACTTGGCTACACTTTGTACCAAATGCCATGCAAAGCTTCATCCAGTTTTTCCCCATGGAATGTGGGCTCTTGGATGGCCTGACTTAGAAAAAGTCAAAATTGAATTAAAGAACTTCTACGAAAAAGTCAGAGAAGCCTCTATAAAAAATAAGGGCAGACTTAAAGCTCCTCTCGAACATATCATGATGCATCTTTGCTTAATATGCCAACATGAAGAATGCGATATAGGTAGATTTACTCTAAATGATATATCTGCAAATATGAAAGGTTTTGAGCTCTTAATGCAAAAACGATGCTACATTGCTGATTTGCGAGAAGGATTAAGACATGTTATTGTGGAGGGATCGATAACAGATATGGGTGGACCGAAAATTGTTGAAACCAAATACGGCTTAACTCAGCTGGCTGTTGCAACATTGAAGGATCAGACAGGGGAAATTACGCTAGACCTTTGGGGAAAACAGATAGGGAAGGTTAAAGCGGGTGATATGGTGAGAATCGAGGAAGGGTATATAGTCGCCTACGAAGGACGGCTCACGCTAAATGTACCTAAAAACTGGGGAGCAATCATCGTAAATCCGACGAATACTCCTTCCACACCTTATTGGAAACCTTCAGGGAATTGGAAAGGAAAAAAAATGACAGCTACTTGCAGTATGTGCGGGAGAGAATTTACTTATGTTTATCTTGGTGGACCAATCAAGAAACGTTGTGAAAGATGTTGCAAATCTCGAGAGATAAGGAAGGGAACGACTGTGAAAAGTACCTGTCTAAGATGCGGATCTAATTTCAGCTATGAATATAGTAAGGGACCACTCCGAGAATATTGTGATGTTTGTAGAAAAATTGCGGCCAAAAAATCAAATAAGAAAGGGATACTGAAACAACAAGTTAAGGAAATGTACCTAAAAGGGATCAGACCCTATAAAATAGCTGAAAATTTAGGGATTAAAAGGAATAGTCTGAACTATTGGCTTAACAACTTATTTCCCGACCGCGAGAAGTGGAAAAGAAGTAATTAACTCTCTAGACGCATTAACAAAATAAATGAAATCGAGGCTACGTAGATGTCTCTTCAACTTGTTCACTGTAGCGATATGCACCTGGATAAGAACTTTAACATATCAAATTTTGCAAGAGCACTTCAAAGAAAGGAAGATTTGAATAGGAACTTTTCATCGATCGTAGAATATGCTTTAAAAAACAGGCCTGATGTTTTTCTGATTAGCGGCGATGTTTTCGACAGGATTTCTCCGACTAACGTGTCAAGAGTCTTTGTGACGCAGAAGATTAGGCAGCTTAAGGACGCAGACATTTCTGTTTTCATCATCGGGGGAAACCATGATGTCCCGAAATTTGGTGTGTCTCCCTCTTTAGCTATAGATGTGCTCGGGTCGGCTGGGCTTGCGACTGTTTTTTCACGTTCTGACCGCATCGAGAAACAGTTGTTGAGCGTTGATGGAAGAACCGTTTGTGTCTCTGGCAGGTCTTATTACACTCAATTTGAAGGAACAAATCCATTGAAAGGCGTTGATGTTCCACTTGATGGAGATTACAACATCTTGATGATCCATGGTTCTCTCCAGGGGTTAAACGTGGTTCCTTCTTGCCCAGAGATGATGAATCAAAACCCTTTCTTAGCCGACGATATTAAGAAGGGTCTCGATTACCTCGCACTGGGGCATTTTCACAATTACTTCGAAAGGAAACATATGGGATGTACTATTGTTAATCCGGGTTCTTTGGAGAAGTTGTCTTGGGCTGAAATAAATGATGAGAAGGGGTTTGTGTGGGCTGAGTTGCATGGTTCTGAAACGTCGGTTGAATTTGTCAAACTTGACACAAGACCGATGGAAATCCAGGAGCTCACGCTCTCCAAAGATGCAGGTTACTCTCCGGGCATCAGAGACTACGTGATTGAGTTCCTTTCTAAGCTAGGTCAGGGGGAGAAAATGCTAAAGCTTAATCTTCGTGGCCTAATCTCACAGGAACAATACGGCCAACTCAAGGTGAATGAAATCCTCAGCGCTTGCAGAGACATGTTCTTCCACCTGATCCTAGACAGAAGCGAACTTGAAGTGGAGGGTTATGGCAGAATATTCCTTGAGCGGATAGACAACCCTGTGGAAGCCTTTTCTAAACGTTTAGACTCGATAATCGCAGATACTGGTCTTGATGAGAACAAAAGACGACTACTCGAGCAAGTGAAACAGCTTGGAATTAAGTATCTGGAGGCAGTCAAATGATCATCCACTCTTTGAAGGTGTCAGGTTTCCGAATTGTTGGAGATCCCATAGATGTACGGTTCCCTGATGAAGGTAGAATAGGCATACTGGGGCAAAACGAGAGTGGAAAGACAACCTTTCTCCAAGCTATGGAGTACGCACTTTATGGACTAAGAAAGGGAGCGGGAGTAGAAGGGGAGAGAGAAAACCTCGTAACGTGGGGCAAAAACGAGGCAAAATTGGAGATTGAATTCACTTCGGGGCAAGATACCTACATTCTACAACGAGTTTTCGGCGCAAAATCGGGTCACAGAGCCAGCTTGACCCCTGTGATCGCAGGCGTCAAGGATAAGTCAAATTCGATAACAAGCCTAAGGGACATAGAAGCCAAGATTGAACAGATCACAGGAATGGACAGGGATTCTTTCACCAAGCTCATTTACATAAGACAGAAGGATTTGGACGCTCTAAGGGAACTGGCAAAGTCCAAGAGGGAACAACTCGTCAACAAGGTAATGGGCATAGAGGTGTTTGACGATGCTTCAGCCAACGTGAAAGGCGACAGCTCAAACCTTGAAGACGAGTTTGAGAAAAAGAATCTTCAATTAGACTCCGTCCGTAGGAACAAAGAGCAGTATGAAGCCAAACTGACGCAAAAGAAGGACCTAGACGCCTCTGTCGCTAGTTTGCAGCAAGCCTTAGGAGAAAAGAAGAAGCTAGTAGATGAAGCAAAAAATGTTCTTGCAAAATATGAGTGGCTATACAGTTTCGGGTCTACGAAGGAAGTAATTTCTTCTTTGAAAGGCCAGATGGAAGAGGTTGAAAAAGACGTCAATAAGATTTCCAGCTTAGAAAACGAGATTAAAGTATATTCAACAGCGGTTTCCAAGTACAAGCCTGAAGCCCTGCAGCTTCAATCCTTGCGTGAAAGATTTTTGGATTTAGAAAAGCGCTTGGAGGAGGCTGAAAGTTCAGTCAAATCTACTGAGATGAAGAAGCAAGCCATCATTGAAAAGTCAGGGCTTACAGGCAAAGACATAGGTTTGCTGTCGCAAGATCTCCCAACGCGGAAGCATCGTCAACTGATTACCTTTATTATAGCATTGATAGGAGGCCTTGGATTGTTGGTTACAGGTTTAATCTTAACAGTTGTCTTAAGTGTTATTGGGCTTGTTCTTTTAGGGGTTGCAGCCTATATTTTTTACAGTTACTTGAAGATGGATAAGTTGCTTACGGCAAATGCTGAAATTAATGCCATAACGAAACAGCTTAAGGAGCAAGCGGAGGGAGTTTCTAACCTCAAAGCCAAGATGGACATGACAAAATCTCAAACTTCCTTCAACTCTCATGAAGACATTGACAACCGCATTTCCGCTATTTCGGAGGAGATGAAGAAAGAGACCGGAGTAGATTCCATACCCGGAATAGAGGCTGTGCTGACAAACGCCGATAATAGTCTAAGGGGTCTCAGGGAATCAAATCCCTTAGAAAGGAAGCAGAAGCTACAAAGACAAGTTCAGGAAAAAGAAACTGAAATTGCAAACTTGCAAAAAACCAAGCCAGCTTCTGTTGATGAGTTACAATACGATAAGGAGCAACATGGGGTTGCTAAGCGGAGATTTGAAGAACTACAAGGCGAATGCAATAATTTGGACAAAGACATTCAAGGCATGTTGGGAACGATTCAGCAACTAAACAAAGATTTGGGGGCTCTCAAACCGGATTATGACCTTTATCCCGCGCTTGAACAAGAAGTCCGAGAGTGCAAAAGCAAGATGGAGCTTTTGAAGCGAGTCTTTCTTGAGTTGTCTGAAACGAGCAAAGAGTTGAGGAACAAGGTTATCCCACATGCCAGATTCATAATTAATCAGATTCTTCCGACTCTTACAGACGGTAGGTACTCGGACTTCGAGATTACTGAGGACCTGAAATTCAAGGTTCATTCAAACGAGGCGGGAGGCTATAAGGAGAGAGAAATCTTCAGTGGCGGAACGCAGGACCAGTTTTTGATTGCTTTAAGGTTAGCGTTCACACAGAGCATACTTGATTCTCGCGTTATGGCTGACAAATATTCTCTACTCATGGACGAATGCGTTTCAAGCAGTGATGACGTAAGGAAGCAAGGAATATTCGAAGTGTTAGATGCGATGAAGAAGACGTTTCCGCAGATATTCGTGATAGCTCATGAGGACATTTCCAATTTTGTGGACAACCATTTGATACTGGCTAGAAACGAGCATGGATTCACAGAGATAAAGTCCAGGAGTTGGTGAAATGCTTGAGGTTGACAAGGTCGTGCCGACAATTTGTGGTAAGATTCCTGAGGGATTGACCTTTGAGCCGTCGGACATAAACTTGACTGACTATTTTGTTTCCACAACTAAGGGTGATGAGGAAGAGGTAAACTTTGTAAGTGGGGATGAAGAGGAAGATTGGACTAAGGCTCGTTCAATTATTCCAAAATACCCTATTGACAGTCAAGTAGTAGCGATCGACAGCACAAGTATTACTCTGGGTCAGCTACCCGACGGTCTGGTTGGAGCCGTTAGAGCTTCAATAATAATTAAGCCCGCCGGCAAAACAAGCCACAGCCTCGAACGATATGGACCCTATCTGGTTCCGGTAACTAACCAAAACAAAGACTTACTCTACAGAGCACTCTATAAGGCGGTGTACTGTAAAGAAACCAAAACTCATGCTCCAGACTGCTTCAAAACCCTTGACCGGGTGAGAAACCTTCTCGAAAGACACATTCAACTGGAAGTAGCGAAGCATTATAGCAACAGTCTAATCCTAATAGATGGCAGCCTGATAGGAGGCACAGTTGCAGACCCGATAATTGTTATGAGAAAAATCATAGCTGACTCGGCTTCAAATGGAAGTTCTATCGTCGCCATATCCAAGTCCACCGGACTTACTCTGCAACAAACCAAAAGAAACATCCTTTCATTACTGGATAACCATCATGGACCATGCTGCATAGGCGGCGTCAAGGATCACATTACCCAAAAGAAAGAAAGGTATCTTGGACACATTTACGTGGCTAAACTCACACCCTTAGGCGAGCCTTTCCGAGTAGACATGCCAGAAAAAACATCAATTCCCCACTCAGAAATATTCACCCAAGTGGCGGGTTTAGCTGGAGATTACGGTTACCCTGAAGAGTTGAGATTGGCACATATGACGTGTGTTCTGAGCTCTATCGAGATTGTAGAACTGCAGTCGGCAGCGATAGTTTTACATGGATTAACTATGAAAGAAGAGCTCAGACCAAAAATATTCCCATTATAGTGATAAAAATGTACTTACTCACAAAAGAAGCCGACGAGTTGGCGATCGTCTACTCACCCGAGGAAAAACTCAGACTAGGTGACACTTTAACAATTGATGGGATAATAGCGCAGGTCGTGGACATCCATTTCGCAGACCTTCCAGGCGTCCTCGAACACATTTTAAGGAAATCGTTGGTTGCAAAGTCTGAAATAAAAGAGCACATACAACCTGAAGTCAAAAGCGTCATCGATTCGCTGACTGATCAAAGGCTAGCCATAGCTAAAATCAGAGGCAGAATAACCCAGATCAGCGATGACAGAGGAAATAAGAAGAAAGTTTTCAAAACCGGGTTAAGTGAATTCAACATAAGCAGAGCGAGAGCCGAAATAAGGATACTGGGCCAAGAAGAACTCTTCGACGCTCTAGGGCTATGTTTTCCAAGTTCATGCGATTTTGGTAAAACCCTCTCGAGTGAATCGAAAGATTTCGACATATTAGCAGAAAGACTTGGCATTAACCTAATCACTGGAATGAAAGGCTCGGGGAAGTCCTACTCCGCAAAGCGCCTGCTGCTTAAGTTAATCGAGAAAAAGGTGCTCACCCTAGTTTTTGACCTGAACGCTGAATACTTGAACCTTTGGAAGGCAGACGAGAAAACGCCAAACAAGTATGCTGAACAAGTCAAAGTGTTTACCCCTCGCTTAAGAAGAGCCCAAGCCTACGAACAACCCTTCTTCATTCCCTTAAACGAGATAAACTACGACGACTTTGCCACTTTCGTCAACGTACCTCAAGGCACACCGACTTATCAGCATCTTATGCAGTTTTGGAGAGAAAGAAAAGAAACTCAGTTTGACCTCAACGACTTGGAAAACTTCGTGAATAAAGTTCAAAATGAAGCTGTGAGAACAGCTCTTCAAGGCAGAGTTGACGCTGCCCGGGCAGTTGGGCTTTTCGGGCCGAGCAATCTTACAAACTTCATTACAGAGATGCATAAGACGGGAGGAGTTATCGTATTTAACCTTGCGCAGGTAGGCCAATGGGAAAGAGGCATCATAGTGGAGTTCGTGCTCCGAAAGCTTGCTCAGCTTGGGCAGTCTGGGGCGATTAGAGCTGTTTCTCTCTTTCTGGAGGAGGCTCAACTCTACGTGGAACGCCAAAACATGGTCAACATCCTCACAAGAATGAGACACTTCGGCATATTTCCCACGTTCATAACCAATGACCCTCGTACACTACCAGACGAAGTTTTCACGTTGCTCGACAACTTAATAGCCTTCATGTTTCGCAACGAAGACGAACTGAGACAATTAGCCAAATCTGGGCTTGTAGACCTTAAATCTATCTACGCCTTGAAGCACTTGGAAAGCAGACAATGCATTGTGGTTGGAAACGTAACCTCAAACTATCCAGTATTTGTGGAAGTGAACCCTCAAGTTGGCGTTGTCATGGGAGGAGAAACACGAAAACTCGTAAGCTGACAAGCACAGCCAATGTCGTGGGTTCAGTTATAGTTAGTTGCATAACTGATTAAACCACTGCGGCAGGAATTTTTGGAACCAATTCGTTGCGAAGCTTAATCTTCTCGAGAGTTGGCTGAAAGACCTTTGGAAACAGTGGCAGTCTTGAATGTAACAAAACACATCGTCTTTGAACCCTTAACCGCTTGGATTCGTGACAACTTGATTAAAGAATGACCTTAGACAAAACCAAATTTTTCTCAACTTTTTTCTTCTCATCTATAAGTAACATACAGTTTTCGGGTAAAGAAGAAATCGAAATCACAAGAGACATTGGGTCAAGAGATTTAACAGCATCTTAATTCAGTAAAAACTATAAGAAATAGGCATGATACTTTGAGTTATGTTGGAGATTAAAAAAGAGCATTTGCAAAGATTTGAGCAGATTAAGAAGCAATTCTTTGAGAAGACAGAAGTGCCCAAGGAAAATAATTGGAAGCGGTGGACAAATGATGAAGTTTGGGTGCACATTTTTGAACAAGTTATTGTTGTTGGCAGTTCTAAACCAGCAGAGAGATTTAACAAAGATGCTAAACTTAGAAACCAAGTATCATATGAAAAGTTGGCAAAAATGAGAGAAGATGATGACTTAAAGAAAGAAATTAATCATGTTTTGCGTTCGGTTGCTGCCCGCTATGCAAGTTCCAATATCTCAAAATGCAGAAAAAAAGTCTATCTTTTCTGGCTAAAACTAGTTAAACCGAATGAAAAGCAAGTAAGTTCGAAGGTGTGATTAAAATGGATAAAGATCCGCGGGTAGCGCAGCTATTGGAGTTTGGGAAGAAAATTCGTCCAAGAGAATTGTTTCCTGTAATCCATGAACAGGCAGCCTCTATTATAGAAGAGAATCCATTTGCTTTCGCTCTTGCTGCTGTTCTAGATAGAGGAACGAAAGCAGAGATTATATGGACTATTCCATACTATCTACAAAGGCGTCTCGGAGGATTACGTCCTTACTTTTTTGTAGCTAAATCTATTCAAGAGATAGAAAGAATTTTTCGCAATCTTCCGCTGAAGCCTCGATACATTACTGATGCTCCTCGAACCGTGAAAGAGTTATCAGAGATTGTTGTAAAGAGATATGATGGCGATGTGACAAAAATCTGGCAAAACAAAACTGCCAGCTACGTTAAGGCGACATTCCAGCAAATCCATGGGGTGGGACCAGGTATTGCTTCCATGATTGTTCTGTTATTAGAAAGATGCTTTAAGATCCGATTCACAGATATTGACCATAGAAATATGGATGTAAAACCAGATGTGCATGTTGTTCGAGTCTTCCAAAGACTCGGCTTTATCTCTGAACCTACTGCTACTGAAGCCCTCAAAGCGGCTCGAAGGCTCAACCCAGAATATCCAGGCGCACTTGATCCACCTACATGGGTTATAGGTAAAAAATGGTGCACTCCCTTTCAGCCAAGTTGTCAGAGCTGCCCTCTTACTAATGTATGTCCAAAATACCTCATGTAAATAAGTATGGTGGAAAAATGCTTATTGTAATCACACCGTGCACTGCGAAAAAAGACGATTCAACCCCTATTTCCAATGGTTCAAGAGTTGTTCAACCTTCCTACTACTTAGATGACAAAGTCTTAATTTCACGTCTATACAATATTAGAGAACAAATATTCCGCGACTCGAAAGCTAAAGTAGGCACAAAATTGACTTACGCTTTTGACCTTTACATCAAAACTGGAAGAGCGTATAGACATTTACGAGACTCTGGCAACCAGAAAAGATTAAAGTCTACGCTAATTTCAGGTAATGAAATTGAATGGTTTTTCTTATCAGGCGGATACGGCATAATCCATGCCTTAGAAGCCACCAAGAAGTATCAAGCCACTTTCAACAGAAATATTGCATACCAAAAAGGAATCCCGTACACTACAAATCTATGGAAGGACACGCTCACATCAATATCCGACGCCATTTTTTCAAAGCTTCAACCAGAATGGCTATATGTTTTTGGGAGCAAAGACTACACATACTTCGTCAAACAAACTAACTTCTGGAGAATAAAGAATAATATAAAAATGTTCGAAAGCACAGGATCTTCTGGGCCCTCTTGGCTATCGCCAAAACTGAATGAGTTGGTATATTCGGTATTTAATAATCGTCTAAGGAAGTTTAACGAAAAGTATCAAAAATACGTCAAACAAGAAAGTAGGTGACCGTTGAAGAAAAGGCTTATCGATTTCCCTCTTTAACTACACAAAATAGTATGACTCATGTGATTCTTCATCAGAAATTTGAAATTAAAACCTTTCCTAAAATTCACATGGAAAATCCGCTTTGCTGCACGGAAACGTGAAATTCGCAGTTTTTCAGCTTTAATTTTCACTTGGGAGTAATTCTAACCCAAATTTAGAAAACTACGCCTAATTTTCTTTCGAGGCGATAGAGACAGGCTCTATGTAAGCCCAGATTGTGTAGTTTGCATTGGCGAAGCCTGCAGTGTTCCACATTAATGTTACTGTCGTGGAGTTTCCGCTTTCCAGAAGCCCTAAGAGTTGCCCAACAGGAAGACAGAATGGAGTTAAGAGTTGCGAAATAAATAGCTTTTAACTTCCATTTTTGCTTAAAAATTTTAAATTTTGACATATCTTGAGCCTTTCGTGGTTTTTCGTTAAATTTTAAAGAGAAAACGAAGAGAGCCGAAGCGGGTTAACGCTTTTATATTTTGTTTAATGCTCATCTTTATTGATGAAATACGGAGATGAGGAGAAACCTCGTATTCGAGGCTTAAGATTTGCTATCTTAACTGGTTTTTATATCTCGCTAATTTGGGCTTTCATTATGGGCGTCGCAAACATTCTCTATTTTTTTGGCTATCAAATTCCGGAAATACTGGTTTCAATGGGTTTCTCTCAATCAGCATTGGGCTTCTTTACACTGCAATACAGCTTGCGCGATCCCGTAAGGAAAGGGGACAAATATTGGAAACTTGCTGTAGCTACATATTTGCTTATGGGAGTGTGCACCCTATTCGTCGGCATCTTGAACGTCGTGAGGCAGGAGCTAAACATCTTCACATATCTATGCTTCATAATAGGAGCAGCCCTGATTCTGCTCAGCATAAAACCCATACGAGCATACGTCAAAAACGTGGGATGAAAATGGTTGCAGACGCTTCTGGAACGGTGCTTTAACGTAGCGTTATAATTCCTTCAAATATTTAGACAACCTTTCTTTCAAGATTCTCGTCAGCTCCGGGTCGCCTCTTCTATAGTTGTCTGGAATATGCAGCACGGTTGTCTTTCTCTTCGCTTCTGGACTGATCCTTTCCGCAGCCTCCTTATGAACCTCCTCCCATAACAAAAATCACGTCAGCCCACTCGATTAACCTTTTGACAGCGTAGTAGGCGCACTCTTTAACGTTCCAGCAGACTTAACCTCAAATCCTTCCCTGCCCTTAAACAGTTCTTCAGCCGCTGGGCTTCTGTCAAGATTTCCACTGCAAACAAACAGCACCCTCTTTTTGGTCAAGAAAACACCTTCCCTTCAACCTTCACTCAATATGCCCAGCCACAATTTTTAGTTTGCGAGTACACGGTCAAAATTTGCTGTTCTCATTCATGCCCCATTCAAGCTGAATAGTGAAAATCGCTTATTACAATCTTGAATTTTCACATGTAAAACCCGCTTGTCTGCGCGGAAACGTAAAAACAGCCGTTTTTCTCGCTTTAATTTTAGTTTGAAAGCAGCCGTAACCAATTTTTAGTAAAGTCTTCAAACTTGGAAGGCAAGCCTGAAAACGATGGCCCAAACAGAACCTAAAATCTGCCCAAACTGTCCTCTCATTTCTTTTCTGCCAATAACAATGGCTGCACGAGCCTGCTATACCCGACAGAAAGAGCCTTTAAGCACACATAAGATTTGTCAAATGCTATGAGCCTTCGCAAAACAACACAGGCTAACATCAGACGCCTGCCCCTACTTTTCTGAAAAAGAAACAATGGAGCGTTACTTAAGTGCCGAAGCAGAAACGACCAGGTAAATTTTGGCCTTGGGTAAGACCTATGATTTGGAAGAAGGCGCAGGAGCTTTATCAGATGGAGCAAGCTAAAACTATGGGCGACGATTTCAAGGGCATAACGGCGGAACGGAAAGAGCTTCGTGAAGGCGGATACTTTTACACAGCCAAACTGATTGTTCTGCTGACCATCCCATTACGAAAGTTAGGGTTAGAGAAGACGGTCCAGACTATAAGAAGGATGAGTATATGTGTGACCTATGCTATCGAGATGGCGTAAAAAACATCCGCCTCAGGTGAAGTTGGATTATGCTTTTCAAAAAGTGGCACATTGAGCTGATTCTTTCGGGAAGGAAGACGCAGACACGGAGGCTACCAGGTAAATCGGCGAATTATCATGTGGGGCGTGTTTACGGCATTAGAGACCGCTGGTTCAGTAAGCCTGAAGCGCATATTTTGATAACCCGCAAGTTTAGGCAGAGGCTTGGTGAAATAAGCCTTGAAGACGTGGGAAAGGAAGGATACAGCAGCCTAGAAGAGTTTCGCAAGGCTTGGGAGGAAGTCCACGGACCAAGAAGCTGGAACCCTGATTTGATAGTTACTGCCTACGAGTTTAAGCTAGAGGGGCGGCGGAGATGAAGAAAACGAATATGTATCTTTTATCAGTGAAACAATGGGACCCGATTCTGCGTGCGCATATGCGGGTTAAAAAGGTAAAAGCTCATTCAGATTTGCATTTGCGATTAGGATCGCATACACGTTTATATTCATCTTTTCTGTCGGTTACGCCGTTGGCTCTCGGTGCTTCATATTTTTTGTTTGACCCTTAAAATAAAGTTTTATATCATCAATTGGCTAAAAATCCACTGGGAGAATGTAAAGATGTCTTTGACTGATGAGCAAATAAGAAATTTATTGAAATGGTTCATAACCGATTCTCGAACTTATAAAGAGGGCAGAGAGCAAAGAAAGATGAAACATGCAAACAATTCAAAATGGTTAAAGCCCAATGTAATTAAAGAAATGCCAGATGAGGAACTAACCAAGAAGTTTATTGAGTATTATGAAGGTGGAGAAGGTAGGCAAACGTTCGTCCAGATTTATAGGAATAGAATCATAGGGGATGCGAACAAATTTAGGGGGATGTTGATTTACCTTTTGGATGAATCCAGACCGGTAGAGGAAAGATTTCGCAATGCAGTTAAAGGGGGTGATATGTACATTGAAGGGGTTGGAAAAGGTTTAGCCTCTGCATTTTTGATGGATTTTGACATTAATAAGTATGGCTTATGGAACCAGAAAACAGAAATGGGCTTTAAAGTTTTAGAATGGAAAATATATGATAGTAGCGATGATAGCGGGATAAAATACAAAAAAGTCCTTGAAAAATTGAAAACAATACGAGATGATTTAGGTTCGGGCTTAAACGTAGATTTTGATGATGTCGATTTCTTTCTTCACGCAATATATGCAGAAGAGGAAGTCAAGAAAAAAGTCAAAGAAATAACTAAGCAAGAACAGATTGAGCACCCCAGTTTCAAATATTCATTCAGTCTCACAGAAGAGGACTTCAAGGCTTGCAGAAAATCTGAAAAGACAAACTACATTAAATCTGTGAGGAAGAAGTTTGAAGAGAAACTCAAACCTGAACTAATCGACGCCCTAGGAATGAACTTTGATGATTTCAAAAAGGGAGGGAGTCATCCCTCTCCTTACGTAGCAAAGACGTTTTCGCAGCGTCACTATTATCGGGATCGCATGTGGATAGGGATGGCCCACAAAAAATATGAAGACCCTAGGCATGGAATCCAATTTCAATTCGGAATAAATAAAGATTCCATATTCTCCTTTGGGGTATGGATTGAGAGCAGTGCGTATACAAAAAAAGCTAGGGCTGAAGCAAAAGAACTCATTGTAAGTAGAAAAGAAGAGTTCTTAAAGCTGCTAAGCAAATTGGGAGACGATTATAGAATCTGTGCTTACAACGAGAATGAGGTGAATAAGAAGGCTAACGAGGTTAGTAAAGATGATCTTGTCATGTGGGCTTCAAAAATCGAGAGTGATGACAATTATTTTCAAATCTATAGGGACCTTTCTAAGGAAAAAGCAATAGAAATGGGGACGGCAATCGTCGAGGAAATAGCTTCCACGTTTAAAGAGCTACGACCACTCTACAATTTCTTGGCGGGAATTGAAAAGATTTCAGATAGGGAACTATCTACCTTTAATAGAATAGTCTCATATCACCTGATAGCTGGCAAAAACGTCGTGTTATACGGTGCTCCTGGCACAGGAAAGACAAGACTGGCGAAGAGAATTGCTGGAACGTTTTGTAGCGGAGAAAAAAACTATACGCTGGTTACGGCTAACGCTGAGTGGACAGCCTACAACGTGGTGGGAGGACCAATAATTGCGGGGAAAACTTTGAGCACGGATTTCCAAAAAGGGTTCCTATCATTGGCTGCTGAGAAGGGTTCGGAGAAACTTCACTGGGTAATTATTGACGAATTAAACAGAGCTAACTTGGATCTAGCCTTCGGGGAAGCCTTTACTCTGCTTGACATTGAACATAGAAAAGAGCCTTTAGTGAGAAAGGAAGATTTTCCTTGGTCGTCATCGCTTGAAAATGATATCTGTCTTCCTGCATCTTTCAGGTTGATAGCTACGATGAATAGTTACGATCGGGCGGCTCTCTTCTCTCTTGGATATGCATTTCGAAGAAGGTTTGCCTTTATTGAAGTTCCTTCTCCGTATCATACCATTACGGATGAGGAGTACGACGTTAAAAGTGCTGAAGAACATTGGAGAGAATTATTTAACGAAAGAAGCCCAGCTTTTGATGAGGTTCGCGAAGAAGTATCCACTTGGATAAAGAACGGAACACAGTCAAGAATTAATTACCCAGGTATTGTCGATGTGGCATTGGAAAAAACATGGGACATAATCCGTGAAGAGAAAATTTGGAACCCGGTTGTCTTATTGGATTCACTGGCTAACTGGTTAACAGAGCAAAACATAGTCGATATGGGATATGCCCAAACCGTGGATTCTCTAAAATTTGTGCTAATCTATTTGACGCTTGAGGGTGTTACACCAGAGAACATCATTAAATCGCTTGATATTGCAATTTTGGCTTACATCCTGCCTCAGCTCGAATACTTCCTTCCTAAGGTTAGAAGAGAAAAAATAAAAGGAGAAACAGAAGAAATGGAAGGACGAAAAAAACTCGATAGTTTGGAAAAGAAGTTAGACTCTTTTGGTTTCATAAAGAGCCTAAAGAAATTCAAAGTGGTCTTAGATAGACTGGACAGATATGACGAAGTTTCGGTTCTGTAAGATATGACTTCCTCTAATTATAGTGAGCCTCTAGAAGGAGGTGAATACGAAAAAATTCGCAAAAGAGTTGCTTTAGAGAGAGGCTTCGAAAATAAGGATTGGAATGAACTGAAGCTGTACGCAAAATTCCTCAAATGGCGTTCAGATGAACAAGGCGTCGAAGACAAGCCGGAAATTGACGAAGATTATATCGATTTTAAGAGCTACTGTGGAAGCTACAAGCTTGCTAGTGGTAAACAACTCAGAATCGGACCTGATGAAGACAAAATGGACGAAGAAGAACGCAAACTTATGATAAAAAAAATAGTGCAGTGGAGCACGATGCTTGGTCCAAGCATCCTTGCTCAACTTAATGTTACTTCGCCAATTGGGGAAGATGAGGCACATTTGAGCTACAGCAACATGCTAATAGACCTCACCGAAGGTGCCCTAGCTGACTATATACATCCTATAGTCGAAAAGGAACGCAGGATATCTCCTATCACTCTAGGACCTCTTGATTTCTGCAGGACGACTCAACATTTTTCGCGTGGAGAAACGCTTTTGGTCACAAGGAAAACAAGACTCAATTTTGAATGTCTGCCTCTTCTCTTACTAGTACGTTTTCATTATGAAATGATGCTTGCCTTAACTCGTTTTCGCAACTCCCTATATGAAAGGATGAAAGAAGAGGAGGGCTGGGGAAGCGTATCAATATCGGTGGCTAGGATGGCCGATTTGAACCTCTCCTATCACTTAAGCTTTCTTCTAGGGCAACATTTTACCCATCTATTGGATGACGCACTAGAAATAGACTTCAAGAACCCGGAAGTATTAGATGAAACTCTTAGGCAATCCTCAAACAGTCCATCGTTGCGAGACATTACATACCTCTGGGAAGCCTACATAGGAAGGCACTCTCTCCTGCCCTTAATAAAGGAGATGCTTTTGGGAGGATATACTTTGAAGCCAACGAGTAAACTTTATGAACTGTGGGTTCTTTGTCAGCTCACATTGCAACTTTCAGAAGTAGCCCGAATGCGTTCGCCACCAATATTTGGCAAAAAAGGCTCTGCGACTTTTAAGTATGAAAGACAAGGGCTTTTGATTGAGCTTTTATACAATCCCTTAAGCTTATCAGATTTGTTAAAGTTCAAAGATTCTTCTTTGAAGTTAAGACCGGACTACATCATTAGCGTTCAAAAAAGTAATGGGATGAAGCAGGCAGTCTTGATAGCTGATGCCAAATACAAACCAGAGCCTGATGTATCTGATGAGGAAAGGATGTTAGCCTATCTTTTAACATACGGTTGGTCAGTTGGAGAAGAAGAGGTGCATGGGCTCTTAATTTACACTGGAAAAAAACAAAAACCAGTACCTCCTGAAAAAATATTGCGTTCTCATCCCAACGCGCAATTGTCTTCTCTGTGCCTACGTCCAGATGAAAAATTACCTGATAGGCGATGTGCTCTATCGCTACTGATTAACGCCGCTCTAAAGTAGATGACACGTGCATTACTAGGTACCTAACGTATTTATACTTTTCGGTACCTAAAGTTTTAAATACGAGTACGGTCTAATGAGTCATTAGGTGCCTAAGTGTGAGGCTTCAAAAACAGCTTTCAAGGAAAGTGGGTAATAAGGAATATGCAAAGTGGATAATTACGATTCCTCCCAAGCAAGTACAGGCATTAGGTTGGAACGAGGGAGAATTTCTAGAAAGTGAAGTCAATAGTCGGGAATTGGTTATCCGAAGAGAAGACGAGAGGAAAGCGCAGAGGATGAAAGAAGCAGCTGAAAAAGCTTGGGAAACCAGAAAACAAAGAGCGTGATAGAAATGAGCGAGTATGATCTAAAGAAATCAGAAAAAATCGGGCAACTCTATCCTGTGCTTGTAGATGCTAAAGGAAACGTGATTGACGGATTCCATAGGCTGGAAGCAGATCCTGATTGGAGAAGAGAAAAATTACCAGAAATCGACACAGAAGAAAAACTCCATATTGCAAGGTGCGTGGCTAATTGGCATAGACGAGAGGTTCCCAGAGAAGAAAAGGAAGAATGGATTAATGGTTTGGCGAAAATCTACAAAGAACAAGGATTGAAAATTAGTGTTGGAAGTGAGCATAAAAACGAAATAATCGAGAAAATTGTTGAAGTGACTGGATTAGACATCACGACGATAAGAGATTATATCTCTCCCGAGTTTAAACAACAGCAGCCAGAACATTTGCGTGAACAAAAGCCAAAAGTGCCAGCATCCCAAGTGATTGAAAGGGCGTTTAAACAAAGAGATTATGGACGACAGCTTGTTGAGAGGCATCGTGAAGAGGTTGAACAACAATTAAGACCCAAGGTAGAAAGGGAAATTCGAGAGAGAATAATTGAGAAAGAAATTAAGCCAAAAATTAAAGAGGAATTGAGCCGAGATGCAGAGTTTATTAGAGAAGTCATTGAGAAAGCCCCTGAGGTTTTACCTAGTCTTCCTGAGAAAGTTATTGAGCGTGCGAAAAAAGTGGTTGAACCTAAGGAGATGGAGGTTAAAGAGGGCGTTGTTTACACAGTAGGTGAATATGAATGCCCACACTGCAAAGGACATTATTTGATCAAATGCGATGGGAAAAGGGATTGGGTAGAATAAAGCTCTTCAAAGAGCCAATACCCAACATTGATGGTATCATAGTTCACTTTGAAAAGACACCTTTCGATATAGTATGTCCTCACTTTTGGGAATTAAGATGGGCATTTGGATGTCCATTTGACTGTGCTTATTGCTATCTTCAAGGAACTGGAAGAGGAAACAAGAACCCGAGATATAGAAATGATAAGAAAGTCATTGCAGCGATTAACAAAGCCTTCAAGCATGAATATTTCAAAAAGAATCCATCCATCTTCAACAGTGGAGAACTATCAGATTCACTAATGAATCCTACCTACATGAGACGTTATGTAGATTTCTTCGAGACTCAGGATAAACATAAACTCTTACTGTTGACAAAATCAAATAGAATACAGTGGTTGACTGAAAAACTTCGGAAACAAACTATAGCAAGTTTTAGTCTGAATGCCATGGAGGTCTGGAGAAAGTGGGAGAATAGAACCTCATCGCCTCAACAGAGAATCGAAGCTGCCAAACAGCTTCTAGAATCAGGATATGAAGTCAGAATCAGAATAGATCCAATATTCCCCATTGAAAACTGGAAAGTACATTACCAAGATTTAGTTTATTCCATATTGTCTAAACTTCCGTCTGACCCAAATAGAATCACATTAGGAACACCAAGAGGGTTAGCAAAAACTCTAATTTTTGCCAAAGATAGGTCTTGGGAAAACATAGCTTTTACAGAAAACCCCGAACATACTGGATGGGGAAGAAAGGCACCAGAGTCCATCAGAAGAGAGATTTACACTTTCTTTTATGACGAATTTGACACTCTTGGGTTTGATAAAACAAGAATTGCCTTGTGTAAAGAAACACGTTCAATGTGGAAGGAACTTGGTCTAAATTGGGATTTCTGTAGATGCAATTGTATCTGGTAAATCTGGATGAGGTAAAATAGATGGTAGATCAGTATGAGTGGCTTAAACCAAGGGTCAAAAAACTTGTTGAAATAGCTGAACCCCACAAAGTCCACCATCCCACAACATTCTATGAAACTAAACCTTGGAGCATAATAAAACTCTTGGCACTTCTTCGATTCGTTGATGTCTATACTAAGATTATCAAGGCACCTAGACAAAGAAGATTTTTCAAGAATATGTATTACATTGATTTGTTAGCGGGAAGTGGACTTTGTAGAATAGACCCTAAAGGAGACATTATTGCTGGCTCTGCATTAATCGCTTGTACACAATGTGCGCATCCTTTTGACAAGTATTTTCTCGTTGAAAAGGACTCTGAAAAAGCAGGAGCTCTTAAAGCAAGAATTGAAACAGTGACTCCAAATTTCAGGATATTTAATTGTGATTGTAATAATTGTATTGAGGAAATAATGGAAGAGATAGATGTTAGAGACCATTACTTAGCATTTGTTGACTGTGAAGGACTGGATGTGTCTTGGTCAACAATGAAATCATTGTTTGATAAGAATGGGGATGTGCTTTTCAATTTTCAGACACAGAGCATTTGGAGAGAGCCAAGTATAGTTAGAAAGCGTTCTCGTGGGTGGAAGGCAACATTGGAGAGGTTAAATTGGTTCTTTGGTGATGGGAGATGGAAAAATTGTGAAGAAGCGGGTGATCTGCTCAACTGTTATGTTGACAAAATCAGAAATGAGACCACAAGAAAAATTGTATTGCCGCTTCCTGTGAGAGGTTCAGGGAGCTATCGTTATGACATAATTCTTGCTACGAGGGAAACACGTGGGGGGAGTCCATGGGTCAAGTCTATGAAAGAACTTAAGGAGATAATGGGTGGATATAGACCTGACATAGTCGAGAAAACTCTTGATATTCTTATGAAAAGACAATTAAGTCTAACCAATTCTTTTGAAAAAGGAGAAATGTAGAATGTCTACCATCAGAATAGCGTTGTTCGCTCCAGACGCATGCAAGATGCCTAAAAACCTAAAGAATGAATTAGATAGAGTATACAAGAAGAGAGTTGAACTGAACTTTCTTTTTCACTGGGAACCTCCAACTGTTGAGGAGATGAGAGCTACAGGGATTTGTGACGAACTCAACGAAGCTTGTTGGAAAGCAGAGGTTAAAAGCTTCTATTGTACTGCTCAAATTACCACATTAATGGAAAGGATAGTTGACTATGAATATTTTCTCTTTTTAACTACACATTACCCAATAATCCATGCAACTCCTTGCGGAAGCCAGACTGCTTCTTCTGTTGGACATATGAAAGAGAAGCATCTAGCGATTGCTCCTTTCTGGGATATGGAGCACATCCTTCACGAACTTGGCCACTTAGTAGGACTTGATCATTGTAGAGATAAAGCATGTATAATGTATGAATCTCACCTTCGCAAACAGAGAGAGTTGTGCAAACGTCATAAGATAGAACTAGGGCTTTCCTAGGCAGTAATGTCTCAATGCGAAATTGTCAACCGAAAGTTTACAGGGAACCAAATCAACCTAAGACTTTACCGAATCACTCTTTACGATCTTTATAAGTTCTTTTGGCTGAGTGATGACTTCGCCACATTTCTGACATTTAGAAACCTGCAAAGGCAAATACATGGGAATGAAAACTTCAACCTTAGGCTCTGGAGAATCTTGCTCAACCAAAAGTCTGTTCACAGAGAGACGATTCCAATGACCCCAAAGAGAACATTTCATTCTAAGATTTCTCTTCATCTTCCTTTTCCATCCTGAAATATGAGCTAAGCCTTCGAGGAATTGCCTTTGAGATAGCGTCTTTTTTCATCTTTACGAGTGTCTCTCCATACTTTTCGTAGCACTTAGAGCAGAAAATTCGTGCATGGAGGGATTGTAGGAATTTGTCTTGCATGGTCTCTCTGAAGTAATATTCTTGAGGAGAGATGATGCTTCCGCAGTAGTTACATTGATGAGAGACTTTTGCTTTTGTCCTCTTAAGATACGTTAGCGAGTTATATTTTCCCATCTTTCATCCTTATTGTTCTAGATTCGAATTTCTGACTTTATTTTGTGAGCATCTCTAAGTAGCTGATATAGTTTGACTATCTTTTCCCAGTTGACTATTCTCGCATCTTCTCTCATTTCATGGAATGAACCTTCAAGAAGAGACTTGGCCTGAGCTACATACGGATCAGTAGTAACCAGAAACGGCTTGCTGTTCCACTTGTCCCATGCATGCTTCAGTTTTGTCAAAGCCTCGTAGAAGTTGCCGCCCATCTGAACTTCAAAAGCCCATTTAGGATTCCCGGCTGAGATTGTCTTCCAAACGACGTCTAGGCGTAAACTGTCAATGGGGTATTCCACTTCCGCTACCTTGCCTTCGATCTGTCCCATCTCAAATATCATATCTCTAATTTCATTATGCTTTGGAACGGTAGTAAGTTCCTTTGCTTCTATGGTTGTTCTTCTGGCTACTTTGGGTTTTAGTTTCAGTAGGCTTGAAATGTCTTGTGGCAGCGGATTCAATTTCATAACATTTTGTATAATTTGATAGTCCGATTCTGAGATCGGTCTTCGCATGTTTGCAGGAGTCCCCCGAACATAGACTCCCCATTTCTGTTTGTTCTTGATAAAGCTTAGTTTCTGAACTAGTTCTTTTACATTGGCTAAACCTTCCTGAACGATCTTCACCTTTGTTTGGTAAGGATACTTGATTCTGTGTTCTTCCATCTCGTCTATCCAAACAACCTCCGCTGCTGGGCGCCAATCTTCCAGCGTTTCAATTATGGTGCAAAAAGTCTCGGTACCGCTAACATATAAAACGATAAAATCGCCTTTGCTGACCTTTTGAGCGAGATTTTCGGTCCTCACCGCCCATATTTTCTTCTGCCTCGCGATTTGCCAGTTTTCGGGCGTAACTGAAAAAATCCAGTAAGAAGTATTCAATTGAATCACATGAGCAGTGTTTGGTCGATTCCCGATTTAAGTTTTCTTTATAAGGCGCGCAGAGCTTAGCCTACATAGTTAGCCAAGGGATATCAAGTCCGACCCTGCCCGTTCCACCATTTCATGCTGCCTTTAAATTCTGAGACATCCTCGTCTTTCTCGGGTTTTCTGAATATGAATAGATGTTCGTGAATGAGAAGCAAGAAGTCTGTGTAGTGTCCTTTTTTTCCTTCTTTGTCTACGTCGACCCAGCATTTTTCCGCAGTTTTGGATAGTCCTTCCCATTTTTCTCGTGTGGATTTAGTTCGCCATTGATGTTTCATCACGTCTTCTCGCAGAATGAAGCAAGCGTCAAGGAAACCTTGCATCACTCTGAAAGCAACTGGTATGTGATGTCTATGCCTTCGAGTATCGCCCACAAGTATCGCGCAAAACCTTCCAGGTCTAAGAACACGGTAGCTTTCCTTAGCGATTTCCCGCATCCCTTCTAAGTATCCTGTGAGTGTATAGGCGAAGGAAAGGTCTCCCGAAACTTGGTTCTTTCTATTTGAATACGCGATGACGTTCGCATAGGGCGGATGCGTTGCAATAAAATCTATTGTGCCATCTTTAATCAGGTCAAGTTTTCTGGCATCTCCTATGTAGGTTTTTGCTGAGACTTTGGGAAAGTTTGAATCTAGTGGATTGTATTCGAAGTTGAGCCTATCTCTTGTAAGCATGATGCAGTTTGGGTTGATGTCGACTCCTATGGCATTTCTTCCTAATAGCTTGCATTCTATTAGAGTTGTGCCTGAGCCGCACATTTGGTCTAGAACTGTTTCACTAGGCTTGGAATATCTTAGAATAATGTTCCGAACCAATTGAGGAGGCCAGTTTCCTCTGAAGTTGCCTTGATGCGTCGCCCATTTGCCCCTTTCGGGGAAAGACCAAGCGTTTGTTCTTTCGAGTTCGAATTGTTCTGGCTGGTATTGTTTGATCTTCTTTGGTTGTCCGATTTTTATTTTTGTAGTTTCAATTTCAACAGTGTTGCGTTTCTTAAGGAATTCCTTTAGGTCTTTATCCGTGATTTCTCTCATGGCAAGGTATTTCTCAGACATTTTGCCTCCCCCTTTCTGTTCTTGTTAGTCCAGTCCCTTACCGCTTCTTCTATGGCCTTTTGTAGAAATCCTTTTCTTGCTCCAAATTTCTCGGCAGCTGCTTGACGGAACACTTTTTCGAGTTCATCGTCTATTTTTAGGTTGATTTGCCCCATGAAGCTTCACGTAACTACATATGTTGTTATCCACTTATAAAGACTTGCCCGCAAAACTTTTCAACTAAGAACATCATGGGTAAGTGCAGAGTTAAAGCTTAATCTCATAACACTCGCGCCTATGGAGATATATTTGATTGCCTAGTTCGGGATTATTTGTCACTCTTTATGATGAAGACACACTAAATCTCTATCTAGACAGGGGCATCTACGGATTTCTTATGCCTCCTGTTTTTGGTAACATCTCATCACGCAGTAGGCATTACGCGGCGCTTGCCGACTACGCTTGTACAAGAAGAGGGACTCATGTATTTTTCTTTCTTAAAAGAATGATTGCCTATGGTGGTCAAATAACTGGTTCCAAAAGCTTTGGGGCATTCTACTTGAATGGTCCCTATAGTCCAATGGGAAGAAAAGCCAATGCAAAAGTGTACTGGGATGAATCAAAGAGAGAAAGATACGTAAGCACAGACCGACCAGGAATTTTCAACGTTCCGGAAGTTGGCCAAAGGTGCCAACCATACCTCATAATTTTTAAAGATGAACTTAACCTTAAAGGTCGTATAATCTCTTCTGACCAACTGTACTTTGAGTTAGGCAAATATAGTTATCCTCTTCCTTCAAACTCGATCTCAGGAATGGGGTTCTGTACTCTAACGCCTGGTGAAACTGACATAGCTTTATCCCTGCTGGAGAAAGAGTCAGTAGAGTGCCTCCCGGGAGTATCATCTGAGAAAGTGAATATTGAGGGATCTCCGATACCTTTTGACCCGAAGTACGGCATTTTGAGCTTAAAAGAAGCTTTCGGTAGATCCCTTCTTGTTAACGAGGCCCATCTAGAGGCTTCCGTACTTGCTAACCCTGATTTGCTTCCAAAAGAAGTCAGGCCAAATGGAGCCACGATATGTAGACAGGTGCCTGTGTCTCCTTTCAAGCCTTTCCAGATGGGTAGAGCCGATATTTGTTATTTCAAAGAGGATTGTATCGCTAATGGGACTGTGCCAAATGTGGTCATCGAACTGAAGAGCACTCAAGCTGGTAAAAACGCCATAGAACAAATTACAAGGTATTTAAAATGGTTCCACATTGTTCTAGGTGAAGAGGCGTCAAAAATATCGGTTTATTTATTAGCGCCTTCTTTTGCAGTTACCGATAAATTATTACCGGAGGAATATCGTTACCAAGTGAAGTTCATCGGGTTAGGTAACGATGGGCACCTCCAGAAAAAAAATTGCGAGTACCTAGATAGCGCGCTAACTGATGATACCGCATGTCTTAAATAAAATCGTTCATAAAGGGCACGCTGGTCGATAGGCAATGAGAATGCTGGTTGTTGATGGCATAAAGTACGAGCTCCAGGCACCTGAAAATGAGGGGCAGCTTGAAGAATTAGTCAAGAAGCATTCAAAGCTAATTTTTGGGGAGGACTCACTCTATTTTGACATAAAGCCTGAGTTACGATCCGAGGCGGGCATCGGCTCAAAACCTGACGGTATGGTCATAGTCCTAGATAAACCTGCTTTCTACATCGTTGAGAATGAAAGGGCAGAACATGGCGTTCACGATCACATAGTCACGCAGATAAGCAAATTCAATTCAGCTTTTAGGAAACCTGAAACCAAAAAGAAAATAGTTGAGACCCTCTACGCTAACATTACGAATGATCCTTTCAAGCAGCTCTTTGTGAAATCAAAGATAAAAGGTGAGCTTTACAAATTTCTAACAGATTTAGTTTCCTCAAGGCCTACCGTGGTCATAATCATCGACAAGTTGCTAGACGAGCTTGAAGACGCAGTCAGTGAATTGCCTCTAGAGTCAAAGACTGTTCAGTTCCAGACTTTCGTCAGAGAAGATGCACAAAATATCCGTGCCCACTTGTTTGAACCGATCTACGTTGCTGCAGGGTCTTCTAGGATAAGAAAACCGTCTGTTAGAGTTGAAAAACTTAGACCTGACCTAAGTGAAGTCCAAACAGGTGATAGCTTGGAAGTAAAGATAAAGAATTTGACCCAAAGGAAATATGCCCTGTTCTATCCACCCAAAAATCGCCGACGATTTTTCCCTGGCTATAAAGTTGATTTTGTACTGGAAACTGATGTGGGTGAAATAAAAACGAAAGTGACGAGTGCGAAGGCAGGCACAGCAATCGGTGACCGTGATGCTGGCGGTTACATCCAAGGCGGGTTGAGACAATGGTATGACAAGCACCCAGAAGTGACCCTTGGAAAAAAAGTCCGCTTTGAATGTATTGAGCCATACAAAAGATACAAACTGCTAGTGGTTTAATTTCAGAAAAAATACCGAGTCCTCAACACAAAGAAATCCGAGAACGCAACACACCAATGGAATAAGAATCAGAGGCGACAAGAACAACAAAATGGGACAGTTCAACGGAGAAATCAGAGACAGAGAAAAGATGATGAGAGGCTTAAAAACGAAAGAAACACCGATTCTTACAGGATAGCAGCTTTTTCACAACTACATCAGACCACACGAAGGGCTCGAAGGAAAGACACCCTCAGAAGCATGCGGAATCAAAGTAGAAGGAAAGAACAAATGGTTAACTTTGATTCAAAAGGCAAGCAAGGGAGATTCTCAGGCTATGTCAGATATGGTTTTGGAATATGTATTTGTGTACCAAGATAGTTCCATAAGTCTTAAATAGGTTATCTGTACTTCTCTATTAGTTGTATTTATCCGCTGGCGTTCAATTCGAACGTCAGAACAAAAGCCTTATTTCTGTTAAATGATTGTAGAGGGTTCTTAATGTCACAATCATTGGGCCGAGCGGTTGTACTCGTAGATAATGGATACCTTTCTGCGATACTAAGAGATGAATTTGAAATGGCAAGAGTAGACTATCTAAAACTGTCTGAGATAGTGTGCCTAGGTTACCATCGCCTTCGAACCTATGTCTATGATTGTCTGCCATATCAAAGTAATCCGCCTACACATGAACAACAGGAGCTTTATGCTGGTAAAATCAGATTTTTTAATGCACTCTCAAAATTGCCTTCTTTTGAAGTAAGATTTGGGAAACAAAGACCGAGACCAGGCGGTTTTATTCAGAAAGGTGTAGATGTGCTTTTGAGTGTGGATATGGTACGACTAAGTTCAAAAAGTCAAATACAAAAAGCCTTTCTCATAGCGGGAGATGGCGACTATGTTCCAGCGGTCAAAGCAGCGAAAGATGAAGGTGTCTCGATTAAGCTGTATCACTCAGGTGCTTTTCAGACAACTGACGGGCACACAATGCCAAAGTATAGTAATGAGCTTTGGCAAATATGCGATGAACGAGAGACAATTGGCAACGCATTGATAGACCAATGCAAGTTGTTATATGAGTAATGTAGCGATTTTGTTTTGTCCGACGATTTTTCACATGAACTCTTAAATCCGATAATAACTACACAGAACCTGTCCAAACTGTTCAACATAAACAGACCTTAAGAAACTGATGGAAGAATTACAGATAAGTCGCTTTGATTTATAACCTTTTGACTTTTCTAACTACTAGACCTACGAGACCGTTTGTGCCTTGCTTTTGTCAAAATCACTTCAAAGTTATCTTTTGAGAGCCTTACAATTCCTCCTCTAAGATAAAATCCATAATAGCTCTTATTCTTTATAAATGATAAACTATCTAACACATCTCTTATGGGAACTGGGTTCGTCCATAGTTCAATTTGTCCAATAGCCACATGGCAGAAAATGCTCCTTTCATCAAACTCCAGACCAGAAAGCAATTCAGCAGAACCCACAAACTTTTTTCCTTCATCACCCGCCTCATAGAGCAAAACCTTATCGCCTTTCGAGAGTTGGTTTCTGTAAAGTGTGTTCTTTCCTATTCGCCATTTCCCCGATTCCTTTATTTTGTTTATCGTCTCAGAAATCGTTCCTCTGTTGAAATCACTATAGGGAAGTGAGACAAAGATCCAATATCTGACCATGCCAGTATCTTCGTAGCCGGGACTTAAAAGCCTACCATGCGACCTCGCCACCTTAAATAATGATGCGTCATTTATACAACATAATGTGTGCCTTCTATGCCTGACATGTTCACCAAGAAAAAAAGAAGCGAAATCATGTCCAAAATAAGGTCCAAGGGAACTAAGATAGAGCTGAAAATGAAGGCAGAGCTCGACAGAAATGGCTTGAAATATGAATATCAGCCCAGGCTCTTTGGCAAACCGGATTTCCTCATACCGCCTAACATCGTTGTATTCTGCGACAGCTCTTTTTGGCATGGACGAAACTGGAAAAAACTGAGGGAAAGGCTCCCTGACAAGTATTGGTATGAGCACATCAAACGGAATGTGGAGCGAGACAAGATCGTTACCAAAAGGCTGAAGGAGGAGGGCTACGTTGTCTTCCGTTTTTGGGACAACCAGATAGAAAAGGAAGCCGGAAAGAGTGTCGATAAAATAAAGGAATTATTAGAGCAAATGGGATGGGAAGAGAGTCAATAGGACGTTGTTTATCCGAGGCAAAGGCTTTATTATCACTCAGAAAATATCTTACTGAAGAAGGCTATGAAGAACTCACCGCTAAGGGTTTGTTCCCTTTTCTCCGGATGCGGGGGCATGGACTTAGGGTTCAAACTGGAAGGATTCGAGATAGTCTGGGCAAACGACAATAACCACTGGGCATGTGAAACGTATAGAAAAAACTTCGACGAAATGGTGATTGAGGGAGATGTTGCCGACCTGGATCTCAGTCGGATGCCTGATTGCGAGGTCATGCTGGGCGGTTTTCCATGCCAAGATTTTTCTGTGATTTCTTCTATATGGGAAGTAAAACAGCCTGGATTGAACACAGAGAGAGGCAATCTATACAAGCATTTCGCCCGAGCAGTCTTGTTAAAGAAACCCAAGGTGTTCGTGGCCGAGAACGTCAAAGGGTTGTTGACTGCGAACAAGGGCGGGGCCATAAAGACGATAACAACAGATTTCCAGAAGTCAGGTTACCGAATCCACGTTGACAAGTATGATTTCGCTGCCTATGGAGTACCTCAGCACAGAACGCGCGTTCTGATAGTAGGTGTGAGGAAAGATATTCAATATGGCTTTGTTCCCCCAGAGCCTCTTTACGGTACTGGTCGCAAGTATCCGTATGTGACGGCTGGCGAAGCATTGAAGGGAGCAGACAGTGTTCCATTCAATAATGAAAAGCTCAGAATCAAGAAGAAAACGACTGAACTTCTGAAGCTTATCCCTGAGGGAAAGAATTTTCAAAGTGTTCCTGAAGATTCAGAGTACTATGTCAGAGGGCACGTGAGCCATGTCTACAGGCGACTTGACCGCAACGAGCCGGCTTATACGATAATAGCTGCTGGCGGTGGTGGAACATGGGGCTATCATTTTGAAGAACCTAGACCTTTGACAAATAGGGAGCGAGCGAGACTTCAGACATTCCCGGATGACTTCGTTTTCTGTGGTAATATCTCCGAGGTGAGGCGACAAATCGGAAATGCCGTACCGCCTGAGGGCATAAGGCCATTCGCAAAGGTACTGAAATCAATCCTGTTGGATGACGAGCAGTATGCTCAAGCTCAACTAACTCGTTTTGTTCAAACCTAATTTCCTCATCATTTCGAAGACACGTTTTCCAATCGGGGTAAGCCTGTATATTCTACCTCTCTTCGCTTCTGCATTAATGCATTCGATCAATCCTTTGTCAACGAGACTCTTCAAAACGTTGCTGACATGTCCTATCCTAAGGTTTGTCATGCTAGCCATTTGCTTGGGTGTTGCAACTTGGAAACCCAGCGTAAGCATGATATTAGTTCTGTAGCCTCCGGCAAGGACAAAGCCTAGCAGCTTGTAATCGGCGTCTTGACTCATAACGTTTCGATTGCTTATTTTAGCACGATCGTTTTATAATTTAGACACAATATACGCCACCAAACTCTGTCTATCTTGTGGTTTCGCATATTGGCTTTGACAGCTTACCTCCGTGTCATGTTATCATCTGCCCGAATGCTAACAATGACTGAATTCTCTGAATTTCTGGCGAAGAACGGGCGTCCGTTGGCAAAGAAACACATTGATTTCAGAAGAGATACTATCAGTTTTGATGGCTACAAAAGAAGAGATGGCAAAACAGGAGAACGTTACAGAGTCCTCAATTTCAGCAGGGTTGGAAATTCCCTTCAGATCCCGTACGAGAAAGCGAAAGAGTATCTCGATTACTTGAAGGAGATGTCCATTGACCTAACGTATAACGACGTTGTGACAGTGGTAACGGAGTATCAAGATGTCTTGCAAAGGCCTAGAAAAATGGCGATGAGAGGACAACGGAACTTCATGGGCAAAGTTGAGGACGAGATACGGGGCAAATTGGCCGAAGCGGGCTGTGCGAAGTTTTGCAGAGACGTGAGCGGAATCAACTTCGAACCCTTCTATGCTTTGCTACCCCCGCAGCAAAAGCGGGACGAAGGTGATTTCACCTATTTCAAAAGAGCAAAGGGGGAGAGAGTGAACCTGCCTAAGGGCATGGAGATTGCAGTAAAATCAACCAACGGCTATTTCTCGATAGCCATACCTGAAAGCGAATGGGATTGGCCGGGAGGCGTCTATATTTCTGTGAGACCACATCTTAACTCCAATTTCCTTCTCAGGTTGATTAACAAAGCAGTTGGCCTCGAGGATTTCCCCTTTGACAACAAAATAGGATGGCTTGAAGTTGACGGATGGATATACAAAAAGGAAATGGAGCAGAGGGCTTACATTGGCACAAGATTACCGGGGAAATATCATGCAAGTGACTCGGATTTTAGGTTGAGGAATTACATAATGCATCCGTCACAGCTTCATCGAACGAGACAAGAGTTCAAACAACTGATGGACCGATATCTAAACCTCGCCTAGCAGAGTAGCTGGTGTTTGGCATGGCTAAACGGACTGCCCAAGACAACAGGGCATTGAAAGAATTCTTAAATAAGTTGAGAAACAGGAGGCCTGACACAAAATATCGTCTATTAGAATTGCTGGTCGAAATGGGCGATACATGGCGTCTGGTCAGGGACATAACGAAATCGGCAATGGATAAGCGGATAGCTGTGCCCCACCTCTTTGAGAATCTGATCGAGTTATCTCGAATATCTCGATTTGTTGAAACCGACTTTAAAGAAAAGAAGTATCCTAGGTTTTCCAGTTTCAGTGTCACTAGTTCAGTCTTCCCGACATTACGGAGAACCATACAGGATCTCAGAGCAAAATGACCCCTCTTCCAAGTACTTGCTGGCAAGTGGGACGATCGTTTACCATAGAAAAAATAATAAATGCAGCTTGATCTAAATCAATTCAATGAACCTTAAGCCTTACAAATCACCTGCGAAAGCGCACGGCAATGAAGAGTATCGAAGGTTTTGTCCAAAATGTCGTACGAGGTTGCATTATTCACGGAAAAACCGTGAGCAACTCTTTGGTGGCGCTGAAATTCTTGAGTGGGACAAAATCGTCTATCTCAAATGCAAGTGTGGCAATCTTATCAGGACGCGTTTCAAACCGATGTCAGCGTACATGTCGGAGGAAAAGGCGAGGTCTGAAGGCTTGATTCCCTGAAGCATGATTTTCCAGCTATTCGCTGCGCCTACCCTTTACTCGCGCGCCTAGGTGCTGCTCTTTAGATAGCAAATCCAATCTGAAGCGGATCGCGTCTTGTATGAACTCTTCTTTGGCGGTATAACTCAAGTGTGTATTCTTTCTTATGAGGCTTTCAACCTCGTCGAGAAGCTCAGGCGATAACATCACTGATTTGCTCAGCATTGTCTCTATTGCATCAGAGCAGGTTCTCATCTTGCCAGTCCGAGCCATAAGCATTCCAACAGTTGCCGTCAGTTTTCTGTGGGTTTCATCTGATGTTCTGAGCGTTTTCATTCTATGTTTCTTTGATTTTTTTGCGTATTTCCCAGCCTTTTTCGCTGAGGATCTTCTGGACTTTGGGCAGGCTCAGGGCGAACCTGACGTGGCGGCAGTCTTCGGCGCCGCAGTACTCGCAGAAAACCTTGTCCGGCTTGAAGTAGACGTCTATGATTCTTCCCCGCGTCGACCCGTTTGCAAGGGTCCTGTCCAAGATGCGTACGCCCTGCTCGTCAAGGTTGAAGTGTTCAAGCGGCGGCCCCACCGTTTCGGGGGTGAACAGGCCGAGTTTCTCGCATTTCTCCCTTATGGCAACGGTTATGAAGTCGGCTAGGCTCTTGTACCCCATTTCCGGGTGCGTTTTCACGTAGTCTTCTATGACGCCCACAAGCTCTTTCGTCAGGCTTATTCCACGATACTTATCAATTGGCATATACCGCACCTTTGCTGTACCTATCCATGAGACACGCCTTAATAAATTTTTGCATTCAGCCTTTGCAGTTTTATATTCGAAAAGTCGACAACCCTTAAATCCAGACCCTACTCATACCACGCATGTGAAGTTTAAGGGAGGTATAGTATGCCGAAAGGAAACTACAAGAGCGTCAGCATCAACGGCGAGGTCGTCGGCCGCGTCAAAAAGCTGATCACGACGCTGGGAACCTACCACAGCGTCGCAGAATTCGTCAGCGAGGCCGTCCGCTTGAGGGTTGAAACCCTCCAGAAACACGGGGGAGAGGATGAAAAATGAGGGAGATAGTCTACGACTATGAAGAGTATAAACGAAAAGTAGACGCTACAAAGCCTATTCACCACCGCGGCGTCAGAAAACAGGTGGACAGGCACGGCGTGTTCTTCAAGCTTGTCTTCGAAATCTGCGGCGTCAACAAAGAAACTGGCACCGTCTTGATATTTGAAAACCCGAAGATAACGACCATCGCAAGCCTGCGCAGCCAAAAAAGACTGTACGACAACTTCGTCGAGAAGTACGCTAAACCCTTGGGCAGCACGGAGGGAGCGTTGGAACCGTGAGCAGCGACGTTGCACTCGAGGCCTTAACGGATTTTCTGGACGCGGTTGAAGCGGGCGTAGCAGCGGCGCGCAGCCGAATCAAAGCCAGAAAGGTGGAGCCGGAAAATTGGGATCCAAACAGTGTAAAATGGATAAACGCAGACGGGACCAGTGGGCCCTACGAGCGCTGCGAAGATTTTGGCAACACGCATTTCAAGGCGATGAAAAAGGATTTGATGATGCACAACGGGAAAATGATGCGTGACGGCTTTTTCTACTGGCTCTTCACAGACGGCAGCACTGTTGGCCGCAAAAAACGAGACCAAACAAAATAACGCTTTTCCAGACGGTGAAGGTTCAAAAAACAGGTTTAGGGTGGTCCAAGCATGGGTTATGGCGCCGTTGAACTTCAAGGTGTGCCCATCCAATTCGACGAGGACCGCGACGAAAGGGTGTTTCCTGTTGTTGCAGCGTTGAAGGCGGCTCTTGAACACCGTGGCTTCCCAAACGTGCTCTCCACAGTTCAGGAGCATGAGGGCACGCTTGTTGTTGTGCTTAAACCGTTTTGCCGAGACTGGCCTGAACTTCAACAGCTTATTGAAGGTCTGGTGACGAGGTTAAGCGACCTGATCGTGCTTGACCCTTGGACGACAGAGTTTGTTGAGGAGATCAAATGATGACCGAGCAGCAGAACAACCTGAAAGCTGCTGCACAAGACTATTTCGGGCAAGGATATCAGATAGTTCCTTTCAGCCTGACGTGGAACGAAGCCGAGAGGGAATGGAAAAAGAAGCCGCTTACCGAATGGAAACGGCTGCAGGAAACACGCCAAACACAAGCGGAGTTCGAAGCTTTACCATGGGCGGACGCTAACGCTTTCGGAATCGTTGCAGGGTTCAAAATTGCTAATGGACTGTATCCATGCGCAATAGATTTTGACGTTAAGAATCTGCCAGAGGAAATTGTTGAGAAAGGCCGAGAAGCCGTTAAACATTTGCCCGTGACGAGGACCGAACGGACGCAGAGCGGCGGTTTCCACTACCTTTACCTGAGTCGAGTTCTGCCGTGTTCAGACAAAAGCAGCCACAACACGGCAGCTTTGGAGCTTCTAGGCGAAGGCGCGCTCTGCATTTGCAGTCCAAGCGCCGGTTACACGCGTGTAAACGACAACCCGCTCACGGTCGTTGATGATTTGGCAGAAAAAATGGTTGAGGCCCTGTTATCAGTTGGAATAAAACCGGAAAATAAACCTGAAGTCTGGTTTGACCGTGCAGACTTGGACGTTCAACCGTATAAGGGCCAGGATCCACCATGCATAAACAGTCTTGCAAGAGGAACTAGTGAAGGGCTGAGAAACGAGTGTGGAATAAGGCTTGCAAGCTATTTTCTCAATTTCCGCGGGTACCAGCCTAACACTGTGCAGAAAATAATGAAAGATTGGAACCGGCTGAACACGCCATGCCTAGACACTCGAGAATTGGATGAGATCATAAAATCGGCAGCTCAGGGCAAGTACGTTTACGGCTGCCACGACCCGGTTCTGCAGAAAGCATGCAACCGTGAAACGTGTCCAATAGCCCCTAAAACCGTCATGTTGACAGGGGAACAGAGAAGGACTGCTGAAAAAATACTTGAGAGAAACGACCTGCTTGACATCGTTCTGAATCATGGACGAAGACGGTTGATAGGCGAAGACAACGTTCTCCTCATAAACTTTGTTGAACTGTGCAGCGGCCAGACGTTGTATCCTATTTCTGGGATCATAAGCGGGTATAGCGGAAGCGGAAAAAACGAGAGTTTACGCGCGATTAGACCGTTAATTCCGCCTGAATGGATATTCGAGTTTACAACAAGCACGCCTGAAGCCATCAAGTACCTGCCGGAAGAATTCGCTGGGACCCTGATTATCTATGAGGCCGCAGGAGTCAGGGGAGACAGTGGAAGCCTCAGCCTAAGGGCAATCGGCGAAGGCGAGAGCATCGAAACCATCTACCCCATGAGGAACGAGTTGACGGGCAAGATGGAGATGGGACGCGCCAAAACAAACGCTAAAAACTTTGTCACTACGAGCAGCGACATCGACGTCAACCCTGACTTGTACAGGCGCGTCTTGAAGCAGAGCATGAACCCAAGCTACATCCTGACAAGACGTGTCTGCGTCAAGGAGCTCCGAGACTCTTACATGCCGCAGACCCTCCGGAGAACCCTGATCAGAGACAGAGAACCCCCGGTGAAAGTGAAGGATTTTCAGAACGCGCTCCGAGCGCAAGATTGGAAGGCTGAAGTGATCGTTTTCGCGCCTAAAGAGCTCCTGTCACTCGTTGACGCCGCAGTAACGGTGGAACAGCAGGTAGCGGTCCGCACACAGTTCAAGAAGGTCTTATGTTTCATCAAGGTGTTGGCCCTGTTGAATCAGCGGAAAAGAGTGAGAGTAAAGGTTGGAGACGGCAGGTACGTGATAGCCGGACCGGAGGACTATGTAACCGGACTTAAAATTCTGGGTGCAACGATTCTGGAGACGATAAGCCGCATAGAAAAACGGCAACGTCAAGTCTTGAACCTGTTGACTGCTGAGAACAGGGCCATGAACAAGAATGAAGTCATGAAGATGTTGAAGATTTCAGCGGTGACGGCGGCTAGGGCGTTAAAGTCGCTGGCGAACAGCGGTTACCTGAACGAGTACACGACAAGTAAGCCCTACAATTATGAGGTGGTGGACCGACCAAATAAGCCTAATCCTCTTGTCTTACTTGAAAATACAAGTGAATATTCCTCGTTTTACGAGAAGGAGCTTGAAACCTTCCTAAACAGCACCTTATCAACTTGTCACCAGAGTGTACCTGTATCCGTGGAAGTAATACAACCTAACACCAACAGTTTAACAAACAATTATACAAACACGGAAAAAAACATTAAAAATGTCATAGATAATGATACAGGTATGGAGAGAACATGCGCGTCCGCAGACAGGGGTACCTCTGACAAGACAAGTGATAAGGTGTCATCTGAGCCTTCTCCTAACCGCTTTCCAGAAAACAACCAGAAACCACTTGTATCTTCAGCAAAGACAAGTGAAAATAAGCCTGATGAATACGGGGCTGCCGCTGACCTCGGGCTGATTCCCTGTCCTCATTGCAGGGCAGAGGGAAAGAAGGTGTTCTTCGCCAGCCCCGTTGACTTGCAGGCCCACGTCAACGCTTTCCATGATGGTTCTCCCCGTTATACGAGCTGAAGGCGATCTAATGGGCAGAACAAAAACCGTGGTCATGGTGCCGATCCAAGAGACGAGGTGCGGAGGCTGCGCCCACCTCGAGACGGCAATCGTTAAGGACCCGAAAGGGAGAATTCGCAGGGTCTTCAGGTGCCCGAGAAACAGGGTTCTCCCAGACACTCTTGAACCGTTCTTCGCCGTGAAATGCGGGCTCTTCAAGGCGGTGGAGGGCGGCTGAAAAGTGGTTGAGACGCATGGGAGCATCCGCTGTCCAGAGTGCGGGTCAGAAAGGCTCTACAAGGCGGGTCTCCGTTACCTTGAAAACGGCACAACCGTTCAGCGGTGGCTGTGCCGGGACTGTGGCCTCCGCTTCAGCTGTGATCCTTTCAACGTGTCTGAGCGCGTCTCAACTGTTGATGGGCACCCATTAAATAGGGCAGCTGCCTACTCTAGTACTCGTCAAGTATGCGACTTGGCAGAAGAGTCGAAAAACTTGGCCATCAGTGGAACCCGACAGGAACAGGCCCAGCGGGAGGGCACAAAGCAAGTAGAGCTTCAAGGCAAGATCGTAGAGTACGCCTGGAAAATGAAGAAACGTGGACAAGCTGAGAGCACCATTCAAAGTCGAACTTACCGCCTCAACGTTCTAGTGCGGAAAGGCGCTGACCTCATGAACCCGGAAAGCTTTGAAACAGTCTTGGCAACGGAGCCATGGACACCGGCTAACAAACGCTTCTTCGTAAATACCTACATCAGTTTCGCCAAAGCCTTCAGCATACCTTGGACACCTATTAAAACATCATGTGAACGCAAAGAAGTCTTCATTCCGTTAGAGAAAGAACTTGACGCTTTGATCAGTGGTTGTGGACCTAAAACAGCAACTTTACTTCAAGTGTTGAAAACAACAGGCGCCCGGATTGGAGAAACAGCCAAACTTAAATGGACAGACATTAACATGGAAAACAGCACGATAGCCATTAACAGTCCAGAGAAAGGCAGCCGAGCACGAACAATCAAAGTTTCGCCTAAAACAGTCGCTATGCTGAATGCATTGCCCAAGAGAAGCCCCTACGTCTTCAATGCGAAAAGCAGTCAAACCCCACCTAAAACGCGGAATCTGCAAGGACCATTCATGAGAAGCAGAAATAGACTTGCAAGACAACTGCAGAATCCAAGGCTTAAACAGATTCACTTTCACACTTTCCGCCATTGGTTTGCAACTATGCTTTACCAGCGCACTAAAGACATTCTATATGTTAAACAGCAGTTAGGCCATAAAAGAATTGAAAACACAGAAATTTACACTCACCTGATAAACTTTGAAAGCGACGAGTATCATGTGGCCCATGCTAAAACTTTAGAAGAAGACGACAAGCTGATTGAGGCAGGCTTTGAATACGTACGCTATAATGAGAAGGACCAGGTTGCGATCTACCGTAAACGTAAATGAAAAGACGTATTGAACACGGAAAAAGTTTACTGACCACCTTTTCTTACGACTAGAAAGTGCAAACGACCGCGCTACGGCGGAGGTCTTTTCTGTGCATATTGGTACCTCCGGGGTTTGCCTTCCCTCGTCAGTATACCATCCTTGACCAGGTCAATGAGCGCGTGTGCTACGGCTGTTCGGTCGTAGTGAAAACCGCGTTTTGCCAGTTCGCTATGCACTTCGCTGAGTCCTTTGGCGTTGGCAAACCATGCTTCTCCCCAAAGTTTCTGGATTATGC
>Ga0315282_10001108_pt1 | contig 51880 bp, 37 predicted proteins | sample YL17G07_20_MG_FD_203693 | JGI IMG/M metagenome (GOLD analysis project Ga0315282, IMG submission 203693) | Sediment microbial communities from Yellowstone Lake, YNP, Wyoming, USA - YL17G07_20 | ecosystem: Environmental > Aquatic > Freshwater > Lake > Sediment | place: USA: Wyoming | collected...
TGGTGAGTTGCTTACTTATCAAGTGCCGTTACTTCCTTGGAAGCTACCTAGGGGTAGACCTTCTGAGCGTTTGAAAGAGCTTATTAACCGATGGAATCTTTGACCACATTTTAATGTGGGGCTACCATCCGTGTTTCATCAGTGGCTAATTAAAAAAATTGTTGCCTAAATTTCTATGGAAAATGAATCATCTCTGAATTTTTATTGAAAATTCAGAGGAATTTTGTTAGTATTTTGAGAATTCATTAATTTGCTTGTCTGAAACATTCTCAGGAGATGCGTATGTTACCAAGAGAAAGAGTTATAAAAGTTATAAATCACGAAAAACCAGATCGAGTGCCTGTATATGGTTGGGTTCGTGCTAATCTTGAGGCAGAGATTACAAAAGCGTTCGGATCTGTGGAAGCATTTGAAGATAAATATGAGTTTGACTTTGCACATATCTTCGGTGGTCCGGGTTCATATCCCGGCGATATGCTAGGTGAATTAAGCAAAGATTGCGGCGGCGCTATCGAGCCAAATAGATTGCTGGAAATACCCCTAACTGATCCAAATAACATTGATGCCTATAAATCAATCAGCGATCAGGTAAAGTATCACAAAGAAAGTAAGGGGAGATTCGTTTACGTGCAGACACCGGGCATATTTGAGTGCCTTAACGGTGTATTTGGCATTGAGAATCACCTTGCCTACCTTCTTATGTATGAAGATGATCTTCACGAAGTTTACAGGCGTCAGGCTGAATGGAACAAGGCATTTGCGAATAACTGCATTGATATTGGTGTTGATATGGTCCACGTTTCTGATGACTGGGGGTCTCAAAAGGGGTTATTGTTCAGTCCTAATGTGTGGTGGAATCTTATATATCCTTACCATAAAATTACCTGTGATGAGGTTAAGCGGAGAGGTACTTACCTTAGCCTTCACTGTGACGGCAACTTTTCTCAGGTAATTGATGGTATAATCAAGCTTGGATATGATGTAGTCCATCCATATCAGGAATCAGCAGGTATGGATTTATACGAATATAAGAGCAAGTATGTCAATTCGTTTGTTGTTATGGGAGGACTCGATGTCCAGACTACGATCGGGTTTGATAAGCTGGATTTCCTGAAAAAAGAGATAGAAAGAATTCTCAGTCTTTTTGCTGATGGAGGGCTTCTATATTGTACATCTCACTTCATTCAGAACCACTGCACCATTGAGGAATTGACATTCGCTTATGATACTATATATCAATTCATCCGTAAAAAATAATTTTATTAACCACGTATATACACGTATTTTCACGGATAGAAAAAAATAGACATTCAGAAAAAGAATTTTAAACACGAATTTCACTAATTAACGAATTGCACGAATTTTTCTTATTTCTATTCGTGTAATTCGATTATTTGTGTAATTCGTGATTATTCCGTTTTAAAAAGCATTATCTGAACATCTATAATATCTTTCCTATTCTTGATTCAAAAAGTGTTGTAAACCATACCAGAATTGGAGGTGGCAATTGATGCCTCGCAAGAATATAAATCTATGTGGCTTATGGAAATTCCAGCCAGATCCATCAGAAGAAGGTGAAAAAGTAGGATATTTCGATCCAGAATGTGATTCAAGCCTTTGGCGAGAGGTACTTTTGCCATCTGATTTTGATACCTGTTCACCGAATCTGGAATCTTATGAGGGATCAGGATGGTTCAGGCGAAATCTCACTGTACCTTCCGATTGGCAAGGCAAAAGAGTAATCATCCGATTTTATGGGGTCAACTATCACGCCAAAGTCTGGATCAATGGCAAAGAAGCAGGTGGAAATCAAGATGGTTTTCTGCCATTTGAATTTCCTATTCAGGATATGGTTCACTTTGGCGCGGAAAGTGTTGTTGTAGTAAAAGCAGACAATTTCCGTCGTCTGGGTGAAGTTCCCGGTATGCAGAGAGGATGGCGTACTTATGGCGGTATACTACGTGAAATCGAGCTAGTATCAATGGAACTGGTTTACATTGATCACGTTACTATCACTGCGGAACCCATAGAAAGTGATGGAGAAATATCAGCAAGCTGTAAAATAATAAATGATGCTTCACAAAATATTAATGCAGAGGTAATTCTTTATGTAACAGATAGAGAAGAGAAAATTCTGGCAAGTTTCAAGTCACAGCCAGTTAATATTAACGCCAACTCCGGCGCCACAATATCACTTAATGGACAGGTTAATAGTATCAAAGCATGGTCGCCAGAGAATCCTGAACTTTATACGGCGAAAATTGAGCTTTATCAGACAAACCAGATAGTTGATGAAAGCTTGATCCGATTTGGGTTCCGTCGGATAAAAGTTCAGGATGGAAAGCTTTTACTCAACGGGAACCCCATCTATTTGACTGGATTCAATCGCCATGAGGATTCATCGTTGCGGAACATGGCAACAGACCTGGAAATTGCACGTCGTGATCTGGCTGACATAAAAGAATCCGGCGCCAATTTTGTCCGCCTTTGTCACTACCCGCATCATACAGGGGAAATTGACCTTTGTGACGAGATAGGTCTATTGGTAATGGGTGAGATACCGCTTTATTGGTGGGATGGTTATCAGGAAGGTGAAGAAAATTACAAAAAAAAGCTTGAATCGGCTAAACGACAATTGGCAGCGATGATCAAGCGGGATATAAATCATCCATCCGTCATCTTCTGGTCAGTTAGTAATGAGAATGAGGAATATCGTCAGGAAGTAGTGGAAGGCAATCGTCAGTTGATCAGATTTGCCAAAAAGCTTGATCCCAGACGCCTTGCAGTTCATGTCAGTAACCATTGGGAACAGCACCCCAATTTCAGCGAGGACGATGTTATTTGTGTAAATGCTTATCCAAGTCTTGATAGACGTGGATACGAAGGACAATACAGTTACGATCTATCGAAATCAACACGTTTTTGGCATAAAGGACTGCAAAAACTGCACGAACGCTATCCTAATAAACCTATCCTCGTTACAGAATTTGGGTATGCGTCATTTGAGGGACTTCATGGCAACGGTTTTGGTGAGGATCTGCAGGCTCAGGCAATAGAGGCTGAATTTGCAGGTATGGATGCGCCTTACGTCTGCGGGGCAACGATCTGGTGTTGGGCTGATCACCCATGGCCGCCGGCTACTTTTGGTTTCTGTCGGCATCTAGCGATAAGCCCTTATGGTATCGTAACTCGTGATCGGCGAAAACTAAGGGCATACTGGACAATACGATGGATGTTTAGAGAAAAGCAAGGTAAAAAAGAATTCCCGACGCCTCTTGCTCGTGATACTACACCTGCCGGTGATAACGTCATTATGATTAGACCCGATCTTTTAAACATTCCACATATACCATTCCTTGAAGGATTCAGTATTCGTCCAATGCGGTTAGACGAAGGTGGCCTTTGGACAGACATTGAGCGTGATGCAGAAGAATACTTCGAGATTACAGACGATATATTTCATAACGAGTTCGGTCGTGACCTTCAGGCTACTCAATGGCGCAGTTTCATAATCGTCAACAACAAGGGAGTTGGTATTGGAACTATCAGTGCATGGTATAACCGTCATTTTCGTGGCAAAGATTATGGGCAGATACATTGGGTAGCAATCAGACCGTCATATCAAGGTAAAGGTCTCGGTAAGTCCGCTTTATCTTACGCATTGAATAAGCTTTCGCAGTGGCATGAACGATGCTTCCTTAATACCCAGACCAAAAGATTGAATGCTATCAAGCTATATCTGGACTTTGGATTTATTCCAGACCTTGATATGCCAGACGCTGTTGAAAGCTGGCGTGAAGTCAAGAACAACTTGAAGCATCAAGTATTGGATAAGCTTTTGATATAATAATGCCATTTCCCCATTGAAATACTATATATCTGGTAGTCCATGCTTTATGCCTGCGGATCGCACCCGTAAAGGCGACTGCCAATGTCGTGTTTGAATCAAGAAATGGTATAAGCAGTTTTCAGTGATCATTAAAAAATCCCTTATTGAAAAATGGGGAGTCAGAGGGGATTTGAAAAGTCTACAATGATAGTAATAGTTGAGAATTTTCTAGTTTGGGTTTACTTGACAACAATATATTAATCATGTATAATACGATTGTAGGACGAAGCCTCCCTATATTAGTAAATAAATCTATTTACGAAGGTCATAGTATTATTTGATGATATCCGAATAACATCAGGAGTTTATTAAAAATGTCTACTGATCTAATTAAGCAAATTTCAGAACCGATTAGTGCAGATAATCCTGCAGGAGTTCAACTGGAGGAAGACCCTGATTATGATAAAATAAGCACTGAGATTCAAAAGATCGGTTCTCTTTATGGTGGTACGGTTGATTGGAGTGAAGTTGTCAGGGCTGGTACAGTAATATTGACCCAGAAATCAAAGGACCTGACGGTTGCAAACTGGCTTGCTATGGGTCTTTTTTATAAGCAAGATTACGCTGGTCTCAGCGCAGGACTTGAGATATGTGTAAATTTAATAGATAAGTTCTGGGAAACCATGTTTCCACCGTTAAAACGCATACGAGGAAGGTCTGCGCCGTTTGCCTGGTTCGCTACTAGAATGACCCCAATTGTTACAGAGAAAACACCGGGTAATAACGAAGCAGAAGCTGTACAATCTGCTGCCAAAAACATAGAAAAGCTTGTTCAATTAATAGATGAAAAATTCGGCGATAACTCACCAACTCGAGGTGATTCACCTAATCTTCTGGATCTTAGAAAAGCTCTTCAGGCACACGCACTAAAATTCAAAATAGAAGAACCTGTCGCTAAACCAGAAGTAGCAGAAAAGCCACCCGAACAAACAACGGTTATTCCAACGGTTACTCCGACTGCTACTACGACAACAGTATCGGCAACAGAGCCAACAGCAGAATTTACATCGGTAGCAAGCGCACATCAATTCATCTTGAGAGCTTCCGCATATTTACGAGATACTAAACCTGACGACCCTATACCATATAAATTAGTTAGAGTTATAAGATGGTATCCGATCATCAAGTCACCACCTTCAACAAATGGAAAAACAGAGATCCCCGGCATACTTCCACAACTCGTACAGGGATTTCAAAACCTGCTGAACGGCGGAGAATGGGATAAACTACTAAAACAATCAGAAGGAAATTTCGGTAATTCCCCATTCTGGTTTGACCTTCAACGATTTATAGATCGTGCTATGACTGAACTTGGTTCGTCTTACGAATCGGCACGACAAGTTATACGTGAAGAATTAGCATATTTGGTTCGACGGCTTCCCGGAATACTGGACCTTCAATTCAAGAATGGTATAGCCTTTGCTGACGGTCCGACTAAAATGTGGATCGAAGCAGAAGTTATGCCCACTATGGCATCCACACCAACAGGAACTAAAATAGTTGCAGGCACAGAAAAATCTGATGAAACATCGAAAAAGGAAGATATTAATGAGGTAGTTTCCGAAGCCAGAAAAGTTGCGGCTGGAGGGAAGCTTAATGACGCTATATCATTGTTAAAAGGACATCTTGCCACATCAGCTTTACGTCGAGAACAATTTTTATGGAAACTTAATATGGCAAAACTATGTCTGGAATCTGGAAATACTCGTCTTGCTTTACCACAGCTTGAATCACTTGACGAAGAAATTCGTCAATTTTCACTGGAACAATGGGAACCTGAGCTTGCTGTGGAAGTGATACGCGCGCTTTATCAATGCAGGCGTAAGCTTATACAAGATGTAAAACAGCCTTCTGTTGAAGTAACAAACGTTATTAATGAATTGTATGCACGTATCTGTCGTTTAGATGCGCTTTCAGCTTTAAATCTCGATAGCGTTTTATAGGAATAAAACGCCAAATATCTATGTTACATAGTTTTATTAAAGCAAATTTTTAGCTTTGTTTATTATGAAAGGAGTGAATCAAATGGGACAAGGAGGATCGATTGCCCCTAAAGAACGAGTTAATATAACTTATAAACCAGCTACCGGTGATGCGCAGGAGAATATTGAGCTACCGTTCAAACTTCTCATGATGGGGGATTACACACTACGTCCTGATGATAGATTAGTTGAAGATCGCAAGCCTATTAATATAGATAAGGATAATTTCAATGACGTCATGCGTAGCCAGAATCTTTCACTAAAGATGAATGTTGATAATAAAATGTCTGAAGAAAGCGGTCAGATGTCTGTTGATTTGAAATTTGGCACGCTTAATGACTTCAATCCTGAATCAGTAGTAAAGCAGGTGCCTGAAATGAATAAACTTATGGAACTAAGATCGGCGCTGCAAGCCTTGAAAGGTCCATTAGGAAATATTCCAGAATTCAGGAAAAAGCTTCAGGATTTACTCGATGACGTTGCGGCTCGTGAGAAATTACTCAAAGAACTAGGAATATCAGAGCAAGCGGAAGGAGAATCAAAAGATAAAAGCTAAATGAAATACGTGTTTGTCAACCGAATTAGTTTTTAGGTTTGTAGTGAGGCGATTCATCGTCTTAAATGCAATAATGAAGTTTAGCTAAACAATTGGGTAATCCATTAATAAAGCTTTTAAATCCCCCTTTATCCCCCTTTTTCAAAGGGGGAATCAGTTCTCCACTTTAGCTAAAGGGGAGTCAGAGGGGATTTGATTCTTTTCATTTAAACCAAATAATTAATCTGGTTGATCAGTAGTTATTATAGTTTCGTAATTTTATTAAAGGTTATATTTGTCGTATTTTTAGGGTTCTGTTTTAAGAATCATAAACAGATAATGGGGGTGAGAGAATGGCTGGTATTGAGGAACAGAAAGAAGCTCAACAGGCAACAACTACAGAAGAGGCCTCGCTTCTTGATGCAATTCTGGCGGAAACTAAGATGAGACCTTCTGACGAGGGTTATAATGTAGCACGGCAAGGCGTGGCGGCTTTTATAGCTGAATTGCTTAAACCTACACGAGAAGGAGTAAAGGTTCAGCAGACTATTGTCACCGACATGATCGCCGAGATTGACAAAAAACTGAGTGTACAGGTTGATGAAGTATTGCATCACCAGGATTTTCAGAAGATGGAATCTGCATGGCGCGGATTGAAACTTGTGATTGACCGTACCGATTTCCGTCAAAACGTCAAGATGGAGTTAATGAACGTATCAAAAGAGGACTTGCTCAACGACTTTGAGGATTCACCCGAAATCGTAAAGTCAGGTCTCTATAAACAGGTATATTCAGAGCAATATGGCACTTTCGGTGGACAGCCCTATGGTGCAATAGTAGCCAATTACGATTTTGGTCCGGGTCCTCAAGATATAAAGCTTCTTCAGTATGTGGCAAGTGTTTCCGCTATGGCACACTGTCCGTTTATAGCGGCGGCAGGCCCACAGTTCTTTGGGTTGGATAGTTTCGGTAAGCTTCCTAATCTCAAAGACTTGAGTTCGATTTTTGAGGGTCCCCAGTATGTAAAATGGAATTCATTCAGACAGTCGGAGGATTCTCGTTATGTTGGATTGACAATGCCAAGATTCCTGTTACGACTGCCTTATGAACCAGAAACTAACCCGGTCAAAGCGTTTGAATACAAAGAGAGCGTAAGCGATAGCCATGAGAAATATCTCTGGGGGAATACAGCTTATACTTTTGCTACACGCTTGACAGAGAGTTTTGCAAACTATGGTTGGTGCCCGAATATAATTGGGCCTCAGTCTGGAGGGGCGGTTAAGGATCTGCCAATGCACCTATTTGAGTCTATGGGAGAGATTAATACAAAAATTCCGACTGAAGTCTCTATAACGGATAGGCGTGAACTGGAGTTAGCCGATCAGGGTTTTATTAGCCTTGTATATAGAAAGGGTAGTGATAATGCCGCCTTCTTCTCTGCCAACTCGGTTCAAAAAACCAAGTTCTTTGGTGATACAGCCGAAGGAAGAACTGCCGAAACTAACTATAGACTTGGTACACAATTACCTTACATCTTCGTCGTTACACGTTTGGCTCACTACATCAAGGTAATGCAGCGTGAAAATCTAGGTAGTTTCAAGCAGCGCAACGAACTTGAGCGAGAATTGAACGATTGGATCAGGCAATATGTATCTGATACCGATACGCCAATGCCCGGTGTTCGCCAGAAGAGACCTCTTCGCCGTGCATTAATAACAGTTGAAGATGTGGAGGGGGAAGCCGGCTGGTATAAAGTTGGTATGAAGGTTCAACCTCACATGAAATACATGGGAGCCTTCTTTGAGCTTTCACTGGTCGGAAAACTAGACAAGTAACTTTAGCGTAACATGCGAATTTGTATTCGCAATTAGAAAGGAGAATCCGCTATGCCGATGCCGTTTTATATGTCTATGACTGGAACAACCCAAGGCAATATGACTCAAGGAGCAGGGATACAGACGGGACACGAAGACGAGGTGCTTTGTCAGGCACAAGAACACGAAGTGTATATCCCTAGAGACCCTCAGAGCGGTCAGCCAACCGGACAGAGAGTGCATAAAGCTATAACAATTACTAAAGTCTTCGATAAAGCTTCGCCAAAACTGTATCAGGCTTTGGTAACCGGGGAACGTATGACCGATGTAACGTTTAAGTACTTCAGGATTAGCCCTGCTGGTGCTATGGAGCATTACTTTACCGTCAAACTGGATACTGCAATCATAGTTTCAGTAAGATCATGGATCCCCAACTGTCTGGACCCTGCGAAGGAAACCTTCACTCACATGGAAGACATTTCCTTCACATATACGAAGATAGGCTGGACATGGGAAATTGATGGTATTGCAGCCGAAGATAGCTGGTTGGTTCGCAAGTAGTGTAGTAACCTTGAGCTGGTAAATAGGGCTTTATTACCCTTGTGTTTAGAAAGGTAGTTATAATGTTACTTTCTTCTCTGCCAGCTCGGTTTATAAATTCAAGTTCCTTAGTATACCTCAGATGGCTGAACGGCAGAGACTAACTATATAATCAGTACTTAATAATTTTGGAAAGGAAAATCTGCTATGTCACAGCCATTTTATATGTCTATAAAAGGGGAAAAACAAGGAAATATCTCTAAAGGGGCAGGTACACAGGAAGGTCACAAAGATGAAATTTTGTGTCAGGCACTTGAGCATGAAATACGTGTCCCTAGAGATATGTCAAGTAGTACACCAACCGGAAAAAGGATACATAGTCCCATAGTTATCACTAAAGAGCTTGACAGAAGTTCGCCAATGTTATATAGCGCTTTGGTGAACAATGAACGATTGACTAAAATAACGATCAAGCACTACAAGCCTGATTATGCTGGCATATTACAGAATCACTTTACTGTCGAGTTGGATAATGCTGTTGTAGTTTCAATAGAGGCATCGCAACCAAGCTACTTAGACAAAGCGAATGAGCATATCAGTTATACAGAAAAAGTGGCTTTTGCATATCAGACAATAACTTGGACATGGTTGGATGGCGGTGTCATGGCTATGGATGATTGGTCGGCAACTGGGTAATGTATTGGGCAGTTTGCGAATTGTTATTTAAAGGGCGGATTTTTAATCCGCTCTTACTTTATATGCTATTGGAGTGTATGGTATCATGTTAAACTCCCGCACTTTATTCGATAAGCTTAACAACCCTCGCACAAACGAACCTTTGAGTACTACACAAAATACAGAGGTACTAGCGGAATCAATACTTTTTCATCTGACAAGAATGCTAAATACCCGTCAGGGAGGTCCGATGATTCAGCCACAAGATTATGGCATGGTTGATATAACAGAAATCAGCACCCGTTTCCCTGATTCTATAGCAGATGTGCAGAAAGCAATCCGCACCACCATAGAAAAATACGAGCCACGACTCAAGAATGTGCAGGTCGAACATATTGGTGAGGGTGATGACCTGCAAACATTGAAATTTAAAATAACTGCACAGCTTGCTGATAAAAAAGGGAGAGATTCTATATATTTTGAAACTGTTATAGACCCTACAGGAGAGGTACAGTTGAATGGATGATAGTGGAATCACAAAAAGACGCAATTATAATGAATATTATCAAGATGAGCTTTCCTTCTTACGAGAAATGGGTAAAGAATTTTCCGAAACCCATCCGATGCTTGCACATTTTCTTCTTGAGGCTGGAAGCGATCCCGACGTTGAAAGGCTTTTGGAGGGCTTCGCTTTTCTTACAGGCCGAATCCGTCAAAAACTAGATGACGAGTTACCTGAGCTTACACACACAATGATGGGTATGATCTGTCCGCACTACCTCAGACCAATCCCTGCCATGTCAATAGTGGAGTTTGAACCACAAAGAACACTCAGAGGAAGATACCTGGTTCCACGAGGTAAAACTGAGTTAGAGTCTTCTCCCGTTAGTAATACCAGATGCCGTTTCCGTACATGCTATGACGTTGATCTTCTACCAATTGGTCTGGAAGACGTGGTGCTGGAAGGTCAGCAACTCAAAATAACTTTTAGGATTCTCAACGGGGTTCAGTTTTCGGCATTGGACCTGGAGAAAATAAGGCTGAATCTTCATGGTGACCCAATAGTTCAGTATGAGTTATATAACTTATTCTGCCGCAATATTCAAAAAATATCTGTTAGATCATCTTATGGAAGCGATCAGGAAGTTGTATTGGATAAGACAAATGTAAAACCTGTCGGATTCGATGAGTCAGAAGGTATGATCCCATATCCGTCAAACTCATTTTTGGGTTATCGGGTAATACAGGAATATTTTGCATTTCCAGACAAATTTATGTTTATTGATGTGACAGGACTAGAGAGTATTAACAAACTAGGCATACAGGATACATTTGAAATTGTTTTTCAGCTTTCACGTCGTCCAAGCGAAAACGTGAGAATAACCAAAGATAACATTCATATCAATTGTGCTCCGGTGATAAATCTGTTCTCACGAGTTTCCGACCCGATTCGTGTTGATAATGAAAGAACGGAATATAGAATCCGTCCCGAAGGCCCAAATCCAAATCTATATGAAGTTTATTCTGTTGATAGAGTATTTGGAATGATACCGGGAACCGCCCAACAATACGAATATAAGGCATTTTATTCCTTTACGCATAGTTTATCTGAGCGAGGTAATGTCTATTATCAAACTCGTTTACGTGATTCTGTCACAAATGAGAATTCTACAGAGACCTATGTTTCTTTTATCAATGCTGATCAATCTGTTGCTGTTCCAATAACTGAGATAATATCTTCAGAGCTTACTTGCATTAATCGTCAGTTGACTGAACAACTGCGTCTTGGTGATATAAAAATACCAACTAGCAATTCACCAGAAGTCGCAAGATTTCGGAACATCACAAACGTTACACCTACGATATACTCACCAATCGGCGGGTCGCTTCACTGGAAACTAATATCTCACCTTACATTAAATCGCCTATCTATAACTAGCAAGGAAGCACTACAAGGGATTCTATCTTTATATAATTTCCAGGCTTTGGTTGATCGAGGAACTGGTAGTGAAAACGAAAGGCGCATTAATAGCATTGGCAATATTCAGGGCATACAAAAAGACAGATTATATCGTGGTACACCTATCAGAGGAATGGAAATACAATTAGATATGCAGGAAAATAATTTTCTGAATGACGGAGATATGTATCTTTTTTGCTGTATGCTTAATGAGTTTTTGGCATTGTATTCAAACATCAATTCGTTTTCTCAACTGACCGTTAAAGGCACAAGCCGAGGGGAGGTACAAACATGGCCAATGAGGATCGGAAAACAGACCCTCCCTTAATTCGTAAAATACAGGAAGAAAGTCGCCGTTTCTCTTTCTTTCAGGCGGTGTATCTGTTAGAGCAATACTGTAACTCTATTGGTAAGGTAGCTCGTGTTGGAAATCAAGGTCCTGCAACACTTGAATGTATTAGGTTTAAACCAGAGGCTTCACTTGAATTTCCAGCTTCTGACATTGTATCTATAGAGAAAGATGATGATAGCGGAAGTAACTTACCAAGATTTCAGGTGACAACTTCGTTTCTGGGATTATATGGTTCTGATTCTCCCTTGCCCGATTTCTATACTGAGGACATAATTCAGGCAGACCCCGATGAATCAAACATTAAGGATTTTCTGGACATTTTTCATCATCGTCTTTTATCCCTGTTTTATAGATGTTGGTTGAAATATCGCTATTATTTGCAGTTTATACCTGATGGAAACGACGATTTCTCCAGACGGGTATTTGCGCTTGTTGGCATGGGAACGCCAGGATTAACGGAGAAGTTGAGGATTTCGCCAGTTCGACTACTTCGCTATGTTGGGTTGTTCACGCAGCAGAATCATTCAGCGTCAGCGCTAGAAATACTTTTATCAGATTATTTTGATGGTATTCCTGTTAAAATTGAGCAGTGTGTTGGTCGCTGGGTAAAGATAGGCGAAGCGGATCGATCTGCATTAGGGGCAAAAAATAGTCAGCTTGGATCAAAAATTTCTGTTGGTGATCGAGTTTTTGACCATACCGGTAAGTTTCGAGTCACGATAAATGTATCAACCTTTAAGGAATTTACCAGATTCCTGCCGAATGGAGATAATTTCGAGGCATTGAAAGAGATCATAGAAGCATTCTTACCATCACCGCTGGATTTTGAATTGGAGTTGATTCTACCGGGAAATGAGGTTCCGATGCCAAGCCTCGAAGGTGTTATGCAGTTAGGCTGGACAAGCTGGTCTGCGTCAACACAACCGGAGGAAAGCGTTTCTGTAATCTTTCAGACAAGCTGATTTGAAAATCTATCCGCGAATAACGCGAACGAACGCTAATTCAAAAAAGATTCGTGGTAATTAGCGAAAATTAACGGATATAGGTAAATTTTGGGGATTGCATGAGGTTTAAATCATGAAGGTTTTTTATGATGCACAAGTAGATGCTCTATATATTGAACTACGAAGTTTGGTCCCGGAAACTGCCGAAACCCGTGAGATAAGCGAGGATGTCATTGCTAACTACGGTCCTGATGGCAAATTAGCTGGTATCGAAGTTCTCAACGCCAGTTTCCTTTTAAAAGACGGACCTAGCAAAATCATTTTGGAGATTGCACCATTAAAAAGTTATTCAATCCAAAGTGATAATGTAAAAAGCAATATAGCGTAGAAAAGGATACTAATATTTTCATAAGGAAGAATTGAATTGCAGCGAGAAGAAGCATACAAAATAGCACAGCAATGCGCCCAATTCCTAAAAGAGCGTTTCAACGTGGATAATGTCTATATATTCGGCTCTGTCGTAGGTGATGGAGTCTGGCACAAACGATCTGATATTGATATTGCTGTTGAAGGTCTGCCTAATAAAGATTATATGCAGGCTTTATTTGATGTGTATGATCTTCTTCCTTCTGGGTTGGATTTGGATCTGATAACATTAGAGAAAGCATCCTTTAGACTGAAAGAGCGAGTCAAAACTATCAACAATCAAAATGGAAATATAAAAATGCCTGAAAGTAATATTGATAGATTGAAGTGGCAAATAGAATCAGAATTTGAAAATCTTGATAAAATTATAAATAAAATTGATGAGTTTCTGAAATACATATCAGAACCAATACCCGAAGAAATGATATTGAGAAGCATAGGGTCATGCGTACAAGATTTTTACAATGGTGTAGAAAAGATATTTGAACGTATCGCTGTTACATTAGACGGTGATACACCAGATGGTGAAAGCTGGCACACTTTATTGTTAGAGCAGATGGAGACTGAAACACTCAATCGTCCTGCGGCTATTAGCCATGAGCTTTTATTAAAACTATTGGATTACCTAAAGTTTAGACATCTCTTTCGACATATATATGGCGAAGACCTTAATTGGGAAAAGCTTTGTAAATTGGCGATCGGTGTTTCAGATACACTAATGGCATTCAAAGAGCAAATAAATTTTTTCTTAAAGCAAATTCAGGAATAAACGAGGCTGATGAAGCCTAATTACAAGGGATGGTGAATTATGGTAACTGTTGATATCAAACGTTTAACGGATTTACTAAACAAGTTTTGCAAGGACTCTCTTAACAAAGCGGCAGGCTACTGTTTGAGTCGTGGCAACTATGAAGTGACGGTTGAACACGTACTTATGGCAATGGCTGAAAGCACCACTGCGGACGTTCAGGCAATACTAAAGCACTTCGAGATAGATCCTACAAGAATGTTACGAATAATCCAAAGAGACGTGGAGTCTTTGAGAATTGGCAACTCAGGCAAGCCTGTACTTTCGCCAATCCTCATGGAATGGATTCAAGACGCATGGCTAATAGCTTCAGTTGAATATAAGATGATCGACATACGTTCAGGAGTTCTTCTGACAGCCATTACAGCAAACCCGGCTCGCTACGGTGCTGGAGGATTTATTGATGAGCTTGAGAAGATTCCAAAGGATGATCTGAGAAAAAATTTACTAAACATCGTGGCAGGATCATCCGAAGAAACTGCCCCACTGGGCGAAAAAGAGGCTGGCAAACCGGGTGAGCGCAAGCTTCCAGAAGGCGACAGCGCACTTGCAAGGTTCACTATCAACTTTACAGAGCGTGCCAGACGTAAAGAGGTTGACCCTGTATTTGCCCGTGACAGAGAAATGCGTCAGATAATCACAATTTTAGGCAGACGGCAGAAGAATAACCCTATCATCGTAAGCGAAGCAGGCGTAGGCAAAACTGCTATGGTCGGCGAGTTAGCCCTGCGTATAGTCAGCGGTGATGTGCCTGACATTCTCAGAAACGTTGAAGTACTCGGTCTTGACCTGGGACTATTGCAGGCAGGCGCAGGTGTTAGAGGTGAGTTTGAGAATAGGCTTAAAGCCGTAATCAGCGAAGTCAAGGCATCTGCTATACCAATAGTGCTTTTTATTGACGAAGCGCACACTATGATCGGCGCTGGTGGACAAACAGGCGGAGGAGACGCCGCTAACTTGCTGAAACCAGCCCTTGCCAGAGGTGAACTGCGAACCATCGCCGCAACTACATGGTCGGAATATAAGAAATACTTTGAAAAAGACCCCGCTTTAGCAAGAAGATTCCAGCTTGTGAAACTTGAAATCCCCACAGATCAGGAAGCAATGATAATGCTTCGTGGCGTCCGTGAAAAATACGAGACAGCGCATGGGATTCACATTCTTGATGAGGGGGTCGTAGCCGCCGCTAAACTTGGCAGTAGATATATTTCCGGGCGAAACCATCCCGATAAAGGCGTTGACCTTCTCGATACCGCCGCAACAAGGGTGAAACTCAGCCTTACGAGTAAACCTGATGTTGTAGATGACATTGAACGTAAAATACAGGCGTATGAAAGGGAACTAGATTCTCTCAAGCGTGACAAAGAAACAGGCACCGCCATAGAGGAATCTCGTGTCACTGAACTTGAAAAGATGATACAGGAATCAAAAAACAGTCTAGTGGGATTAACCGAAAAATGGCAAAAAGAAAAAGCCGCCGCTGAAAAAGTTATTGCCATCCGTAAACAGCTTGATGATCAAAACAAGGCAGAAAAACCAACAGAATCGAGTGAAAGTCCCGCTCAACCAGCTACACCAGAGGAACTTGATAAAGACCTTGCGGAATTCCGTGAAATACAGGGCAAAGACCCAATGATTCACCTTCAAGTAGATCAGGATATAGTTGCTAAAGTCGTTGCTGATATGACAGGCATACCTGTTGGCAAGATGGTCAAAGATGAGGCAGAGGCTATCCTGAATCTTGAGGAGGAACTTGGAAAACGTCTGAAAGGTCAGGCACAGGCGATAGAGGCTGTCAGTCGTGGCATCCGTTCTGCAAAAGCTGGTGTTAAAAGTCCTAACACACCAATGGGAGTGTTCCTGTTCGTTGGACCCAGCGGTACTGGAAAGACAGAGTGTGCGCTGATAGTCGCTGACCTTCTATTCGGTGGTGAGCAGTTTATGACCATCATCAATATGTCAGAATTTCAGGAAAAGCACACAGTTTCAAGGCTTATCGGGTCACCTCCCGGATATGTTGGATACGGAGAGGGCGGAGTTCTTACCGAAGCTGTCAGGCAAAGACCATATTCAGTCGTGCTTCTGGATGAAGTAGAGAAGGCTGATCTGGAAGTCATGAATTTATTCTATCAGGTCTTTGACAAAGGCATGCTGTCTGATGGCGAAGGCAGAACTATTGACTTCAAGAACACAATCATGTTCCTGACCAGCAACCTTGCAACTGATATTATAACCAATATGTGCGCAGGTCCTGTTATGCCTACGACTGAGGAACTTACAGCGGCAATCAGACCGACGTTAAGCCAGCACTTCAAACCCGCACTTCTAGCGAGAATGTCCATAGTTCCGTTCTTCATTCTGTCACCAGATGTTCTGAAAGATATAGTAGTTCTCAAACTGAATGCACTTGGACGCAGGTTATTTGATAACCACAGGATAGCGTTTGAATACGATCCGTCAGTTGTTCAGCAGATTGCAGATCGCTGTACGGAAGTAGAGACCGGTGCAAGAAATATCGATCACATCCTTTCAGGAACTCTCTTGCCGCGCATATCAACCGAAATTCTGCGCCAGATGACCGTAGGTCCTTTACCCGATAAACTCAAGGTTGGTATCGGGAGTGATGGTGATTTTACTTTTGAGTTCCTTGATACCTAGAGGTGAATTATAATGTCTGAATTTAGTAGGTTGGGTTGAGGAACGAAACCCAACTTGCTATTAACTGTTAAGTTTTGATTACGCATTGAAGAAAATGGAAAGGGAAAAATTATGATAAAGATTCGTTTTTTGTTGCTTTGTAGTGTTTTAGCTTTTAGTTTGGTTCTCTTATTTATTTTCTGGGGTTGTGGCATAGTTGATAAAATAACAGGGGGTGGAGCAGATACACAAGATATTAGTTGGGAAACAAACAATCCACGTACATTAAACTATGTTTACACTTGCCGATATGACTTTGGCGAATCAGCTCCTCAAACTGAAACAAAACAAATTACTTTGCAATTTACAGGTAATAAAAATGTAGATATTACTATTGACGGAAAATCAATAGGAAAATTTACGATGGAAAAGAGCGGACATCTAACTCCGATTGATGCTGGAGTGATTGCACCCGTTATGCTTGATGGTCTCACAATCTTTCCAGAACCATCAAAGGATTCTGTAAAAGCTAATGATACATGGACAAGATTAGACCCATCAGATGATGTTGTTGCAGTATCACAGAATTCTGTGATTGTACAGACGAAAAGGGAATATAAAGTATTAAGTTTAGGATCAGATACGAACGTAGAAGTAAAGGGTTCTCTACGCGCACTCGATACCCCTGGTGCTCGCAAATTTCTAGAAACTGTAACATCCGGTGATGTAGCTACTTTTGTAAGTGGATTAGCTTACGTGCAGAATTATAGTCTATATTTAACAGCCCAGATGGACATAGATACAAAACAACATGCTGTTAAACGATATAATTCAAGTTCAGTATTAGACGTAATTCCGGGAATAACCACCGATCAGATATCAATATCTTCAGATCGTTATGAGGCAAGTCTGGAACTCCAGTAATGCATTAAAAAGGAGAGTGAGCAATGCTAAAGAGATATAAATTGAGCTTTTTATTCGCTTTTTTACTGATCTTATCGCTTTTATATGGATTAACAGGTTGTAAGCCATCTTTGGAAGGCGCATTAGAAGAAAGTTGTGGTAATCTCAGTGGTATGAAAGTTGGTTATGTAGACCCTGACTTATTGATAAAACAACTACCATGCCCAACTACAACAGTCAAAAAGTTGCAGAAGGATGAATTACCCGCATGTACACGGATTTTTGATGGTAGTTTTGACATTGAAGTTGCAGATCGTGGAAAAATATCAGGTGAAGGGAATCTATACATCCGTATACTCGCTAAGGAGGCTACATTGTTATCTCATATACATTCAAAAATATGTTTTGACTGTAATAAGCCATCTACATGTCCAGAGAAATATATAGATAGAGTGGCAAAAATTTCTAGTTTGGTGTCTGGAGGAGCGGGTGTTAAGATATCATTATCGCCAAAGGATTTAGAATTAGATGCTCTAAAAAAAATACTAGGTGATGCTAAAGTGACCGCAGGCGGCAGTGGAAGTTGGTTTACATGGGAAAGCAATGTTTGGATCAATGGAGTGAAAGAACATGGCGGGGAACTAAGTTGTCAACCTGCGGGATAAAGTATGTAAAAGATATAATACCATTTTCATTTTATTTTTGTGCATAATGTAATGATTATATTTCGTAGAAGCACGTTGCAACGTGCCTCTACAATTTTTGTAATGCACAATGGTTTTCTGAAAATGGTATAAACACCAAGTAAATTGATTATGGACAACATCAGGGAAAAATTATTAACAGATCGGAGATTTGAATGTCAGAATTGCGGAATATGCTGTTCTGAAATGGCGACTATATATCCTAGCAGGGAAGAAGTACAGCGTTTAGCAGAATTCATGAATATATCTGAACTTTCATTCGCTATTCGCTATCTTAGAGAAATATTTGACCCTCAAATGAATGTTTATATAGTAGCATTTAAGACGAATCATCCGGGAAATGTTGGAAGTGGTTGTATCTTTTGCCGTGACAAACTTTGTGTTATATATAATTCATCAAGAACTGACCTTTGTAACGTCTTTCCATGGAACCACTTTGATATCGAAATGGAACAATGGGAGGAGAATTTCTTGTCACACGATGGTAAGTCATGGTGTCTGGGTATTGGTGCTGGTCGTGAATGGACATTAAAAGAGATCAAAGAGATAAAGCAGAAGTATCCGAATGTAGGTCTTAAAACTAAACGTCAATTTTGCTCATATACAAAACCAATCTTTGATATGATTACAAATTCATCTATATCAGACTTGTCGGTGTCCGAAGAAAATATTATACATAGATATAGATCATTGCCCATTGATAAAAAAAGAGAATTAGAAAGTATGTTAAATTCATTATATCGCATTTGATGAAATTCATGGAGGTAAATCAGCGATGGTAGTTATGCGTCGTGCTTCAGAGGCTGATTTCACATTTACTGCAAAGGAATATGATGGTGAACTTCGAGTGCTTCAATTCAACGGCACCGAAGCGATATCAGAGCCTTTTCGATACAGCTTTAGACTTGCCGCTATGGATTCAGAAATTGATTTTGATACCATAGTCGGAAAAATAGCATATCTAACTATTTTTGGCGAAGAGGGTGATAGATACGTTCATGGTATAGTTAATAAACTCACACAGGCTGGAACCGGAAGCCGTTATACTGTCTATAATTTAGAGCTTGTACCAAAGATATGGCTACTTTCTATGATATACCATAACCGAATCTTTCAGGAAATGAATGTGAAAGATATTATTGATAAGGTATTCAAGGAGGCTGGCATTACATCCGATTTTTACAATTTAAAACTTACAGGGACATACCCATCCCATGAGTATTGTGTTCAATATCATGAATCCGATTTTAATTTCATCTCTCGTCTTATGGAGGAAGAGGGTATATTCTACTTTTTCGAGCATACCGAAGATTCACACGTAATGATAATTGCTGATGACACAAGTGTACATACTCCAATCGATCCTTCAACTATCGTTTTCAAAGAAGTTTCGGGGTTGGTGCCAGCACAGGAATATGTGTACGAGTATAATTTCTCTCAGCAGGTGCGTCAGGGGAAGGTACTATTTCGTGACTTCAATTTTGAGCAACCATCACTGGGCGGTATGGATGTTTTATCTGCATCTGGTGAAGGAACTCCAGACTATGAATACAATATAGAAATTAATGACTATCCCGGCTTATATACAAAAGATGAAATAGGTGTTAGTTTATCTTCAATACGCTTGGGGTCCATAAGAACCAATCGAAAGTTGGGTTCTGGTAAAAGCACCTGCCGAAGGTTTATACCGGGTTATAAATTCACATTAGATCAGCATCCACGCTCTGATTTTGACCAAGAATATCTAATAACCCGTGTTATAACATTAGCGGTTCAACCATTGGGTGAAGATTCCAACGAGGAAGGTCTAAGTTATAATAACGAGTTTGAGTGTATACCATCTTCGGTTTTTTTTCGTCCGCCTCAAAAATCATTAAGACCAGTAGTTGAGGGAATACAAACAGCTATAGTTGTTGGACCTTCGGATGAGGAGATATATACTGACAAGTATGGACGTGTGAAGGTACGATTCCATTGGGATCACGGATGGCAAGGACAGGCTGAAGAGAATAGCTCTTGCTGGATCAGAGTCAGTCATGGATGGGCTGGAACAAATTGGGGAATTATATTTATCCCACGAGTTGGGCAAGAGGTGATCGTTGATTTTCTCGAAGGAAATCCAGATAGACCGCTTATAACAGGGAGAGTCTATAACGGTGATAATATGTCCCCGTATCCCCTTCCAGATGATAAAACCAAAAGCACGATCAAGTCCAATAGCTACAAAGGTGGGAAGGGCTATAACGAACTCAGGTTTGAGGATACCAAAGGCAAAGAGGAAGTTTTCGTACACGCCCAAAAGGATATGAACGAGAAGATAGAGAATAATATGAGTACCAGCGTGGGGGCAAACCAGTCTATTAGCGTTGGCGCTAATCGAAGTATAACTGTTGGTAATAATGAAAGTTATACAATAAAAGGCAATGAGTCTATTGATATTACAAAGGATCGTACCAAAAAGGTTACAGGTAACGAAAAGATTGACGTATATGGAACTTACACAGAGACAATTAAAGGCAATACTGCAATTAAAATTACCGAAGGTACTTATGATCATGATGTTGTTGCCGGTACTGCGAAGTACCATGTACAGGGGGCTTTGACTGAAAAATATGATGCCACTCAGGATACTACAGTAAAAGGCAATATAGAAATAAAATCAAGTACAGGGAGTATACATCTCACTGCTGATACGGATATTACCCTGAAGGTAGGCTCCAGCAAACTTGAAATGAAGAAAGATGGCACTATCAATCTGGAAGGTGTTAAAATTGGCATCAAAGGAACTACTGATGTTGGTGTTACAGGCACAGGTTCAGTTACTATCAAGGGTGGAGATGTTACATCCCAAGCAGAAGGCACTCACAGCACAAAGGGTGCAATTGTCCTTTCTAATGGTTCTGCTACAAATACAGTAAAAGGCGGAATGGTAATGTTGAATCCGTGATTAGTGAAGATTCGCGCGATTAGTGGATAAAAACATTATGGAAAAACAGCAAAAAGAAGAATTTACAGTAGTTGCAGGAAAGAATGATATAGGTAAACCCATTTTCTCTGTGCTTGTGAAACGTACTTATGACATTAAACCGGGTCAGCAGGCTACCCGTTCAGAACATACCAACCCCATCACTTTGATTGATACTTACTATGATGACGGCGATCCGCAGTGGTATACTGTCAAATACGAGTCGGACATGGTTCCTTTTAAGGTCACCACTGATTTTGTGGTAATCGGAAAGGCTTACGCACCCGGTGGTACACCCGTATCACAGATGGATGTTTCAGTTGAGATTGCGAATGTCAAGAAGACAATCCGTGTAATTGGTAATCGTAAATGTACCTTTAGAGAGAAAAAATCACCTATATTTTCAGACCCTATCGGATTCACCGAGATGGAGATAAGATATGAAAAAGCTTATGGTGGATCAGACAATTTAAGCATACCCAAACTTCCGCTTGTATACCCTCGAAACAATATGGGAACGGGATTTGCCGTCAAAAATGTCAGTGAGGTCGTTGACGGTCTTGAACTTCCCAATCTTGAAGATCCGAATGATTTACTGACACCAGATAGATTGATTCTAGGAGATATTTATCGCTGGAATCTACAACCACTACCGCAAGGTTTTGGGTGGTTCCAAAAAACTTGGTATCCTCGATCTTCGTTTGTCGGATCAGTTCCCGGGTTCGTAAATCCTGATGAAGTAATGCGAGAGGAGATACTTGGTCTGGTTCCAAAAGGACAAATTGCCCTTGCCCGACAATTTAAGCTTCCAAGCTACGATATAAAATTCAATAACGGCGCATCTTTAGGTTTTGTATTACCATTTATGTCAGGTGGAGAGAGTGTCAGATTGACGAATATGACAAAAGATGGTAAATTGGAATTCACGCTTCCCAAAGATACCCCCGGCATTATGCTCGATATTAGTCTTGGTGAGAATGAGTTAAAGCCATTTATTCATAGTGTGTGTATTCGACTTGAAGATATGCAGGTTGATATGGTGTGGCGTGGGGCGCATGAATACCCCGGAATAGACTGGCTGTCAGAGATGAAACATTTAGTTACTAAGGTTTATTAGATGGAAAATTCGACTTTACAGTGACAGTTTTGGGATTACCAAATGTAGGATTGGCACTGCCCATCAGTTAAGCATATTATGGAAAATCAAACTTTACAGACAGAGAACAAAGAAGAACGAAAAATCCAGAAAACCGTACTTCCCGGACAAACACCAGAAGGTCAGCATGTCCTTAGTGTTTTAGTCAAGCGGAGTTATAATATTATTTCCGATAAGCGATGTATTCGTGCCGAAGCTGATCAAAAAATTTTTGCGGGTGACGTCAACTATGGCGATCCAATGAATTCAACTGTACAGTTTGAAAGTGATTTTGTTCCTTACAAAATAGCTACTGACGTCGTGCTTAATGGCAAGGCCTATGCCCCGGGTGGGAACCCAATAGATAGCCTGACTGCATCACTTATAGTTGGACAGCATCGCAAGGATATTCTTGTAATCGGAGATCGTGTTGCAATGTTTCAGCGATGGCGGGACCCGGAGTTTACCGACCCTAAACCTTTTACAGCTATGGATATCCGATATGAAAACGCCTACGGCGGTGTAGATATTTATTCCGATCCAACCATGCCCTGTATTTATCCCAGAAACATACTTGGCAAGGGTTTTGTCATTAATAAAAGCAAAAAAACTCTCGATAACCTTGCTCTACCAAATATTGAAGATCAAAATGATCTGCTTACGCCAGCCCGATTATGTGCTGGAAGCATTGTATACTGGAGCCACCAACCAATACCGCAGGGGTTTGGGTGGTTTCATAAAACATGGCAGCCAAGAGCATCTTTTGCAGGTGTTATGCCTGCTGATCGCGCGCTTGAGCAAGAATTGCGTGAAGTTTATGCAAAGGCTGTTCCGCCAGAGCAGAAAAACGCATTTGATCAGACAAATCTACCAGATATGGATTTCCGTTTCTTCAATGGTGCATCGCAAGGGTTAGTTTTTCCATTCATGTCTGGAGAGGAAAGTATTACATTAATTAATCTTACACTAGATAGAGAAATTAGATTCCAGCTACCGGGTGAACGCCCTCGTATAGGGCTTGATATAGGAGAAGGCGTTCAAGTACCAGAGGTTGTATTGCATACGGTAATGATCAGTGTTGAAGAACGGCAGGCTGATTTAGTTTGGCGTGGCGCTGTGCCTTATCCAGGACGTGATTGGCTACCAGAAATGAAGAAGATGGATGTATTTATAGATTGAAGGAGTGTGTTTAACTATGCCTTTGTTTCCTGCCGCTAAATTAGGTTGTATGGTTATTGGTGTTGATATGCACGCTGTTGTTCCCGCTCCGCCACTGCCCGGGATACCAATACACCCTTACGTTGGGTCTGTCTTTTTGTGGACTACACCTACTTTCCCGAAGATGGACGTGCTTATTAATGGGATACCTGCTTGCTGCGTAGGTGCAATGGGATATTCCGCCCATATTCCTCAAGGCGCCCCAGTTCCGCAAACGCCAACCAATGCTACCTATTGGTCACGATACCTTACAAATATAGTAATGAATCTTACACTGGCGGGATTGACTATTTTTGCAAACATAACGATTGCCCTTATCGCCGCAATGATACCCAAACCGAAAGCTGCGGAAGATTTTATCAAGGACCTGACAGGTATAGACACGACAGACACGATTACAACCCTAAACACAATTCAATCAACCTTTGCCGCATATACGAAATGGCAAACGTGGGCTAAATTACTGATGCCTCCAATCCCATACCCTGGCGCACAAGGGTCAGTATCAGTCGGCAGTCCAAACGTATCAGCAAATGGCGGCGCATTGGCGTTTGGATGCGGTTTTGTCGGAACTTCATGCAGTGATATACCAGTAGTGCCAAATGCAAATGTAATTGATTTCGGTAACGTTATGGTCGGTGTTAGTGTTGAGGCTTTAGTCAGAGCCATTGCAATTAGCGCAATACAAAATGCAATGCAATACGGGATGCAGAAGGGTCTTGAAAAGCTACCAAATCCAATACTTGATAGGCATAACACACCAACTTCGCATAGTTAATGCTAAATAAAATTAAGTAGGGGCGAAGCATTTTCAGCTAGATCAATATTTATAGCCAATTCACATTAATATTAAAATGCTTCGCCCCTACGAGAAATTCTATTTTTTGACGGTTACAAAAGGAAATTTTTTATGAAAAAAAACATTTCAAAAATCCTCTTTCTTATAACGGCTTATTTACTGCTTTTTTTATTCATCGGTTGTGAAATAAAAATACAAGAAAAGCCTAGTTCTGCTCCTAAAAAGCAACCGACTTGGACTATTCAGCACCCAGTTTATACTCCCAGCACCAAAATTGATGAAAGTACAGTATCGAAGTATATGACTATGCCTGAATCCGATCTTCGTGCATTAATAACTATTTATGGTGGTAAAGGAACTAATAAAACAATGAAGCAGATAGCTTATGATATGGCATGCCTCTATCAAAAAACCAAAGATGATGCTTATGCAGATAAGGCAGTTATTCTTTTGGAAAGGTTCGCCGAGGTTGTTCCGCAGTGGCCTTTGTTAAAACGTGATGGTGTTACACCTGTTCCGTTGATTAAAGTCAACTGGAAAGATCTGAACAACTCTGGACTTTGGGGTAAGTGGTATCATGAAGACCTAGAAGCTTGTGTTGAGATTCCTAAAGCCTATGATTTAATTGCCAATAGCGGCGCATTAGAAAGGCGAAATACTAAGAGCGGTCAGAATGTTCGCCAATTTATCGAGAATAACTTACTCCGATATTTGGTTGAATTGAATCTGAAATTTGAAAACGGTGTTTTTCTTTACAGTAATATGGGTGGAAATAGAATTAATGGGATCATTCCTTTTGGTCTTGCTCTTGACCCTAGATATATTCACATGGTTGTGAATTGGATAAGGCTTTATCCTAGCATCGGTTATTTTCGAGATGGTGTTTGGCATGAATCTACTCCAGCTTATCACGACCAGATTACTGGTAGAATTGCCCGTGATTTGCCTAAAGAGCTTAAAGGCTATAGCGACCCATCTGGTTATATTGACCCAGTTGATGGTACTCGATTTGACAACCTGGATATTGAGAAAGGAATGGAATCACAATTTGATCGAATCCGTCAGGCTATAGATCATCTTGCCCTACCCAATGACTATTTCTTAGCAGTACATGATTCTAATTCTGACAAGCGAGCATGGTATGTCAAGCGAAATTACAGCGAGCCATACTGCTATTTTGGAATGCGGCACGCAGTTCTTGGACGTTTCTCAGGTAAAGACCAAGTTCAAGCTCATCTGCATTTTAGCGGCACAGATGGACACGAGCATGAGGATTGCTTGAATATTGTATTATGGGCTTTGGGAGAGGAACTATTTAGCGAAGGGGAATATAGAGATAATTATGGAAGCCCTCGGGACTGGAATTCTTCTACTGCCGGTCACAATACTGTAGTCGTAGATGAAGAAAACCAAAGAGGGCAGTATGGAAGTTCATTTCAACCAACAAAAGACGACATGGTTACTGGAATTACTTATGATCCCAGTTCGGGTAGATACTCAAGGAATTTTGGGAATCTTCGGCTGTGGGACGCTACACACCCAAACCTACAGATTGTTGAAGCAGAAGGAGAAAATGCTTACGATAAAAGCAAAGTACCACTCTATCGCCGTACTATTGTCATGGTAGAGATCGAAGGTAATGCCTTCTATCTTATTGATATATTTCGCGTTAAAGGAGGAAATATCCATGATTGGATACTCCACGGATGTTTAAATGAAGATTACCAATTTTGGAAGGACCTTAATATGCAGGATACTTCTGGTCTACGTTACAAATATCTAAATCTCCAGCAGCATTCAATTACAAACTCAAACTGGTCTAGTGAGTTTATTATGAAAAATGGCAATAGAATTCGTACCACAATGCTGGGTTATCCGAATACGGAAATTAGTATTGGGACTGCGCCAGCAATGAGACGCAAGGGAAATGCAACTTTTCTAGATGTCCGTCGAGTGGGTGGTGATAGTTTATTCGTATGTGTTCACGAACCCTATAATGGTGCGCCGAAAATACAAAGTGTTACCCCATTATTATACACAGGCAAGGCAGACTCCGCAGTTGCTATTAAAATCACGCTGAATGGAGGGCGTACCGATTACTTTGCTTCAACTTTAGATAACCCCCCTTATCCTGAGCATAGCATAGAGGGAACTGACATAAAGTTTAGCGGACGATTCATGCACATAGCTGAACAGAATGGTTCTTTTTCATGGATGTATTTATTAGAGGGAAATTCTATTAGTAAGAACAAAATTTCATTATCCGCAAAAAACGGGGATTTGTCTTATCGTGGCAAAATAATTGATGTGAAAAGAGTTGAAAAGGGTGATTCGTGGAATGGATTCGTAACAACTACGGACCTGCCTATGGATGGGTCAATAGACAACAAAACTTTGCTTTTGACATTGGGGGACGGTCGGACAGAAGGTTATACGATTTCTCACATTACAAAACAGGAAGGAAAAACACAGATCAACGTGAAAGAAGAACCGGGTCTGGAACTGCGAGAAAACGGGAGTTTAACCAAATTGGTTTACTATCCCTGGCATGGTATTAGGGGTGGGATTGATTTTTTAATTTCAGGAAGCATTTACAGAAACGATAAAGGGGAAGTAGAAACTACAGTCCCTATTTCAATACATAATTGATCGTTAAGTGCTTTAGATGCAAGGTTACAATTATGATGAAAAAGGCAAATCCAATAGCTTCAAAAACAACTGTCGGGCATCCGGTAGAAGTAACATCAGGTAGTGTTTTTACCGCATGGCATGATTTTGAGTTGCCGGGTTATATTCCATTAATATGGAGGCGTTTCTATAGTACTGCAAACCCTAAAATAACACCCCTCGGACACGGTTGGATGACTCCATTCTTTATGACTATCCAACAGGAACGAGACCTTTTTCTTATGAAGAATGAAGAAGGTCGGGATGTTGTGTTTCTAGAACCTGATGCAGATGGAGTATCAATCAATCCCGAAGAACAGATGGAGCTTCGAGTTGATAGCTTGAAATATAAGGTTTGGGACTGGCACCATAAGAGATATTACTTCTTTTCTCCCTACCTATCTCAAAATATGCACTCTCTTAACCGTATCGAAGATTACTCAGGGAATTCTATTTCTATCCAATATGATGATAAAAACCGTCCTCAGATTATTGAGCAATCCTTAGTAGCAAGAGATTTGATTCTCCGATATGGACAGGATAACCTTGTTATTTCAATTGAGCTTCAGCATTCTAGTAGCAGTCCAATTCTGCTAGTTCAATACAAATATGATTCTTCGGGAAACTTAATAGAAGCTAAAGACCCTACAGGTGCGACTATAAAATATTCTTATGACGGAAACCATCGGCTTATTAGTGAGGTGAATCAATTAGGCGGTGCATTCTATTTTGAATACGACAATGATGGGAGATGCACAAGAAGCTGGGGTGATGGCGGATACCTTGAAAGAAGATTGGAATACGATATTAAACGCAAAACTACACGTGTTAAAGACAGCGTCGGCGGGACAATAACCTACTTTTATAATGAAAACGGTGTAGTCCAAAAAAAAGTAGATGCTATGGGTAATGTTACGGAATATCAGCGTTCCCCCGGTATGGATATACGGCTTAACGCTTTGGGATACGTTCGAGCCAGAGAATACGATGAGCATGCCAATCTGATTAAATATACTGACGCACTTGGGCGCTCTCATACATATACATATAATACTTTGGAACTTTGTACCAGTATAACAGACCCCGATGGAAATTGCAAAAAGTGGTTTTATGATGATCATGGTTGTTTGATCCAATTTGAAGACCCGTTAGAGAATACATGGAGGATTGAAAGAGGCAATCAAGGCGAGATTCTCAAAGAGATCGATCCCGAAGGCAGAGAGCTTCAGCGACGTTATGCCGTTGATCTGAAATGGATAGAAATCTCGGATGCGCTCGGTAAATTTCGATGTGAATATGATGCTAAAGGGCAACCTGTTCTTTCGTCAGATTCAGAAGGACTTCTCTGCATGTTTGAAACGGATGCAGTTGGACGTATTACTGCACGAAAGATGCCGGATGGTACAGAAATCAGGTTTAGCTATGATAACGCTGGAAAACTGACTCAAGTTAAATATTTGAATGGTGCAATATGGAGATATGAATACGATTCTTTTGGTCATATCATCCGTACAACAGACCCAAATGGAAGAAGCCTTCAAGTTCACTATGATACAGAAGGACGGCGAACTTCAATCATCAATGAACGAGGCGAAGAATATCAAGGAAAATATAACCTGAATGGGCAGATGATAGAGTGCAAATACTTTGATGGACGGATTGAAAGATTTGTATATGATTCTGTGGGGCAAATAGTTCAGGTTCATAGGCCTGACGGAAGTATTATTTCTCGCCAGTACGACGCCTGCGGGAATATGATAGAGGAAAGTCTGCTGAAAGCAACCAGTAATAATGATAAAGAAGAAAAAGAAATTCTTGCTTCTTATGAATATAACTGGACGCAAAAAATGCTAAAAGCCGCTAACTCATCGGCAACGATAGAGTTTCAGTATGATCCAGCCGGTCGTTTTGTAGGTGAGCGACAAAACGACTTTGAGATCGACTATGGATATGATAAAAGTGGAAGGCTTGTATCCAGAGAACTCCTGAATGGTATGGTAGGTAAGGTATCTTTTGAATATGATGAGTCAGGTTATCTAAAAGCGATAGGTGATGAAAATGGGGCAGTTCAGGAGTTTAAATATAATAATCGTGGGCTTGTTACTTCCCGGTCAATGCGTGAAGGAATAGTTGAGGTTGTCTCGTATGACGGGGAAAGCCGACTGGTATACCAAAATGTCAGTCAATCGGACAAACAAATTGTGCAGAGAAAATATGGTTACGATAATGCCCATAACATAGTATCGGTAGAGGATAGCCTTCGAGGTGAATATCATTGCGAATATGATTCTAAACTACACTTGATCAAGGCTTTTCGGGAAAGTGGTGAGACGGAGGAATTCAAGCTCTCGTTGGGTGAAGACGTACTGCAGAGAAATAATGAAAAATTTGAATACGGTCAGGGAGGACGTTTACTAGCTGTCGGTAACACTCAATTTGATTATGATAATAACGGTAATATCAGGACGTGCCATAAAGAAAATGAAGCGACTCAATATTTATACGATGTTAAAGGACAACTCACGCAGGTTATTCTACCAAATAGAGAAACAGTTGAGTTTAAGTATGACCCTTTAGGAAGAAGGATCGAAAAACAAACATCAAAAGGAAAGACAAACTTTGTTTGGAGTAACGATAGATTAACAGCAGTTATTAGAGACGATAAAGAGCCAATTGAAATGCTTCTTGGATTTGATACTTGGCGGCCTTCTGTGCAGTGGATAGGGAAGAACGTAGAGCATTTTATAAGCGACCCCATTGGCACATCGCAGGAAGTATTGGATAGCCAGGGAAATGTAAAATGGTGGGGAAGATACTCAGCTTATGGAATACCTCTGGAGATATTCTGTGACGACCCTGAAAGCTATTGTATTAGATTTCCCGGACAGTATGAGGATAAAGAGACAGGGCTTTTCTATAACAACAACCGCTATTATGACCCTATCCAAACACGATACATAACTCCTGATCCGATTGGAATTGCCAATGAAGTAAATGTTTACAATTATCCGCGCAATCCAATCAATTGGACAGACCCATTGGGACTTCGATGCCCGAATCCCACATTAGTAGAGCAAAACGACCAACATGGTTATGCGATCTATCAGCATGATGATGGAACAATGACCATACAAGCAGATTGCTCAAAAGCATTTGCCAACAGAAGCCCAAATGACTTAGTACTTCGACCCACGACCCATACCGGAGACGACAACAGAGTTAATATTCCAGAAGCATTTATTGGGAAAGATGGAAGGGTGGTAGTGATGGAAGGACAGCATCGTTCTGCGGCGGCATCTCATGGAGCGCAGGTTCCGCCTGACCCGGATAATCCGCATCTCGGCGGCGTGCCGGGTCGCCCGGGTTACATGAACTACGAATACTCGCCAGATTTCAATAATCCTGATAGAGAGGGCGTTCCTTTGCAGGACCTGAAATATCCGCCTGCATATCCGCATAAGCTTCCGGGCTCACCGTAAATCTGGATAAAATATGGAAACACAGGAACCAAGGTCAGGAATGCGTGAGGCTTCATACGCCACAACAGATACGATCAACTCTCGTATAAAAAGATACAAAATACTTGTCATAAGTGTTGCGGTTGTCACTTTGGGTTCTTTGATTTGGTCAATAATACGGATGTCGTGGTTTCCGCTTTTAGTATTAATTCTTAATGTGCCAATCTGCGGCGCCTTCCTTATCAGTGAATCTTTAGTTCTTAATCGCTGGCAAAAGAAGATTTTTGAATTATGGACAAATGATCTACTTGATTTAAGCGTATATTATGATACAATGGCATCAATACGCATGTTTCCACAGAATACGCTGCGCAGTATGTTAGCCACTCTCCCGGAAGGTAAATTAGCAGACAAATCTCCTAAAAAAATCAAAGAATCCCTTGCAATGACCTTAAAGACAATCAACCAATGCCAGATTGATCGAACGGTTTTGAATACAATTGCTATTACCATAATATTGTTATCTTTAGTGTATGCCTTAATTATTCGTTCATTTATACCTTTATTAAGCCTTTTGTTTATAATCGTTGCTCCCGTTGCTGGTTTATATTTAAATTCAGCAAGATTACGAAAATTAAAACGGAAAATCACCAACGTACAACAGCATCAGGAAAATGATATAGCGAAATTTAATGAGATTGCCGACAAGCTTGATTGGAGGGCTATCCGATCAATAAAAGGCAAGTTGATTAGTTGATAGTTATACCATTTCGCAATTCAAATATGACATTTAATTGTAGGGGCAATCCCTTATGGTTGCCCTTTTAATGTTAGATTTCAGTTGGAAAATGGTAATTAGTCGCAATTCACTCGCCTTCGTTTAGATGTCTCCTGAATCCAAAACCAAGTTTTGTATATTTTTGCTTCAATTCTTTGATTTCTTCTATACTCCACTCACGGCCCTTGCCGATGCCTCTGCACCAGAATGTTCCTTCATCATTCACAAAAGTTGGATTCCATTCCTCTTTTTCCATGTTAAAATGGTTCCATGGAAACACATTGCATAGGTCTGTCCTGCACGAATTATATATGGCGCAGAAACTGCCAAAATGGAATATACACCCGTTTCTTGGGTCATTGGGATTATTCGTTTTGAATGTGAGTATATAAGCATCAAGATTTGGATCATAGACTTCTTGCAGATAACGTATCGCAAAAGACCATTCTGATAAACGAAGGTATTTAGCAAGTTCTTTTATGTTCTCCTCGCTTGGTTGGATTTGACCTTTGTGGGAACAACATATACCACAGTTTTGACATTCAAACCTGCGATCTTTTAACGCTTTTTCTTTAGCTTCTGTCATTTTGGTATCTCTATATTTTGTTTATATTGTAATCGTTAAAAAATGCCATTTTGATATAGTGTAAGGGTGAAGCATTTTCAGTTAAATCAAGGTTTATAGTCATTTATATTAACATGAAAATGCTTCACCCCTACTTCGTAAAAAGAGTATAACAAATGTAATCATAAGGTTCAAGCATTTTTATATAAATAATTCTTTGTTGCGAAAGTCAGATTAATGATGTATCATTAATTCAAGTTTAGTATACTCTGATAAATTGAGCGATTATATCAAACATAGGTGCTACATTGGAGGCTTTAAGCAAAAATGATAATTAATTCAAACAGACTCAAAAGATTACCGCCATACCTATTCAGCAGACTGAAGCAGATGACCCTTGAGAGAAGACGTCAGGGGATTGATGTTATTGACTTGAGTATGGGGAATCCTGACCGACCAACTCCTGAACATATTACACAGAAGATGTGTGAGGCAGTCTGTGATTCCAGAAATCACAGGTATTCAGCCTCAAGAGGGATATATAACCTTCGCAGGGAAGTTGCGTGGTATTACGATAGACGTTTCAATGTTGATCTGAATCCAGAAAATGAAGTAATAACTGTGATAGGAACAAAAGAAGGGCTTGCACACCTTGCACTGGCTTTGATTGACGAAGGTGATATCGCACTCGTTCCCAATCCCACGTATCCGATACATATATACAGCGTCATAATTGCCGGCGGGAACGTGATGAGCATACCCATGTATGACGTAAACGACTTCCTTCCTAGTCTTTCTGAAATAACGAAGGAACTCTGGCCACGACCGAAGGTGCTTATTATAAATTTCCCACATAATCCGACTACTGCGACAGTTGAGCTTGGATTTTTTGAGGATGTGGTAAAATTTGCCAAAAAAAACGAGATGATAGTTGTGCATGATCTGGCGTATCTTGATATAGTATTTGATGGTTACAAAGCACCAAGTTTAATGCAGGCAGAAGGGGCAAAAGATGTTGGTGTGGAGTTTGTATCTTTATCAAAGTCCTACAACATGGCGGGCTGGAGATGCGGGTTTGCAGTTGGCAACAAAGATATTATAGATGCGCTGGCTAAAATAAAAGGTTATTATGACTACGGAGTCTTTGCACCGATTCAGGTAGCGTCTATACTTGCGATCAGGGAATCAGACGAGGATGCAAAAGAAAATGCGCTCACTTACCAGAAGCGAAGAGACGTTCTTGTTGATGGGCTTAACAGAATGGGTTGGAAAGTTGAATCGCCTAAAGCGACTATGTTTGTCTGGGCGCCGATACCAGAGAAATATGCAAGCATAGGATCAATGGATTTCGCATTGAAGTTGCTTGAGGAAGCGGAAGTTTGCGTATCACCGGGCATCGGTTTTGGCGATAAAGGTGAGGGATTTGTAAGGCTTGCCCTTGTAGAGAACGAACTCAGGATTAAGCAAGCAGTTAGGCAAATCAGGAAAGCTCTTATGATGGAAGAATCGGTAAAGACAACAGAAAAGGTTATTCAGTCTAATATGTAGCTTACCATTCCCAAATAGTAATGAAGATTGAATAATTAAGCGGGTAATAATTTTGATCTGGATTCCAGCCTTCGCTGGAATGACAAACACACGTAAAATGTCATTCCCGCGCAAGCGGGAATCCAGAAAAACGCTATTAATTATATTACCCGATCATTTAATCAAACTTCATAACTATCTGGATTCTTTAGTGATAATTAGCATGGGAATGATACTGATATTATTTGTGTTTTTTCTCTGATAAAGATCGCGGACAAGATTCTTATGAGAAGTCAATATGTAGATAGTCAAAATATTATAGTATATCCTGCCGGAAGGAATCAAATCCCCTCTGACTCCCCTTTAGCTAAACTAATCTTTACCCACAAATTTGTGGATATTGAGGAATCAAGTCTTTTCCCCCTTTAGCTAACTAATCTTTACCCACAAATTTGTGGACATCGAGTGAATCAAGTCATTTCCCCCTTTAGCTAAAGGGGGATAAAGGGGGATTTGATTAAGGTTTTCGGCTCAAGAGATACTCATAGATATTAATGGTGTTATTGATGAGATACCAAAATACCTTTGAATAGATTCATTCAGATATATAGTTTATCTAATCAAATTCCCCCTTCCCCCGATCTTAAAGGATGAAGGCGGAAGGATGAAGGATGAAAGAAAACAATTTGTACTTCATCCCTCATCCTTTCAAAACGGGGCTAGGGGGTTGTTTTTAGAACGTTTATGTATTTTTTAACGATTACATAAATGTAAAAATTAACTCGGTTGATCATTACCTCGTAATCTTAATTATGGTTTTTCATTACACCCCACGTTACTGCTAGCTTGCTCATCGGGGAGACTGCTGTGACGCTAAAAGGATTCGCCATGTCTCTCTTTAGGTCATCCTGAGATAAAGCGTAGTTATAAATCATCACTTCGTCTATGGCACCTATCATGAAACGTGCTGTACCACCCCTGGCGCCGATAAACATAGGATCGGTATTGGTAAGAAGCGTACCTGCGCAGTCCATTGCTTTATCAAGGTTCCCGTCAATGTAAAGCTTAATGGAAGCGCCGTCCCACGTTCCAGCTAGGAAATGCCATGTGTTGTCCTGAATACCGCTACCGACATTTGCATCGGCACAATTTGCAGGAAGGTCATGTATTTGAAGAAGGGTGCCATTGGAATAGAGAGCGGCAAGGTCATATTCACCATTTACCCATGCGGCGCCTTTTTCTACAGCGCTCTGAGTTCCTTCTCCGCCTCCATACAAGATTATCCAGGCTTCGATTGTAAGCGCATCAGTTATTTCAAGACTTGGTGAATCACCGACTTCACCCCATGTCTTGCCATCAAGCTGAAAAGCCTTACCAAATTTCCCATTCGTCCAAGCGGGATTCCCTTTCAATGTGCAGTCATTCTTAAAGCTTGAACTATCTTTAGCAATAGTACCTGAGCCTTCATCAAATGTTAGATGAAGCACAAGGTCTTTAGCGGCAAACGAGCTTATACTGAAGACCAACATCAAAGAAACCATTACTGTTAATACTGTTAGAAATCTCATTTCATTTTCTCCTTCTTTGTAAACTTAGAACTTCGATTTGATACTTCCCCAAGTAGCGGCAAGCTTATTTTTTGAGTCAACTGCAAGATTTGCTGATGGATCATCCATATCTTTCTTTATCTCATCAGCACTCAAGGCACGATTATAAACCTTGATCTCGTCAATTAATCCGTTCATCCAGCGACTGCTACCCGCTCTGCAACCAATGAAAAGCGGGTCAGTGTTCTTCTCCAGTTCACCGGAACACGCAAGGCTTGCACTTTCCTTACCATCAATGTATATCCTTATCATTTTTCCGTCATACATGCCTGCAATATGATGCCATTCTTTATCGTCCACCTTTCCACCGAGCGCCTCATCATCACAATTATCAGGAAGATCGTTCATTTGCAGAAGCACACTTTCAGGATTATAGCATGGCAAAAGATTATATTCACCGGGACCCCACACAGTTCCCTTTTCGACAGCACTTTGATGGTCGCCAGTCAAACCGTTGATTAAAACCCAGCAGTTTATAGTAATTCCATCAGTAAGATCAAGGCTGTCTGCGTCTTTGACCTCAAGCCAATTATTTGCTGATATCTGTACTCCAGAATTATATTTTCCCGGCACCCAGGCAGGTTTTCCTTTAAGGACAGCGTTATTTTTATACTTGGAAAGATCATTGGCAACGTTGCCATTATTCTCGTCTAACGGCAGGTACATAACCAATGATGAATCCACTTGGGCATATACGGAAAAAGCTAATCCAATAAGAAAACACAAAGAAAAACTAAGAAAACAAATTTTCATGAACACCTCCTTTTTTAATAGAACTCAATATATTATATATTACTCAGTTTTTTTAATTTGTCAAGCACATTTCAAAGCTTTCAAGCATAAGAATCTTGTCCGCGATCTTTATCAGAGAAAAAACACAAAGACACTAAGACACAAAGGCACACTAAGCATTTTTTCATCTTTTTGACTAGATGATACTATGATTTCAATAGTTTCTCCTGACTAAAAACTATGATCCTGTTTTCTTTGTGTCTTAGTGTCTTTGTGGTTATCTCTCCGCGGACGAGAAGTTTATGCTTGGATGAGTGAAAATTTGGTTGAGTTATAGATAGAAATGTGTTATATTTTTGGTAGTGAGAAAACGTAATTTTATTGTAATGGAGGATTTTACTATGAAAAAGCTAGTATCTACAATGGTTTTTTGTGCCTTTTTGAGTCTAGTACTTACTGCTACTCTTGCTATGGCAGCAGACCCCACTGTGATCGTATATCTGCCTATGAACGACGGCAGCGGGGATACTGTTAAAGACCTATCGCCAAACAAACTTGATGGAAAGATTGTAGGCAAAGATTTTAAGTGGGTTGATGCCAAGAATGGTAAAGGCTTGGAGTTTGTAAGCGGAACTGAAATTCAAGTTGTTGATAATAAGTTGCTTGATGCCATGAAAGCCTTGACGATCGAATTATGGGTAAAACAGGATACACATCAAAGCACAGGATTAATCCAGAAAGGTGCGACTTGGCCTGGATTAAGCTATTTGCTGCAACCGTGGAGCGATCAACAGATATATTTCGGAGTCAATGATACATCCTCAAGAGCGATTGCCCCTGCGGGTTCATATACTCTGAAAACGTGGTATCATCTAGCCGCAGTTTTTACCGGTTCGGATTTGCTAGTCTATATTAATGGCGTAGAAAAAAATAAAGCTAAAGCCCCTGTAAATCAAGTTCCCGATACAAAAGACCCATTAGAGATCGGGAGAGCAATCACTGGCGCAGTTGACGATTTTATAATGTATAGTAGAGCATTAACGCTGGCAGAAATAAACAAAGATATGGGTGGGGTTACGACTGCTATAAACAACAGCGGCAGTTTGACAACTACTTGGGGAAGCTTGAAAGAGAACCGTTAAGCTAAAAATTCTTATAATACCATTTGCAGATTGAAATATAATATTATTTTGATAGTCGCGGGCTTTACGCCTGCGAAAACGCACCTATAAAAGGTGCGATACCAATGTCAATTTTGAATTGGAAAATGGTATAAGATAATTTTTTCTGTCACACTTTCACCCTCTGATGTGTCTCATCATTATGAGAGAAATTTACAAGGGAGCGATGAGATGCGAACAGGTGATGGAAAGATCGTCTATAGGTGCCTCAATGGTGAGCCAGAAGCGTTTGGAGTGCTGGTGGATAAATACAAAGCCAGCATATACGCATTGGTATATTCAAAAATCCGCAATTTCCACGACGCTGAGGACGTGACGCAGGATATATTCATAAAGGTATATCGCAATCTGCGCACATTGAGGCAACATGACGACTTCCATTGGTGGCTTTATTCCATATCCTACAATTACTGCCGAAACTGGTTACGAGCAAAATCCAACCGACCTGATTCAGAATTCATTGAAGACCAAAATCCAGAAGAAATAGAGAGAATACTGTCGGATCCGTCAATGGCTGTCTATCAAGATGACATTGTGAATGAGGACATCCACAAGGCATTGAATTCGCTTCCAAAAGATTATCGTGAAGTTTTGGTACTCTACTACCTCGGCGGGATGGACAGCGTAGAGATCGCAAAGGCGCTTGGTATGTCTCCAACTGCCATCAGGCAAAGGCTTAGTAGAGCCAGAGAGCAACTCAGAGGGGAGGTACTTGCCATGATGGGTGCAACTTATGAACAGCAGAAACTGGCAGCTACTTTTACATTCCATATTGTTGAGACAGTTAAGCATATAAAGATTAATCCAGTATCAACAATGAAAGGCTTGCCGTGGGGATTGTCTTTGGCAACGGGGATTATAATCACAGTTATGATCCTTAATCCGTATGTGTCATGGTTCAGCCAGATCGGCGATTATGCACGTTCACTGCTTCCCAGTGAGACGAAGGTGCTGAAAATTGGTGACATACCTGTGGATGTGGTTAAAACTTCCAACATAGTATTCCTATCAAGCAAGATGGGAAATGGCAAAGGTGGAGAACCAAAACAGCCTGATGTGCAAAATGCTCTCTTTATGGCTCCGCAAGTTGAAGGTGGAGAATGGAAACAAAAAGCCGATATGCCAATTGGAGTTGAAGGACTATCCACAAGTGTAGCAGATGGGAAAATATATGCTATCGGAGGTTGGGGTGCAGGCGGGAATCGTTCAACTGTGCAAGTATACGACCCAACTGCAGATACCTGGATAATAAAAGCGGATATGCCGACAGCGAGACACCAGCTATCTACATGTATATTAAATGGACAAATATATGCCTTTGGAGGAACCACGACTCACAATGATAATTTACCAACAGTGGAAGAATATGATATAGTTAATGACACATGGGCTAAGAAAGCAGATATGCCAGTAGGGATTCAGTCACCATGCGCAAGTGTAGTAAATGGAAAAATCTATTTAATCAGTGGTAGAGATAATGATGGGTTTCGTGCGAATGTAGAGGAATATAATCCAACAACAGACACTTGGACAAAAAGAAATAAAATGCAGACAGCAAGATGGTGCTTATCTACTAGCATAGTAAATGGAAAGATTTACGCTATCGGAGGTTGGGGTGGTGGTGGAATAGTGGAAGAATATACTCCAGAAGACTGGCAACCAGAGCAATCTGTTTCTCCGAACGACAAACTGCCTGCGTCATGGGGTGATCTTAAAGGCAGATGATATTCAAATGAATAGAATTATCTACTTGTCTATACTATTTTGTTATAGTATAATAAGAAATGATACCGGCTGGAATGAATCCATTGATGAAGGTTAAATAAATAATCGGGTAATAAGCTAGATAACCTTCTCTGGATTCCCACTTTCTCCATTTTCATGGGGACGGGAATGACACTGTAAGGGGGTTGTCATTCTCGTGAAAACGGGAATCCATTTTATCTTACATGAGATACTATATCAAAATATTTTTATAGAGGGTTTTTAATTTGGAAGATAGATATTGCAAAGACATTCTAGGACAGATCGGAAAAGGTCCTTTATTAGAATTAACGAAAGTAAATAACACTGGCAATAGGATTCTTGCCAAGCTTGAAACGTATAATCCATCAGGTAGTATAAAAGATGTAATGGCTTACTATATGCTCTGCGAAGCTGAAAGTAAAGGTTTACTGAATCCGGGGAGCAAAATAATTGAGGTTACAACAGGAAATACAGGGATAGCATTTGCGATGATTTCAGCACATAGAGGCTATGAATTTACTGCGGTTATGCCCGAAAACATGAGCATCGAAAGAAGACAGATGATGGAAGCTTTTGGTGCAAAGATCGTCCTTACCCCGACAGCAGATGATATGAAGGGTGCTATCGCTAAATATAATGAATTGATAGAAGCAAATCCGGATGCGTGGCTTCCTAATCAGTTTGGGAATCCAGATAATATTTCCGCTCATCGTGAGATTACAGGTAGAAGTATCCTTGATCAGATCAGCGGAAAAATAGATGTATTCATTGCTGGTGTTGGTACTGGTGGAACGTTAATTGGTGTTAAACAGGCTTTGAAAGAGAAACATCCGGACGTAAAGATCGTAGCTGTGGAACCTTATGAATCAGCCGTGATGACAGGTAATGGACCCAAACCACATGATATACAGGGGATTGGCGAGGGATTTATACCACCGCTGGTCAATATTAATGAAATTGACGAGGTAATCGTCATAAGAAGTCAGGATGCCGTAAATATGATGGCGAGACTTGCCAAAGAAGAGGGATTACTGGTGGGCGTATCATCCGGAGCCAACGTATTAGCCGCTTTAAGATTGAGCGAAACAATAGGAACGGGGAAGACTATTGTAACTATACTTCCTGATAGAGGCGAACGATATTTGAGCATGGCTGCTTTTTAATGAATCTATAATGTCATTCCTGCTAATGAACATTGAATAATTAGGGATGGTTCATTTCTTATGATATTTAAGGTAACACTTTTGATTAAGTAAAAAACAATTAATCACGAATTACACTAATAATACGAATTTCACGAATGTTTTTTCTATATTCGTGCAATTCGTTCCTATTCGTTCCATTCGTGATTAAAAAATGTTACCTTAATTGTGAACCATCCCAATAATTAATCAGGTAATAAACTTGACTGGAATCCAGAAAAATGCTATTAATTCTATTACCGGATTATTTAATCAAACTTCATAAGCAGGAATCCACTCTCGTTACGAGTTACGCTTTACTTTTTACTCTCTTGTAACTGCCTTTTCATCACAACATCATTCAGCCATGGAAGAAGTTTCTTTGATGGAAATTCAGGCGTATTAATACCATGCCCAACGCCTGCCCACTCCTCAAAGGTTACATTGGCGCCCCAACCCATGTAAGTATTAGCCGCTAATCTGGCACGAGGGTTATGTGCTGAATCGTTCTGTCCAACGCCTATGAATATCGGTTTTCCACGAATACTCCTCGGTAAAGGCGGGTAGCTGTCAATTGCATAGCGACCCGCACCAAGTATAATCAATCCAGCAAGCTTGTCTATCACTTGCTCACCAAGAAGTGTTGTGCTGTAACCGCCTTGACTGTATCCACCCATAAATACGACCTTCTTATCAACGTTCAGGCGCGCTGACACCATATCCAGAACTTCAAGAAATAATGCTTTTTCAAACCTGACGAATTCAAACCCAAGATGTTCAGCGGCTTGTGAAGAATAGTTCATCCCGACTATTATGAAACTATTACCTTGTGTCACCTGATAAAATGGCCACGTTGTAGCAGTACCTCCAACTCCGTGATAGCAAAATATAATTGGGAATATGTGATCTGGTGTATAATCAAAAGGAACGTATAGAATAAATGGAACATTGGCTTTTGGCGCAGTAAGATTATATTCCCCGGGGGTCAATATCGGTTCTGACTTAGGTTCTTGCTTAACTACTGATTCAGTGCTTACCTTCTCATTATGCTGTGCATTCTCTGGATTTTTTAGTAATTGCTCATATTCCTGCCATTTATCACAAGCGGGAAATATCAAAATGCCACTAAGAATAAAGCATAATATCAGTAACCTCATAATACTCTCCTAATACTTGCCCTAACATTTATTAGTATCAAAAAAAGTAATATTATACCATTTTCAGAAAACCATTGTGCATTATAAAAATTGTAGAGGCACGTTGCAACGTGCTTCTACGAAATATAATCATTAACATTATGCACAAAAATAAAATGAAAATGGTATTAATCCCACTTTATAACTATTTCTCGTTTTGTTTCAGATGAGGCATAGATGGCGTCAAGAATTTTCATCATCCTTACACCATCTTCCGCAGAACTAATTGGAGTCTTTTTCTCCAGAATACATTCTGCAAAATGCTCGAACTGAGAGAGCCCTTTAAGGCTTTTCGGCTCAATGTCAATCATGGTTCCATTGCTCTCGGTCCAGATCGTCAATGGGCTGAGATTTGCGCCTGCTTTCGTTCCATAGATTTCAGAATATTGACGTTCAGACGGACAGTTCTGCGCCCAACTTACCTCAACAGCCATAGTCGCTCCGTTATCAAAGCGAATATAAGCAGAAGCAAAATCTTCTACGTCAAATGTACCGTATTTCGCAAATTCAGGGAATCCCTGAATAGCACAACCCGCAACAGTCACCGGTTTGGGACAGCCCATCATATACATGGTCATATCAATGACGTGTACTCCAAGATCAATTAATGGACCTCCGCCGGACAGCTTTTTATTGGAGAACCAACTGCCTGCACCGGGAACACCCCGACGACGCACCCAGCCTGCTTTTGCAAAGTAAATATCCCCAAATTCACCTGCATCAACGTATTTCTTTATCATCTGCACATCAGCACGGTAGCGGTTGTTGAAGTGCAGCATGAGTATAACCCCTTGCTTCTTGGCAGTATCAAGCATCTCCTGACCTTCTACCGCATTAAGAGCCATTGGTTTCTCTACCATTACATTCTTGCCTGCGTTTAAGGCGTCTATAGCGATAGGCCTGTGCAGATAGTTAGGCACAGCTACGGTTACTGCATCTAACTCTTTAAGTGCAAGTAGATCATGATAATCCTTAAATGTTTTTTCAATACCATAATGATTTTTGCAGTCATTCAAGCGATTTTCGTCAAGGTCTGCAAGTCCTATAACTCTAACATTTGGTGCTTTCAGATAACCTTCCAGATGATAACGTCCCATTCCAAGACCAATAACACCAACATTGACGGTTGTTTTCTTTTTGCGTGCCATATTTCCTCCAAAATAGTAATGGGTAATGTGTTTTACTAAAGACTTGTGATTAAATAACTTCCCTATTTTAAGATATTTGGTCATCACAAAAATAACGTTTATAACACACCCCTTAATCCCCTCTCAAGAGGGGAATTCACCCAACTCCCCTCTTGAAAGGGGACCGGGGGCGTGTTTTCTACTAGGTAAGTTATTTAATCATGGATCCTAAGCTTTACTCTTGATAAGCAATTATAGAAAAGATATACTACATTGTCAATGACGGATACTCACTGTCAATGACATACTTATAACTTACACCATTTTCCATATTTAGCAGTGCGTTATATTAACGATTATATATCATAGAGGCACGTTGCAACGTGCCTTTACAAAACTTTGTAATTACCATAATTTTTGGAAAATGGTATTACAAGCAAGTTTGACGTAATTTATTTGCGAAAAACTTAATCATGAATTATGCAAATACGCACTTTTAAACCTGATAGGGCGTTGGCAAAAATAAAATGAAAATAAACACGAAGACTCTAAGAGCACAAAGATCACAAAGAAATAAAAAGAGAGGGAATTAAAAATCTTTGTGTTCTTAGTGTCCTTCGTGTCTTTGTGTTTAAATTTTTTGCAACGCCCCCGATAGAGAAAGGGGTGAACTTATGAAAACGATATTGAACTTTATGCTTTTTTTTATTATGTTTTATATGATTCTAACGATTACTGACTCCTCTTTTGGACAACAGACTCAGAATCAGGTTGGTATTGTTACTGTCGAAGATGGAACTACTCTAAACATGAGGAGATCCGCATCACTAGATGATAGGGTAATCGCTAACATTAAAAATGGCACAGAGCTTATCATAAAATGGGGACCTGTTAAGGAATCTAATAATGATTGGTATAACGTAATCGCACCAAACGGTCAGGAAGGATGGGTTTCTGGAAAATACCTGAATATCATGAAATTGCCGTTGTCATTTAGCTTCACAGAATCACAGCTTTTCATCATTCCTAATGAGAAAGCTGAACTTCCTGTTACGTCAGAAGGTATTGATAAGATAGATATTGAAATTTTCCCTGCGGAGAAATCATTTTTTTACGAGTATCCTATGCTAAAAAACAAAGCTACACAGGAAACCCCCTTAAAACGAATCACTTTGCCTATCATTAATCACCAGATCGTTTTACCTTCCGGATCAATCTCAAATCTCGGTGAATATATTATAAGGGCATCTTCTGGCTCACATCCTCTTGATTTCATGGATCTCCACGCCGTAAGGCTTGGATTTGTCTACAAGATCTCACCTAGAAATGTGCTTGTCTATACTGTTGACTTGAAGACTGGTGAACCTTATCCCAATGCTCAGATCGAGGTTTATCATGGTGAAAATAAAGAAAAGAAGCTAATTGTATCAGGGATAAGTGATAAAAATGGGTTATTCATCACTGATCTACCACCGAAAAGCGAAAATATCAATATTATCGCCAGAGTAGGAGGGAATTACGCTCAGAACCCCTGGGCTTATAGTTACTGGGGAATTAAAGATTACACCGTATACGTCTATACTGACCGTCCAATCTATCGTCCCGGAAATACTGTCTATTTTAAAGGTATTGTCCGCAGGAACGGAGACGGAGTTTACTTGCCATACTCGAATAAACCTGTCACTGTGAAGATACAAGCGGGTAATATTCTTGTCTCAACACAGAACATTTCTACCAATGAGTTTGGCACATTCAGCGGGAGTTTTGCTCTCGATACGGAGCCGAAGCTTGATGACTACCAGATTATCACTACCGTTGAGAATGAATCTACTGATTTTTCAACGAGTTGCTACTTCAAGGTGCGGGAATATCGCAAGCCTGAGTATCAGGTGACTGTCACACCTATTAAAGACACACTCATCAGTAGTGAAGATATTATTACAGACGTAAAAGCAACTTATTTCTTTGGAAAACCCATAGCTAATGCACAGGTTAAGTATTCTTTATATGAGGACAATAATGGGAATGATTTTGACAGAAAAAATGAGCAAGATAATGAGTACGAATACCAAAATTATTCCGATATGATACAAAAGTATGGGTATCCAGAAGGCGATAGGGAAGATAACTCAGAAGAAAATTCGGAAGGGAATCCTCAAATAATTAAAGCTGCTGAGGGAACGACAATTACTGATATAAATGGATTTGCCAAGATTAAAATCTCATCATTGGGCCAATTAGAACACAATAAGCATTATAAACTGATCGTAAACGTCAGTGACGAAAGCAACAGAGAAGCACTTGGTTCCTGTAAAATCAATGTTAATCAGGGCGCTTTTGATCTTAATGCCTCTGTTCCCAAGTTTGCATATTATATTGGTGATATTATTGACGTTACAGTAAGCACAAATGAACCTGTCAAAGACGTGACTGTTGATGCTACTGCTTACAATGCTTATTGGGAACTCAAAGATTCTAACTGGAAAGAGATGGAAGAACCTCTATGGCAAGGAACTGCGAAAACTGATAGTCAAGGTAAAGCTAACTTTACGCTGAAGGCTTCTAGATCTGGTAACATAAAAGTTAGGCTTTCTAGCGCTGACAAATACGGAAATAAAATAACTTATAGTGTATACTTATGCCGTGTTATGTCATCAGATGAGCAAGTGCAATATAATGAATATGGTTCGTCTGACAGATTTCAACTATTTGCTGAAAATAAAGTTTATTATCCGGGAGAGAAAGCCCGAATATTCATACAATCACCGATTAAATTAAATAATCATCCTGTTTTGATAACCGTTGAAGGTAGAAAGATCCATGAAGCCCACATCCTGAAAGTTACAGGAACTTCAGCGACCATAGAAATACCTATCACTAAGGACTTTGAACCGAATGTATTCTTCTCTGCCTGTATGGTTAAGGACATTAAATTTTTCGCATCTCCGGAACAATATTTTGAAGGATATGATGAAGGTGTGCTGGAAGTTTACGTTCCCTCGATGGAGAAATTCCTTAATATCTCCATCAATACTGACAAGCCTAAATATCGTCCCGGCGATGACGCTAAATACACTGTCAAGACTACTGATGTGCAGGGAAAGCCTGTATCTGCGGAAGTCTCACTTGGGGTCGTTGACGTTTCTATATATGCACTTCAACATGAGCTTGCGCCAGATATTAAGAGATATTTCTATGGATCCCAGGATAATACCGTCTATACGGGTTATTCCTTTGATATTACCGGCGGGGCAGAGGGCGGGGAAGGCGCAGACGAAACGCAGATGTCTCTGCGGAACAATTTTCCAGATACAGCCTTCTGGCAAGCCCAACTTGTGACAGATAACAACGGTGTTGGGACGATTTCATTCAAATTACCTGATAACATTACTTCTTGGCGGGCAACAACGAGGGGAGTCACTACCGATACTATGGTTGGGAGCGTTACATCAGACGTTATCAGCACAAAACCTATGTTTATTAGACTTTTGCCGCCTCGATTCCTGACACAGGGAGATACTATCTCTATTCCCACTATAATTCACAACTATTCATCTACTGAGCAGAACGTACTTGTCAAATTTCAGGCTCAAGGTGTAAAATTAGTCGGCAATTCACAAAAGAACGTGGCTATCAATCCCAATGATTCAGCCAGCTTGCTCTGGAAAGTTGAAGCAGACGACATCGGAACGGCGAAATTCACAGCTACTGCTCAATCTGAAACTCTCTCCGATGGGATCGAAATGTCTATACCTATCTTACCGCATGGGATAGAACAGGTTACATCCGCCTCTGGATCGTTGGATGGCTCAACAAATCCCGGTGAAGAGAAAACGCTAATTTTGCCGAAAAATCACTTGAAAGATGCAAGTAGCCTGAAACTGGTCTTATCGCCTTCTTTAGCTTCTACGATGTTTACTGCTCTGGATTACCTTGCGAGTTATCCTTATGGTTGAGTGGAGCAAATAATGGCAGGGTTCCTGCCTGATATATTCGTAGCTCAAACACTGGAAAAAATCGGTATTGAAAATGAAAAACTTGAGAAAGAGTTACCACAAATGGTCGAGAAAGGGCTTCAACGGCTTTATAACTTCCAGCATGAGGATGGAGGTTGGGGTTGGTGGGAAGGCGATGAAACGCACCCATTTATGACAGCTTACGTCATTTTTGGGTTTAGTCAGGCAAAATCTGCGGGATTCGAGGTTGATGATACTGTATTCCAAAAAGGGATAGCATCTTTGAAGAAGCAACTTGATAACTTATCCTCCCTTACATCTGTAGACATTATTGATACTGAAATCTATATGCTCTTTGCACTGGCAATGGCAGACTCTCCAATGGAAGATAGAACACTGGCAATGTATAATCAAGCTGATATAATTATGCATCTTAAGAATAGCTACTCGCTTTCTTTGTTAGCACTCACTCTTAATAAGCTAGGGAAAGTAGATTTAGCTAAGAATGTTCTAGATCGTTTAGTAAAAAATGCGGTTAAAAGCGCTGTCGGAACGTATTGGAATGGCTCATCGTGGCATTATTCATGGACGTCTAACCTGAATGAAACGACTGCCTTTGCTATTTTAGCATTAAGCCAGATTGATCAGGCAAACAACGATGCGCTTATCTCTGACGCCATACGTTACCTGATTGCTAACCGTAAAGGTGAAAATTGGTTATCTACCAAAGACACGGCAGCGATTGTCTTTGCGCTTGCAACATACGTATCTCGTTCAAGCGAGTTAAAACCTGATTACACTGTGGAACTACGCTTAAACGAAAAATTGGTTAAAACACTACAAATAAGTCAAAAAGACGTATTTTCGGAGGGTATTATTCTGACTATACCAGAAGATGAGCTTATTTCTGGTGATAACGTTCTTCAGTTAGCAATAAAAGGCGTTGGGAAACTCTACTATACAGCCAGCTTAAAGTATTTCGATACACAGCCAACTTTGTCCTCAGTGAGTCAAGGTATATCCATTGAGCGATCTTACTCGACAAATGAAGCCAAAACTGGTGAGGATATTGAAGTTACTTTGGCGATAACATCAGATGCAGATTACCAGTATGCGATCATTGAAGATTATCTCCCAAGCGGATGCAGTGTTGTTGAAGGTGGAACTTTAGCAAGCAGGTCAGCAAGACGGGAGATACATGATGATAAGGTGGCTTTCTTGATGACCAATATTTCTCCCGGTGATTATGAATTAAGTTATACCTTGCGATCTGAAACTTCTGGAGACTTCGTTGTTCTGCCGACCAAAGTTTATCTAATGTATGAACCAGATGTGCGGGGAAACTCAGCGGAATCAGGATTGATTGTAAAGTAAGATTTTTATCACGGATTTTCTAGTATTTGATCAATTTGTTTTCTAGTTTTGTAATCGTTAAGAAATAGCACACGGATTTACGCGGATAAGACGGATTTTTACTGATCAAATCCGTGAAAATCCGTCTATATCAGTGTTTATCTGTGTGCTATTCCTATCTTACTATTTCTTAACTGTAACAAAATGGCATTTTTTGACAATTACTATATCCAAGTCAAAAGAACCTGGGGTTATTGATGAAGTTTTTTAAACAGATTGGCATTATCACTTTTTGTGGACTTTTAATAAACCTGAGTCTAATAAGCAGAGCAGATGTCTTGCCCAGTGAAAATTTTGATGTTTATTACAAGGCTTCGGATAAACGATTAGCGGAGGACATTCTCAACTACGCCAACAATGCAAAAGCAATGATTAATGATAAACTCGGTTATTCGCTTCAAAAAATATCTATAAACTTGGAACGCCCGCCCGTAGATAAATACAGCCGGGATTACAAAGCTTATACAAACAAAGCTTATTATGACCCAATCCCGTTAAGGCATCAGGCTTTCCCAAATAAAGTTATTGCTCATGAACTGGTTCACGTAGCAATGTATCAGATGCTCGGAGAAAAGAGATTTCACGAAACACCGAGATGGTTTTTTGAAGGTGTTGCGGCGTACCTGTCCGGTTATCCTCAAGGCATACCAATTCGCAAACTTGCTAATAGTGGAGAGTTACTCCCATTAAATAAACTTCGTGGTGATTGGGGGAATCCTATTGGGAAGTTAGCCCAGACAGGGTATGCAGAAGGAAGAATATCAGTAGAATATCTGGTATCAAAGAAAAAGGATGTTCTTCCAAAACTTTTGCAGATGATAAAGGATCAGAAAAAATTTGCCGAAGCAATTTCGGTTCTTTGTGAGACGAGTTTACAGGACTTTGAAAGACAGGCTTTTGATTATCTATATCATGTTGGAACAGATTGACATCTGTTTTGACTTGTTAATCAGACATAAAGATGGTATATTAATGAAACATATCTATAGCGCTTGACTGAATTAATGTTATAGTGCCGAGATTTGTAGAGAGAGATATGAGATGCTACTTGAAAGGATCGAATCAAAAGGTTTAGCGCATTATTCCTATCTCATCGGTGATGGTAACGATGCTGTAGTTATTGATCCACGGCGTGACTGCGAGGTTTATGTTGCGAAAGCCTATCAAGAGGGTTGCAACATTTCTTATATCCTTGAGACACATCGAAATGAGGATTACGTCGTTGGGTCGGTAGAATTGTCTGCCCGCACTGGTGCTGTGATCTGGCACACTGATACACAACTAGACTATCAATACGGCAGTCCTATACAGGATGGCCAAATCTGGAAAATAGGACGGCTCAAGCTTCAGGCAATTCATACGCCCGGGCATACACACGGCTCAATGAGTTACCTGTTGTATGACCCGGACGGTTTGCCATGGGCGATCTTTACTGGTGACACGCTTTTTGCTGGCGATGTAGGACGAGTTGATCTGCCGGGTCTGGACATGATGGATGAGATGGCAGGTCTGCTGTATGACTCCATATTTAATAAATTGCTGAAATTCGATGATGGGGTTATCGTCTGTCCGGCTCATGGGTCTGGTTCTGTGTGCGGCACAGATATTTCCGGGCGATCGTGGACTACAATCGGATTAGAACGCAGTCATAATCCCAAACTTCAATACAAAGATAAAAATGAGTTTATAGCCAGAGTTGCCAAAGAACTTGAAAGACCGCCATATTTTCGCCAGATGGAGAAGCTGAATACTGAAGGGTCGCCGATACTGGGAAGTTTGCCTGCTTTACCACCACTATCCCCGATTGAGTTCGCTGAAAAAACTCGTAATGCTATCGTATTAGATACGAGAATAGAAACTGGATTCGGAGCCGCACACGTGCCTGACGCAATATACATCAAGCTGAAAGAGATTTCGGGTTATGCAGGATGGTTTCTGCCTTATGATCGTCCCATTCTACTTATAAGCGATATGGACGACCCTGAGCAAGCTGTCATTAGCTTGATCCGATTGGGTTATGATAACCTGATAGGATTTCTCTTTGATGGAATTTATAAATGGCATACATCGGGTCTGGATAGTAAATCCATTGATATGATTACTGTTCAGGAATTGTGTCATCTGCTCGATGAGCATAGGAAAATATGGATCCTCGACGTTCGCAGCGAAAATGAAGTATTACGATCTCGTATCCCCAATGCACAGCACATTCATATTACACAACTACCCAAACATATAGACGAAGTGCCAAGAGACCGTACTATATATATTTTTTGCGGAAGTGGATTGCGTTCCATGACTGCCGCAAGTTTACTTCAACGTGAAGGATGGAAGGATATAACTGTGGTGTTAGGTGGGTTAGCCGGTTGGAATTCGACAGTTTGTCCTATCGAATTTGTTAAAAAATAAAATGAATGTAGAGACAGACCTGCGTGTCTGTCCTTTTTAATTATGGCTCTTTGATAATTAATGGGGAAACTCATGTTTATAATGGATTCCCGTTTTCACGGGAATGACATACTTATACCAGTTTTATCTTTTTATTGTGCATTAATGTAGGTTGGGCTGAGGAACGAAGCCCAACAAAATATTAGTATAGTCGGGTTTCATTGCTTCAACCCGACCTACTGATATTTCCCAACCGTCAAATTATGCACAATGATAAAATCAAAATGGTATTATATTTTGTCATTCCCGTGAAAACGGGAATCCATTCTACGCAAGAATCATTCCCCCGTTAAATACCAAAGAACCTTAATTATTAAATCATGGAGGAATTAAGAAATGCCGATCTTTACTGCGGATCAATTGAAAAGAATGGGCTACAGCATATTTGAAGCTATGGGCGTTCCAACTGAAGAAGCCAGAATAGTGAGTGAATCTCTGGTCAACTCGAACCTTGTGGGTCATGATTCTCATGGTGTTATACGTATACCACAATACGTTGGTCTTATTAGGAAGGGAGACATTGTGCCGGGCGCCAGAATGGAAACCGTTCGAGAAACACCTAGCAGTGCAGTTATAAACGGCAACTGGGGGTTTGGTCAGGTTCTAGGTAAAAAGGCGATGGAGTTAGCCATAGAGAAGGCAAAAAGTAAGTCTGTAGCGACTGTAACAATGTCCCAGTCGAATCACATAGCACGTCTTGGAGAGTATCCCGCCTTTGCAGTGGAAAAGAATATGATAGGTATGATCATGGTCAATAATCACGGCGCCGCTCAGTATATGCCGCCGTGGGGAGGCATTGCCCGCAGGCTTTCGCCAAATCCAATGGCTGTTGGCGTTCCGACGGGAAAATATGAGCCTGTCATTCTTGACATAACAACCGCAGTTGTGGCAGAAGGGAAAGTACGGATAAAACTCAACAGAGGAGAGCAATTGCCCGAAGGCTGGATCATAGACTCAGAGGGCAATCCTACCACAGACCCGAAAAAACTCTACGGACCACCGCAGGGCGCAATACTTCCATTTGGCGGGATAGCGGGTCACAAAGGTTATGGGTTAGGGTTTATCGTTGACATTCTGGCTGGCGCATTGAGCGGCGCTGGTTGCAGTAGAGCAAACGCCCCAAGGTTCGGAAATGCAGTTTTTATAACTGTGATAAATGTTGAAGATTTCATTTCAATTGATGAGTTTAAGAGCCACGTAGACGGATTGATCGAATACGTCAAGTCATCTCCAAAGATGCCGGGAGTCAATGAGATACTCTATCCCGGCGAATTCGAGATAAATGAGAGAAAGAAAAGGCTTGAGAAGGGAGTATTTGTTGAGGATGAAACGTGGGGGCAAATTGTAAAATCAGCACAGGAATTTAATCTCAATACAACTGTGCCAGATTTCCTTCCCGTTCAATAATGTTTTACTAAATTGTTCAAGGTAGCCCAAAATTCTATTCTGGCATCTTCCACTTCGCCAAGTCAGAAACTACTTGGGCTACGACTGAGTTTCTTGATATTTAGACACTCCTTTTTTCCCAATTCCAGCAACCAGATTAATAGGATATAGTGTTTGGTACAAAACAACACTGTTGGGTATTAAACAATAATAATATCATTTTCAGAAAACCACTGTGCATTACAAAAATTGTAGAGGCACGTTGCAACGCGCTTCTACGAAATATAATCATTAACATTATGCACAAAAATAAAATGAAATGGAATAATTAATAGGGGAATATAATCAAACTGGATTCCAGCCTTCGCCGGAATGACATTTTAAGTCTCATTTCTAAGTCAAATTGGTATAATTCGTGCAATAAGGTTGGACATGAGCGAGGCATTTAATAAATACCTGAAGGAATAAATATAACTCAATTTAGGTTAAGTTAAGCTAGATGGGTAGCCCCACATTAAAATGTGGTCAAAGATTCCATCGGTTAATAAGCTCTTTCAAACGCTCAGAAGGTCTACCCCTAGGTAGCTTCCAAGGAAGTAACGGCACTTGATAAGTAAGCAACTCAC